>Ga0307514_10000181_pt1 | contig 179190 bp, 157 predicted proteins | sample 16_EM_MG_FD_203088 | JGI IMG/M metagenome (GOLD analysis project Ga0307514, IMG submission 203088) | Populus trichocarpa ectomycorrhiza microbial communities from riparian zone in the Pacific Northwest, United States - 16_EM | ecosystem: Host-associated > Plants > Roots > Unclassified...
TTCTTTCTTTTTGTCTTTCTCTCAGTTTATCTCTCATTTGTCAACGGGGACGAAGGGTAGCGGGGGGGGAGCTCCGCCATCTAGCCGGCTAGCCCGGAGGCGGAGGGGGTTATTAAGGTCCTGTCATTCTCTAATTAGAGTGAATACAGTATGATTAAAGCAAAAAACAAAAAAGATCTATGGCATGAACATCATCGGCAAAAGTGCAAATCGACTATGTACTGCGCTACGCGCACACGCGCACACGCGCAGCTCATAGCAAGCATCCCGTGGAGCCCTGCGCGACGCGCAGCCTATAGTCGTCTATAGTCGATTCATAGAGATGTGCGCGTGGGCCTATGGAACTATATACAGCTGGTGGCCTGAGATGGACCTATCTATACCAGTCTTCACTGCCTGCAGTCTGCGCTGCTATACCGGTACTGTACACTATGGCTGAGAGTCCGCTTGAGAGCCTGCTTGAGAGCCTGCTTGAGAGCCTGCTTGAGTGCCTGCTTGAGAGCCTGCTTGAAAGCCTCTTTGAAGCCTGCTTGAGAGCCTTCTTGAGAGAACCTCGCATCGGGAGGAGTAGAGTTTTCCGCGTGAAGCTTTTGGCCGATGGATAACCCTGAGTTTGTGGAACCTTTGGCAAATAGAAGGGTCTAGGTCTGTGGAAGCTTTGGCTACTAGAAGGCTCTAAATCTGTGGAAGCTTTGATGCTAACGTTGACGTAGCCAACCTACTTGTCTAAGTGCTTCTGGTACCATAATCACCATCGCCGCATCACCATCACCTTCATCACCATCGCCATCATCACCATCAGCCCCAGCCCAAATGCGCACACATAGGTCCACAATTCGTGGGAAGCTAGCAGCAGATTCTGCTGGAAAATCTGAGTCGGAGATCTGCTCTCCCCAAGATCCAATTGTCTACCATTCCTACAAAATCTAAGGCTGCAATTGTCAACACCATGGTCGTGAGGCATCGTGAGATTTCGTCTCGGTGGGCGCGCTAAAGATAAGATTCAGACTATGATATAGACAGACGTCATGATTTCGGCCGCCTGCCACCCGCCACCCACCAAACACTGCTCGCCACACGCTACCTGCCTCACACCTCCCGGTGATTGGCGTCTGCCACTCAACAAGTCTCTGGATCGAGCATGTAGGAGCATATTCGGGAGGAATAGAGTTTTCCATGAGAAGCTTTTGGCCGATGGAAAACTCTGAGTTTGTGGAAGCTTTGGATAATAGAAGGCTCTAGGTCTGTGGAAGCTTTGGCTAGTAGAAGGCTCTAGGTCTGTAGAAGCTTTGGCTAGTAGAAGGCTCTAAGTCTGTGGAAGCTTTGATGCTGACGTTGACGTAGCCAACCTACTTGTATAAGTACTTCTGGTACAATGATCACAATTACCATCACCATCACCATTGCCATTGCCATCGTCCCCATCAGCCCCGGACTGAATGCACACACATACGCCCACAATCGATGGGAAGTGGGCACTAGATTCCGCTGGAAAATCTGAGTCGGAGATCTGCTCTCCCCAAGATCCAATTGTCTACCTTTCCTGCGGAATCTAAGGCTACAATTGTCAACACCATGAGTATGAGGCATCATGAGATCTTCCCGCGGTGGCCGCGCTAAAGATACGGTTCAGACTATGATATCGACCGATGTCATGATTTCGGCCACCATACGCCGCCCACCATCTGCCACACACCACACGCCACATGCCGCCCGCCAAACACTGCCCACCATACGCCGCCTGACACAGGCTTCCCGGTGCCTGGCTTCTGCAACTCAGGAGGTCTCTGGATCGAGCATGCAAGAGCGTACATGGGAGCATATTGTCAAGTGATATTGCGAGTGTCTTCCTTCTTGAGAGTGTACTTGCGAGCGACTCGGGAGGTGTACTTGGGTGCGTACTTGGGTGCGTACTTGGAGGTGTTCTTGGGAGTGTCTTGAGCGCTTACTTGGGAGCGTATAGTCAAGCAGGCTGGGAGTGTCATTCAGTGCAATTGGGAGTGTACTTGAGAGCGTGCTCGGGAGTGTGCTTGAGAGCTTCTTGAGAGCTGGTTTGGGAGCGTACAGTCAAGCAGGCTGGGTGTGTGCCATCGAGTGCAAGTGGGAGCGTCCTTGGGAGCATGCCCGGGAGTGTACTTGAGAACGTACTCGGAGGTGTACTTGGGAGCATACTCGGAGTGTATTTGGGAGCGTCTTGGGAGCTTACTTGGGAGCGTATAGTCAAGCAGGCAGGGAGTGTGCCGTCGAGTGCAATTGGGAGCGTCCTTGAGAGCATACCCGGGAGTGTACTTGAGAACATACTCGGAGGTGTACTTGGGAGCGTACTCGGAGTGTACTTGGGAGCGTCTTGAGAGCTTACTTGGGAGCATGCCCGGGAGTGTACTTGAGAAGGTACTCGGAGTGTACTTCGGAGCGTCTTGAAAGCTTACTTGAAAGCGTATGTCAAGCAGGCTGGGAGTGTACAATCGAGTGCAATTAGGAGTGTACTTTAGAGCGTACTTGGGAGCGTGCAATGAAGTGTATTTGGCAGTTTTATTGAATGCAGCATAATGTATAGTATCAAGCGCTCATCATCGCATGCGTATCATAGTAATCTAGTCAACTCGCAGGTCCATAGGACGTCATAGTGTCACGCGTCAAATATACTATGGATTACCGGCCCAGAAACAGCTTCTCTATGAGTTACGCGTCGCGTAAGGTCATTTTTCCCGGTGATCTGAATTCGAGATATGTTGCATGGCGCCTATTTCGATGAAATTTAGTATTTCATAATCCTCTGATGCCAACATGCTCAGTATAGTCAAAGTAAAAGTTAATTCACTGAATTCTTCAGAACTGCATGTTACTGCTCCGTGATGTCAGAATGTCATGGTTGCCTCATCTTGACGACATATCACTGTTCTCAACAAAGAAGTTCTTCCTGGTCTGTTTCTAATGAGGGATTCCCCCACAAATGTGAGCAATAACTGCTCTCAAGACAATTGCAATTATGCCATTGTTGGTCAATACTGAGATAACTCATTGATGTAAATTAACTTCATGAAGTATCATTCAATAGCTAAGTGTAAATGCCGGGTAACGAAATTCTGAAGTTATCGCAATACCGGGAGAAATGAGTGCAGGCACTCGAGGATCTCCCGCTCATCCTGCACTCAGACTTGTATACTTCGCTCAAACTTATTCATCTTGCTCAGACTGATTTGTGTCGCTCAGACTAATTCGTCTCGTTTACACAGATACGATTTATAGTTTCAATTTCATGATCACGAACATTGGTTAAACGGTAATATGGCATCTATTCTCTCAATATCTATGTCTATCTAGATATGTATACACACGGACGATCTGGGATGACTGGAGACGGTGCTTAAGCGCACGCACTTGGAGGTGCACTGAGAGACGCGTTCGGGTGCGCTTCGAGAAGGGGACCGAGCACACCTTTGGACAGTGATTGAGCGCACTCGGAGGTGCACATAGAGACGGTGATCAAACGCTTGAAATGCACTTGGAGACAGTTGATCTGCGCTGGCTGGGAGCTGAGATTCTGTTCAGGGTTTAACTCACAACCGTGGGAATGTAGGGAGAGAAGACTTAGCTTGTGCCTCCAGAGAGCTGGCCGAGAGCTGGCTGCAGACAGTGCTCGGGAGACTGTCAAACTGAGCTGGCCGGGAGCCGGAGAAGGTGCTTGGGAACTGGTTGGTGACAGTATATAGTGTTAACTCATGATCCTTTCGTTGACAGGTAGAGAGGGATGACTTAACTTTTTTGTTCTCAGGTGCTAGCAGTTTAGTGGACGAGATAGAGAGCTGAGGAATTCGGGAATGTACCTTATGCATGGCGGGGATACTGCTCGGGATCAGGCATCCCAATATTCCGTCCCGTCCGTCCAAGGCCTTGCCCGAGACCAGACTTACAATTTTCCGGGCTCAGGATTTTAGGATTGGACGGACCAGGGCACTCCGTGATAAGACTACTGGTCTGCGGGCCCTACAGTCCATTAATTGGCCCCCACAAAGAAATTGGTTTCGATTTAATGAAGTTTATAATCCCCGCTGAAGATTTGTTTCGGAATATGTTTCGGAACTCTCATTCCCGAGCTGGATATACAATATTCGACCCTGGTCAAGACTGTGGTCATCTGTACTGGGCCTTGGACCTGGAGATCTCTCCCCGAGATGGACCAGTTCCTCCATAGTCATACTCCAGACAGGACTACGATGTCGGGCACCGAAAGACTGTAGTTCGGACGGACAGTTGGGAACCCTGCTCGGAATTTGCGGTAACGTGCGTGGGGTCATCCGCTGTAGTTCTTGGCACAAACTTAAAGCTTGTTCGTTAGTACTGTCCAGGCCATGGCATGGTTGACGGTTAGTTGAGATGTGGTCAAGCAAAAGCAGCACAGTAGGCTTAGAGAAATATGATGACAGAAGGAGAACATCGGCCCATTACAACTAGTTTCACGTCATCACGGCACTACCGTAACTAATTTTAAGGCCCACATTTGGCATACCGGCACCACCACCAAATATGTACACCCGGTAGCCGCCAGTCCCTTATAGGTAGCTGTATGGTGCCCTAGGGTAAGCAACATCTGCCACGGACGAATCAGTCTTCCGAAGTCAGGACTTGGACGGACGGTGATGTCGGGCACCAAAAGACTATCGTTACCCCGGCCCATAAAGACCCCTGACGATAGCCTTCACTCTGTACACATTATCCGAGAGCTGGAGTTTGGCACAGTATCCTTAAATTATGACATCTCATTACGTCTTGCGGGAAGTCTTGAGCCATGGAGGACCTGTCTCGCGCCTTCTCGTCTCTCTGCTTCAAGATACGACACGTCTCATTGACATCGCTAGTCCCCTGACGTCTTGTATTATTTGATTAGCTGTAGCTCCAAAAATGGCTCCATTTTGCACGCATCATTTTGCAGACACTATACGAACAGCGTTAGTCTAAAGTTGTGATAATTAGTTCGGTGGTCATGTCTTGCAGATCTCAATGATATACTATCACTAGACAATCTTGCCATTTCTCTTGTATGTTTGGGAAGGAGTTGGAAAAAGAAATACTGGAGATATATACAATCTCCGCTACCAGACTATAACAACCACCACCACAGCCACCATCGCCTCTACCTCCGCCATTCCGCTGCCTGTACAGATACCGGGCATGCCTACAGCTGCAAACAACTGGTTGGGAGTGGGACTCCCAAATATTCGTCACCGAGGACTATCAAGATCATGTTCAGCTTGGTTACCATCACAGATTGCATAAGATAAGAGCTGCAGTTGCGATACATCTATAGGCTTGAGCATCTGGTAGGCTTTGATAAAAGGCATCGAGGATAGGTGGTAAATAAATACTTATTTCTCACACGTATTACACATATTCAATGCAATCGCGTGAGGCATGTAAATATCCGCGAGGGAGTTCAACTACAACTGTAAGTATTAAGGTAGTATCCGCCCCACCAAACTTCATTTTGTTTGTTTGATTTAATCATTTTGCATTCAGCCGCTTAGCGGCTGTGGCATTTAAGATACAAGACCCCCAACCAGACCCTATAGCCGCTTCCGCGCAAATTGAAACTCTAAAGACCCCTGGAATCTGACAAAACCCGAAGCCCCGAAATTAAAACCCACACGGCGAAGTTGCCGCCAAAGCCCAGCAACAATCCCGCACTCTCCCCCATAACTTCTTATTTCTCGGCCTTCCCAATTAAGAGTAGCCAGCCAAAGGTTGGTACTGCTCCGAATTACTACCAGACACAGCCGAACTCCCCTCCTCCTCCAATAGGCATAGCTTCCCGATGGTTTAGTTTGACCCCCATTCCTTAAACCCTTCTAATCCCGATTAGTCGACGCCGCTTTGAAAATCCTCGCCAAAGCCACCTGCAGGGTTTCATATGAAGTTATCGCAGTGGAATACCCCAACCGACCGAAGGCCAGCAGGTTTGTGGCTCCAGAAAAGAGGACTCCCTAGAACATTCACGGGGCGCTGTTCATCGTAGGGCTAATGTGTCGGGGGGGGGGGCGGATGGTGATGTTATCGTGAGGTCGTGTTGGTCTCTCGGAATTCTCTCCACTGAGCCAGGTTTGTCGTTAAATACTGGCATAAAACATACAAAAGAAGGCGAGTTGCCCTAGAAGAGGGACTACCGATCGATGTCGATGCTGAGTGGATTTGGTGACGAGGAACACTCTGTTTTCGACCTGGTAACGTACTGGCAGAGAGGACACACGGGGAAAGTCGTGATGAAGCCAAACTAAAACCCCGCTTTGCCCCGCGAGGGGAAAAGCTTGGCGAAACCAGGCGTTGAGAGGTGTTGTCGAAGGTGTGTCCACCAAACTTCAGTTTGCACCTGCCCAACTAATGCTTTCCCCGTACTCCATGAGTCGATATGGCGGTAGATGTGGAAAGAAACACCGCAGTCAGGAGCAGTGTTCGTACGCGGCCCGCCCTCCATTTGAAAAGTCTGCACCGCAAAAAGTCTGGCAGACGGTCGGCTATTTAGCGGCCGGCAGGCCAGTATTCATACAGGCCGGCCGGGCCTGGCCGCTTAGGAACACTGGTCAAGAGAATGAATGTATGATCCCGGAACACAGCCCTAGCGCTTGTAGGTAAATGAATCGCAGCAATCAGCACAACAGGTATTATGATCTTCAACATCCATGATTCTGACATTCCATTCATTAGATACAGCTAAATACATTTAAAAATCACGGCCTAGAAATACCGCTCTCACATCACCACTGTCTGCGATGCGCGATCACTTCAATACCCCCTCGACGGGAGCTGCTGTGGCGAAGGCCATACTGGACTCTGAGGAACTCCGCTAGTATACACCGGCGCCGGCGACATCGACTCCTTCGGTTGGAATGGCGGCTGGTATGGCGGCTGGTATGGCGGCATGACTTGCGGCGTTAAGTTGGCTTTTCGGAGCTTAAACCAGATTACTATTATTGCCGCAACAGCAAGTGCGACAGCAATGATGGAACCAATAACTATGCCCGCGAGAGCACCGACAGGTAGAGCATTACTTTTCCCATTACTTTTCGCAATCAGTGAAGGTGGGAGCGGTGTTAGGGTGGTGGAGCTGAGAGCAGCATTGTCCGAGTTCGAGGGTGTTTCCGTACTGTCCGGAGATGTGATGGGCATCGGACCTTTCGCTGGGTTGGTCTCGCTTGCGTACAGCGCCCATGACGGGTTTTTAACCGTACTGTATATAGAAACATTCGCACAGTCTAAGTTAAGAAAAGTACCGAGACCGTAGCCATACTGCCAGTATACCGAGTAACAATATGGATACGCCGTTCCACTGTGTCAAGTCAGTATTAATGACAAAGATGTATGAGGAATGTGGTATGCATGCGAACCAGTATACAGTCCCACCGGACTCTGTCCCTTCTTCAAGTGTGGCGATAGAATGTCTACTGTATGCCACGCACACGGTTCTGGGTTCACATAGCCGTCCACTATTACGTACTTTAGTAGCTAACAATACAACATTACAGTCAGCAGATCAACATACAGTGCGCAACATACACCTGTCACGGTCTCATCCCTTAAACCGTCGCCTGGAAAAACAGTACAATATCCTCTGCAAATTCCAACATTGCAAGTTGATGGATTGTTCCAGCCGAGTGAATCGGATGCCTGCCTCCTCAATTGCTTTCGGAGTTCTGGTACAGGAGTCGGCTGCATATCTACAGCATTCGGGACAACGTCATAATCAGTGTGCATAGTTGAGGTTGCCAGCCGGGGGTACGAGGACGGTGATGGTATCTCTTGCGGCGCCGCTAATACCAGTGGCGGAGCCGAGACGGCAACAATGCCGCTGAGTGTAAGAAGTGGATGGATCTTCATGGTGATTGCAGTTTTGTTTCAGCTCACTAAGTTTCCGACAGAGCGACAGCGCCCTTATAATTGTTACTTCGAGTCGCAATCACACCACCTCCAGCATGGGGGAAATCTTCCTGCAGCCCCTCATGCGCGGAACCAGACTTTCTCGCGTAGTACACAACTCGAGTAGGGCTAAGATAGATGTATACATGTTCATGCACCAGTACACTAAGGCGAAGACAAATGTTCATGCCCAAGGGGAGTATCTGCGGCTGAAGCTTGAAATACAAATGGAATGGGGCAGTGCTATTTCTTGGCCCATATCTCTGAGCGTGTATCTTCGTGCGGGAAATATGGCATAAGTGATGTTGTCGCATAGCATATTAAAGTATAGGCAAATCCTGAAGACCGATTATATCCACCCACCCACCCACACTGTTGTAAAAACTCGGTATGTTATATTCTATACGTTGGATCTTCCCAGATGTAGATTAAGTGGATAGGAAGTCACAATCACAGGAGGTATATAGGAAGGTTACATTCCTTAGGCAGAAGTTACCAGCACCTGACCGCTTGCTTTCGTAGCTTAGTGAAGCTTTGATTTCCCTGCTTCCTCGGTGTCTCCGCTAATAAGGTTCTGGTCTAAGAAAACATTTACCGGCCCTTCGCCCGCAAACCGAAAGAAAACAACTTTATGAGGCGGAAGTCTTGGTGATCTTGGCTTTCCATCTAGGTATATCTGGAGGTATTACCCGAGATATGGGGATACCTACTTATTGCCCAACCACACTAATACCCTGCTATTATTCAGAGTTACCGCCGAACAGAAGGATCTTTTGTACATACAACATCACTCATTTTTGCTTAATTTGCATGAGGCCTAGTGTTGTTATGTAACTGGTATTAACTCTTCAAATTGTGTCGAAATCGATTTGCAACTACCCATTCTAAGCGAGTTTCTGCGCTGAGAACATATGATAAAGTAACACTACTTCCTGTGAAAAAGAAAGGGTCCTACTTCTTGTACCACTTTTAGTGGCTGTAGTTAAAGTCTGCAGAGTTAGACTCGTGCCAACATAGTGGCGTCACCTATGAATCGAACAATAAATCGTTCAATACAGCCATTGGCAAAAAAAATCGGGAAATGCACAAGATGACAAGGGGTTTGCATATCGCATATGCTTGTTCTATAATCTACACTACATGACCAAAAATACACACTTAGCATTGAAACCTTCTACCAGCCCAATAGAAAGCTAACCCACCATCATCTCACACATGCATATGCAGCACCTTCCCTCTTGTGGGCGACACTTTCCTTTGCACGGTAAAGTCGCACGAATTCCCGATTAAAGCTCCCGATGGCTGTACTGCCACATGCTCGGCTATCGTCCAATCAGAAAATTTCTTAACCCTTCACACGTAACATCCTGGCATCTCCCGTCTTGCCAAGGATTGGCTAGACTGACACCACCCACTTGCTCTATGTGCTCTAAGTTCTGTAATGGAATATGTACCTACTAGAAGGTTGTTGTCGTAAGTTGCCTAGTGCAGTATGTTATCTTCTTCGTTCGTTCGTGAGAATTGCGAGAGGAGGATATCTGTTGTCTAAGTTCCTGCGCGCTTGTAGTCACAGATAAGGTGAGAGAGACTAAGATTTTGGTGAATTCAATAGCTGAGTGCCCTTGTTCCTAGCTTATCTAGCCGTGTGCGAGCTCATGGGCACATGGCTAGCATCTGGATCGTAGTTGGACATCAGTGGTAAGTGATAATTCTATCCACAAAGCTTCACCAAATATCACTCACACTTCTGAGTCCACTGGGCGGGCAAAAGTGCACCACAACAACCAAAGATTTTTTGGGTACCTTGAGTCTACTCCTTCTCTCATAACAAAAGCCTCACATAAACTCTATATCGTACAACTAACATTTACTAATCACAGATCCCAGCTGCTAGTTAGAATCATCCAACAGAGCCTTAAATCAACGTTTGCCATCGCCAATGATTCCACCCGTCCAGCAATGGACCTGTCCGGGCCGGGACCGTCCAGTACGGTCGAGTTCAGTCTGAGCAATTTTCTGGACTGGGATGGGATCAGTCTGAAATTCTGTTGGACAGGACGGGCTTGGTCTGGACTAGTCTTATGGCTGTATTCAGGGTTAGGTTTATATTTGCTGTTTTTGGCTCGGAAATTGGAGAAAATTACCCAATTGCACCAAATATCCAGTCAGAACTGCTATAGTCACCTCAGGTGGTGAGTTTGGGTGTGGGTGTTGATAGAAAGTAGAGATGAAACTTTTTTTCGGTAGTCCTTCGCGATGAAACTTTGCCGAATCTAGACAGAAATTCTGAGTTAACATGGGCTCGTCCAGGACCGGTATCGTCCAGTCCAGGACTACCAGTCTAAGGCTTAGTCTAGTCTGCCCTCGCCACTAGACTAGATCGTACTAAGCCCTACCTCAGACTAAGATCGTCCGGACTGGTGGAATCATTGGCCATCGCAGCCCTCATGTACCATGTCAAGCCAGTTGAGAGCCCGCTCCCGATGACTCTAGCTCCACCAACTTCAGCCTGTTACCAACCAGCTCAGATCGATCGTCGCCACACAGCTCCCGTTAGGTTTATCTGTACCGTCTCTAGCCTTTAGTCTAATCCCAGTGTTCCTAAGAGCCCAGGCCTGGCCGCCGCCAAGGCAGGCCGGCCGGACCGCTTAGGAAAACAGTCAAATCGCCGACAGCCTTCAGGCTAAATCCTTGGTCAACACTTCCCCCATAGCAAACGAAAGTAAAATGAATGATCCCATTCAAAAGAAATGCAAGAGGGAGAGAGAGAAAGAAAGAGGGATACTAAAGAGACTCTGCTCAAGAGCGTGGGAACTTCCCCGCTTCCACGGCCGTGAGGAAGTCCATCACCACTGAAATTCCCGGCTAGCTCAGATCGACCATCTCCAGTATCCTCCCAACAAGTCTCCAGCCTGCTACCGAGCACCATCTCCAGCCAGCTCCTAGGTAGTCCAGTGTTCCTAAGCGACCAGGCCCGGCCAGCCTGATCTGCGGGCCGCTAAAAAGCCTGGTCGCCGGCCAGGCCGCTTAGGAACACCGGGCTAGTCGAGTTCAACAGTCTCCAAACAGTGGTCTCAACTGTTCGAACCGGTTCGAACTATGAACTAGTAATTCAGAACCAATGACGAACCGGTTCAAACCAGTCCTGTTACAGTTCAGTCAAGTTCCGAGCGACAGTAGTTTCAGACGCTGGTTTGTCAATGACATAGATGAGTGGTTATCGTTTGTGCAGTATTGTCATGAATTTCACGGATCACGGATATGAGGGGGTTGTTTACTGTAGAATGCACTGTATAGCCATCAACCCAACTGAAGCATCAAGAGAATTTGCGAGATTAATTGCCAAGGACATGTGGTCATTCGATATCACTCGGGAGCAGTTTAAACCAGTTTGTTGCAGGTGTACATGTGCCGAAGATATGTCATAGGTCTGATACACGGTCACTGCAGCAGGGGCTGATGCCTCCTGGAAATATCTCGAGTCTGTCTCCTTCTCCCTTCTCTCTGTACCATGGAGTACCCGCACACGGTTCTCCCCTTCGATATCGTAACACGGTTTGTTAAAAGTAGAGAGATAGAGAAGCTTGATTGTATTTGTTGCATGTGAACCTGACCGAGCTGAGCTTCAGCTGAGCTGATGGCAAGGCGCTCGGCTGGTAGGGTATCCCCTGGATCGTAACGGTTCCCGGCCCTTACGGGCCGCCCGCGCAACCACCTCACCACACGTCCAAAAATGGTTATCAGAGGCTGTCCTTTTATCAAGTCATCTTTAGTAGCAAATAAAACTTTCTGCTGAAGTGAATTGTAAATTATATGTGATGTGACATTGTAAGTCTTACTAGCAACCCACCCCATGTCTATGCACCACTACCCAGATTTCTCCTTTACAGGTGATTGAATTCCACAAAAAAATGCCTTTAATTATTGAGTCACTACAGTTACTTGCATTTTGAACATGCTTAGCAAAGTTTGGGTGGAGATTTGGCATTTCTGGCTAGGCATTTCTGCTGCCAAAGCCACCATCCCAGTTACTTTCCTTTCGCAAGGTGTGCTGAAAATTGCCTACAACTCCAGCTCTGGCTGAGGGGTAAAGATATGCCCTCTTTGAATGTTGACACAGTGGGTGTTAGCCATGTTTGCTATGAGAGCTGTGCGATGCGTATTGGTATTACCCCTCTCAGCCTCAATTCTCAGGCACATTGCAGATGGAATTGCTTGTGTGTAATGATGTTGGGACTTCAGAGCATGTCCTTAGCACTAAGCTTGAAGGATATTTTGGGGTGTTATAGGCAGAGTTGTCCATCTGGGCTGTGCAGTGACATTTTCGAGTTTTTGGGGAGCTGATCTTGAGCCAACCCTTCCAACAAAAACTGCCCTTTTTATCGGCACCCCATTCCTGTACAGTCCTTAATTTTTGCCGACATGCTCTCAAGACATAAGAAGGTAGGTTTATATTGCTCCCAGTCAACCCTCACGGAGTTGTGGTTGCATTGCAACATATTTCCAGGTGGGGAGTGAGTTGCCATGCCCAAATAGGCCGGGAATACTGTATATACACACCTTCAACGACCACTCTCAACGTCTGGTTTAGCCAAGCTTTTCCCTCTCTAGGGGGGAGCAGGGTTTTACTTAGGCTTCACTCCATACCGTTTGTCTGTGTCCGTGTCCTTTGCAAGTGTATCTGGACGTTTTAAAGGTCTCTATACCACTCAGCCTCAACATCGACTCGTAGTCTACCCAGCATCTCGCCATGTGAAATTTTATGCTAGATATCGAAGCCTACACCATGCCTGTGCATTTACCATTACATGAGGTCCGGGACCTATCTGTGCATTACCGGTGATGTTCTGTCAAGCGGTGCCTAGGAAAACCCCGCAAGACATGGTTGCTGAGATACACACTGTGTCAAAGCTCTTTGAACTGACTTTGATGGACAAGACCCTCTTCTCGGGCACCATGAAGACGAACTACAACAGTTGCCTTACTTTGACATCACCCTTCCGCCCCCCCTTTGCCGCCAAGCCCAATGATAGTCGGTGCAGCCGGTATGACCTAGGAAGGATTCATTTCCGGACCTCTGAACGTCCTGCTCGCGAGAGTAGTTGGGGTATTCCACTGCAATAACATGAATGAGACTCTGGACTGAGTGTGAGTGAGAATATTGTAAGTGGTGGTTGTCAGATAACGGGATGTGCGCATTATACCTAGTAAAGGGGGGCCAATGAATTTAAGGCAGTGGGGGGAAGGAGATAAGGATGGTACATTTAACTGAGAGGAGGGCTTGGCGGACACGTTGTGGTCACATCGCAGAGTATCGGGGAAAAATGGATAAATTGTCATACTCTAAATAGAGTGAATACAATATGATTAAACAACAACAACAACGGGCCGGGAATGCCAAAGTTACGATCCAGGGGATAAGGCACCCAACCATCTTGTATATATGTCGCGTCTCTCTCCATCTCTCTTCTCTCTGTACCTTAGTCTATGCACACGGTTCTCCCCTTCCGCCGCATCCCCTGCATTTCTCGGAGGTGGTCTTCCACCAACAGCAGGAATTCCGTAATAGTGCCTTTCGGGCCACGGATTCCTTCGTATTTCTGTACTTCCTTTAGTAGGCACCTGTGTCGAACCAAAGACTAGGTACGTACTGCCTTATGTTTTTCGTTAGCAATATCGTTAAGAAACACAAAACTGTCTTCAATAATTTGCACACCGAGTTGCTGAATACCCGCTCGCAGCTGATACCCAGCCCCAGAAGCCCGGACTCTTTGACTCAATGGGTGTCCGGAACCTGACTACATTTTGGAAGGTAACTACAAACAATTCTGAGAAATTACCCCAGGGCGGGGGGCAACATTGATACTTACACTGGACGGACCGTGAAGGTAACTTAAGATTTGACATATAGGGCCGTAATGATCGACATTTTACCGTCCGTGAAGCTAGGTCTTGTGGGATTTATTGCAACGGATTCGCTCCCCAGTTGACGATAAGATCCGCGATCAAAACCTTTATAGGCCATTGGTCAGTCAGAGTACCGAGGTGAGATAATCGAGCGGCGTAATAGGAGCTCAAGAGCTCCTGTTTGATAGGCCGTAGCGGTAGAGCATCAGCGCGGGTGAATTGCGATGAAGTCGAGTGTAGCCTTTGGGCTTTGAGTTGTCTAGTTGTATTATGAAATATCAAATCATCGCTAGTCACATACATGCATGCAACACTGCGACCATTCGTAAAACTTCTCTTCATTCCTGCAGTTGGAGCAGTTAGTTCTGTGGAATGAAAATAAATGAAACCAAGCTAAATATCATGGAACAATCAACTGCGAACATACTTTCATCACCCAAACAATGGGTTACAAGGTCAGCACAATTCAGGAACGACACGTGCATGACGATCGCAACCAGGTCAGAGGGGAATGATTCGACCTCATCCGGTACTTGTTGTTGTTCTTTTCGTAGTATGCCTTCTTATACTCGAGAAAGCGCTCGCAAATTCTGACAATATCGTGAGGCTCCCGGCAAACTTGAACCCATTGCATTGCATTTAAAATTGTGCCGCCGAATTCGGTATCCTGTGGTTACGCGATGCTCATCATTGTTTGCAGATTTGAGGGAGCGTTGGAAGCGACCCGACAAAAGGAACTCTATACTATACTTTTTTTGATGAGTGTATTAGTTTGTCAATAGGTACCGCTGAGTTCCTATAAGCAATGGCTGGTCAGTGTGATTCCATGTAGGAATGATCAATTCCAAACCTAAAATTCGACACTTTCAACTTGTGCAGCATCCAATGATATGCATATGCAAGCACTGATAACAGTCAGCCTTATGAACTGTTACTTTTTACTGTATGCATACAAGACTTTCCCTGTGCCGAGTGGAAACTTGGTGACACCGCCGAATCTCGAACACTGGTATCTTATGACGCCACATACACCTTTGAAAAATATCGCATTACATGGAAACGCTGAGCTCCAGGGTCGCACCATCGCGACGCATGCGGCAGCTGGCGTCTTTTCTCCTAGTTATGTGAAATCTTGGCATTTAACGGCGAGCGGAGGCGTCTCAAGGCGTCTCGGGGGTAGCTCGAATCACTTTGTTCCGGCTCGAGACGTCGCTAGACGCTACTCTAAAAGCTAGCATACAAACTTCAGTTTTAATTCACTCAAAACACCAGCAGAGCCCAGCTGCACAGATAGCGTTTACTCTAGACATAATTGGAGAAGGGTGGTCATTGTTTTTGGAGGTGGGAGTGTAGTTTCACTGGTTCGTTTGTTTCTTACTATGTCAAACCTCACATAACCGGGTAAATCTAGCAGCCATATTATCGCATACTGACGGTGGCATGCTGCACGTCTAATTAGCATCACCCGTCGTTCCGGCGGGAGCAGGAATTTGAAAAATTTGTGCCGTCTGGACAAAACTCTGCTCAGGACAGGACCGTCAGTTTCGGAGCGGAGAATTCTGGACCTGGGCAAAATTTTCTTGGACTACAAGACTGGGGCCGTAGTCCATGGGGGCCAAAAAATTAAAGAAAACTAAAGATATAATCGAGGTAACTAAAGCAACTACATACATACAACTGTAATATTGCAAATTGTCTGCACGCATCCGGATGTCATAACATCTACGCCTTCTGAATATTCTTTGCACCAGAAATCCCAGTACTCCACTCTAGAGTCACTTGACTAGATGTGTTTGAATCGTTATTGCCTTGGCTGATATCTCCCGAAAGATGCGTTCGAATTTTCCTTACTCCACTTGAGATCTCCATATTCTGCACAAAGAAAGAAAGTCCGGTAATCCCTAGCTGAAGACTTCCGGATACTATTTTTCAGGTTCACCTATAGTAGTGCCAGACTATGGTCATTTATATGGCGCCTGCTCCTGGGGTTCTTGGCTAGATGCACCAGTAATCTCGATGGGAGCACCGGACCGGATGGAATGACCGAACTTTTAGAATTTTGGGGCGGGAATCCTAGGATGTCTCGTAGCAGTGAGTTTGCTGTGACTACAATGAATCCATTTGGACGCGATGGTTTATTGGCACTGTACGAACGGCTTTGGTGTGAAGTTGAAATTGTCGGTTTGGTGGTCATGCCTTGCTAAGACCTCAATCATGTGTGATCTATAGACTATCGTGGCGTTACAGTTGTTGAATATCCCGTGGCAAGAGTACCGAGTGGTAATGGTGACAAAGGGTGGTACCGGCATACCCGAAGATATACCGGAAAAGTCTCTGTATATGCCGAGTCTTTCTACTTCTCTCATCTCTCTGTACCTTAAGCCAATACACGCACACGGTTCTCCCCTCCATAACCGCAACAACACGTGTTGCATATGTGCATGTAGTTACCCTGAACTACGCTGTGCGTAATTCTGTCTATAGATGGTCATAGCTTCTCACGCTGATATGTACAAGGGAGCCACGAAGGGCTGTTTCTGTCTTGAATATAATCAACTCCAGTCCTGTAGCAAAAGTCATCGTGACCTTGGCATTCCCTACTAAAACAAGTGAAAATTCATATTTTGCAACAAATGCTCAACCACAGCCAGTGCACCAACACGAATAAGGATTTTAGGGTAATCAATACGTTAAAAATAAGGATACCGGTTTTAGCCAATTCCCCAACCGGCTGTGGTAAAAATTGTGGCGGAAATTTATGGTCATGCAGAATTACTCAGATTCGCTCAATTTGTATGTGAGTTAGCCCTTTTTGTATCGCCTGTAGTACTTGAATATAAATTCTGCCAGAACTCCACCAATTTTAACGCAAAAATTCTAAAGCTTTAGGGATTACATCTAATAGCCATTCTAAACCTATCGCAGCCCCGGTTTTTTATCTGTTTAGAGTTTTTGTAGGTAGTGAAGATGGCACCCAACCAGACAGTGGTGCTTCTGTTGTCCTTATATTCACCTCCCACAGCTTCTAGCAGAGAAAAACATTCTTAAGGTATTATAGAAGGATATTTTACTGGCTGTTGATAGCAATAAAACTCGAAGTGATAAAAGTACGATCTCTGGGAGCGACTTTTGCTACGGCGGGACTGTATCTTCGTATCTAACAACACTGTTACGAGAACTGTACACGTGGAGACTACGATACGGGAAAGGAGTAAGAGAGAGAAACATTAGAGATATGTGCAAAGGCTGGGGAACTTCGGGAACTAGGTTGTATTCTTTGCCACCGGATATTTAAAACTTCACCGTCTCGCTATACTCTATGAAATCAATCATAGCCGCTGGACGGTGTATGAAAGCTACGGAAGAAGGCCATATAAAACGTGAAGAAAAATCTATTATCTCCCTCAACATACACAGAATAACTTCCGAAATGATATTGATAAAGGACAGTTATAAGATACTGCTGCTCTTCCGAGAATTTCAGGGAGGAGAGGCGAACGGGATTAGGGCCATGGTGCCGAAGTGAAGACACTTGTAGTGCCCACCGTTGGGGTAGTGATAGTGGGGGGGAAGCTATGACTTTAGCCATGGAGGTTTTCTTCGGGGAAATGGCGGGGAAATTTCTGGTTATTTATTTATGTCATAGCCGCACGGGGCTGAATGCAATATAATCACAAACAAACAAACAAACCGAGAACTCGGAGAGTTTAATACGGAACAACTAGTAGTAGACCCACATATCCGTCCCACGAAGCACCAGGTCGCATCTACATAACTAATGCTTCCCCTGCACCAGCACGAAAAGGCAATATGACCTTCAATACCATTTATTATATGCAACCGAATACAATTAACAATCACCGCTTAGAAAGATTGCACCGATAGGTAGAGTATTACTTTTCCCAATCACTGAAAGTGAGGTCGATGTTGGGGCAGTGGAGCTGAGGCCCCCATCCGATGTCGGCTTGACCAATCGCGAGATTGTTTCCGTACTGCTCGGGGTTATGGTGGGCATCAGACCTTTCGCTGGGTTTGTCTCGCTTGCGTACAGTACCAATGACGGGTTTCGCAGAGTAGAAGGTGTGAAACTACTTTTCCCACAGTCCAGTTCAAGAAAAGTACCGAGACCGTAGCCGTACTCAGGGGTCGCATCAGTCCGTCCGCCCGCCAGTCTTTCAGGTCCCTATGTGGTCGTCTAGTTTCGGGCAAGATATTGCAAGACTAGGGTTTAATCAGGGCGACTGGGGGTGACGCCTAGGGCTGGGGTTATTAATTCAGCTATAGTTATACAGTTATTTCAATAAAGGCACTGTAATGTAAGCTCTCCAATCTATGGATAATCGACTAAATTAGTTATAGTGCAAATTATGTACCCTAGACGCGGTTGGAAGGCATATTTGATATCATCATCCGCCACGACCGCACCACTTGCATCATGTGTTCATCATTCGGAAGACTGCCGGCACCTACAGTCTCGCAGTCTAAAAACTTCCAGGACGAAAAATGATAGTCCGGGACAGGGCCAGTCTTGCCCGGACGGGACGGACTTTTGCGAACCCTGGCCGTACTGTCAGTATGTCGAGTGACAATACGGATACGACGTCCCACTATGTCCAGTCAGTCTAGATGTCAAAAATGTACGAGGAATAAAGCGTGCATGCGAACCAATATACCGCCCTATCAAAATTATATTGTGTTGACAATGTGGTGAAAGCGAGACTACTGTATGCTATGCACACGGTTCTGGATGGACATTCGAATCCACTATTACAGATCCACATACGTTGCATAACATACGCGTGTCACAGTCCCATCCCTCAATGTGTTGCCTGCAACATTACAGTAGGCACTTGTGTAAATGTCGCCAACACCGACGTTGCAAGTTGATGGATCGTTCCAGCCGAGTGAATCAGATACCTGCCTTCGCAGTTGCCGTCGGAGTTCTGGTACTGGGGTTGGCTGCATATCTACGGCACTTATAGCATCGTCACGATCGGAGTGTACAGTTGGGGTTACGACTCGGGCCCAGGGGTGTGAGCACGGTGATGGCATCTCTTGCAGCACCGCTGATGCAAATAATAGCGTCCATACGACAACAGTAACTTCGCCGAGTGTAAGAAGCAGTGTTCCTAAGCGGCCAGGCCGCCCTTAGCGGCGGCTTTTAAATGAGGGCCGGGCCTGCAGGCTTTTTCTTAGCGGCCGGGCGGCTTTTCTTAGCGGACTAAGCCTAAACAGAATATTTTGTTCGAAAGATTCTCTGCTGCCTTTACTAAGAAAGTCTCAAAAGTACGAAACATAAACCATATCCAACTCAATCATCGTAGCCCTGCCATTGCCGTATTCCATCCATCAACCAGACCAAGGCATATGCAGGCCGATGCAGGCTTTTTAAATCACGTGCAGGCCGGGCCGGGCCGCCCTTAGTGCAGGCTTTCAGAATGGAGGCCGGGCCGCTTAGGAACACTGGTAAGAAGTGGATGGATTTTCATGGTGATTGCAGTTTTGTTTTAACTCACTATGTTCCAACAGAGCAGCAGTGCCCTTATAATTGTCACTTCAACTCGCAATCACACCCCAACATAGGGGAAATCTTCCTGTAGCAACCCAATGCGCAGAACTAGACTTTCTCGCGTTAGTACACAAGGACTAAAATACATGTTCCTGCACAAGTACACTAAGACAGATGCTCATGCACAAGTAGGAGCACCTACGACTAAAGCTTGAAATACAAATAGAATAGAGGCAGTTCTATTTCTTGCCCCATTATTTTATTCATATAAGCATATGGAATGTGTCTTTTCGATTCTTATTGGTCAGAATTCTGTGGCTGAGTTGCTGAGTGGCTGATAGTGGCAAGTATAAACCACAAGAACTCAAATTAAAAACAACCCACCAATTTAAGTCTGCAAGTTGCACTCTGACAACAAAGTGTGATATATATGAAATGTATATAACTCTACCTGCTTTCACATCCCAGGTTGACATTCATGATATTTTTAATATTGGGTGAGTAGTTGTGGATTAATACCTTTATTGTAATGTTTTTTGACAGTAGTACGCGGAGAATTTGGAATAGAGAAAATTGGCAACTGGGAAGTGAAGTACGACCTATTTACGGATCGTTCATCACTGGAAGATGATGTGATCGGAGCAAAACTTGTTGACATCATTGGATTTCAAATAATTCAAATAGCTGTACAGAAAGCTTCTTTTCAACTGACAATAAGTGCTCTGGCCATAGAAATAATACCAACTTAACGAGACTTGGAGAGATATACTAGTGGGCTTGGAATCTGTACAGTGGGTACACAGTAGAAGATGGAGCTGAGACTAACCAGGGTGGTGGAAATATCCATATCTTATCTCCACTGTTTATATCGGCACGGAAAGCCAGTAGGGGGATGGTGGTGCACTGGGATAACAGAGGTGGACTGGGTGTTTGCAAGTCTATATATAGAAGACTCAGAAGTAGATAGATACACTGAAAACAATGACATTATATAATGCATAACCCATAGACAAGTGGGCTGTCTGGGATCTGAATCCATAGTATATTTGACGGATGGCTGTAAGAGCTCTTATCAACCTGCATGTTGACTACATTACTATGATATCAATACAATTTGGTTCACTAAATACTAAACATTATGCTGCATTCAATAATATAGCTGAATACACTTCATTGCATGCTCCGAAGTAGGCTTTCAAGATGTTCTTAAGTTCACCCCTAAGTATGATTTAAAGTATGCTTCCAATTCCACTCAATCACACATTCCAAGCCTGCTTGACTCTATGCTCCCAGGTATGCTCTCAAGAAGCATCCAAGTACACTCCAAGTATGTTCACAGGTATACCACGAAGGATATTCTCATGTACACTTCTGAGCATGATTTAAACAACACTTCTAATTGCACATGATGGTATACTCGCAGCTGTATATGCTCTTTTGTAGGCTCTCAAGATGCTCTCAAGCATACTTGCAAGCATGCTCTCAAGTATGTTTCCAATTCCATGACATGATACACTCCCAACCTACTTGGCTCTATGCTTCCAAGTTTACTCTCAAGAGGCAAGACACTCCCAATTTCACCTGACTATATGCTCCTATATATACTTCTTGGTATACAATTGAAAGGCTTGAAGAGTTACAGCCACGAGGCACTAGGAGGTAGATCATGGGTAGTAGCTAGTGGGGGGACATATCATGGCAGAAATTATAATGTCAATCAATATTGAAGTGTGAACCATATCTGTATTGTGCACACCACAATGAGATCTTGCAATGCCTCATAGTTACTGTATTGACAATCACAATTTTAGATTTGGCCGAAAAAGTTGAAAATTGAATCTTTAAACTCAGATGTTCTAGCAAAATCTGCTGCCTGCAGCCTACAGATTGTAGGTGTATATGTGCACAATCAGTCCAGGGCTGATAGTGATAATGTCAATGGTATGATGGCCATGGTGATGATAGCGATGATGATAGTGTTGGTAATGGTGAACATAGTACCAGAAGTACTCAATCAAGTAGATTCAGTTTGTCAAGATTCATGTAGAACCTTCCAACAACTCCTAGACTTTTATCGGCCAAATGCATCGCGAGGAAAACTCAACTTCTTACCATGTTTTCTTATCTCAGCTGTAGTTATCAAGCATTGCACTGTTATGCAGTTATCAAGCAGGTTCTGAAGAAGGCTATAAAATAGGTATTCAAGCAGAATATCATGCAGGCTTTAGACTAGGCTCTGATATGGTGATCAAATGCCAGCAGACTCTCCAGTCGACTCCATACTGCTATAACAACCATGTAGTTAACACAGATATACCTTCAACTCTGGCGGCCAGTCTTATATAGTTTCACTGAACGGACTGTAGATGATGATACACTGCACATTGTGCCGAGGTCCATGGGAAGCTTGCTTTGAGTTGTGCATGTATGCAGGTACAAATTATACAGGCTATGGTCAATATGTACTTTTGCTGATGTATCATTTTACCACACAATGAAATACGCACTTTATTCGTTCCAGCTCTTGGTTACATGCACTCATGTGGAGCGTTGTTGATCTATGCAATATGTGAGGTTCCTCAAGGCTGCGTGTTCTGTCATATCCTGTCACCATATTCTTATGCTTCTTGAGCTAGAGCTGCTTCCTCCAGAATTCCCTTACAATGCTGCAAGATGTATGGTGAAATGTTGATGATAGTCCTTTAATCTTCCAGATCCATTGAGTCACAACTAACAATCCTCAGGGATACCTGTAACGGGCAGGGTCAACTATAGGGGATATAGGTAACTGGAATGTAATATCGAGAGCGGACTACAACAGATACTTGAAGTTCATCTCGAAGGAATCAAGACAAGACAATAGTCGAAGCTGTTTCAATGTCGTAAATTGCTTTGCTATACAAGAGAACAAGTAATGAGAGAAGAAAAGGAAATCCTCCAACGTCAACAACACTATCTTTATATACAATTCGTCTGCCACCCTCAGACTATTTCTCATGCTCGAACGTAACATCCAAATCTCATCCTGTAATCTTACACACCACTAGCACAACTCCTTATCAATACAACCATACCACATCATACGACGTCGCAACACCTTACACCACTTCCTTATCGTACGAAATTATACGACCACCATCTTGCCGCTTGCTCTGCATCTCCCAACGTCTCCACCTTTGTGTAACACAATCCATTCGCCACCATTCCAATGTTCGTATCTTTAATCCCAGGTCTCATCGTACCTTCCTGCGCCGTGACTGTATCACTGGCAGTGGAGTAAGTCATAGAGCCATACTCCATTTGCTCCTGTGGTCTCGGTCCCTTTCTCCATTCCTCTTCTGCACCATAATGTCCCTCAACAGAGACAACTAACAGAGTGACTGGATAGTCTATGTAGTAGACCATTCACCTGGATACGGACAGTCATTGATGTCAAGGGTGGCATGGCACCATATATGTGGTATTTGGTAGAGAGACCAGGTGGTGCATTCAACTTTTTTCCTTCACACAAATCAAGTCATAAATGTCACTAGATTATCTTTACATGATCTAGCACAGCGAAATGGCTGCCAGGACTTGATATCATATCTGGAAGTGTGCACAACTTTTTGTACCCTCCAAGCACTTGACAGCCAGGGGTTAGGTATTCCTGGGATGATCTAACTCGGTACCTCCAAAGGGCGGCGAAGCCGCCACCGTAACTTGTATATCTGAACACTGAGCAGTGCGTCTTCGTTCGGGAAATTGTGCCAAATTGGTGTTGTGAAATCCTGAAGACCGATTTTATCCTTTCGCACCGTTGTAAAATCTCAGCAGCATAGCTATTGCATTCCATCTTCCAGATGTGGGTCGAGCGAGCTATCTGCGGATAGGAAGTCACATTCACGGGGGTACATGGGAAGGTTACATTCCTTCGGTAAAAATTACCAAGGCCTAACGGCTTGCGTTCGCAGCTTGGGAGGCTTTGATTTCCCCAATTCCTGAGTGTCACCACTTACAAGGTTCTGATCTAAGAAACATATTTACCAGCCCTTCGCCCGCAGAAAAAAGAAAATGTGGCGGAAGCCTCGGTGATCTTGGCTTTCCATCTATACTGGTGGTATTACCCGAGATATGGGGATACCCATTACGTAGGAACAGCTTAACTACACTAGTATCTTGCTATTGTTGGGAAGTTTATATTGTTTTCACATCTTCTGGACTCGATACACTCGTAGTATTGGTTACCGAGCGGTTACTGCCGAATAGAAGGCTCTTTCGGACATATAATATCACCTGCGGTTGTTTAATTTGACTGATTTCAACGATTGAAATTCATTAGAACCTACTCATCTGTATCGAAATCGATTATAGCTACCCATGCGGGTGGGGGGTGCTGCTAGGCGAACGCGTGTGACCTCCTTTCTTCCGAAAAAGAAAAGGTCCTGTGTAGTTAGACTCTGCAGAGTTAGTGTGCAGTGGCCGTCATCGCAATATACTGCCACGTGCTCGGCTATCTTCCAATCAAAAAATCCCTTAACCCACACCCTCCACCCCCGTTCCTTTGCCAAGAATTGGCTAGACCCACACTAAAGCTCTACCATCCACTTGCTCTATGTATGTTCTGTGATAGAATACGTACCTGCTATAGGGTTAATTTCGTAAGTTGGCTAGTGCCGTATGTTCTTTCCTTCGTGATAATTGCGATATGAACACCTCTGTTGTCCAAGCATCTCAACTATCCGGGGCTACAACAGACCATCGGGGCCCGACATCATGGTCCCGTCTCGGGTATCATTTATATAGCCTGGTCCGTCAGTGGCTGAATCCTTCTGAACAGCGAATACCGGCGGTGGGGCCTTAAAATTGGCATCGGTAAATGTTAAATGTCATGATGACATTAGCGGCCTAAAATGTCCCATATCAATGCCCCGAAACTACCGTTGTTAGTCTCAAAACAAGCGGCTGTGGGTACTACACTGCAGGTGATAAATGTGAATATGAAAATAGTATTACATAACATGATTTCCACCGCTTTTCACAGTCCCATCTGCATGTCACGGAGACTTGCAGGCCCTGTAGGAGTCTAGTTAAAGGAAAGTTGCCCTAGTCTCGAACGGTCTAGAATTCTGTGCCCCGAGATTCATAGTCCCGTCCCTGGCAGACGCTTGCTCGTATATGGCTAGTATCTGGATCGTAGTTGGATGTCGGTGATAATCTTATTTACGAAACTTCACTAAATATCACTCACGCTTCTGTGTCTATGGCATGTTCGAAGTAGAGATAGTAAAGATGATAGAGAAACTTTATTGTATACTATCTAAGAGGGCCGTAAGGGCATATATCTATGGTCATACAAGTGCGAATGCGTACGTACCCATCTATGTATCGATCCGGCTGAATGCCCTCAGCCCGACAGCAATCTTCAGCCATACGAAGGCTGAGATCTATTTATATAACATGGCAGTCAATGTTGCACCACATCAATCGAGATTTCTTAGGTATCTTAAGTCTTCTTCCTCTCACATAACAAAAACCTCACGTAAGGGCTCCTATATTGTAAAACCAACATAATAATATATTGGTCACTAGCTATATATATTCCAACGGAATATTAAAGTTCAATTAATGACTGTGAGTCTAGTCGCTAACTAAAGTCTGTCCAACGTAGCCTTATTCCATAGATAGGCCCGGAAACTAGCTACTGGCTGGAATCATCCAACTGAGCCTTAAATGAACGTTTACCATCGCAGCCCACATGGAAGCAAGTCAAGCTAGTTGAGAGCCCGCTCCCGGTGAGTCCATCTCCACCGTCTCCCAGTCAGTATAGATCGACGACCGCCTCACAGCTCCCATTGAGTCGATCTGTACGGTCTCTAGTCTGTTTTTGTTTGTTTTTGTTCTTTGTATTAATCATACTACATTCACTCTATCGAGAGTAAGGCAGAGCCCATTTTCTCTTCCCCCCCGGCTGGCTAGCAAGATGGGGGGTATCCCCATCCTTTACCCTTCTCACTGTTGAAAACAATCAAAGAAGAGAATGAAAGATGTTGAGTTGTCTATCGCATAGAAAGAGAATAATATATGTATATATGTAAGAACGATATGATTCCTAAGAGCGAATATTACCTAGCCCCAAGGTAACCTAAGAGCCAATGTCGTACCAAGCCAGAGGTTACCAGAGAGCCACATATCACGCCGCTTGGTGTCCATTCATCTGAGACGACTTGTCTCTTAGTATCACTTGTCGTCCGGCAGGAGCAGGCATCGCAATAGTCTGTCCCGTCCGAACAAGATTGCCGAGGACGGGACTGTCACCTAAGCTTTCTGTATTTCTCTCTTTTGTTATTTCGGTTTTTGTGGCTACTCGCTTTGTTTTGTTTGCTGTTTGGGAAAGAATGGGGAACGAGGGTAGGTGGAGGGGGTGAATATAATGGGAGCACTAGTTAGTGTAAGTATAGTAGGATTAAACAAAGCGGTGGATATTTATAATTATCTACCATATCTTAGAGATGGAGATCCAGAGCATAAGCTATAAATTACTGGCTTCTTGCACTCTATCTTAAGCTGGAAATTGTTCCTAACCTGTGCCATCTGTAAATGCCAATAGACCGGCTAGATCAATGTGGTCATGTCTTGCCAAGACCTCAATAATGTGCAATCACTTGGCTATCTTGCCGTTACATTGTTACGATGTTGAAAGAACTGCAAACAGTATTAAAAAGAAGTGGGAAGCAGAAATACTGGAGCCATATACAAAGTTAGAGAGCTTCGGGGATTGGCCACCGGATATTCAAATTTAATACGAGGGAACTGGTAGCGGTAATACACATATCCGCCCCACGCCCACGAAACTCCAGGTTGTGCCTACAGAACTAATGCTTCCCCGCACCAGCACCAAAATGCGATATGATCTCCAATATCCACAGTTCTGACACTTCATTCGTTCGATACAACCAAATACAGTAACAATCAACATATTACCACTGCACACGTGGTCGCTTCACTATCCCTTCGGCGCGGGTTGCTGTGGCGAAGGCCATACTGGAGTTTGAGGACTTTGAGGACCACTGCTGGAGTACACTGGCGCCGGCGACATCGACACCTTCGGCTGGAATTGTGACACAACTTGCGGGTTCGAGTTGGCTGTTCGGAGCTTGAACCAGATTACCATTATTGCCGCAACAGCAAGTGCGATCGCAATGATGGAACCAATTATTATGCCTGCAATCGTACCCCCAGATAGAGAATTACTTTTCGCAGCCAGCGCAGGTGAGAGCGGTGCTGGGGCGGTGGAGCTGGGAGCAGCCTTGACTAAGTCCGAGGGTGTTTCCGTACTGCTCGGGGTCGTGGTGGGCATCGGGCCTTTTGCTGGGTTCGTCTCGCTTGCGTACAGCGCCCATGAGGGGTTTCTGGTAGTAGTGCTTACGGAAATATCTCCACAGTCAAGGTAAAAAAATGTACCAAGACCATAGCCGTACTGATAGTACATGGAGTAACAATATGGGTACGACGATCCACTACATACGGGAAATCAGTTTTAGTGCCATGAGGTGAATAGAATATCATGCGAACCAGTACGCCGTTCCATCAGTATACGCCACTCCTGCCACTCTGCTGAAAGTGTGACTAGTGTATGGTATGCACACGCTGAAGGATGTACATGTGAATCCACTATTATATACTTCAGTAACTCATAATACTCCATGGTAGGGAACAGATTCACATACATTGCGCAGCATGCACCGGTAACAGTCTCAGCCCTTAATTCGCTTTCTGCAAAAGCTGTACAGGAGACACTTGTGAAAATATCACAAACACCGACATTGCAAGCTGCTGGATTGTTCCAGCCGAGCGAATCAGACATCTGTCTTCTCAACAGTCTTTGGAGTTCTGGTGTTGGAGTCGGCTGCATATCCACGGTAATCGAGGCTCCATCACCATTGGAGTTTACAGTTGAGGCTGCGAGCCGGGGATATGAGCAAGGTGATGGTATCTCTTGCGGCGCCGCTGATGCAAATGGCGGAGCCAAGACGGCAACAATAACACCGCTGAGTGTAAGAAGTGGATGGATCTTCATAGTGATTGCAGTTGAGTTTCAGCTCACTGGGTTCCGACAGAGCAGCAGCTCGACCTTATCACTTCGGCTCGAAAGCACACCATTTCCAACATGGCGAAAGTATTCCCACAGCCCTGCATGCACAGATCCAGAATTTCTCGCTACGACACGGGGCCAAGACATATGTTCCTGCATGAATGAGACCACCCTGCAGCTGAAGTAGCAGCTTCAGCTTGCTATAGGAATGGAGGCCGTGCTAGTTCTCGATCTACGGCAAATTCTGAAGATCGATTGATCGCCTCGTGCTGTTGTAAAAAATGCGCAACATAGCTGTTGCATTACATATGCAGAGTCGCCCCAGCAATGGACATGGCGTCCTATCTACGGATATGAAGTCACATTTATGGGAGGCACATGGGAAGGCTACGTTCATTCGTCTGAAATTACACAGCATCGGACCGCTTCCTTTCGCAGCTTAGCGAAGATTTGATTTCTCCCCTTCCCCAATGTCTCTGTTCACAAAGGGCTAGGACTCATACTCACCTACAGCCCGTCACCCACAAACCAAAGAAAACAAATTTGTGGGCGGAAGTCTTGGCAATCTTCACATTCTTCATCTGGTAGTATCCGAGATGCTGTGATACAGGAATAGCCCAAATTACACCCGTATCCTGGTATTATTGGGGAGTTCATATTGTTCTCACATTGTTGCACTAGTACACACAGAGTTCGATAGAGAGCTACCCTCCGGTTATCGCCGAATAGAGGATGCTGTGGACATACATCATTCGCTTTTGCGTAATTTGAATGGGGTCTAGCCTTTTGTGTAACTTTGGAATCAACGATTCAAAACCATCAGATGCCTACCAATTCCTGTCAGCATCGGTTTTAGCTACCCTTTCTAAGCCGCGGGTTCTTATTTGCTTGAGAGCTCATAACGAAGGTAACACTCTTTTCCTACGAATTGAAATGGTGCCGTTTTTACGACTTTTTGGTTGCTGCTGCTATCGAGGATGTTATCTAGGAATCGAACAATATATCATTGAATACTTATTGTCATGTGCCTGACTATCTGCCAATCATAAAACTCCTAAACCCTCCACTCGCTACCTCCATATCGTTGCCAAGAATTGGTCTAGACCGACAATACAGCTCCACCACCCTGCCACTCCATATATTTTCTACTATGAATGGAATATGTATCTCGCTAGGGAGTCGTTTTCATAAGTTGCCTAGTGCAATACATTCTTTCCTTTGTTCATTATTCGTGAGAATTGCGTGAGTTACTCTCTACCGTCCAAATCCCTGCGCGCTGGCAGTCAGAAATAAGTTTACAGATACTAGGATATACATAGATAGGCGGGGGGGTAGCTAGAACCTTAGTTAGACGTCAGGCGGTGAGCATTAATCTAAAAGCTTAACTCCATTACATTCGGCGGAGTCTAGGGCTACAAGGGTAAATCACTACAACTGAGATGTTTTATGTTTGTCTCTCCACTTACCAAACAATAACCTCGCATATCAAAGCTCGACTAAATATTAAGAAATGCGCACTCTATCTTGTCTCATATTTTTCATTATAGCTTACTCCGTAGCAGCCTTCGATAGCTTTGAACAAGCCTAAACAAGCGATAGCAAAAGAACGGGGTAATTAAAACGTAACAGAACGCCGAGCATTGTTCCTAAGCGGTCCGGCCAGCCTGCATATATCTTCGAGGGCCTGCATAAGCCTAGGCCAGCCTGCGTAATCATAGGCCGGCCTGCAAAAGTCTGTCATAAGCCTAGGCTAGCCTGCGTATATCTTTGATGCCTGCGGAAGCTTGCATATACCTTCGAGGCCTGCATAAGACTTGGCAGCCTGCAGGCTATCCAGTGTTCCTAAGCGGCCAGGCCAGGCCGGCTTTGCATAGGCCGGGCCGGGCCGCCCTTAGCGGCGGCTTTTAAATGAGGGCCGGGCCGGGCGGCTTCTCTTGGCGGCTTTTTCTTGGCGGACTAAGCCTAAACAGAATATTTTGTTCGAAAGATTCTCTGCTGCCTTTACTAAGAAAGTCTCAAAAGTACGAAACATAAGCCATATCCAACTCAATCATCGTAGCCCTGCCATTGCCGTATTCCATCCATCAACCAGACCAAGGCTTATGCAGGCCGATGCAGGCTTTTTAAATCACGTGCAGGCCGGGCGGCCGGCCGGGCGGCTTCTGACCCAAGCCGGGCCGCTTAGGAACACTGAGGCTATCTGGCAGCCTGCCGGCCAGGCTTCGATTTTCAGGCCTGCGATCAGGCCCTGTTTCATGCAGGCCTGCCGGGCCAGGCCGCTTCGAAACACTAGCGCCGAGCGCAATTTCTACAACTTCAAAACATAAATAAAAATACATGCAATGATGCAATCGAGGCGTGTCATTGATTTACACGCCACAAACCAGCAGTGTAATTCTTCGTGGTGTGGGGTTGATTTCTGCTTCCGTCTGACTATCATGAACACAACAGTAAGAAAAGGCTACACTTAACAGTATATATACTCCATCGCTGGTTCAGACGTATCGCTCAATTGTGATACCGCCAATAATATTAGAAGTATCATTGTAACAGCTACCAAAATATCACTGCGATGATCCAAGTTATGCTAACGACCCACCGGAATACCTTGTTCACTATGAATGGCAAATTAATGGTTCCCAGGGTGAGAGGATAGCGATATCCAGAATTCCCAACCGTCTGTCTGGACTGACGTCTTTTGGGGTTCCGCACCGCTGTCCAGACCGGGTGAACAGTTTGTTTGCCCTGGGGTGTCACGGGCCGAGGATAGAATCCCTCGGGCCCGTTCAGGGCGACTGTAGGTCCCTTGCGGAGGTTACCATTAGCGGATGCGTATCATTCCAGGTGGCAACCAGGCCGAGCTCACCGTGTCCGTTGGCACACTCAAAACTGGGGCTCCCACATCTTTGATCCGCATTTTCTACACAGTGGATCCGCTTCACAGAGTTTGTAGGTATAAGTGCCTTGTTTTTTCCCATCACTCCGCCACTTTTTAGGCTTAAGCATCGCGTGCAAAGACTGTAAGGGCCATGCAGGATTGTAGTCCGCATACTAGAAGCTCTAAGGAAAAAGCGGGCAGGAATTCTCAGTTCGGAAAATTGTAATCCAGGGTCGGCCAGGGCTCTGCCCGTACGAGACAGACGGTTGGGAATCCTGGCGATATCTCAAAAGGCACAAACTCGGCAGTGAAGGATGCTCATCGTTTTCTTTCATCCCTTGAAAATTCATGGCAAATAGCTCTGTAACAGTTAGAATTATCCCCTGGATCGTAACTTTGGTATTCTCGGCCCGTTTGGCAACCGATTCCCCACCCGCAAATATTTAACGACGCAACCACATCTCTGTGGGGGTGGCCAGGAAGCAATATAAACTTACTTTCTTATGTCTTCAGAGTATTTTGGGAAAAATTAAGGACTGTACAGGAATGGGGCACCGATAAAAAGGGCAGTTCTTATTGGAAGGTTTGTCTCAAGATCAGTTCCTCATAAACTCGAAAATGTCACTGCACAGCACTGATGGACGACTCTGCCCATAACACCCAAAATATCCTTCAAGCTCTGTGCTAAGGATATGCCCTGAAGTCCCAATAGCATTACGCAAGGAATTCCATCTGCAATGTACCTGAGAGTTGAGGCACAGAGGGGGGGATACCGATACCCATCGCACAGCTCTCATAGTGAACAAGGCTCAAACCCACTTTGTCAGTCAGAGGGCATATCTTGACCTCTCAGCTAGAGCTGGAGCTGCGGGCAATTTTCAGTCCACCTGGAGAAGGGAAAGTAGCTGGGGTGGTAGCCCAGCCAGCGGGAAAGCCCAGCCAGAAATAACAAATCTCCACATAAACTTGGCTAAGCATGTTCAAAATGCAAGTACCTGTGGTGTCTCAATAATGAAAGGCATTGTTTTTGCGGAATTCAATCAGCTGTAAAGGAGAAAAGTGGGTAGTGGTGCATAGACATTGGGTGGGGTTGCCAGTTCAGCGGGCGAATTTTGGTGGGGCAGTAAGGCTTACAAAGTCACATCACATAGAATTTACAATTCACTTGGATAGAAAGTTTCATTTGCTACTAAAGAAGACTTAATAAAAAGGAGGGCCTCTGACGACCATTTTTGGACGTGTGGCGAGGTGGTTGCGCGGGCGGCCCGTATGGGCCGGGAACCGGTTACGATCCACGGGATACAGGAGGGACTGTCTGTATGGAATAAAGCTTACCGCGACGAACGAAAGAGGAATATACACTGCTACAAGTAGTATTAGGTTGCTTATTTGCTTAAAAGTTCTCACTCGGATGTCCCAAGGAAGTTCGGAACTGTTTCATAACCCTAGCTGCATATTTCATTAAAGTTGCCCCAGTCAGATTAGATGGCATTGTTTGGATTCTCGCCCGGCAATTCCGTGCAAGTATGATCTTCTAAGTATGGTTACAAGGTTCGGAGGTCTCATGGTGAAAGCCCCACGTTATTGGTGATGCCAATTGGAATGATCTAATGTATAGCAGAATCCCGAGAAGAGTACCATCGTTGTTTCTCTACTCGTATATTAGCTTTTGTTCGGGGTGACCTGACTGCTCTTCGTCGAATGTCGAGATTTTATGCAACTAGCTGGAGTAAGCTCTCGTGAAGCCAATGGAAGTCTGGCGGTGTCAGTGCGATAGTGCGACACTCAGGCCTCGGAATTTCTAGGTAAAGCGAGAAGTTGTGAGCTGTGTATGGCATCATTGGATGTCAGTGTTCGAGATTCGGTGGTTTTACCAACTTCCTAGAGAAACGCTGTCCGTCCGATGGTAAGATGGAAACGGCGCCATCTTTTTGAGACAGGAAGGGGAGGAACGGTCTGATTGCACGCTCGGGGACACGATATTGCCGTTGTTTGTTTGTTTGTTTATTCATACTGTATTCACTCTTACTAGAGTATGACAGAGCCAAATAACCCCTCAAGCGATATTGTCGTCCCCGGCCGTTCCTGGCAGATATCCGTGGATGAAGAAATTCACAAGTAGTAAAACGAGATCAATCATACCAAACCTCAAATTTACCCATAATATGTACTGCAAACGCTATTCGTTGCCATTGGCTGACTGATCTGTAGTCATATAGAATACTTAAATGCTTGATGTCAGCCGAAGACAGTGAAAGTCGGCCAGGACGGTCGAGTACTCTGGGCTACAATTTGTAACCATATTTTGGGAGCACTTATCCCAACAATTGAGTATGGAATGGCAAGCACTAGAATATCAGGACTGTGAAGGTTGTGTGACTATTCTATTAGGCTGCAAGCCTAAGATAAAAGGACTACATCAAAAACCTAAAATCACATGATAACATGTGAAATACTCTTCAGCAAAGGCTAGATACTGCGAGTCCCAAACGACACAAACCAGTATCCTTTGAAAGTTCCAGGCTACAAAATATGACTCAGGTAAAACACATTGTTCTTTACCGGTCTCCAGAACTACCAGTAGCAACTTGAAGGCACTACCGAATCACCAACGAAACACCGAAATACATATCTATACTACTTTACTGTCCCACTTTAACACTACCAGTCACATCCTGCAACGTCGAACAAACCCTGCACCTAGCGCGGATGAGGTCATGCATTCCATCAAAGAGGCAAAACAGTGGTACTGACTCTGGAAATTGGAGATGCTTCGGTTGGATCTGTGCTGTATTCCGGCGCAAGAAATGTTAAAGGCCACGGTGGATGAAACCACAAACAGTTCAAGTATACCCATTGCCGAGTGAACAATCAAACTACCGAGAGCTATGGTATCCTTAAACCACTTAGGAACGGCAACGGAGGTGGCACAGGAGGTGAAAATGGAAGTGAAAACAGCAACGGAAATAGCAAGAACGAAAAGGTGTCGCAAGTGCTACTATTGTAGAATCCAAGGCCACTTGAACCAAGACGCCAGCAATGGAAGCGCACTCGGGAATAGCAAAACATAGTCAAGAAAAGCTACAACAAAGGAAAGGAAAGAAGAGAAAATGCACATTCCATCGCACACACACACTCGTGCTCTGTATTGTGCCGGCTAGTGCACTCACAACCCCACACACAAGCGCACTCACTACCGTTGTATGTCCAAGCGCTCACCGCCGAACATCCAGGTGCTCCCACCACCATACCTCCACCACCAACCTCTACACCCACCTCCAAGCGGACCTACTGCCACCACATCAAGCAGACCTACGGATCCATCCACCATCATCTTATCTCCAAGAGCATTTACCACTACCAAAAAGTCAAAGCCCACTCAATAGCTTTCATTAGCATTGTTAGTCGTCCTGGCAGGACGTCCCATACCTTCAGGTTAGCTATAACTCCAAAATGGCTTTATTTTGCACGCATCAGTTCGTATACAGTGTACGAACGGCTTGGTTTAAAGTTGTGGTTCTTGGTTTGATGATATCTTACCAAGAACTCAATAATGGGCAACCATTAGATTACCTTGACGTTAACTTTTACGATGTGGAAAGAACTCGTGCATGAAAGCTATGATACTGAAAGGAGTGAGAAAGAAAAATACTGGATTACAATAGCTAGAAACTGTCGATGTGAATGAGTGAGTTGATTGTAGGTACAAGAGAGACGGACAAAGGTGCGTCTTAAGTATGATGAGCATGAGGGCGAGCATCGTGTGAAGTCTAAAAAGGACAGTCATGGTGTGAAGTCTAATGAGACAGTCACGACCATGCACTGAACCTTAGGGCTTCCTGCAACAGAAACATTCAGGGGTTTGGTTGTATCCTTTGCCATCATATATTCCAAGCTCCCCTCCCCCAGTTGCTGTGCTCCATGAAATCAACCATAACAGCCGTAGTGAAAGAAAACCCATTATCCTCTAATGAATAACAAGAATAGTAACACAGGCAACGATAAAAGTTGGTTATAAAATACCGCCGTTTCACTGTTCAAGGGTGGCTGAGGATTCGGGTGATTCGCAACGAGCCCAGCCGATTCGTATTAATGTGAGCCTGAGATTAGCACTACCTCGCAGCATGTATTTAAGTTCTCTACGAATACATTCATGTAATTTGAAGACTACTTAATCGTGTGCGATCACTGAGCCACGGTTGCGGCAAGAAGTTATAAAGCACTCGAAGGGACTATATTGAATTTAATGCTATAGCTAGGAAGTACCTTTCTATTCAAATTCAATATCTTAGTTTACAGGATATTCTCTACTTTTACTGGTAAACTGTCTGGACCCAGATGGCAGAGATTCGGCTCGTAGTAGTTCAGCACTAGAGATAATCAATATTGTCAGCCGAGTCACACTCGAGCTATTCATAAATTATTTTTTCGAGTTTGTCTGAGTGAGAGGCACTGATAGAGCATTCATGCTGTGAAGTAGAAATATATCCCTCACTCTTGGTTAAATCAACGGTGTGTACTTCCGTGCTATCGATCCCGGAGGCGGAGGTTACTCCTGGGGCGGTGGTTAGGCACCTTGTGAAGCACATAAGGTGAGGATATTAATTGAGCTAGCAGCGGTCAGGGTGTTCAATATTCCGTCCCGTCCTAGCAGCTCTCCGCCCTACCCCAGACCCGGACTACAATTTCAGGCAAGCAATATCCGAGGACAAGGGCATGGAAACCAGGCCCAGGGTATCTACAGTGCTCATAGTCCCGTCCAGCTATGACTTCTAGAAAGAATACCAGATTTGGGGTAGGCATGCCCAAAGCGCTCGCTTTTCATGTTGCATGTGTACTTGGATCGTGAGTCTCAGCATCGTCTGATGTCTTGTATGAGAATGAAGACTTGTATGAAGATGGTGTTGTATGAGGATATGCATTAGGACTAGGGTGATGTGTCTTATGTTAGATAGAGCATACGTGTACGCATATGGGAGATGGTACATATACGGTCTTTGGCTCTCGAGATAGATCAATCAAATCAATCAACAAGTCAAAGAAGCATCCAAAGTAACATTTTATAAAAAAGTCCAGTCGAGTGATTTGCAGTGACTAATACATACATTGTGAGGGCAAAACCAGATGCAGGGCATCACACCGCAGAGCAGTCACATATATAGGGAAGCGAATAAAAGGCAATATGATCACTAATATCCACAGTTCTGACATCCCGTTTATTTGATACTTGGAAACCAACAACCACCACCTAACAAGACTGCGGTTACATTACCGCTCTCTGCAATGCGTAATCGCTTCAATACCCCCTCGACGGGGGCTGCTGTGGCGAAGGCCATACTGAACTCTGAGGAACACCGCTAGTGTACACCAGCGCTGGCAATATAGGCTCCTTCAGCTGGAATTATGACACGACTTGCGAGGTTGATACGACTGGCGAGGTGGAGTTAGCTTTTCGGAGCTTAAACTAGATTACCATTATTGCCGTAACAGTAAGTCCAACAGTAATGATAGAACCAATTACTATGCCCGCGATTGCACCGATAGGCAAAGCATTACTTTTCCGAGCGGTGAAAGTGGGGTGATATTAGTGTTGTGGAGCGGGGCCCCCGATCCGGAGTTGCCTGGACCGAGCTCGAGGTAGTTTCAGTGCTGCGAGGGATTGTGATGGGCATGCATGTGAACCAATATGCGGTCCCTTCGGCAATTAGCATTCTTGAGAGTGTGGTGGAAGAGTGACTACTGTATGGTATGCACACGCTGTGAGATGTACATATGCTTGCACTATTATATACTTCAGTAGTTAATAATACACCACTTTAGGCAACAGAACATACGTCGCACAACATACGCCTGTCACAGTCTCGGTCCGTAATAGGTTTCCGGCAAAACAGTACAGTAGATATCAACGTAACTATCGCAAACACCGACGTTGATGGATCGTTCCAGCCGAGTGAATCAGGCGCCTGCCTCCTCAACTGTCTTCGATTTTCTGGTATTGGGGCCGGCTGTATATCCATGGAATTCGGAACACCATCACCGAAATGTACAGTTGCAGTTGGGACCTGGGGGTATGAACAAAGAGATGGCAAATCGTGTGGCGCCGCTGATTCATATGGCGAAGCCAGTACGGAAACAATAACACCGCTGAGTGAAAGAAGTGGATGAAGCTTCATGGTGATTGTAGTTTTCTATCCGCAAGGTTCCGACAGAGCTGCAGCGCTCTTATAATTATTGCTTCGGCTCGAAAGCACACCACCTCCACACGGCCGAAGTCAAGGCCAAAGTATTATCATAACCGCGCATGCATTTCTCGCTATGACACATCAGCAATGACAAATGGTCATGCACAAGCACCATGCGGCTAAAGATTGATATAGGAATGCAGGCGCTGCTAGTTCATTGCCTAGATATCTGAACAGTATATCTTCGTGGATACGGCAGAGCGAAGATTCTGAAAACGGTTTTACCCTGAGACTGCGTTGTAAAATATCAGTAACATAGCTACTGCATTTCATATGCAGAATCGTCCTACCTGTAGATTGAGGATGCTATCTGCGGGTAGGAATGAACTTCGTGGGTCGAAAGTCTAGGTATCCACATCAAGTGGTACCGAACTGTGGGGATACCCGCGCTATGGAGATACTGATTGCGCAGGGACAGCTCAACCACAGCAGTATCCTAGTATTATTAGGAAGTTAATGTTCTTACACCTACTGGAGTCGGTATGCATTGGAAGTTGTTACCTAACGAATACCGCCGAAAAGAAAGCAGGTCAGTTAGGACGTAAAGTACCGGAGCTACGGCTACTAGCGTGTTTGTGCAACTTCGATTCAACTTCATCGGGACACTTTTTGGGTCCGGGGTTTCGCTTTTTCGGTTATGAGGAGACGCTGCTAAGCGAACGTGTGTGAACCCGTTCCTGCTCTGAGAGCTTGTGATAAGGGAACACTCCTTTCCTACGAAAAAAGAAACGGTCCTGCTTCTTTTACCAGCTGTTAAGTTGGACAGTTGCTGCCGTCATCCGGATCGAACAACAAATCGTTCCATGCTGCCACGTGCCCGGCTATCGTCCAATCAGAATATTCCTTAACCCTACATCGGCATGGTCCGACACTAACGCTCCGCTACTTCCGCCATGTATTTGCGATTGAATGAAATATGTATCTACTACTAGGGGGGTGTTGTCGTAAGTTAGCTAGAGCAGTATGTTCATTCCTTCCTTCGTTCGTGAGACTTGCGAGAGTAGCGCCTCTGTTGACCGAATTCCTGCGTGCTTGTCGTCAAAAATAAGGTTCGAGACTGAGATTTTGGTAACTGGGATAGCCGAGGGTGCTCCCGTTCCCAGTTTGTCATGCACTCGCGTGTACGCGGTTAGCATCGGGATCGTAGTTGGATGTCGGGCAGTAGGCGATAATCCAATCTACGAAGCTTCACTAAATATCACTCACATTTCTGTGTCCACAGACTGTTACCTTGGATGCTTCTTTGACTTGTTGATTGACTTCTATCTCGAGAGCCAAAGGCCCTTATATGTACAATCTCCCATATGCGTACGCGTATGCTCTATCTGACATGAGACGCATCACCCTGGTCGTGATGCATATCTTCGTACAGCCACCAACTTCATACCAGTCTTCATTCTCATACAAGACATCAGACGATGCTGAGACTCACGATCCAAGTACACGTGCAACACAGACTGTTGTATGTGTACCTGCATCGTGAGTCTCAGCTCCGTTTGCAGTCTCAGGTTTGTTTGCTGGCTCCTAAGCAGTTGGTCTATCGTATGAGGATATCCAGAGTCTGTATCAGGAGAGCGGCTCATATCAGTGCAAACTGATTTGCAAACGGAAATAGATATAGATATATACGGATATGGATATTGGTATAGGAGTCAAGTCTGTATATATACGGGCCTTTTGACCTCGAGAGATCAGAAAATCAACAAGTCTTTCTAGCATCCACAGTAACAAAGACAAGATACACCACTACAATATAATTTTTTTTTATACCTTGCGTCTTCTCCCTCTCACATAACAATAACCTCCCATAAAGGGCTCTATCGCAAAACCAACATTGAATAATCACATATCCTAGCAACTCGAAACAATCCCCGTAGTGTGAACCACGAGATGAAAACCGGACGCGAATCCCGTCCAAAAACCGTCCCGTGCAAGTGTCAAGACGGGACTTTCGCGGTCCGACGAAATCACGATATACAGACGGGATTGTCCCCGCTACTCCACTACCACTCAAAAAACGCAAAACGGCCGCCGAGTAAGAACGGCTTCTCAATATCAAGATCGGACACTCGAGACAAATAGAGCTCAATGAGTAAATTATTTGACGTCTAAAAAGCGTCCTTATCGGACCAATATTCGTCAAGTTGACATGGGAGGATGATGAGGCAGGATAATTCCATCAGCTCCCACCATTTACCCATGCCAACTTCATGAATATTTGTCCGATAAGGACGCTTGTTAGACTTCAAATAATCTACTCATTGAGCTCTATTAGCTTCAAGTGTCCGATCTTGATATTTAGCAGTCGTTCTTACTCAGCGGCCGTTTTTGTGATTTTGACACGAAATGACACGGCATCCCGTCCAATACCGCGCGGAATGACCAGAATTTTTCATCCCAAATCCCGCTGCGGGATGGGATGACCTGGCATGAAAACCGTCCCGTTACCATCCCGTGGTTCTCGCTACACCGAAGAATATCTCAGTATGTATAAACACTCGAAGAACAAAGTATATCATATAGTGTATCAAAATCGGACATCACCAACAGTCCAACCCACTAACCAGAGTGAAAAGAGCAACAAAGCACAAAATCGCCGCCAACATATATTCAGGAGCTGCGGCCCCCTGTTCTAGAAGAACACCCCACAAAACCGCGATAACCAAGCTCTCAGTCGAGTGCTTCTGAGCAGGGGTATCAACGTTCCGGGGTCACTACAATGTTTCCAAGCGGCCAAACTAGCGCGGCTTGACAGAAGCCCAGCCGGTTTAAGAGATTCAGATATGCTACCGGGCCGGATTTAGAGTTGGTGACTCATTTATACCGGGCCGGCAAATATAAGCTAGCTCGTATACAGAGGTGGCATTCCTACTGGTAGATACTCCTGACATTGAAAATACCGCCGGCAATTGCAATTACTGCCGGCTTTCATAAATACCACCGGAATTCACAGGCATTCACAAGTACGGTATACCAACGGCATTCGTAGGTAAAGCTAGACTGCTGGCGGCATTTTAAAGCACCCACCGGATTTTACCCGTTTGTGGTGGGTAAATCGCCGGCCAGCCAGCCGGCCGGGCCATTTGAGACTATGTCTTTCTGGGTCCAACGTCGTCGTCCCATCTCGAACATAGTTCCGACGGACTGATCCGTCCGGAGCTGGATACTGCTACCCTGGGGCTCTATATAGGTACCTATACGAGACCGAGAGTAGACACCCGGTGGTGGTGCTAATGGTGGGCCTTTAATTAAGGCACCCAGTAGTGGGCCTGAAATTTACCTTCCGAATGGAGTAGAGGAGGCGAATCTTGCACTAAGTGAGTAGCGTTGCAACGGATCAAACCAGGATAAGATGGTGGTCCCCAAACTTCTCTTCTTTGGTAACCTGAACTAGTGACTCACGGATTAAGGCTAGGGCTCTATAGGTATATAGTCATCCAGGATTTTCTACCCTGAAATTTATAGCCCGGTCTAGAGTAGTGTCTTGCCCGGACGGGACGGACTATTGCGATGCTAGTTTCTGAGTGTTGGGTGCAGCTTGGCGTTGCATAAAGTGCACGGCGCCCTGCAAGTCTATTTGGATGAAATTTGTATTTCATAATCGTCTGATAGCAGCATGCTCCGTGTGGTCAAAGTAAAAGTTAATTCATTTGTATTCTTCAGAGTTGCATCACTCTAGTAAAGGAGCCTTTAATTGTGGTTATGTCACTCCTCCGGCATATGCCACACGTAACCCCAGATGTCGTGGTTGCCTCATCTTGATGATATCACTATTCTAAATAGAGAGTTCTTCCAGGTCTGTTTCTGAAGAAGGATTCTTTTACTGATGTCAGAGGAATGTTCTAGTCCATTCACGGAGTCCGTACCTCACCTCCGTGAACTGACTAGTTCGTTCGCGGAGTCAGTCAAAAATTACAAATACACTAATCTGCACGCATGTATGTGCATGCACTGGCATGTACGTACACTCAGCTGGCTCAATCTAGCTGAATTCAATCAGCGCAACCATGTACGTTCAGCGCAGCGCAATTGATTACATTCATCAACCGCATACGTTCAACGCAGTGCAATTGGGTACATTCATCAATCGTGTACGTTCAGCGCAGCGCAATTGAGCACATTCTTCACAGCGCAAATGAGTACATTCCACAGGTTCTATTGTACTAAAAATATGGACCGCCTTACATCAACCATCCCACATCAAATTCCGACATTCAAAAAGGGTAGCCATCGAGAACTTACTCTTCAGGAAGCTGCTTGTCCTCAGTCCCCTGCTGAGCTCTTCGAAGTACGTTTTAGGTGTAAAGGCAACTGCACGACTGTTCATTGCAAGTGTTTCAAAGCAAAAGGCGAGTGCACACTTCATTGCCATGACCGAAATGGTGGTGCGCAGTGCATAAATACTGGACCTTCTGCTGCGCCATCAGGTACTTTCAATCTCGAACAAAACACAAGATCAGCTCCACCGGAGCCAAGTCACAATCTAAAAAGCCGTCAAGCCAATATATAAAGAGATGCTTGCGTGGATACTGATCCCACATCTGCCAAAGATACTGTCAATGAGAGCAGTGATTTGCCAGACCTGGATACTGAGGATGAGGAGGTTCCCCAGGAAGGAGTCACTAGAGAGGAAGAGGAGGAGGAGGGCAATGAGGAGGAGGGCAATGAGGAGGAGGGCAATGAGGAGGGAAATGAGGATGAGCCGGTTTCAACGATGACATGGAGCACAGTGTAATTTGTTGAGAGCAAAAGAGAAAGAACGAAGAAGCTCAATTGTCTGTCGATTCAAAAAGAGAGAAAACTATGAACTTATATACGAAAGAGTGAGAAGGAAAACTCCATGCCAACTGCCAAAGCCGGAGCCCGAAGCCGAGCATTAGTGCCGAGGCTAGGCCTCATGCTCAGCATGGTGGCAGGCGAGGTCGATGGGGGCAGGCGAGGCTGGTGGGGGCAGACGAGGCTGGTGGGGGCAGGCGAGGTCAATGGGGCCGTAAGCCACCGGCCTCATGCTCGAGCCCGCCAGCACTGAACACTAAGGAAGCCACCGGGCCAAATCCCTAGTCAACATAATTGTAGTTGCATCAGGACGTCCAAGAGGCATCCGATTGTAGGGATCACAATGATGTATAGATTATATATAATTTTTCATTGACTGCGTGAACGAACTAGTCAGTTCACGGAGGTGGGGTACGGACTCCGTGAATGGACGGTTCGTTCACGGAAAAAAGGCCTCCGTGAACTGACTAGGTACTCCGCGGAGGAACCGCCTCCGTGAATGGACTAGCACATAAGGTCATCAACTTCGTTAAGCAGCAAACAAAAATCCCAAATTGCAAACGCGAACTATCCATATTTTCCCTTGCGCCTATCCTAAGCTTATTCCAACCATAACTCGGTGTTATATTTGATCAGGCCGTCAATTTTTAAAAAAAGGAACATAAGAACCAGGACTCGACTCCTCCACTACCACATTCAGGAAGGATTTGTGAAGAGGGACGACTCCGAGACTCTGTAGCGCCATAGCTGGCAATGCCTCATGCAACTCCTTCGCATCTTCCTGTATTTCCGAAAATAGTACCTGCTTGCCCTGCACATCCACAGCAAATGCCCCAGGTGGTATTTCTTTCTGCGGTCGGTCATCCTGGCATTTGAAAATCCAGAGCGCTTCTAACCCCAACCCTGTCAGACTGTATCGTGTATTGTCATCCTCAGAGTCGATGTCTTTGTCAGGGGCAGGTGGGTCTGGGGTGGGCACTGAGTTATTGGATGGAGGAGCCATGGGATATACGGAAGGGCGGTCTCCGGTTTGGGTAGTCCTTTGGGGGCTGGGGCTCTGGGGATTACGTTCTTGGGCCCACGGCGTAGTTCGAGCTGGTGTGGTTCGAGTTTGTTGTGGCTGGACCGTCTCATTTATCGCCGGAGAAGGATTGCGCAGCCGAGGGCTACCTACTCCAGGTGTGGATATAATGGGATCACTCCCGAAAAAGGTGTCTATGTTTGGCCACACCGGAGACCCCAGGCTCCCGTTTGGGAACAAAATCGGATCAGCCCCAAAGAAACTGCCCATGTTTGATGTCTCCGGTGTTCTTGAGCTAGCTCGGGCTCGATTCTCCGCTATATCCCATAGAAAACTTAAGGCTTCGGATCGCGGGCTTGGCCATAAGACGCTGTCCGTTGGCGTAGTTCGAGTTTCTCCACCATCAGGTTGCCTCAGTGACTCGTTCAAAGGCGGAGGAGACGAGAAGCCAACGAACGGTGATGGAGGGGGACGCGGACTACTGATTCCAATATCTGATGGTACGGCTAAAAGATGGTCAGTTACAGCCGTACATAGAGCAATGTAGGACGTATAACATACAAGGGGTCGGAGAACCAATATTATATCGCGGTAGCTCATCCCTGTATCTCATTGCCGCAGCCTGTAGCGTAGCATCTTTGATTTGCTGCCCTTGGAAGGTAACGACGGCCGCCCGGCCTTCTGCTTGGCGCTTGTTGCGCATCGCCAGAGTCTTCAACATTTTATGCTTCGGAACGTTCTTCAGGGGAAACTTCCAGCTCCTGAACTTGGATTTTAGCTGTGCAATTCTAGTCCGGTACACCAACGTTAGTACCATACAAGGGAAGGTAAGACTGAGCTAAACAAAAACATACGTCGGTCGAAAGTCGTACTCCTGCTTCAGAATTGTAGTAACATCTTCGATTGTGCGATCCTCAGTTATGTAAAGTCGCCTAATTGTCTCCCGATGTTTGTTCCAATCTTCGGCGGTGATTTCTGGGCGTGCCGGAGGTAGAGGGACAGAAGAGAATAGAGATGGCAGGGGCGGCTGATTGGCATCCATCACTGAAAAATAGGTGTAGTAGATTATAAGTGTATAAAAAGATTTAACTCAATGATTAAGAAGTTCAAACAGCAAGATTGCTGAAGGTAAGGGCAAGAGGGATGCAGGGACAATTATATCCGCTTCTAATTGTAGGGTAACTGTATTTTAGATTCCTAAACAATTTTAGTGATGATTGGTCGACAAAGAATGCGCACAAGTCGCTATGCCAAGGCTTTGGGAATTGAGAGGACGTGGGGGTAGGTTGCAAGAAGCCCTGAATTTCGGTTGGCTATACGAAAGTCGAGCGCATAATCCGTCACTTAGTCGAACGCTGCAGTTGGTTGATGAAAGTTTAGTGCAGATTATGCAGGGGGAGCCACCGATCCTGATATGCGACTTGATGTAGGGTAATTGTTCCTAAAATATCTTGGTTGCGAATAGTTGACAAAGGACCCGCAGAAGATTCTATGCAAAGGTTTTGGGCAGTGAGAAGACGGGGGTTTGGTTGTATGGGGTCATGAATTCCGATTGGCCTTTCGAAAGTCGATTGCATGATCCGTCGGGTAGTCGAACGCTGCAATTGGTTTGAAGATAGTTTGGTGGGGAACACCGCAGGAGAACCGCCAACCCACACCATGCGACTCGATGTAAGAAGATTTTGTCGATCTACTTGGGTATTAGTGTGCCACAAGGCAAGTTGCCGACCGGTTGAGTTCATCGGTAAAAGAACATCAAGACTGTATCTATGAACACAGTTCTTCGATTAGAACCTTCTGTTAATTGCTTTTCCTACTGGTAGAGTTGTTCGTACAGGTTCAATCACAGAATATATTTAGACTTCACGTAGCTAGTGAAAAAAATATCAAATGACAGGGGAAAGTCTGTGGATGTTGTTGAACATGAGACGAGCGCAATAAAACAGTTATACATTGCTCAGAATTGAGATTATTATCGAACGTAAATTTACTTAGCATAGATAATTATTAAAACCAATCTTCAGAGTTGGTGGGACGAGTGTATCAGGTCGGTGAGTTGCATTGCTCTGGGATTTGGCTGAATTTTGCAAGTTTATACTAGGGTAATGATTTTGACAGCCAGTTGGTTATCATCTCTTATGATTGTACAGAGATATCTGAAAATGGCAAACATAGATGCCAAGATCATATCCGAGTCCAGGAGGTTGCAGCCTTGGCATCTACTCGTCAATGTCAAATGTATCCAGACACTAAATTTCCCCACTTCTGGCAATAATCCAAGACATTGCCTTAAAATACCAACTATTTTAACTAAGATGTAGTCAGATATGGAATTTTGTAGACCCTTGTGTTTTACAAGTTATGGTTGTGGCTTCACCACCTGAAGAATTGTCTCCAGCTCAACTCTCAGGTATATCTTACTCCTGGCTTTCAGGTCCTTGAAGGGTGCCAAAAGTTGGACACACTTCCAGATATCATATCAACCAATGATTCCACCTGTCCAGACAGTCCGAGTCTTGGGTAAGACTTCCACCAGTCTGGCCCAACCAGAAGGCCAGACTGGACTGGACCCAAGACTGGTATTGTTGGACTGGACAGGCAAGGTTTGGACCAGTTCAAACCAAGTACTATGTATCAATTCCAAAGTAGAATGAAAAAGTAAACCAGTAGAATGGTAAGCACTGAAATTTTAACCCAGACACAACATCATTTCTGAACAACTGCCTGCTGCTAAGAATTACCTTGACACAAAACCCACCACACCCCCCCCATTGCTTACAAGCACAACCATGCGATATCCAACCATACCAAATCCAATGAATACATATACATACCATAGAATTCAACATGTCCGTCCAACCAAGATTGACTCAGGATGGGATGAGACAGTCTAAGGCCATCTATTTGAGCATAACACAGTGGCACAGCGATATGGTGATGCAATATTGGGACAGATGGAAAGAATGGCCAGTGACAGAAATGCACCATCCCCAGTGGTTAGTTACCAATATCCAGATATCTTAGTGTATATAAAATAACTTCTATGTAAAATACAATAATTACTCTGACTGTAATACAAGGTTCGTGCACAGCTGCTCCTAGCATATCATGTTTTCCATATCTAGATCTTTGTATGATATATACAGTGTGAATCTTAGAGTTTCACAGAAATTTGATTGTGACACTTGAAATACCACATGGTGAGTAGTGAAGAGTGGTGACAGGCAGATCACAAGTAAGAAATCGGTTATGACTTTATTTGGTAACTCAGTATATGAAATTGATGTTGTGTCAGTGGTATGTGACATGTCATGGGATTTGTGGCAGATAGCATTTGGCTCATGGCACCTGGGCAATCATTCATAAGTCAATTGAGTGAGTGAGTAGAGTAGAGTTTGAACAAGCAAGTGGCAAGTTGGAAGTGGTGAGTTGTGAGGTGTTTACGATGACTTGCAAATGTCAAGTGTGCTAGGATTTTTCCCTGTATTTGTCCACTCAGTAAACAAGTAACTCCCAGTGTAATTGGGCCGATTTGGCCCAAGTTGACTTGACCAAATCAATTCCAGCCAGTTTAGTCCAGGTCGCAAAAAATTGAACATTGTTCTGAGCCCAGCCCAACAATTACTCAGCTGCTTTGCTCTCGGCTTAGATAGGCCCAGCCAAGAATGGTGCATTACTGGACCAGTGAAATCAGTAATACGAATTTCCGACAGCCATTGCTCAGTGCTACATCATGCGATAATAGTTTAGTGATCTCTATGACTCTATTTGTGTGAAAGAAACAGTTGAATGTGCCACCTGTCTTCTGTACCCAATACCATGCACATCATGCCATGCCACCCTCCACATTTCTGACTGCCTCTATCCAGGTGAATATCTTACAAAATGAACTGCCTAGACAACCTCCCAGTTGGCATTGTTGCAGGGTATTATAGGGGAGAAAAGAAATAAAGAAATAATTAACACCACCGTTAGTACTTCCAAGCGACCAGGCCTACCACCCTGCATTTTGTGGCCTGCAGATCTGGCCCAGCCTGGACTTAATTCTGAAAGCGTCCGCTAAAGGAGACCTGGGACAGAAGCCGCCTGGCCTGAACATGATTTCACAAGCCTACATGAGCCGGCATAAGCCATGGCCTGGTTGCTAGATGGATTACGACAATGGCAGGGCTACAATGACTGCGTTGGATCTGGTTTATGTTTTGTACTTTGGACACCATCTTAGTAAAAGCAGCACAGAATCTTTGGTTTCAGGACCATAAAAAGAAAATGCAAGGATATTCATGAATTTCCGGCAATGAGGAACTGCATACCAGGTGTGTATGTAGGATACCTTAATGCGAGTAACTAATACCAAGTCCGATAAAGAATGGAGTGCTATGTATTTTCCCTTAGCTGAAGTGATAGTACATGACAATCAAGGTCAATACCTGCAATGAAATGACATCGGACTTGTGGTTGTAATTTAATGATTCATGTATTAACATCATATGTGCTAGTCACGTAATCCTTCCCTGGATTTTACTGGAGCCGCATGTTTATAATTCAATGTTTACCAATACTGGCTGTAACTAATCAATCTTCCATGCTCCAATTATCCTCCATCACAGGAGTGCTAAAATGGACTGCTAGCTGATGTCATAATTTGCAACCCCACCTACTATTGGTTATCTGGTAGGTCAATACATAGTTAGCTTACAATAATACAGAAATCCTTCGACAGCAGACATCATGCAACCTGCCATTATGCAGAATGTATAAGTACAGCTCTGATGGATATCAGCAGAATGTAAACCGGTCCGGATACCATACGCATACCTCCCAGACACTCCAGTCGACTTAAGGAGGGCTCCGATTGACGTCCAGATGGTTCTAGGCCCATCTGGATCGAAGCGAAGTTCTTCCAGACTGTGCAAGAGTGGTCTCATGTGTTTCTGAAAGTGCCTGCAGATATGGAGGTGAATTCAGAATGTGATAAGATTTGACTTATAGGATAGTCAAGTTTTCCAGCAGCTGAGACTGCTACACAGAACTGCGGGAGATGTTGAGTGAAGCTGAGTCCTGTGCACAGCATAGCGGGAGACTTGTTGCCGTATTCTCACAGGTGTGGTTGTCAGAGTTCCATAACAACAAGACATTTCTTTTATCTTCTTATTATTCTTATAGCCACCAGATTGGCTGCATCAATATATGACTTGTATCAACTGAGTCTCACTATATATATATATGGTACGTGAGTGTAATCTGAGGAACACCTTGTGAGGCCCTTTATGGAAACATAGCAATGCGCTTGGAGACTGTTGTGGCAGGACAATGTGAGTCTCGCCCCCACCGTCATTCGGTTTAACTTGTGGAAGCCAACAAGGGTGTACAAAGATACAGGTATTATGGAGCCAGAAGGGGTGGTACGGAGACAGTGGAATAATGGACACGGAGTCAGCGACAGAGAGTATATATTTCAGAGACTCCAGGGTAGATAGCAAGCATCTGATTATACACAATACACACTCTATCATTTCCAGGTCTTGGTTCTATGCAGAGGTGCCAACCATGGATAGATCCACCCACTTTGTGTGGTTCCTCACGCACTGTTGCCGAGCCTTCATAGGTCCCCGCAATTTGTGTAATTCCTCACTGCCGGGTACTCTACCACTTCCTGTCACTCCCTCCCATCTAGCTCCATCATTTCACAATCCTGTAATCAAACAAGTTTTGAGATACTGTTCGAGCCAGACATCGAGTGAACATAGACATTCACGTGCAGACCATGTTGGAGAATGTTTGGAAATGCACTCAAATGTTGTGGTTCAGCAAGTTTGGAGATGCACTTTGAGGCCACCATCGAGCGAGATTGCAGGAATACATAGAGGTGGTAGATCCAGAGCTGTGACTCTAGTCATTGGTTGACTCGGAATTGTGGGAATGTGAGGAGTTGAGCACAACAAGGTCTGCTGAGAGATCAGACACATGTTGAGAGTGGGAGACAGTCGATCTTGAGATGATCCAGTATTCTGTACATAGAGCATTTGGTGTTAACTTATGATCACAGCATCGAAAGATAGAGCAGGATGACTTCACTTTGTATTCTTATGTCCTGGTACAGTTGAGGACATGAAACAGAGATCTGAAGGATATCATAAGGAATCACTGCAGCTTATTTAAATCGCAGGTGCGAGTCAAAACTGCCTTCCCTGATACGGCAAGCATGAGTCTGGATCAAGATGTTAATTACACTGATACGAGATCGTCCAAACCCATTGACGCCAGGTGTACCCCAGATTTCTGATGTCTGCTGCTTTCCTCCCTATCATTCCCATCTGCATCCGACATCTTTCATCCTCTCATCCACATCTCTACCATTAATGCAGAACACAATGTTAAGTCATCCCTCTCTATCTCTCAATGTCATAATCATGAGTTCGCATTGAGTACAGTATACACTGAGTACAGCTTACAACGAATACAGTATACAGTGAATACATTATGAACCCAAGAGTGTCTGTCTTCCCTTTATTGTCGCGATGACATGTTGACCACTGAATATAGCATCAGCTTCCGATATGCCCCTATACCAAATCAACGTCCACAAGCCAGCTCACCATGGGAGCTCAAGGTTGTAACACCTCTTCACATTCCCACAATTGCGAGTTACTGTAATCCACTGAGAAATAGACTTTCAGCACCTGGCATGGCTTCTATCTACCACTTCCAAGTTATTCTCAATTCTAGCTCAATTATTGTGTCCAAGTGCATCTCCAATCATGCACAATCACAGCCTCCAATTGAATCTCAGAGTTCACTTGATCCCAGCCTCCAAGTGCATCTCCAATCTAGCTCGATCACGGCCTTGGAGTGTATCTCCAACCTAGCTTGATAATGGCCTCCAAGTATATCGCAAATCTCACCCAATTACAGCCTCCAAGTGCTTCGTTGAGTTCACTCAATCTTGGCCTCCAAGTATACATCTACACTTGCTCCATCACATCCTCCAACTGCATCTTTGAGTTCACATGATTATCATCTTCAGGCGCTTCTCAAATTGCTTGCAAGCAACACCTGCAGCCAGTCCAGATAATCAGTGTGTAGATTTGGTAGCAATATACATACACAGATACATCGAAATATAAATGAGAATACAAACTGAATATATTGGTTTTAAAATTCATTGAATAATAAGTAGTAGCGAGGATTTCAAGACACACCAGCAGCATTCCAAAAGATGATGTTTTTCCCTGACTACTCTGCAGTGATTTGAGATGCTCACAGGCTCATTGCCAGCGCTCTGAGGCTTGTCATCAGTGCTCCAAGGCTTGTCACTGGTGCTCCGAGGCTCGTTGCCGTGGCGCCCAGGCCTGTCTTCGCCACTCCAACTCATTTCCACACCTATCACAAGCACTCCTGTGCTACTGCTCTACCACTGATCGGATATCCAGATTACTCTGAAGGGGGACAGGAATGCCCTCCTAGGGTCTGATGCTCTCCTGACATGAACACTTCTAAGTTTACACTCCTCATCCTCTCTGACACTCCTGGTGGCTCCCAGAAACTACAATACATTTTACTGATTGACAAGTAACATCTTTGATCTACTTGCGGGTATTAGAAGGTAGAGATCATACCATGCGGTGAGATGTGTCTGAGGGATTAATTACAGAGGCTGATGAGAGCTGACCTGATACAGACCTACTCATTGGTTTTAGTTAGTATATGTCTAAAGTTCAACATGGTGTCTAAGTGTACATTGGAGCAGTAGTAGTGGCACACTGATAATATATTAAACGCAGTTGCGGAATACCCAGAATAACACAAGGTATTGAATTTATTCAGAATATACAGTGATTGACTATATATTGGCAGATGTTCCATGACTGAATATTTGAATACAAAATTTAAAAGTTGAAGTTATGAGCCATTACATAGATGGGTTTGATATCTTGTTTGAGAATTGTCCTAGTCAGAGACATACTGTTTTAAACAGCCTCATAGATAAATACAATTAACTACAAAGATTGGTGGCTACATCAATAAGGTGTTTCGAAATAACCTTGGAAACAAGCTATCGACCAATCATGATGTCACTGCAAGAATTCTAATTGACTCTCTTTCTCAAAACTTGACTACATACAGCTTACATTGGTCCGGTAATGTGAAGAACCAAACTCTATTAACAATCCACTGTCAGACAGTTGCAGTGAAGAATACCTGAAAATAGTACAAAAATTTCAATTGACAATTGCTTTTTCTCATCTCACCACTGCGAGGCTAATCTTGAAATATAAACCACTCAAAGATAATGCAGCATGTCGGTGTCTGTAAAATATCGTTATCTGGCATCTTACGGACATCAATCTCAAATGCTGGTTTCACGCCACGCAGTGATTCTATGCAGAGACCTTGAGGTACATTACCGACAATGTGAACCGGTTCTCTTTCTGAACTTTATCCTTCTCATCACAATCATTGCCAGCTACAGGTATGACATCTGACGTGACATCAACAGCAGCCTTACCGCTGATGCAGACTGTTGTCTGAAAGATACTCTGCACATTATTTCTTCTCTCAATTATGGGTACCAGTTTTTTCTGGGATTTGGTTTCAACGTATTGAGTCTGTGAATCAGATGAGCAATGAAAGAGAACGACATTGTCTTTCAGCCGGTGTACTTAGATTCTTAAATAAATATATTGTTGATTACTTGGACTCAGCACCACAATGACATGGAGTATATATGTTTTGGTGTGGTAAAATATTGCCTGTCTTGCCTGTGGTCCCCCAAATATACGCATGCTCCATCATATTGGCAAAGGCGCAAAGTGACTACAGCTAGCAGTAGGTACATACACATACCTGTGATTCTCATAGAAAGCTTTCAATTGACCCCAGGCATTTGTGCAGTCCATAGTCATTTAGATGTGATTTATAGAGATGTGTACATCAGACTATTTTACTACATATCACAGTTTACTTGAGCCAAAACTATACTTGAACTTACTCCCAGCAGTGTTTGCTGCTATACTGGTCCTGTACATACTTACTGAAAGTCCACTTGGCAACACGCTAGTACATAAGTGTCTACTGGACAACCAGCTTGAAAGCATACTTGAGAGGCTACTTCTAATAGCTGTGCTTTGGAAGATTTAGACTTTTTCATTGAAAGGTTTTGGCCAACAGCAAACTCTGTATTTGTGAAATCTTTGAATAATCAAAGACTCTATATCTGTGGAAGCTTTGACATTGATATTGACATGGGCACCCAATATGGCTAAGTACTTCTGATGTACTGATCACCACTGCCAACACCATCGTTACCATTCACATAGTCGCAATCATCCCTGGAATGCGAATACAAATATATGGTTACAATCAGGGTGAAGGGCACTATACATCCTGCTGGAAAATTGCCATCAGAGTTCTGCTCTCTCCAATATCCAATTGTCTACCTTTTATGCCGAATCTAAAACTGCCATTGTCACCACCATCACCATAAGATATTGTCAGATCGCTTTGAAGAATTACTACTAAAAATATAGTCCGGAATATAATATTGACAGAAATTGTGATTTTGGCAATCTCATGCCACCTGGAATCTGCAACCTGCTCCCTACTCTATGCTGTATACCTCACTCAACCCAACACTTGGCACCTTCAACTCAGCAATACTCTGGATCACATATGTTGGAGCCAGAATGGGAATAGATACTAAGGTGAGATTTGCAGCATCTTCTCTCATGAAAGCATAGCTGGGAGCATATAGTCAAGTATTCCAACAGAATACTGCCAACTCACATTGGGTGCGTCCTTTATAGCATACTGAGAAGTGAGCTTGGGAGCATCTTCTGAACTCGGTTGGTATTATACAGTAAAGTAGGCCGGTGGTGTACTATATATTGCAACTGGCAGGATCCTTGAAATAGAAACAATAAAGTATATTTGAAAATATACTTGCCAGTGTACTTGGTTGTATATTTGGAGTATACTTGTAAGTGTCTTAGGAGTATACATGAGTGCATGAAGCAAACAGGCTGGGTGTGTACTATCAATGATTATCAGAAGTGTACAGTCAAACATACGGGATGTGCAAATTCACGTACAATTGTATGTATACATTACAGTATGCATAACAGTCTGCAGTATAGTATGTTGGACACCTCAATTCCCACTGTGTTGTACATTGTCTTCTTCATAGTATACAGTATGATATATACTTACCAGGGAACAATAATTTATACATCTCACAGACATCTAGTCAATGAAATGGTCAAGATGATTACTTAGTACTACGCAGCACATATGCTAAGAATTATAACCTCAAATACTGCTTCTCCATGAGTTATATATAGTGTAAGATCAGGTTTTCCAGTGAACACTGTTGACCTCCCTTATCGCTGAATTACTATGAACCACCACCCCATGCTGGCTTCACCTTCCTCTTTGAGCAGTCGTGATGACAAATGGATTTCCCACCATAATGCATATGCTCAACTCCAACTCCTACAGGACTCTCACTCATCAGTTCCCAAGCCCACTACAGTGTGTCTCTGAGTGTCTGAGACTTTGTACTATTTCTATTGCCTCGGCAATCATTGTCAGCTGAAAAGAAGATTTCTGCTGAACTATGTAAATTATTTGAAATCCAATGATTACTCCAAGTTTTGCTCTAAACACAATATGTTCTAGGGATAAAACATCCATAAACCAGTCCTATTTCACTTCCCAGCTGCCAATGTACTATATTGCATATTCTCCTGATACTAAGATTCAAAAACATGGAAATAATCTGTGTCCCCAACCGGCCGGGCTGACCTACAGTCACCTGCAGGTTTACCTATAGTCTAGGCCGGGTATCGGTTGACAGAATGCCGGCCGGCCAGGCATGGAATACGAAATGACTGCAGGCATGCACTCACCTATGGGCACCGGCAGGTTACCTGTCAGGCCTGCATATGTATCCAGGTTGCCTGCGAAGCCTGCATACTAATCCAGGGACCTGTAGGTACCGGTAGGTTACCTGTCAGGCCTGCATACGGATTCAGATACCTGTAGGCACCGGCAGGTAACCTGTCAGGCCTGCATACGAATTCAGATACCTGTAGGCACCGGCAGGTTACCTTTCAGACCTGCATACAAATCCAGGTTACCTGCGAAGCCTGCATACAAATTCAGGTACCTCTCAGAGTTTGCAGTAGCTAGTCATGAGAAATAGCACTGGCAGCTGTCAGCTTTTTTTGCAGGGCCCGGCAGTCCATAATACAGTCACCTGTATTTTCACAGTCCGTCCAGGTGAAGATTGTGAGACCTGCAGGCCGGTCAGGTCAATGTGAAGCCGGGCCGGACTGGCCGTCTGAGGACACTGGAAATAATGGTACTAATTGACAACCACTCACCCAACATTCAAGATATTACGAATCCGAACCTATGATGTGAATGCTAGTATAGTTGTTCAACTTTCTGGTATATTTCACTTTATTGTCAGTAAACAACTTGGTAACTCAAATTAGTGAGATGTTATTAATTTGAATTCATGTGGTTTATACTGACCACTATCAGCTACTCAGCCTCAGATGGCTAACCAATAAGAATTGCCAAAGACAAATGTCATGTACTCAGTTGAATAATAATGAGACATCTAGTTTCTTATATTATCAACAATGATTCCACCAGTCCAGACGATCCCGGTCCGCGGTAAGGCTCAGTCCAGTCCCGTCCAATGGAAAGGACGGACTGCACCAATCCACAGACCGGCAGTCTTGGACTGGATGGGCTTGGTCTGGACAGATACATTTACGCATATAATTTTGACATGGCTTTTTAGCCAAGTACTACCTAAAACATGACTCATCCTCACTTTTTATCACCACTCACCCCCAAATACCCACACTGATCGAAATTATACCACTTCTGTCTGTATATTCGGCTCCCTTGAGATATATTTTCCCCATTAAACGACTAATCACCGGGAAAGTATACCCTAACACTGGACACCGTGAGGGATCAGTCCGGACCAAGCCCAGTCCAGTCTGTCAGCATGTGGGATCGGTCCGATCCCAGTCCAAACATTTCTTTGACTGGACCTTGACTGGACTGGACGGTTCCGGTTTGGACTAATCCATTGCTGGACTGGTGGAATCATTGATTATCAATGAATACAAGGTACGTAGATATAAACACCACATCAAGAGCCAAACTAACCAAATTATTACAGTATAAATTATTTTCGCATTTTTACAATGTGATTTTATAGATACATTGACATTATAGGCCATTCAGCTCAGACCCCGTGGATGGGCAACTCTGTGTTTCATATACTCTAAATGAAATCCCAATATGTAATGTAGCAGGAATTACATAAAACGATCCACAGTTGACAAGTTTGAGAATTTAAATCTATCACTTGGGGATGCCTCTATGCTAGGCAAAATTGAGTATGAATATTGGAAAATTGGACATTTCATGCATACTATCAACATAGCAAATATCCCGCTATTTGTTTTTTTGTTCATATAGCAGACAATTTCTCTGAACCCCAATTTTCATAGTTCCTCAACCGCAACATGTATTTTAATTTTGAAAACTAAGATCGATAGAACTTTTTTAATTCAGTCAATCTGAGCCTAATTAATACGATCTTTTGTTATGGAGGCGCTGAAAAATCTCTATGAAGCTGGTTCAAAACACCCTGCTTGGGGGAAGGAGAGATGGGTGGTAGGAGCAGAGGGGAATTAGATACTGCCATACTCTAGTTAGAGTGGATGCAGAATGATTAAAAAAAAACACTCCGGTCGAACTTTAAGGCCCTACTATATCCTTTAGCTATAGCGTAGTGTAAATACTAACAAGATGTGGTCTGTGCATTCGGATAGGGCTGCTAGAAGAGACGCAAAAATCCGCACTCCACCATTGAAGTATTCACCTACAAAATTGGTGCAGGGTGTGCACGGGGTTTGACTTCTTTCACAATACTTTGAATTCTGTGCTTACTGGGTAGCATATGATAAAGATCATGTCTTTAGTCCACATCATAATGACTTTCTGAACCAGTGCTGTATGCTACCATTAGCATGACTCCAATATATTCTGCGGGACTAGCACCTTCGGGTAGGACTACTTCCGAACCTTTCCTGGTTACTTAAGCTTGCTTTCTCTTCCTTCATTATAAACGCTAGCGCATTGTGGCTTACCCCCTGCTGTACCTCCAACAAGAAACTCGCAGGATAATTATCCTGTCATACTTTTCTTTTATACTCTAACCTATCCATTCAATCACTGATTCACTGCACAGAATCACGAATGTCTACGAGTTTCTGTATCATCAAAGGTTGCTATATATGAAACATAACTGACCTCCCACCCGCGAAGAGACACTGCGAGAGAGAACCACGTCTAAAGAAACACTTATTGTCATAATTGAATATCATATAAACCACCAGAAATAGAAAAAGCCGATTTACAAAGAAAACTGACCGTTCGTATGAAAGTGAATAGCATCAAAGAAAAGTAAACACTGTATCCACGCCGCCAATAGCAGTATGCATAACACCCGGTAACCAGTACTAGAATTTCTGCAATCTTCACCCTCTTAATCAAGTAGACGACTTTTTTTTTTATCACTAACCCCCCAACAAAGATATAGCTGTAGGGCAGGCTATCGATGAAGCTGCTGCAACCGCATTCCGCGGCCGGGTAGATGCTCGACTTATTTCCGCAAAAATTTGTGTTTGGTCGGGCGGCGGCGGCAATGGAAGCGGTGATGGTGATGGTGGCGCTAACTGTGGCGCAAACAATGGCGGTGATGGCGATAGCGGTTGCAACGGCGATGCCAACGGCGGTAGCGGCTGTAGCAACCGTGGCTGGGATGAGATCAGTTGTCGCAGCGCTGGCAGTGCGGTCGCGGGCAGACCCGGACGATGATCTCGGCGGACGTCCTCAGGAGCAATTTCTTGCCCAGGAACCATCGGGATACCGGACGATGCGGGGACGTAATAAAGGACGTGATGTGTAGCGGTCGAAGGTAAATAACTCCGCATAACGATCGAGTCGCTTTGCACAGCGGTCGAGGGCGAGTAACTCCGCCCAGTAGTGAAAGGTGAGTCGCTCGGAGCGGTGGTTATGTTTGTTGGACTCTGTGAGAAACAATCTGTTAGTATTTGTATGTCATACTTATCTTCACAACGCGATGAGATTGCGGTTGTTACTTTTCTCGACTTCAAACACTTCCAACCTTTTAACACGGTGAAGGCGGTGAAAAGGACACCAATTATTGCCACAACAAGTCCTGCAATTTCCCCTTCACTAAGACCTCCGTTTTCGTTTTCATCGGTGGACCTTCTCTCTAATGGATGCGAAGCGACGACGCTGCACAAAACTATCACAAGATAAAATTCAAGTTTTGAAAGCATTCGGACAATAGAGTTTAGCCTTGAGTTTTTGATAGAAGGAATATGAATTTGGGAGGCGTGGTGTTTTTGTTGTCGTTCCTTGTCGTAGAGCAGGCCCGTGCGAAATGTTGCAATCTCGAGCATAGAAGCGGAATACAAATGTTTGAGCTAACTTTTCGCTATTTAATTGTAGGTGCACAGCCCCGAAGCGACACTTCCCCAAATAATAAGGCAGTGCGGGGAACCAAACCCACCACAAATGCAAGGAAGAGTGGTGAAAGCTTGGCATTTTCGCGACTCACGTGCAAAGTTTGAGAGCCGATTCCTCAACACAACACAGGTCAATTTGATTAAAAATGAAATAACAAGTAGTATACATAAATAAGAAGCTCTACCATCATGTAGGACCACCATTGTTGTGAAATAGGGTACAGACCCTCTTAAGCATGCTATCTATCCACTGGAAAATACCGGCTTCTGTCCGGACTATCCGTCCCACTATCCGTCCAAGACTTTTGCCGCGGTGACAAGCGCAATAAGCCTTGAAATATTTTCTTGAGTAAGAGAGAGTAGAAATGGTTGCTTCTAGGTGCTTAGTATTGGTGGGGACTGGAAGTATAGTCATTATATTTCCATTGCTGATTGCATATGTAGATAGTATATGGAATGGGTAGTTAGAAGTAGATTTTCTTGATCATGTACTCTACCAGTCGATAAGGTGTAGTACATCAGCAGTCACACAGTGTGTATATACTTGATTATCATATACAATGGTAAGCGTCATGCAAGCTTTGTACTTACAAGACCAGACACCAGCAGTGACTGTAATCAAGCATAAAATATGTCAGGAGGGCTCGGTTGTACAATTATTTATGAATTGCAAGGCTATCTATGTTTTAAGTACCAAACCCACTTCAAAACTTCACCAGGCGGTTTGCCAATTCCTCCAGGGCAGGCAGTATGCTCTCTGGTAGCTCAGTCAATTTCCGCCTCTCAGCTATTATTTGAGTTTTTCATGTTCTCCCACTCAGTCTCCCTCAGTGGGCTACCCTCCAAGTCCTCCTCCCATCCTGCAAATCACTCTCCTCATTGTACACTGCTGTACCTCAGGTACAGTATTCTATTAGCCCTATTTTTACTCCAGCCCTAAGGTCGTACTTTCCCCATTCTATATCATCTTTGTCCACTATACCTATCCCAAAATCTGTCACAGCATCACCGTACTTGATAAAATACTGGTGAAACACCTCTTATACTAATAAAATATTGAGTCAGATGATGGGTGTGTACCAACCTTATCGTTTAGTAAAGTAATCCCACAATGTTGTCCAAAATATGTAATGCTCTGCAAACTGTATACTAGTATCTAGTAAAGGAACTCTTCAATGATGGTACTTGAGCAGAGATGACATTGCGCACCCACTGGCAATGGCTGAAATGAATATTTGTTGAAAAATTAGAATCTAAGGCGCTTTTCACCACGGCAAAGCCTTGGACGGATATTGGGACGGATAGTCCGGACGGAAGCCGGAAAATACACTCCCACAACTACTCCTCCCACAACCATTGTGTGACAACAATAACTTGATCAGGCATGAGGTTATTGTTTAGGGTCCCACATTACAATTCGGAAGTGTGCTTTCTGCATAGAGCATACATTGATGATTGTGTTCCAGTTATTGACAATGTGATGAATGGCAGTTTTGCCCACTCTAGTTTTCTGTTGCATTTCACAAAAGGAATGACATTCAGACTTTAGCTGAATAACCCAAATGGGTTCTTCGTGTGTTGACTCCCTTCTCCTGCCATCAGGACCGATAGGCATTACTGTGTGTGGGGTGGGAGCCTGGGAATGCGTCGGGGGTTGGGTGATGTGAAACTAGCGCGGGTTCGCTCACTTTCTTCACTCGTCTGCTTGCACCAGAGAGCTTGGGTTTTGGTACTAGTCAGTTGTGATCCTTGCAACCAAGTACAACCCCACTACGAACCGTAACGAGGCTGACACCTTGCGTAGAGGCTTGTACTTGGTTGTGCATGTCCCTCTCGCCGAGCTATTTTCGGATGCGTGAATAGGTACTATAGGAACCTTCGAAGGCAAGTTCTGTCAACTGGCTTGTTCGCGTTCCGTTCGCAACAGCGCACAACGCCTAGACCCGTGAGGCCAAGGCTATCGCTTAGGCAGGCGCAGTCTCTCCTAATAAATCGTTGCAAAGGGTCTGTAATCTGCTTATTGCGGATTGTACAGCGGTTAATAAGGCGGTCGATAAATCGTCGGTCCGCTGAAATTATAATCAAAAAATGGTGATAGCGGAATGGATCATCAATCGCGCATTCATCTTTCGCTCACCCAAGCCGCACGTCTCACCATCGCCTCAACTCAGCGTTTATTCATAATATACGGACGAGAAATACCTACCATGGGTAACTATACATCAAGCTGGTTAAAGTATGATTGCAGCATATGCTGTATCGATAAGGATGAATAGGTAGCCTGGAACTCTCCAAGTCGTGGCGGCGCAGTGGGTATGGAAACAAAGCCCGGCGACGTGGTAGTAGTGCTAGGATGTTTATCAGTGCCACACCTTGCAAAGGTTAGAAAAAAATTGGTATCGCCTTCAGTTCCGGACCTTTACTTTGGGGGTGAACAAGATGCAAGTCACCTCCGGATTTCAACTGGCTGGTCACAAAGAACTATGACGACACGTTTAGGGTGAATTGGAACCCCCCCAGAATCCGTGCTGGAAGAGGGAACAGGGTTAAAAAACAGTCATCTATCATTACCCGCCAAGTACCAAACATGACACCGTTATCACAAGCTGATGATAAAGTTCCAAAAGAATCCCCCATCCGAGTATAAATACCCAAATCAATCAAATCCTCAATACCCATGTCAAATCGAATCCTTGCATCCAAACGCCGCCAACAGTTACATGAATAACGCCCGCTAACCTGTACTTATTCGAGTGTATCCGATCATCTTAGCTCGCCGCAATTATATCTGCATCCACGGGCCAGGTTAATGCTCGACTTGTTTTCGGGAGTGCTGATCTTCGGTTAGGCGGGGATGGAGTCAGCAACGGAGATGATGACGGCGACAACGGCGGGAGCGGTAGGAGCACCTGTGGCCGGGATGGTATTGATTGTAGCAGATCGACAGGACGTAGAGCAACCGGAGGTAGGCCGTGATGCCTTCGATGGACCGCTTCAAGGACGATATTTTGGCCTGGAATATCAGGCACGTGGAAGTAATGGTGAATGTTGTGTGTGAACTCTGTAACCGGCGACTGAGGAGGTTCTATGGCTGCTAGTGTTGTTCGGTCCTGTGATGCGTAATTTATTAGCATACTAGTAATTATACTACGGTAGTGTTGGGTTACCTTTCTCGATTTCTAACACTCCCAGCCTTTGAATCCTGAAACTGTAGCGATAAGGACTCCAATTATTCCCACAACAAGGCCTGCAATTTCTCCGCCACTGATACTGTTGCTTCTATTGGTAGACTGTTTCTCAAGCGGGTGCAAAGTTGCAATGCTTAACAGAAACGTCAACAGTAACGAGAGCATTGTTGCACAAGTCTAACTAGTATGGGGTTAGAAAATCTCTTTTGATTGGGTGAAAGCTCAACTGACACGCGCCTCTCTCCATTACAATGTACTCGGGTCTGGGGGTAAAGGATCGGACGCTCTTGTTCTGGTATTAAATTTTACTGTGAGTCAAGGGTGTCAACAGGGGGAATCTGAGATGGAAGTCAGTGCACTCTCCAGCTTTACTATTTTTGCCATTATTCAGATCGCACTTCACCTAAAACTGTGTTGTGGCACCCTCAATTTTACCATTTCGGTGTGGTTGTTTGCCAGAAAAGGAGCGTCCGATCCTTTACCCCCAGACCCGAGTATCAATTTAACTATGTCTCAGTTCTCCACGATGTCTCAGTCCATCACGATGTATCAATCTACCTATGTCTCAGTCTATCATCTCAATTAACTGCTCCATACAATTAACTGATTGGCCACAAGTGCTAACTGAGCCGCAATCGCTACGGATAGAAGTAAAAATCGGAAAAACTACGCTTGGGTAAAACTGGGGAGGGGATTGAGAGACAACAAGATAGAAAATACGATCTTAGTGGTCAAAGCCCCATACAAATCCGTTATTTCAGCCAATCGTACCCATTCCTTGAAGTTGGGCTTGTTTCGAACTGCTCAATTTCGTTCAGATCCGTTTCCAATTTTTGCTTCCATACCCGAGTACATAGAAGGCGAAATCGGAAATATGTAATCCCTGCTCCGAGAGAAGTTTGTATAGATCGAGGCTAAAAATTTTCCGATTTCGCCTCCCACAAGTGGAATCTCGCTTCGAGTCAAGCCGCCTCCCAACCTGAAGAAAACAGCACGCGTAACCGAAAATCGAACAGCTACACAGCATGATCAACGCCAAGACAATTTTTCGCAAACCGTAGCGCATCTAGTAGCAGACGACTCGAAAATTCGTAATATTTTTTTGCACGGTACAGCCAAGCAAAACAGGAAGAAAGGGCAGAAAGATAAACCCGCCATGAACCTAGCGCTAATGGAAATCCAACATAAACCCAAAACCCGTTAAACACCTGATTGATATCCGGTGTCCGAACCATCCATTCCCGAAGAAGACAGTTATACCTAGCCACATACTCAATGCACGTAAATGAAATCCTCGAAATCTCATCAATGTCATTCACTACGCTTTAGTTGCTATATCCATGTCTATAAACCTAGTGGATGCGCTTGTTCTCGAGTGTCGATCTGTGTCCGAGAGGTGGGGTAGCTAGCGATAGTGATAATAATAGCGACTACCGATTGCTAGGATAGTACTGAGTGTAGTGTGGCCTGTAGGATCTGGACTTGGTGCCCCAGATAGATGGGTCTGAGAGCAATGGTGTTCTGTCCCGGAAATACCGAGATACTGGGAAGCAATTAGAGTAGATACCTGATTCCAAGCGAGGCATTCTAATCTGCGGCCGTGATTGTTTCGTGTCATAGCACGGCCCGCGGGATACGGGAATGGTGCTCCTGATGGAAGACTTCTAGAGTAAAGCTCGGTGTAGGAAATACGCCCCAACATGCAGTCTGCACCGGTCCAGACTAATCCCAGAACAGTCCATGAGAATCATAGACGTTCGATCCCAGTCCATAAAAACAGTGGACTGAACTAGACTAGAGTTTAAATGTTGCTGGAAGCCCTATCGTTCACGGTCGTGACTGTCTCTTTAGACTTCACACCATAGCTGCCGTATTAGACTTCGCACTCTGTTCTTCCTTCTTCTCTCTTCTTCTCTCTTCACTTGTACCTACAATCGAGACACACACTTTCACTTCAATATTAAAGGCGAGTTCTACCGAGGACCCTCCTAACTACATTACGAAACGTGCAACATGATCGAAAGCTACTCACGACGAAGTGTCGGTCGAGAATCTGAACAATGCCGCTCGGGCTAAATGTGTTCACTTTTACGGAGAGATGCAAAAGGGCGTCAGCAAGTCATTGTAATTATTGCATCAGATCTGTCTGAGGGGAGAGTATAGACAGGTTCCCAAACAGATCATCCCGGTGCCCGAGTTTACTTGAATCTACCGACGGGAAGTCTGAAACGAATGTATGCCATATGCAGAATGTCCCTTAGCTTGGGGTCGGGCTCATTATGGAGTGAAACTGATAGCATCGCTACAATAGAAGCATCCAGAACATCCAGAGAGTTTCTTTTTTTTTCATGAGAACAGGTAGCGACAAGCCTAGTAGTGAGTGATATGTGGTGAGAATCTATGAACCGCTTCCTTGTGTTAGTGCGAGCTACTTTGATTTAAGTCTTTTACCTATTAATTACCACTACTCTCGAGCCGTAGAGTATAAATTGTGAGTAGCCGTAATAATATTTTCATGCTCTTTAGTAGTGCTTATAAGATCTTAGATTATGGTTATAAGTAACAAATTTAGTTGTCACGATTAATCACCGCCACACATGAGCACTGCGCACTCAGTAACATGCACTCTCATAAACATACGCACTTAGATTAATTGCAAATGCGATCCGTCCATATATATTCCACCTTGACGCTCACCCTAGCCACCTTAGTCTAGTGTGCTGGTAGCTGTAGATGTACACTTTTTTTTCTAACCGGTAATTTTCGAGATACCCACTTTGTCTAATAACTAATTACGGAGATACTATACTAGTTCTAGATCAATGGGATTAGTAGCAGAAGACCCTCATGTCCAGCGCCCGCATGGGAGTTGTGGGTTCGAACAGAGTCTGTCAGGAAGTCTGAATGTTGCGGACGTCACGTTGGGCTGCATTAATGCTTCGCACTTTTTTTATATTTACTGCTCAAATCTGATTAATTTATCCTTTGATACCATGACAGATACCGCTGCCTATATAAAATCTATCCTGACCATTAGCTATGATGGTCTAGCTTGACTGAGGGCTAGTGGAAGCGAATCACGGACGGGACCCGACTGACGGCTGGTGGAGAACGGTGGGCCGAGGGAGGCGGCTGAAGCTAATCCTCGAGCTTGAGTTTTAGCCAGAGCTTGAGCTTGAGCTCGAGCCCGAGCTTGGGATGGAGCCGGAGGAGGTCAGGAGCGAGAGAAGGGAGTATATAAGGGGAGTGGGGTGGCAGAGGTTAGGCAAGCAGCGCCTTCAGCATCAACCTATCCACCCGTACCATTGCATCTACTGTTTTCTGCATAAATTTTGACTCTGCACCCAGTGAAGGGCTTCCAGTCCGGAACGAGAGAGTCCAGGTAGAGTGGCGGCCGTAGCGGTGGCCTCCATTCCCCCGAGGTGGCGCCCTTGTTATGCTTTGTTTACTGTTTCGTTTCGGTTTTCTGCTTTCGTGCCAGTTCTTGTGCTGCAAATGTTTGTATATGACTTCCAATGCAAAGACACGTTCTAAATGGAAGAGCGAGTCCACTAGACTAGCATTTGTGTTGGACCAATCCTGGCGCAGAGGGAAGCGTACGTCGACTTATGGTGCAGCTGCCAAATTGGTGATGTGTATATTGACTTGTCTATTCATCTATTTGACACGTACACAAGTAAAGTGAATGCGGCTCCGCCGCTCAACCCTAACCTAACACCACGTGATGACCGCACTCAAAGTCTGCCCTACAATTTGATCTAGAGACACGTAAAAACATAAACTCCTCCTGACAGCTAACGTATCATTCGCGAATGCTAGTACAGTAGCCCCAGCTCAAACGCCACCCTCACTCCGTCCCCGCCTCGAACTTCAAAAAGCCGACATAAGGCATTAGTTAGTTACGACTTTAGTATTTGTTAGTTAAATCCCACAATGCTATCGCCTTCAATTGTGTAAAAGCTCCGGATCCGCTGAGGAGGATCCAAATCATGGCCGCCTGCAAAAGGATTGTAGGATGCAATGGATGGTGGTGTCATGCGGTATCCTTGCAGAGGATCTTCATATAAGGCATACATACTTTCGCCCTCCATCATCTCTCGATAACGAGGAAACACAGCGTCCTCAGTTCGCGGGATGGGTTGAATTTGCAATGGTTGAACTATGTCGTTTGCCACCGGAGAGCTGCTCTCCCAGGGGATTCTTATCCCAACAGGTAGGGACATGAAAGCGTACGCCCCGCAGAAACTAGAGATATTGGTTTGCTCCGGTGTTCGTGTGCTCCCGTGAGATCCAGGGATATCCCATGAACTTAGGGCATCCGATTGTGGACTTGGCCGTGCAGCGGTCACCGCAGGCGTAGCTCTAGTTTCTTGACCCTCCAAATTTACGATTGCACCGACCGGCATCTGCGGCGATGAAAAGCAAACAGTTGGTGACGGAGTTCGGTGAGGGGAGCTGATGTCAATGTCCGACGGTGCAGCTAATAGTTGATCAGATATAGCCGTATGTGAAGTTGGGATGGGCTTTTAACATACATGGAGTCGGAGAACCAATGTTATATCGTGTCAGCTCATCCTTGTATCTCGCTGCCCCGGCCTGTAACGTCGAGTCCTTGATGCGTTGTCCTTGGAAGGTAACAATCGTGTCCTTGCCCCTCGCTTTGCGCTTGTTGTGAATGGCCGCCGTTTTCACCATTTTTTGCTTCGGAATGTGCTTCAGGGGAAACTTCCAGCTCCTGATCTTGGTCTTGAGCTGTGAAATCCTAGCCCGGTGAACCAAGGTTAGCGTCATACAGGGAGGGTAGAGGGATTCAGCAGCCCAATAACATACGTTGGTCGAAAGTCGTACTCCTGCTTCAGAATTCTCGAAACCTCTTGTATTGTACGATTTTCGGCAATGTAAAACCGCCAGATTGTTTCCCGATGTTTGTTCCAATTTTCAGCAGTGATCCCGGCGTATGCCGGTGGTGATTTAAGAGAAGATAATACAAGTGGCGGAGAAGAAGAGATTGATGGAGGTGAGGGTGGCGGGTGAGGGGCAACTGTCCTGACACTATGTCTGCGATTGTAGGCCATCTCTGAGATATGTGGGTAATGGAAGTGTATGAATATTTCGACGAATACAAACTTTGAATGATGTGGTCTTCGTCGCATATTGAAGGGGTGAAACAGCTAAATTATATACGTTGCAGTTAGCAAAGCGGTTCTTGAGTTTGATAAAGTGTTTTGACTGCCCGTTATCCATACGGGCCGCGCTCGCTTCCTCGCACTTCAAGAATCAGGTGCTTCATCACTGGAGGATGGAAGGTTCAGGTTCCTTGCGATTGGATAGCAGAGGCTTCTGCATGACAGTTGCCGACGAATGTCGGGTGCATGATGATAAAATTGTTAGCCGTAAGCAGTGAGCAGCCTGATGAAAGTTCGGTGCATGTGAGAGCAAAAAAAATTAACTTGATTGCTTTTTCTAGCTCAATGGGAATTGCTTCTTCTGACGCGATTAGGGTGTGCACGGTGCTTAATTGCTTTTTCTGTCGTTTTGGGAGTGCACACAACGTTACTCGGGCAGTAGAAGATCGTACCGCCCCATTTCTGGCAATGGGAGCAGAGTGTTGAGTCACCATTGACCAGGGGTGAAGCTAAGAACAATGTCAAAGTACATTGGCTTGCCTTTTCTGTTAATATTCAGGATCTTCTACTGACTCGAGTACTTGATTGCTTCTTCTGGCACGATTAGGGTGAACGTTACTTAATTGTTTTTTCTGGCGCTATTAGGGTGTGCATCTGCTTGATTGCATTTGTGCACAACGTTACTAGATTGCTTTTTCTGTGGTGTGTGCATAATTTACTTAATTGCTTTTCTGCTGCGATTAGGAGGAAACGATCTTGCTTTAATGCTTTTTCTGACGGATTGAGGGAAATGCTTTTGCTTTGATACTTTTTCTGGCGGGATAGGGTGGGTATGCTTTGCTTTGAAGCATTTCTGGCGGGATTGGGGGGATACGCCCCCGCCCCGATGCTTTTTCTAGCCGGATAGGGTGGGTATGCTTTGGCTTTGATGCTTTTCTGGCGGGATCGGGGGAATATGCTTTTGCTTTGATGCTTTTTCTAGCGGGATTGGGGGGAAATGCTTTTGCTTTTATGCTTTTCTGGCGGGATTGGAAGAAATGCCCTTGCTTTGATGCTTTTTCTGGCGGGATTAGGGTTATGCTGCGACACGTATGTACTCAAGTACGAGGGTAAAAGGTTGGACGCGGCTTTTCTAATAATGAATTTGGCTGGGTGTTGACCAGGGGGAAATGTTAGTGGGAAGTCAGTGCACTCCAGTCTTTTCCAGTCCTAACTATTATTCTGACCATGTTTTACCCAAACTATATGTGGATGGTTACCTGTCAGAACAGGAGCGTCCGATCTTTTACCCTCGTACCCGAGTTCTCGCACATGGAATGCGAAAGCAAAAATGTTTATTCTCTGCTCCCATATTTATTGCATTTCTTGTTTGGGATGCGGCTCATGAAATTTGGACATTCAAGATAAACAGCCTGGAGTGCACGGTTCCACCCGGCAGAAAACATCCCCTGGTGCCCTAGCCCACGCAGAAACAAACCCCGCTTTGCCAGGCTAGGCACCTAGTATAAAAAAAATAAAAAAGGAGCGAACAAACGATATCGAAAAAACTACCATCTGTACCACCAACTCTGCTATCGATTCATGACATAAAGTAGGCTCACGAGCCGCAGCCCTTTCTGCCCAACTGGGATCAAACAAAGCTGAGCGTGATTAAAATAAAGCATTGATACTGCTCATTTCGAAGCATCAACGGTTGCCAACTCGAAAGTAAGAAAACGACGTGCTAGTCCTGCGATAGAAATCATCGTCAAAAATTCCGGATTTTGCGCCGGGCATGTGGTGGAGTCTGGTCCCTGCATACTGCCTTCACGCAGTATTGATGTTTCTGGTGGCAGAAAGTTTAATTTGCTGCTATTTGGTACGTAAGTCACGTTCGAGTATACCGTACTCCAAGTATAGATAACAGCGAAAAAAATCCCCAAGCTATGGAAAGCAATGAGGGAGCATATGTAGGAACCGTTACGGAAATGAGGAAATAAGTAGTCGCGAGTGGGATGACAGCAGTGACAGTAATAGAATCAGTGGTAATCGTAGTAATAATGACAACAGCAACAGCAGCTAAAGCACCTATAGTAATAATAGCATATGTTACCCAAGCACCAGCAGCGCGGTCGCAGGTATACCAAGATGGTCAGCTCGGTGGACGTCTTCGAGAGTGATTTGCTGTCCGGGGGGGATGGTAGGTGATGCGAGGAAGTATTGATGAACGTAATGTGTAGCGGTTGAAGGCGGATGACTACGTACGGCGGCTACATCCCTTTGATCCTACGAGGAACAAACTGTAAGCATCTCGTTGCATACTGGTAGTCTTGAGATCGTTATTGACTTTTCTCGACTTCCAACATTCCCATCCTTTAAACACGGTCAAAGCGGTGAGAAGGATACCAATTATTCCCACAATAAGAGCTGCAATTTCTCCTTCACTGAGACCCCCACCTTCGTTTCCAGCGGTTGATCTTTCCCAGAGTGGGTACAAAACTGCAGTGCTGAATAACAGAGCTAAGAGTAACGGATGCAGGTTAATTTGGCATTAGCGCTATTCGCGGGAAATGTATTCGGCCACCTGCGCACCAGGAGTGTACCCTGTTGAATCGATTTTGCGGGGGAGGGAAAAGGAGTGCAGGCGTATATATTCCATTGTGAGTGATTATATGTTGCGCTTTTGTATGTGGCGGGATTGAAGGTTGACCCTGACAATTTTGCGTCATTACGAACAACGAAGGGAAGGCTTGATCTACAGTAAAACTACTAGGTTGGTGATAGCACGCAAGTACCCCGTCTAAACGCGTTCAAAAGCAGTGATATAGGTGTTTCTTTTTGAGGTGCTGATTCAACTAGAAAACCGCGTTTCTTTTTTTGCTGAAAAGGCACTTGGACTTGCATATGAAACTAGCGAATGATGAAACGACAATTCACCCCATCATGCACCTAATCAAAACCCCTGACCCACGCCCTCACTAAAACCGATCGGCGAATATGCTACCGGGAGAACGGTGAAATGATCCGAGAACCTAAGATCCCTACCACTGACGTCACCCAGCCCAGAATGATCATGGCATCTCACGCATCGCGATGGCGCGGGATATACCGAGACCATCATCCGGACAGTGTCCATGTTTCAATGTGACGAAGAGAAGCCTCCCTCTGTTCGAGTAGCTGCCTTTACATTGCGGCAGCCAATGCTCTCGAATTCTTTAACCACCCGTACTTCAAAACCATTGTTCCGACGCGGTCTATGCGTGATGTATCATGACGCCGCATCTCGCACTTGATTAGAGCCTACCCCTACTTCCCACTGCGCGTTACGTGCACCAAACAGAACTTTAAACAAGAGTCGTGGGGGGGAAAAATTAGAATTAGCCAGAGTTGATACCCGATGTTCCCCGACTCCCGTAATCGCGATCTCACGGTGGGGGTGTCACGTTGCAAACGGTTAGCGGGTGCAACGGAAGCTAATTTAAAGTTTGGAAGCTCCCTTCCGGGTTCAGGTGAAGTGTAGTGTGAATAAGGTGTGGTCTGTGCGCGCTAGTCGGATCCGTGATCATCCCTTCCCCACAGCAATATGCGGCAATGCAAACTCCACCAACATCCCCCGAGCACTTAGATGCATTTTTGTCTTTAAATCATCGTGAAATCTCATTTCCAATGCACATAAGACTGCAACCCGCTCACCCCTGCCCAGTTAACGCACAAGAAAAAACCCAAGAATCATAAAGTCTCGTACGGGAAGAAATGCAAATGTTGTACGCAATGAATACGGGAAAACAAAGAACAGCGTTTTAAACATCCATCATCGTTATACGTCAAGTCCCCTCACATACCCAATATATAAAGCCCCAAAAACAAGTCCCCGTCGGTAAGAAACCAAGTTCAAAACCCAAACCAAACCAAACCCTTGATACCCCAGCCACACCGAGTCTTCGCATCCGGACGCCGCCAACAATTACATTCCCCACGCCCGCTAACCTGTACCTAAATCCACCTAATCTCCTAGCGCGCTGCAACTACGTCCGGATTGACGGGCCAGGTTGAAGCTCGGGCTGTTGTCGTCAGTGTCCGTGGTGGGTCTGACGGGGAGAGGACTGGAAGCGGTTGCGGCGACAATGACTGCAGACGAGATGGAGATGGTGATGGTGATGGCGGCAACTGCGGCAGTGGCGGGAGCGGTAGGAGCATCTGTGGCTGGGATGGTATCGAATGTAGCACCATGGGCGAAGGTACATTGGCATGATGCCTTCCGTGGACGGTTTCGAGCGCAATATTCTGTCCTGGGATTCCGGGCATGTGGAAATAATGGTGGACAATATGTGTGAACTCCGTAGGCGGCGATTGAGGAGGTTCCGTGGCTGCTGGGGTTGCTGGGATCTCTCGATTCTGTAATAGGAAGTTGTTAGAATGCTAGTAATAAGTAGTAGTTAGTATTGGGATTGCCACTTTTCTTGATTTCCAACACTGCCAGCCTTTGAATCCTGTAATTGCAGTAACAAGAACTCCAATTATTCCCACTACAAGGCCTGAAATTTCTCCGCCGCTGAGATTGTTGCCTCCTGCGGTGGATCGTTTCTCAAGTGGGTGGGAAACCGCAGTTCCATACAGAATGGCCAACAGTAAGGGCAGCATTGTTGCACACATCTAACCGGTATGGGGTTAGAAAGTAGCTTTTGATTGGGTGGAGAGTTGAAGGACAGGGATATTTGTTTGGTGTGGATGCTACAAGCTTAGAAGAGTCGGGAGGGGCGGTATGTGTGCGTTGTTGCGTTTACGTTGTTGTCGTGGTCGACTTTCGATTGCGCATGGGTGGCGTTAACTGTGGCTAAATTCGCTGTGGCTACGGTTGCTGTCCCTCTGTGATAGAATGCTGCCAAAGCTACCCAAACCTCCCTCCCACGCCTCACATACCGGCCCTACCACAGGTTTTCGCTAAACCGCGGAGCGGAAGAATGGGCTACGTGACTCGAAAACGCAATAGAAGATATTTCGCGGCGTTGTCGAATCGCACTCTCTGACGGTAGCGAAGGTTACACAGCTTGATTGAAGCTAATCACGACAATAGAGCCAATCATTGTACCTCACTCGGTGTTTACAAACTGCAAATAGCTCAAGAGCTGACTACTGGAGGTCTGAGGGCACTGATAGCTGATCGTTGTGATTTCAACACAGCTTTTCAAGGAAAGGTGTAAAGACTGGTACATTTCGACCCAGCGGGAAGATGTACTGGGACATCTAGCCACATCGGTGAATTCAATCAGCTAGACTTTAATACTAGTTTAGGGTTTAGCTCAGCTTAGATTGTCGATAGGTAGTAGCAATTGTGTGCTGACTTCAAATTGTTTCCTACCGGTGGAGCGCTGCTGCCATACTTGCCGTATTTGACATCATATCCCCTCGCTATAAACGCAATCTAGAATCTGTGGTTGAAAAGCGAAAATAAATTCATTATCATTATGCATTAAAGTCCACATACGCACACTCCACCGTCATGCTTAACAGAGAGACTGAAAGAAGGAAAATATCCACCCGTAAAAAAGCAAAACCCAGCCATGAATCCAATGCGAGTGACAGACAGACTCGCAAACCCGCCTAATATCCCCCGCCCGAACATCCAGTGTTCAAGAACGATAATTACACCCAGCGTCATACCCAATGCCCGCTACTGAAACTCTTAAATTTCCAATCAACACACTGTACCGTAAGAAAAGAAAAAGTATAGAAACCCATGAATCCAACTCAACTAACAAACCAACACATACCCGCAAATCCCAATATCCAGCGCCCGAAACATCCATTCGTCAAGAAGACAACTAAACCCAGTCACATACCCATTACCCGTTAATGGACCCCTCAAAACCTCACCGATGTCAATCAACACCCTGTGGTCGTTATATCCATGTCCACGAGCCAGGTGGATGCGCAATCTGTTTTCGATAGTGCCGGTTTACGTCCCGGAGGGGGGATAGCCGGCGAAGGCGATGACAATGGCGAAGGCGGCTAAACTACCGATAGTTGGGATCGTATCGAGTGTAGTATCTGTGTGATGTTGACTTGGTGCGCCGGGTAGATAGCTCCGAGAGCAATGTTGTGTCCGGGAAATCCCGGGATACCGGACGACTGTGAGGAGGAATTAAATACCTGATTCTCTGCTGCGGCCGGGATTGCATTGAGTGTGGCAGCAAGACGGGAGGAATATGGGGATGGCGCGACCGATAGATGGGGTCGGGTGCAATGTTGTCCGGCGCAAAAAACACTGAGGTGAAGGGCGACGCGGGGAAGTGATGATAAAGGTGAATGGTAGCGGTCGAAGACGAGGCACTCTGTGCTGTGGTTGCGTTTGTTCGACTCTATGAGGACAATTGTAAGCATTTTACTGTATACTGGTACGTATAATGCATTAATATTGAGATTGTTACAGACTGTTCCTAACTTCCAGGTCAGAAGAACTCCAATTATTGTCGCAATGGTTCCAATTATTGCCGCAATGAGTCCAATTATTGCTATAAGGGCTAAAATTGCTCCCAACACAATACCGACAATTTGTCCAGCACCAAGACCTTCGGCGGATCTTTTCTCGAATGTGTGCGAAATCGGAGCACCGTGTACCAAACGCAAGAAGAGGACGAGCTTAAAGAGCCTCTGCGGGGAAAGCATGGTCGCACCAATCATACGTATTTGGCGTTTCCCCACTTCGGCTAACTCCGCTAGGCCAGCAAGCCGCAATGGCAGTCAGAGCCCCCACCCTACCCAAATTAACAGCCTAAACGACGAAGCGCGGGATTTTCGCGCAGCCTTAACGAAGCTGGCGCCGAAAGAACAGGCTCAAACGGTACGAGAACATGGGAGATCTGTCGAACTGAACGAGGTTGTTAGCAGACGTGAGGGGAAAGAGGGGATGGGAGAGTATAAGTATGCACCTGTTAGCTTGATGAGTTACCCGGTGGCAAGTGGGGCAATCCACGGAGCACGGTTAACACTTCAATATCGATACTTGCAGGGTTCAGCGCTTGTCCCGAACGAAACATTGAAAATCACTCGCAAGCTTGGCGTCTTGTGCGACTCGACTTAAGAATTCATGTATCCAAACCCAAACGCTAATGACAGACTACATACAACATAGAAACCCATAAACCCGCTAATCATCTGATATCCGGCAATCATGTATCCAACGCTAATGGCAAGACTGCATGCAAACCAAAAAACCCGCTAAACACCTGATATCCAGCTTCCAATCTTCCAAAAAGACAATCATATCCAGCCACATACACATCACCTGTTAATCAAATCTTCCAAATACCACCCGTATGTATCAATTCGCTGCAGTCGCTGTGTTCATGTTCGCAGGCCAGGTAGATGAACGGCTCGTTTTCGAACGTGCTGGTCGGTCCGGAAGTGAAGGAATAGGCGATGCCGATGCCGGACGTTGCGATGTAATGGTAAACGTTATGTGTGACCGTGGTAACGGGCAAGGAGGAGTAGTTCTGCGTGACCGGTGCGTTTGTTCGATTCTAATAGGAATAATCAATCAGCATTTTTGTTGATCGTCAGGATAGTTCGTAAAAAAAAAGTAATTAGCTTGCTTTCTTCGATTTCCAACATTTCCACCCTTTGAGTACGGTCAATGCTGCAAGGACGAGTCCAAGTATTCCCACAACAAGACCGGCGGTTTCTCCTCTAGTGAGACTTTGGTTTGCATCGGTTTGTTGGCACGGGATTTGGCCCGATGGCTTTTGTGGCGTATGGGGGCTTGCAGCCCCCATCGGTCTAAGGCGGCGGGCATCAGGCCGGTGGCTTGTAGCCCCCATGAGCTTCGCCTGCCCCCATGCTGAGGAGGAGGCCTAGCTCCGGCACTGGTAGTCGGCTTCGGACTCGGTTGTGATACTCGGCTTCGCCGAGTATGGTCTTTTCTCTGTATATAAGCCTAGTGTTTTCCTTCTCTTGTATCGATAGACAATTGAGCTTCTTCATTCTTCCTCTTTTGCTTTCAACAGGTTATGAGCCCGGCGTTTCCCTCCTAATCGACCTCTTTGAATCGATCAGTTGATACGCCCTGTGACTTTTCCGTGGGTTGACTTGGTGCCCCCTCCCTTTCTCCGTGGGTTGACTTGGTGTCCCCTCCCTCTCTCCGTGGGTTGACTTGGTGTCCCCTCCCCCTTTTTCCGTGGGTTGACTTGGTGTCCCCACTCCTGGGTTGACTTGGTGTCCCCGCCCCTTGGGTTGACTTGGTGTCCCCACTCCTTCGGTCGACTGTGTGACGACCTCTTGTCGACTTGGTGACGACATCCCCTTCTTGCTGACTTGGTGACGGCAACCCCATTGGTCGACTGTGTGACGACCTTCTGTCGACTTGGTGACGACAACCCCTTCGGTCAACTGTGTAACGACCTCTTGTCGGCTTGGTGACGACATCCCCTTCTTGCCGACTTGGTGACGGCAACCCCTTCGGTCAACTGTGTAACGACCTCTTGTCGGCTTGGTGACGACATCCCCTTTTTTGTCAACTTGTTGACGGCAACCCTTTCGGTCGACGGTGTGACGACCTTCTGTCGACTTGGTGACGGCAACCCTCCTTTGGTCGACTGTGTGACAACGTCTTCGCGTCGACTTCGCTGGGTGGATTTTGTGTCAGATTCCGGCCTTGTATCAGCTTCCGGCCTTGTGTCGACTTCGGCTCGACTACCGCTTACTCTATCGACTGTGTGTCTAGTTCCTTCTTTCTTATAAGATCACCCAGCGGGACTCGGTGTCCATCTTGGACTCGGTGATCATGGTTATGGCTGCTGCTCTCACTCACTAAGGCCCTTGGGGGAGTATCACTCTGCGAGTTTGTACAGCACATTTGAATTGGGATCTTGAGCAGGATTTGGACAATTTCTCTCGAGTCTTGGATATGGATTTGGACTTGCACTTGGATCTGATGGAATTTCCAGGGAGATTGATTGGACTTCCTTTTGTTAAATGGGTTTTATTTTGGGAGTGTTTCTTTGTTAGGGTTCAGGTCTTTCCCTATCTTTTTTTTTTCTCTTTTGTCAACAGGTTATTTGGGACTTGGGAGGATTTCAGGGCCTTCGTTTGTTTTCCCTTCTCTCCCGCCCTTTGTAATTGGTTTGTTCACTTTGTTTGGAACGCCTTGGGCCAAAAGGGGAGTGTTGGCACGGGATTTGGCCCGATGGCTTTTGTGGCGTATGGGGGCTTGCAGCCCCCATCGGTCTAAGGCGGCGGGCATCAGGCCGGTGGCTTGTAGCCCCCATGAGCTTCGCCTGCCCCCATGCTGAGGAGGAGGCCTAGCTCCGGCACTGGTAGTCGGCTTCGGACTCGGTTGTGATACTCGGCTTCGCCGAGTATGGTCTTTTCTCTGTATATGAGCCTAGTGTTTTCCTTCTCTTGTATCGATAGACAATTGAGCTTCTTCATTCGTCCTCTTTTGCTTTCAACACGGTTGACCTTTTCTCCAGAACTTGGGAGTTGAAAGTGCTGTATGCAGGCATGTTGCGCTTCGCTAAACCATTTGGGATTAGCGCGTTTATGTTGCCGGCACACCCGTGACTGCGATTGCATACGTGGCATGCTGTAGGAAGGCTTGGTGCTCACATTCCGAGTGTAGAGTAGAGTAGGTCGTTACAACCAAAACTACACCAGCTAAACGACGAAACGACGGATTTTCGCGCAACCACAACGAATCTGGTGCTAAAAGAACAGGCGATAATGGCTCGAGAACAGGCGAAATATGTCGGACTGAAGGAGACAGGTGCTGTGAGGGGGAGAAAAGAGGGGAAGAGATTTTTCGCTGCTGGCAGCGTCGGAAGATCGCCATCGCCAGACAACTGGTGGTTACCCGGCTGCAAAATTGATGCTATCACGAAAGTAGAGGAGATCATTGATCATCACTCGACTCCAAGAAGAGTTTGAACATGGCGACAACGCTGCAACAGTGCATCCAATTTCACTAAGTATCAGGAGTCCATCATCAGCTTGGATTGATAGAAATTCGGTGGTGGAATTCAGTTTGGGTTAATTTTCTAGTTTCCGTTGGTGGTACGCTAGACTCTTGTCGGCCATTTTGTCGGGTGGAGCCTCAGCTGTAGCTTCCCTTCCTTTGAACAATGGTGAACACACTGGGCATCTTTACTTCGACTCCACGTCCACACCATCTGCAATCCCATCAATAACAAAAGAGACCAATCCTCCGCTTTAACCCTAATATTTTTTTTTTTGAACAATCCCACCTCAACCAACTTATCCAAACATAGCTGAACTATTTTGCTCTAGAAAAATACGTATAGGCCAAACGCAGGGTCTCAATATGTTGGCATGGGATTTCGCCCGATGGCAGATGTGGCGTTCGGGGGCTTGCAGCCCCCACGGCCTAAGGCTGCTGGCATGAGGCCAGTGGCTTGCGGCCCCCATGAGCTGCCACCAGCCACCATGCCGAGGAGGAGGTCTAGCCCCAGTAGTGATGCTCGGCATCGGTCTCCGGATGTGATGCTCGGCTTCGCCGAGTATGCTCTCTCCTTTCCCATATATATCTGCTTCTTTGTTCTTTAGACAATCGCTTTTGTACGATAGTCAATTCAATATCTCTATTCATACTCAATTGATCTCAACACAATATACTGTGCCGGTCATGGTGGTTGGGACGCGACAGTCTGCTAACGAGGATTTTTGTATGGGGCGGCCGTATCTGACAGGTTTGGCAGGGTGGGACATAGAATGTTTGTGCCTAGCCTTTTTTTGACAAAACCAAATATCAACGATGTTTCTACCTGCCCATTTTCTTTGTCTCACCATCATTCCACCCCGCTTTTCATTCCAGCCAGCAACAATGCAATCCAGTGTACACAGTACAATCCTTCGGTAGTAGAATTCCCTGTGCTGAATTTGCTCAAAATATGGCCCGGCAAGGAAGCAAGATAATTGCTTCAGATGGAATTAACATTTTGCAGTACCTAGTTCAATTGAAGATTGCTGACAGCATGTCTGTATGGGACAGCAGCCTTCTGACGCTGACAGATATTATGAAAATCTGGGACAGACACCCACTGCTGACTGCTGACGTCCCAACCACCATGATCGGTTCAGTAGATGATCAGTTTTACGGTGCAACTCCGAGGGTTAAACACCCGAACTTAATACTGAGAATCTAAAATAAGTTTTCAGTCACAGTCTATGGAGATAACTGCTCTGGTAGTCTGCCTGCACTTGACCGAAATTGTCTATGTGTGGTTAGTACAACTCCGAGGTGAGTGTTCGGAGTATCTGGGTTCGGCCTACCACCGAGTGATGCATCGGCCAGCACTGAAGGCACTTCCACCTCATACACAAACAATTTCGGTCAAATTCAGGCAGACACCAGAGCAGTTATCTAATAGTTATACACTTGGTTTGTCTGCTCGAAGCATTCTCATTGGTTGATGGTAGTACGTACCATCTTACTGTGGCAAATTAAAGAATGCTCATTGGTTGGCAGATGGTCATTTTCGGTCATGATTAGTGAACTGTGGCGCTTTGCTTGAGCGTGGCCCCCACAACTGCTATTGGTCAGCAATCTGGGTGGGCTGGCTCTCAACTTGCTGGAAATGATCTAGACGCGTTGGCTGGATGTGATCTGGATGGGCTGGCTCCCGGCTGGCTAGATATGATCTGGACGGGCTGGCCCTCTGGTATTTGGACACGATCTGGACAGGCTGGCTCTCGAATGTCTTGAGCCGATCGAGATGGGCTTGCTCTCTACTGGCTGGATACAATCTGGACGGGTTCGGCTGACTGGACGTGATCTGGACGGGCTGGCTCTCGAATTTCTGGAGACGATCGAGACGGGTGGACGTGCTCTGGATAGGCTGGCTATCTGCGGACTAGAGACAATTGAGATGGGCTGACTTTCGGCTCGCTGGATACGATTTGGACGGGCTAGCTCTGTGCGGGCTGGACATGGTCAAGATAGACTGGCTCTTGGCCAGCTTGAGATGATCTGGATGAGCTGACTCTTGGTCAACTGAATATGATTTGGACGGGCTGACTTTTGGCCGGCTGAAGACGGTCTAGATAACCCTGACATACTCACTCTGAGATGGTTCTTGGCCAGCTGGATGCGATCTGCACAGACTGGCTCTCAGCTGACTGGATGCAATCTGGACGGGCTAGCTCTTGGCTGGCTGTACGGGCTGGCTCTCGGCTGGCTGGACGTAATCTGGACGGGTTAACTCTGCGCTGGCTGGACGCAATCTTGATGGGCTGGCTCTCGGCTGGTTGGACGTAATGTGAGCCGGCTGAGAGCTGGCTGGATATCGTGGGTTTTGGGGTTTAGGATTCTTTTTTACCGACGGGGGCGGCGAAGCCGCCACCATACCTAGTTATTTACATAGACTGTGTCCGAAAACTTCTTTTTTGGTTTTCGGCGTTGCGTTCGGGGTATCATTGCCTCTCCGAACCTCGGGGTAACACCATAGACTTAGTCGTCCAGCCCCACCCTGGAGCGAGCACGAATGGGCGGGTATTCATACCCGTCCCAGGAAGGGGCTAGCTATGAGAGCTTCGATTTTCGCTAAACAGGAGCGAATCCGCCGCCAAAAAACGGGCGAGAACGGCTTGAGAACTAGCGAGATATATCGGGTTAGTCTTACTGTCTGAAGTTAGCTACTCCTATAGCGGGGGGCTACTGAGCCACTCTTATATAACCTTCCTCTGTCACACGTTCTCACTGTATGGGCCAAATCACCTGCTCTCACTCGCGCTCACTCATCTACGTCGAGTGAGTATCGATGATAACCACGCTCTAGAGTAGTATTCTGTGATGTGCTACATAGAATCTCACTCGGCACATTGAAGCTCTGCGCTACATGTACAGGATGAAGCTAAGAGAGGGAAAGAGAACAGATTTCTCTCTACCATAATGGTTGGAGTTTTCTTGCCTCCAAAACTCTGTTCGCCTCGGCCATTTGAAGCTATCTGTGTGATCTTGTAACTATGCGCCATCATGTTACCGAGGTACTGTGGCCAAGGTCAGACCAAAAAGCAATGATGCCAAGCGCTCGTGAGAATGCCCTCAAAAGTTTAGAGAGAATATGTAGAACTCTATACCATCACCTTCGTGTCACTGTATCGCACTCGGAGGCTAACAATGGTCTAAAGAGTACTCGAAGGGAGTCGAAAATGTGCTTCTTTATAGGCACCGAAAAAGGCACAGAACAGTGCCTTTGCCTACACCGAAAATAAAAGGCATTTAAGTGCAAAAATTAGGTTAGGGGTTCTTGTATGGCAGTAAAAGACACTGTGGAAATGGCACTGAAATGGAACTACGCAATGCTATTCTAAGGGTGGCTTTTTTCTCCGTGTCTTTTCACTCCGTGCCTTTTCTCCCGACCTTTTCTCCTCGAGCCTTTCCTCCACACCTGTCCTCCGCACCTGTCCTCCGCACCTGTCCTCCGCACCTGTCCTCCGCACCTTTTCGTGCCTTTCACCTTCAAGTACTGACATCTGTAAAGACCCACGTCACTCCAATAGCGGTGACTAAAGATAGCAGCCACTAGTAGGAGCCCACTCAACGCACTCAGTATCTTAACGCTCTCGCCACTGCCAGTTCCCGCATTGTAGATTTTGCTCGCTGCACCCTACTCTGTCCTTAGTATCTCCAGTGTTGGTGTAGTCTAGGTTGGCGTGGGAATGGTAGTGGAGTGGCGGGGTGGTGGTGGTGATGGTGGTGGTGGTGATGGTGGTGGTGGTGGTGGTGATTTGGCATACAGATAGTGTGGATGGAGATGGCGATGGGTGTTGTAAAAGGAAGGAAAGTGAGCAGCCGATTGAGAACAACCGAAATTTATCATTTGTACCTACCTTTTAGTGGAAGAACGGTTCTCTCGTGCCCAGACTTTTCGCCTTGCTCGCAAGCCTGCAAATCGCGCCTGCGCGGAAATAATTGGCAAGGCTTGGCAAGTGAGGTCAGTAGAAAGGTACACACACAAAGAGGCACCATAAAACACACTGCCGGTGGGGTTCTGGGTCTTGAAAATGCACCATTCCAAAGCACAACAGTAGAAAGTCATGGATTTAAGGCACCTTTGGTGGGAGTCCAGGATTCCAAAAGTCACTAGCCGAAAAGGCACGCATTAAAAGTCGTTAGGGCTGTCAAAAAGGCACGAAAACGAGTTCCATCACCTCCTGGTACTTTTTTACCATATAACCGGTGCCTTTTCATTTTCCATTTGTATGGGGAAAAGGCACGAAAAGCACATTTCCGACTCCCTTCGAGGTAGCTTTACAAGTGAAACTTGAAACTTGCGTATTACACTAGTGACAGCTTGCCAGTATTCTCAACCGTCCCGTCCGTCCGGGATCACGCAGGACGGGGACGGGACGGCAAAGCGTCATCCATCCAAGGGCAGGACGGAAACGGCTCCGTCCGTCCAAGCCAGGACGGGGATGGACGGATAGGACAGCCGGGAGCCGAGTTTCACCGTCCCCGGCCGTCGGGCGGGGCGGTTGAGAACACTGCAGCTTGCTACACCACACACACTCACTGTAGATAGGCTTGGGTATCTCTTTGACTCAATCATCGGTACACAATATATAAGCACACGGTTTAACATTGCAATCTGGCACCTGCAACAAGATACAACAATGTCACCGAACCCTGAATGACCTACTCTGCATGCCGTAGAAAGAAAGAAACGTAGTTATCTCTGCGGAACGGGATCATGAGATGCCCGTGGACAACCCTGAGGATGTATACAAAGCTAGCCCTAGTATGAAATTGTACAAGCGGGCACAATCCTCTGGACTAAATTTGCGGTGGTATGAATTACACTCCTGGTGCATTCATAGGACGTCCGGTGCCATGGGTACACTTTAACCCCGCAAAATGTCATAGACCAGAGATTAGCACTTTCTTCCCTAGGATTACTCGGGTGTAAATTCTCCAAGGCGCATTGAGTATTAAGCGCTAGTCCCGAATTCGTGATGGTACTTTATCATATTATGTGCCGGAAGTCTTGTGATTGTCTTTACCTACCTACCATATTTGTTACCAACCTGGATACATTTCTCAGTAAATTAAATCAGATAGTGTCTGACGTAGTGATTGGGTAAGTACAACTATGCCATGCACAACACGGTCTTACTTGAAGGCAAAATTCGAGTTACCGGAGATCTGTACATCAGCTGACAATTGCTCACAACAGCGCCACCTTTCTTTCTATAACCTAATGTTACCACGAATTCTCCACCGCCGTCCAGAACTGGGTCTGACCTGCACAAAATAATTGAGTCTGAAGGTATGAAGTATCACCAGGGTGGTTTAATTTGAGCTAATTAACAAGTACTTACTCGATTAAGCTTTATTGTATCATTTAAGAACTTTAAGATATCCAAGTGCGTGCTGTAAGGCAAGTAGTAGAGAGACGATGAACAGAGATTCATAAAGTAAGATGGAAAGTAGATGATTCACCATGTGATAGATAAATGAAAATTAGAGACGGATATGGGACGCGGTTGGTAGGCCCGAGACAATCTAAGTAACGAAACAAATACAAGTCTTATGTAGGTAATGATACAACACAAGTACGAGCTTGGAATGGTAGGCCTAAGACAAAGTAAGTACCACATACCACGGGAACAAACCCTACGGGACCTACCACACGCAACAGGTTCGAGCTTAGAATACAATGTAAGAACTACCCGCAACTCGTTTCTTCACGTATTTGTTTAGGCTTATGGATCGTGATATCATCGGGTTGACGACTCAGCTGGAGATGCCAGTTGAGTGTGCATGCGTGCGTACAAGGCATACTCTGAATGCCGTGTATAAGTGTATATAAGCTCCCACGGAGATAGACTCTATTAAGAAACTAAGCTTCTCTCTCATTATTGTAACACGACCCGCATGAGTGGCTACCTGATAGTGATAGCACTTTGTTTAGTGGATAGTGGGAGTTTTTTTCATATTCCGCCCTCAGCTTGTGTATATATATAGCTCTCATTCAACAGGTAATGCCGCCCACATTTTCTGAGAAGTCTCCGCTGAGATGCCTGTCAAATCAACATCTAATAACTCACATGCCCATAACAGCAAACATTCAAGTTGAATTACATCCCCCATCCAATAGCCTTCGCTGTTGATTTGTTGCATGCGCGTGACACCCATTACCATGCAAATGACCCTGGAAGTCTCAATATAATAACTCTTCAGACTCCACACTCTTGCCCAGAACTTACAGCATGCTCTCACTTTGCATCCTCTCAACCCCGATGCCCTCTTACAGCACTCCGAACCCGTACACCCCTGAAGGCGCATTCGCCGTTAGAAACAAAGGTCTTAGTAGAGGAGAAACAGCCAGCCTCGTCGTGGGAATAATTGGAGTCGTTCTCACAGCACTGATGTATCTTAGAAGGCGAAAATCGAGAGGCGTCAGTTACATCACACTCATACTCACCCCTGAATGGTTTAATTCTTACAGAACTTGGCTCTTCTAGAATCCAACAAGCTCAACCGTCACATACGTACATGACTCCGAACATTACCCACAGACATCGCCACATTCCCCAGCACCCCCGCCGCAAAATATTCCACAACAATCGGTCGAATCTCAACGTGAACTAGTGCTTCAGCCGCCGAATGAGTTATCGATCCCTTCTCTTCCTGAAGAGACCCATACGCAAGCGGCCCAGTAATGTATTTTACCAAATACAACGAATTTAACGGGTTGACCGTGTCGAATATTGGGCGGCTCTGGTTGTTAGCGGACAGTGGCTATGGTAGTATATGCAGCTTTCTGTTGGGGTTAGATACGAGGATTAGCTTCTGTATACATGTCTTCGGTAGCAATAATGAGGCTATGCATGATTAATGAATAATGATGATTTGCCGTTCTCAATGTAGAGTCTTCAATTTGGAGTATTTCAGTGGCCAGCTCTGCTAAAAGTCTTCTACCACGTCCAATATCCTGAAAATTTGTAGGTAGTGGCCGATACATCAATTGGCCTGAACCACAGCGCTTATAGTCAGTGGAGCGGCTATAACAGGACCCCCATAATCCACACATCAATCACGCAATCCCCGGGTGAGAATTGATGAGAACAAGTGGTGCTGGACCGCAAAGTGCCTTCTATGCTTGCTTCTGAATGACAGAGCGAAATTTAATAGTACACGCCCAGCGGTGTGATAAATACAACTTCAGTGAGTTCGTATCGATCCCTCTGAGTATCCCCTACGCGCTCAAGATTTGTTGCCATTCGTCATTCCAATGTTGATTGGCTGTTTCTTAGTTTATTGTGGCGTTAAAGGAGAGCGCATTGGCCCGCCCGGTTGATCGCAGTCCTAATTGGGATTAGGCAACAAAACGAAGCGTGTAGGGGAAAATGCTAGATATAGAACTGCCACGAGTGTTACAAAGTCACAATTCTCTATGACCATTATTTCTGGAATTGTTGCGCACACCCATGTCAGAGAACCGGAGGTACTCTGTTTTTGGATTATGCGGGGTATGATTTGTCTAGTGTTTACTTCTTTCCATTTCAGCACGAAGCCGTATAAGATACATACATTCAGTGTATACAACGGGCCGGGCCATGTGGGGCCGCCTCATACTAAACCTGCGCAGGCTGGGCCATTAGCCATTAATTTCGAAGCTGGATAATAACTGTGGGCCTTTCACCCATAGTCTCCACCTGTGTCAAGCCTGTGAGTGTGGTCTGATCGGCCACGTGCAAGTCCGGCTAGTCATGTGTTGAAGTTGGTACGCTTGGCCCACGGGGAAAACTGCGTAAATTTAGGGTCGTACGAATACAGATAGGATTACATCTCCAACTCCAACGAACCTCTGGGTATTCTGGATTCTACTGCAACACGAAGACTAGAAGAGGAAACTCTACGCAGCACTGCCTTTGTGTGAGCCATCCCTCTGGCCGAACCGGTGCTGCGGGTGATTCCTGACAATTGTTTTGAGGGCGCCTTTTCCAAATCCCAGTATCGAGCGTATTATGCTGTAGGGAGCGTGATGCCTTGGACCTAGCACATCACATGGTAGGTAAAATCAATAATATCACAATCACAAAGGGCTCGTCTGAAGAATCCTGGATCTAAAAGATGTTGGTCACATCGCAGTTCAGGCGGAAACCTGGTTGAAGTCCGAGGAGCAGATAGTAGGACCTGAAGTGTCTTCAAAAATATCAGAAGCTGTTGATGAGTCTCAGGAAATGCCTCCAAATTTAGCACCAGAAGATCAAAAGTTAGAAAATGGCGCCACACCAACTTGGTTTGCTAATAGGGTTGCTAATACAGTGTCACCTTTAGAAGCCCGTCCAAAGCATCGCGCTCGGTACAGTAAGATCTTATCATGACTCATAGAATTTCGCTATCAATCTGTGAGGAGAGGGTGACGTTCGTCATGCGATGTCACTCATGCATGGGAATTTCTGCCTTTATGTATGGTACACTGCATTAGCGGCATGCATGGTGTCCCTTTGTCAACGGCCACCACCACACTATCTAATTACACATCAAGCCTATCTGCCTACTCGCAGCACTCCCCACATATCACGACATCACGCCATTATCTTGCCCTGCTCTTAATACACTCCCTTGCACACGACCTCGGGAATCCGACGCTGCATACACCCTCGTCCAGTAGTACGTTTCCCCACCATCTGCTCCCGTATGTAGGAATGTTAAGCTTACTGCGGGGGCGTCAAGTATCAAGGTTGACAAGTTAATACCCGTCGACCGGCAACAGATCAAGCTCGACCGGCCTCAGACGAGATTTCACCGCTTTTAAGGAGCTTCGCTTGGAGAGCTGTTATGTAATTCTTGTCTTGATAAGGTCCGCGTGATATGAGCTATTTCAACATTTGTAGTAACACAGAGCTAGTTAGATAGCATTCAATCCTGGTAAGGGAGGCTAGACCTTCACCCTAGCGAGAGTAGGCGCCAAATCTTGACTCTTCACTAGAGCGGCGAATCATTATTATTCATATATCATTTTCATACACTTTACTTCGGTGGTAAACTAAACCCAAGCCTCGTAACCAACACCAACAGACAGTTATTTCTAGTAATATATCCAACATATCCTACGTTCGGTATCCAGTAATATACCCAACATATGTAATGCCCGCTAAAGGCAACCACAACCGTTACTGCCGGTCAATTTGCGTAGCATCTGGCCAAGTAAATGCCTGGCCCATTGGCGTACGTGCACGGCTCCCCTCAGGATATGGGGGATCTGACGGCCTCAACAGCAATGGCGGCGGCGAACGTGGTTGGGGTGCGGCTGACTCTAGCTGAACATCCTGCCCCGGCGAGACAGGAACATTTGGACACGGAGATGACGGCGCTGGTGCCGGCGAGCAATTGTTGTGTGTGATAGCTATATTTGTGATGTCAAAATTTGTGATGGCTAAATTTCTTTGATCCTACGACAGCCAATCTGTAAGTATTTCATTGTATACAAATAACCTAAGTTAATACTGACTTTTCTCGACCTCCAGTCTCTGTACGAGGAAAATACTGCCACAAGGAGCGCAAGTATGCCAATTACGAGCCCAGCAGTTTCTCCTACAGAGAGACCACCAGAGTTTGCGTTTCCATTCGTGGATTGTTTCATGATCAGAGTACGCCACGCGGAGGATCTCTCCCAAGTCTAACGTCGTTCGGTATCTCGCCTAATCCCTGCAGATAGTTTAGATTAACATGATTGGCGAATGCTGTGCTCCACTGAGATGGACCCACCGTTGGATAGATAATTCCACGACAAAATAAAATGACTAATTTTTGCTGGGCAGTGACGAGTTTTTGTACAAGTTTTTGTAACGTAGGTAACGGCTAGGAAGTCTGCAATATTCTAACGAGCCTGGTACGAAACCGGTGACAGGTAGAAAGTAAACACTACGGATGGCCAAAGGATCCTGTTCGTGTTAGCGAATGACCAAATAACTTCATAAAGCTCTATGTAAAGAGGAAGCTACCAATAGATACAACGTCTGGGACGATACAAATGAAGTCCAAGGATAAACACTGGGGAAAAGTAATAGCAGAGTAACAATGATGTAGTTAGAGTGGTAAGGTAGAGCAGTAAGATAGTATGGTGGTGTAGTTTAGTAGAGATATGGCCTCTAAATGGCGGAGTAAGGGCATTTTGTACAGTGGACTGTTCTCATCAGCTTTCGAACCTCAAGTTCCCGCCTAGCTTTGAGAAATCTACCTGGTTTCCTCTAGGCTTCGACTTCCTACGCAACTCTTTTCTTAGGTACTGTCAGTCAGTGATCGTTTTGTGCTGTGTGAAACTTTGCGCAGCCCCTAGCACAATACCCCGAATGCAGTGTTATACTGTTCCCTGCTGCGTTTAACTCCATATTCCGAGATGTATGGCATACTCGACCCCGTGCTCCTGAGAGCGCTTGACTCTGCATTACTCTCCCCCACTTAAAATACGAATTCCGACACTAGAATGGTTGAACACAATCATGATCTAAGAGTGCGAGCATTTTAACCTTGTCGAGTTAATTATTTGACGCCCAGGTGTCTTAATCGGAGGAATATCCGTGGAATTGAGGGTGGATGGTGAAGTTGATGGAACGTCCCACTGCCCTCGCGGCGACCAGTCCTTACAAACACAGCTAGAGTAAACTTAAGTTTATAAGTATTTTAAACTACTGTTGCAACTGCAAGTATTTTCTTGTACAGGGAAAGACGAAAATTTCTCTGGTGGTTGGCTCTCGAATCCAAGCCGAGGCACTGGTGCATTTCGGCGATCCGCGTTAGACGTTTCCAGGTGCTGCAGGTGTGGGTGGTTGTTTTTATTATTCGTGCTTTAGTACCGTTGGATGTCGGCGGGTATCAGAGTGTTCTAGAGTACATCTTGTAGGATTGTCGGGAGCATGGGAAGCATGGGAACGCAGCTCGGAGAGACGCAAATTAGGTAGATCGATCGATGCCGATCGATTCGATACGGGAGCGACTAGCCGATTAGCCGTTTAGAGCTAGAGAGGCTTGGCTTACACCATCTCTATGTAGCTACTCTTAGCGGCGCTGGTTCTTCTTTAAGTTCGTATGTGCGTTGGAAAAAGCAACGTTGGGTGACAGATCAACATCTCAAATTGACATGGGTTTACCCGAAACTTAATGCTGCATTGTCCCCCCATGGACCGCAGCGTTAACCAAACACAATCTACAAATATACTAATGCACTAGAGTGGAGATGGTCACGAAATTTTACCCGGCGGTTGGATGGTCAGCATGCGACCACCTAACACATCCGGAATACAACGTCCGGAATTCACATCCGGAAACGCTAAAGCGACTTCAGTTCCACAAATGTTGAGTTTTTTGTCTCCACTACTCACCGTCCTCTACCTCTTCGTCCCTCAGTGATCCTAGGTGCTGAGCTTGTTGAATTTCCGAGTGGCGAGTGGCGAGTGGCAAGGGTGGCACCGGCGTACCCAAAGATATACCCGAAGATTCTCTGCATATATCTCAAGTCTTTCTCTCTTCTCTCAGTACCATAGAATACACGCAAACGGCTCCCCCTACATATTGCAACAGGTTATGAGCCCGGTGGTTGCCTCTCTATTTTTAGTACCTCCAAAGCAATCGTTCCATGAAATCTCACAATGCCAAACCCTAACCCTTCATCCCCTCGTCCACCGCGTACAATCAGCTTATGCTGAAACTTACCGGCGCCAACTACGCGACATGGAAGACAAAGATTGAGATGCTGCTCATCCAAGAAGGTCTCTGGTTAATTGTCTCTCAGCGCCATCTACGCCGAACAGTTACCACTACTCACAGCACCTGGTAGTGCCAGCAGCAGTTGTACTCGCTGTAGCGCCGCTGGCCCAATAAACGATGACGAAGAAGTTCGAAAATGGGATGAAGATGCCGAACAAGCTACCGCTACGATTTTCCTCTACCTTGACCAACGTGCTGAATGCTATGTCAACAATATCCGCGACCCAGTTGACCTACGGGGGATGCTGCGAAATATCTTTGAAAGGAAAGGCTTCTCTGCTCGCTTCTATCTTTGCCAAAAGTTTTTCACTCTACAGTTTACTGACTACCGGAAACACCAAAGAAACGTAATGGCCCTCTATCTCGACACCTACCGATCACATGTCCAGCAGCTTCGCAGCTCTGCGCTATAATCAGCAACGGAATCGAGGCTTCAGTCCTTCTCAATGGGCTAGATCGAGACCACGAAGCATTATCGTCACTATCACCCATTCTTTCTACCAGACAGCCCATGCGGAAATTGATGTCAACTAACTGGTCAGCCAGCTCTGTGACGAAGACCACCAGCATGAAGCTACAGAGCTTGGTGATTCCAGTACCGGGTCACCACTCTACTCCAACCGCAAGCGTCAGCGACAATCCGACAAGCCACTTTCTATTTGCTATCACTGCAATAAGAAAGGTCCCCAGCAAGACGATTGCTGGATACTGCATCCCGAACCGAAACCGGAGTTACAACATCGCCATTATGGTCCAGAGTGGCAGCGCACACATGCGCGCGCCAATCTTGCAACATCAGGAGACCGAGATCTTTGAGTTCCTGCCATGAGCGACAGTTTTATCTTTGTTGGGTACTGCCCGCTTTTTACTACTTTGTATTCCGGGAATGGTAGTTATAGGTTTTTTGTGTGTTTTCTGCGCCGCAGCTTTTACTAGCCGGCCATATGGGTCTTTCGCCCGTGGCCTATTTTATCTGTATACTTAGTTCTAACGTTCTTGCTGTTATTGCTGTATGGGGCACAACAAAAGGGGGAAGTGTTGAATATCCGAGTGGCGAGTGGCGAGTGACAAGGGGTGGCACCGGCATCCCCGAAGATGAACCTGAAAATTTTCTGTGTATTCTCTTGCTATCTTCTCTGTACCACAGAATACATGCACACGGATCTCGCCTCCATATCGCTACAGAGCTGTTGAAAGTGATGATTGATTGTACTATCTAAGAAGCTACAAAGTCCTTTCATATAGGTAGTCCATGCACGAATGCGTACGTATTGACCTACGCATAGATACGGCTACATACTATCAGCCCGTACGAATGCCAGCCCAGTAAGCCGCCACCAGAAGGCTGAGATCTATTTATGTAACAAGAGCAGTACCTTTTTGGAGTAAGATGATTAATTGTATTGAGTAAGAGAGCTCGCCTTAACTGCCGTGTACATATCCATGTGAGAAGCTATGACTAGGTGTAGAAAGCAGTCACGCACACATCAGAGTCTCTACGTTTACATGCATATATGCAACAGGAGCTGTTACAGATGTACATGATGTTACAGGTCTGATACACGGTCACGGCTGCAGGGGCTGGTGCCTCCTGTATATATCTCGAGTTTTTCTCCTTCTCTCTTCGCTGTACCGTAGAATACGCGCACACGGTTCTCCCCAACTTCCATATCGTAACAGGAGCTATCAGTCGCTGTTCGAGTGATAGTTGGTGTAAATGCTAGTTCGCCTTAAGCATCGGGTAGGGCGGTACCTCCGCTGGGCCTCGTCCAACACACTGGACTTAGAAGCGAGTGTGAAATGGGTATTTCGAAGCCCACCATCTGACGAGAGCTTCCCCATCTCCGCGAGTGCGCAACCGTATACAATCCAGCAACCGTGCTTTGAGGGATTACCAAGCTGGAGTGAGAAATTCAATTACTAGTCTCAATTGAGCGGTTGCAAAAGTCATGTATTCCGCTTGTATCCTCTATTTCTCTATCAATCTATCTGTCAATCTGGGCTGGCTGGAGACGGTACCTTGGAGACGAAGCATGGCGCCCGGCTGGCAGGCTTGCATGAAGCCAGGCCTCTTACAGCGTAGGCTTTTAGTGCGGCGGCCCGGCCTGGCTTGCGCTAAAGGCAGCCTGCAGGTTTTTAAATAGGTTGCCAGCCGACCAAGCCACTTAAGAACACTAAGCACATTTAAGAAGTGCACTTGGAAACTTTGGGGACGGCTATCATGTGCACTTAGAGGCACACTTAGAGATTGCACTGGTAGGAAAATCCGTTCTCACCACTAGCAGGAAGTGCACTTGGGAGTAACGGGAGGTGAACCCGAGAAGCACACTTTGGAGTGGGGGAAGTACACTTAGGAAGTGCAACTTGAGAAACGCATTTTGGAAACGCACTTGAGAGAGTCAAGGGGGCCAGGGTTCCCAACCGTCCGTTCAGGCTGGCGTTTTTCGGGGTCCAGCACCGGCGTCCAGACCGGTGAATACTTTGTTCGCTCTGGAGCGTCCCGGGCTGACGCTAGAACCCCCAAGGCCCGTTCAGGGCGACTGTAGATCCCCAGCGGAGGTTACCGTTACCGGATGTGTATAATTCCTGCCGGCAACCAGACCGAGCGTGCGCTGCCACACCCAAAACAGGAGGCAGAATCTGAGATTTGACGTGTATTTGACAGCTTCTCATCCGATCAGCATCACTCCCACATCGTTGATCCGCATTTTCTACACAGTTGATCCGTTTCACAGAGGTGGTGGGTATAAGTGGTTTGCTTCTTTTTGCATATTTCAGCTTGAAGCATCACATGCAAAGACTGTAAGGCCCTTCAGGGTTGTAGTCCAGATGTTGGAAGCCATAGGGCAAAAGCGGGCAGGAATTCTCCGCCCGGAAAGTTGTAATCCAGGGTCGGGCATAGCTCTGCCCGGACGAGACGGACGGTTGGGAAGCCTGAAGGGATTGACGGGAGCGTAGGGATATCTGAATTGATGAGTCCGTACAAACACAAACCTTCTCATACAAATCCACGGCCTTGTGATATCTGTGCATCCTCTCCCTCCGGGTGCCCTTTCACCTCTCTTACCCCATCTAGCGTTCCTCGAGCTAAAACTGCGTTTCTTCGTAGGAACCGTGAAAGCAACAGTCCCGTCCGTCCGGAATCACTGAGGGCGGGGACGGAAACGGCGCCGTCTTTTTGATTGTGGACGGGGACGGACGGTAAGGACGGCCGGGGACGCATTAGTGCCCTGGATCCCTTTATATCTCTTACCGCGCTCTTAGAGCAATTTTCGATTTCATCTAAATATGTACTGTAACCGCCCGTTGTCAGCAAGGGACGGTGATTCCCCGGCCGACATGCCGTCCTCGTCGAGTAAGGACGGGATGGACTGACCTGGCGCCGTCCCGTCCGCCCTTGAGTAATCTCGGACGGCCCACCGTCCCTGGCTGACTGACGGGACGGTTGACATCACTGGTAGGAACCTTTGGATACCGTCGAAGGGTGAACGAAGAATGCAGATAGGGCCCTCATGCCTCTTGACTTCTTCGGTCCACCACAGCAATCAAGTGCACGTAGAGTGCGCTTGGAGATAGCGATCTGAGCTGGATAGAAGCTGGTCGGAGACTATCGATCTAGGCTTGCTGTGAGCTGGAAACAATATTCAGGGGTTAATTCACAGCCTCACCGTGGGGAAATAAGAAGGGATGACTTAACTGCATGCTCTCAGAGCTGGGTGCAAGACGGTATTGAGGGGCTAATTTATAAACTAGTCATGGGAATGTAGGGAAGGAAGATTCAGTTTAGTAGAGATTATCATGTAGTATAAATGAAATGGAGTAGTATAACGAGAGTTGAGGATGTACATGAGTGAAGCTGGGAGGAAAGGGGGTGCGAAGCTGGAAGAAAGGAGGTACGGGTACCAACTCGGGCTAAACAGCTTAACTTCCGACCATGAAAGTCTCTAAGCTTGAGTTTCTCCAAATGAATCCCCCATATTTACTGTCTCCAGCCATCCTTGAACAGAGATGAGTCATTCCTCCTACGTGTCCACGATAGGATTGTAGGTTGACCCCAATATTTCAACGGTCTGAACGATGCCAGTCTGGGGTAGGGCTCAGTGCAGTGAGTTCCGGCGGAGAAGCCAGACTGGACTGCACTACAGACTACCAGCCTTGTACTACACTGGTCCAGTGCACACGTGTCCCTGGCAATTTCTGTAGCTTATTTCTTGATGAAATTTAATATTTCCGGTCAGAAAATGACCAATCCACATCGTATATCATACCTAAACACAATCGTGACTTATGTCCACGTTAGCAGCCCAATAGTGATCGAGAAGCTTCATTGTACTATCTAAGAGGGCCACAAGGCCCATATATATGGTAGTCCAAGTACGAATGTGTACGTACTCATCTATGTATAGATACGGCTGAATACAATCTATTACTATATGATCTGAAAGGAAGTCGCCGATACTGAGATCGCCGAATTGACTCACAGGCTACGGACTCACAGCCGTAGACTCATCCACGAGTTTTCACTCGCCACCGCCACTGGCATTTGCAATCGTGAGCTTCCATAGACTTCCATCGAACTCCAGGCCTTCATGTATATAAGGACAGAGCTTCTCCCGTAGATAGTAGAATAAACTTCGTCCGCTTTATATCCGTAACACAATCAGCTCGTATAAGTGCCAACAGTAATCTCCTATACGAAGTATCATCTCCACCATATGAAGGCTGAAATCTATTCATGCAACACAATGTATTACGATATAGATGGGGAGAACCGTGTGCATGTATTCTATGGTACAGAAGAGAGAAAGAGAATGACTTGAGATATATACAGGAGGCATCAGCCCCTGCAGCAGTGACCGTGTATCAGTTCTGTAACGTGTCTCCGGCTCATGTACATCTGTAACACAGTGTGTTGAAATACTGATTGCTAGAAGCTTGTGTATTCTAAACTACAGGAACAATCGTGTGATCTTATATACGGCATTCAGAGTATGCCTTGTATGCATGCATGCGCACTCAGCTGGCATCTCCAGCTGAGTCTGGAACGACCATCATCATCGTGAGATCATGATCCCCATCAGCCCAGCTGAAGCCCATAAGCCGTACGTCAGGGAGGTGGTCCATATATGCAACACAGTGTGTTACTTTGGATGCTTCTTTGACTTGTTGATTGATTTGATTCTTCTATCTCGAGGGCCAAAGGCCCGCATATGTACAATCTCCCGTATGCGTACGCGTATGCTCTATCTGACATGAGTGCATCACCCTGGTCCTGATGCATATCCTCATACAGCCACCATCTTCATACAAGTCTTCATTCTCATACAAGACATCAGACGATGCTGAGACTCACGATCCAAGTACACATGCAACTCAGAGCAATACACATGATCGAGTGATATTATATGTAGAGACTATGTAGTGTGTGGAACGTCTGTATATATGCTACAGTTGCCCTGCCTCGGCACGTTTGTGCCGAACCTTAACCAAGGAAGTCGGCGGCTTAGCGCCATGCTAAACTGCTTGCCTTTGTGTTTAGGAATAGATAACCATAACACTTATTATCACTCGACCGCCATTACAGTTGCTGTTGTTGCATGTGTACTTGGATCGTAAGTCTCAGCCACCGTTTGATGGCCTGTATGAGAATGAAGGCTTATATGACGATATGCATCAGGATCAGGGTGATTCGTCTCATGTCAGATAGTGCATACGCGTACGCATATGGGACATTGTACATATATGGGCCATATGCCCTCGAGATAGATCAGTCAATCAACAAGTCTTTCTAGCATCCAAAGTAACAGCTGTGTTGCATGTATATATAGAGCTAACACGAGCTGACCGCTAGCGGGGGCTGATGGCACACTTCTCTCTCATATATAATTCGCGTCTTTCTCCTCTCTTCTCTCTGTATCTAAGCCTATACACGTACACGGTTCCCCCCATATTTCTACACGCTGGAACAACGGGAGATCAAAATGCCCACAAGTGAACTTGGCTCAAATCAGCGCATATACCGAAAGTAAGCGGTTTCCGAAGTTTCGGCCCCTAAGAGTCCTCAGAACGTAAAAGAAATGAAAGTCTAGGGAAGCTTCAAATTCACAAGAGAACAACAAATTTGAACATCAGTCATCATTATTATTCGTTAAAGTTCATACCCCACCCAACAAGTGAATTCTCGGAATCAACGCCTACAGGCAGGTACACCAAACCATGTCAACACAACCGCCGAAATGTCTTCGGGAAGTACGCCAACCCTGTGTGCGGCATTCAACACAGCGGTACAACTTGCTTAGTCGTCTGTGATCAGTGTGCTAGAGCAGGAGTTGCTGTATCTGGATTTTTGGCTAAGTAAATGCCCGGTCCATTTGCATCCGTGCTGTCCTTTGGTCACGCGAGAGGGGATTGATAACAGTGTAGCAACATTAGTGACCGCGGGTGTCGCGCCGGTTCGTACACCTGTGGCCGGGACACGATTGGAGAGGAATGTCCTGCCCAGGAGGGAGCGGAATGTTAGGACGTCGATATTGTGGTACCGGTGGGTAATAATAGATGTTTGTAACGGCAGAGTTTGTTTGGTCCTACGAAGGCCAATATGTAAGTATTTCGCCATAAAGTAATACTTATTATTACTGACCCTTCGTGATTTCCATCCTATGAACACAGTCAATACGGCGAGAATAACTCCAATTATTCCTACAATGAGCCCGGTGGGCTCTCCCGCAGTAAGGCCTTGGGTTGTGTTTCCGTCGGATCTTTTCGTATCGGATAGGTGCGACGTCATGTTCCACAGCAGGTCTAACACCGTTTAGATTAGCGCATTCGTTTCATCCCTGCAAACGATGTTACAAACGACTCCCGAAGCCCGCAATACTCTAGAAAGTATTACGATACGAAACTGGCTGCCAAAAGATGCTACCAATCGGTACAACGATCGAGGCGATTGAGGTGAAGTTGAAAGCAAGCCAGTGGGATGGTTACCAGCAGCCCCAAGGTATTTATATAAAGAGGCGGAGTGCAGTAGTATGGTAGTATGATAGAGGAGATATAACCTGCAGATTATGAGGCAAGATATCGAGCCAAACTTGCGGCGGGATGGCGGCGTTTTGTACAGTGCTCCTCCCGCTTTCTAGTTTTGGCTGTTCTACCCGCCTGCGCCCCAGCCTGGGAATCCAATGATACCACTTGCACACCTACCATCAAATACATTCTTTCCCTCTTTCAACTGTTGCAGTTAAAACAGACTGACATTTTGTCAGACTAATGGAAGTTAACGTCGCCGCGTAAGTATCCTTACTAAGTTTCTCGGTGTCATACATTGAGTGTATGAGCTAGATATTCCGATGCAGAGACATCACTCAGCGTACATTACTGCTGTGCATTGAGTTGCGTGGCGGATTTCAACAAGAATCGCTGAGAACCATGTTTCAATACGCCCTTGTTTAGAAGAGTCGGAGAAGGGGCGTGATTTAGCGGCTCCACTGAATGAAGTTGACCTCAACCCTGTGCCTTATCCCAAAGCGGAATAGCCGGGTCCACAGGCGGTGACCAAATACAAAGAGTCATTTACTGTTTCGCTATGCCTTTGTTGAGAACGGGCGGCTCGACGAAGTGAAGTTGACCTCATCCCTGTACCTTGTCCCAAAGCGGAATAGCAGGGTCTATGGTGGCCAAGTGCTCGGGTACCAACGTAAGTGTTCGGACGCATGTGGCGGCACAAAAGCAGCAAGACGTATCGGACTATGCACAGTTTGAGTAAAACACAGCGCAAGAACAGGAGCGTTCGATCACTTACCCGGGTTCTCGAGTACAAGATGAGTTGTGTTTGTAAATGTGCATTGTGACAACCGCCATAGCGAAAAAAGAAATTTCTGCGGGTTTTTGGCGAGTAGGTTCGGGGATAGCCTGTTTACTTTTTTTCTAGTGCGGTCTCCCCCACCCAGTAATTACCCAGCACTCAGTACTGTTCTCTGGGACTATATATATAATACATATAAAATGCCATGGTCACCCTGCAAGCTTTGCTCTTTGTCTTATCCCGTTTGCAGGTCATAGCACCTGCACTATACATCTCCACCTTACTACTTCACCGTGCTGTGAATACCTTTCCCAACTTCACCTGAATCGCCTTTGACATTGTACCCGTTGGTAGCTGACTTTTCCTGGAGTTCTATAGAGTTATTGGTCATTTACTGATATGTAAAAAGTAATATTATGAACAGATCAGTCGGCGGAAATACTAACGGCGGTCTCAGTGGAGGAGAAACTGCCGGGCTCGTTGTGGGAATAATTGGAGTTCTTCTCGCAGCATTGACCGTGTACAGAGGCTGGAAGTTGAGAAGCGTCAGTAATGATCACCCCCATAACTACCCAAACGACACGCTGACGGTTGGCCCCTTCAAGGACCAAACAAACCCCGCAGTCACTAACGTCTACTATTACCCACCAGCGTCGTCACATCCCCCAGCACCTCCGGGTCAAGAGATTGCGTTACAACAAATAGCATCCCAACCACGTATGCCTGCCCTGCAACCACCGTCGCGATCCCCGACCTCCGTCCTTGTCGACAATAGACCCCCGCATACACACACAGGACGAGCGTCAACTTGGCCTGATGTAACGACTCCGGCGAGTTAATCAAAAGAGAAAACTGGATGAATCTGGATGTCATTTAACGGGTGTTGGGTATGTAACTAGATGTCTCGGGGATAATTGCGAGGATTGATCTTGGTCTATGTGTATATGGATGATTTACGATTAATGATGAGTTGCCTTTCTCGAGGTTTGAAGGTTCTCCATCCCCGTCCTGTTAGTGATACCCCATTACTTCTCTTGTCCTAGAGTTCTAGGCGGCTGGCGCTTCAGAGGCTGCAAGGCTAAGGATTAAATACAATCCACATGCTAGCGTTCACTCTTCCCAATTCATTCTACACTCCTTCCGGTTTTTCCCCCGGTTTTTACACTCGGGTCACCGAGCCAAAAGGTTGATGGATATCGCCTTCACTTGACCATCGACTTGACATCCCCGAAACAAGCTTAGAACGCCAGCTTTAAACGAACACGTAGTGGATAAACTCAGCTGCACACAGAAGATAATGTAGAGTCTAACGATTATCATACCGAATCCACAGTTGTTTGCAGGGTGGTGGGCGCTGGAAGAAATACACACGAGTCAGATTAACGACAAAGGGTGTCACATACTCGAGTTGCACTAACAAGGGAGGGTGTGGGGATAGGCTGTTTATTTGTTTGGTGTGTAGTTCTGCTCAAGTGTATCTGCAGGACATGTTTACAGAAGAGGTATGTATAATGGGATTTCGAAGGTCGTTTCCCTTTTGGGGGGGGGGGGTGGCGAGCGACACATAAGCCGGAATAACGACGGAGAACGTGGCGGCGCGCCATTGGCTTGCTGAAAATTTGGTTATCTGTAGAGGGTATTCTCTCTTAGCTTGCTTTCATCCGAGTGATATCTCATGAGCAACCAGGTGACGGTACCGGACTGTGAAGTTTATGAGTCTGGGTAAGAGTCCAATGCCAATTCTAAAGTATGGAAGACAACGTAGATGTTACTGACAATACATTCCGGCCTATATGCGTAATGTCCTCAAAGGCACACTTACAGATCTCTTACAATTACTGGTGCAAACTCGATACAAAGCACTTGAAGGTTCACTCTTGGTAGTAAATTAAGTTTCAGCAACCACTATTGCTAGCATTTATTATGAAACAGAGATGCACGGCGAGAAAACCCCATAAACGACATAATTAATCACTGGGAACAGGACTAGAGGAACTGAGTCTGAAGCTTTGCCAACCTATATTTAATAAAACCGGTGAACATATGTTCGGTGTTAGGGAAACTGCTACGGTGCTGCATATAGACATAGAAGTAGAGAGGAGGAGCGAAAGCAATAGGAGGAGACGAAAGACGAGACCCGGTAACCCAGGCCGTAAAAGGTTCTCTCCAGCAGACTGTTGTACATATAATATTGCTATTCAGCCCCATCACTCGAAAACGAGCTAAGAAGACACCACCGAGCATTCTTGTCAATTATCACACGGCCATCGAATATTAACCGTTGTCACATGATCACAACACAATTAGTAGCTGCAATGAGACATGGGCTTGGTCCCCTTCAGACAGTGGCCTAAAGTACATATTCTTATCTTGCTGGACTCGTATGTCGGTAATGTAATGGAAGCGCAGATAGTTACATACAAAGGAAGAGGAAGAACGAGCGCTGACTTGTAGTGCTGTGTTCTGGCCCTCTGTAACTTGCCCTTCGTGCTCTAGTAACGTTGGGAGCCTGTGGGTATATGGAGTGGAAATAAGTACATTGTGTTGAATAGTTTGGAGATACTCAAGTAGTAGATGGATTTGAGTTCGGAATGTGCCTATCACTGTTTGGTAGTTCGATTAGATGAGATTGATTAGATCTGGGGTTGACTTGTCCTCGTTCGGGTGTGGTAACTTTTCTAAACCCACAGCTATGTTTCTCTAGGATAACTTGTTATACTTGGGTTATGATCAGACGCTCCTTTTCGGCAGGTGTTACCCAAGACCCGGGAACACTACACGGAGTAATGGGTAAAATGGGATCCGCATATTGACAGATTGACAGAAAGGGGAACAACCAGTACGGTTTGACTTTATTCTCAGTTTTACCCCACCAGTCAGCACCCTACAACATCAATTACCAGAAATACGGTGTCTGATCTTTTACTGTCTGACTCGAGTACTTCTTTTCTAGTGCGCTGCAAATAAACCTCATGCTATAAGGCAATGCCCGCACACGGGTTGTTATTTCAACAGATAGCTGTTATCTTAATAATGAAGAACTCCTGATAATACGAAACCTCCCGAATTCCAGTGAATTCCGTGAGAAGGGATTTGTGGGTTGTGTGGTGTCGAAGGTATGTCATGATATGCAGTATTAAAATTTACGCAGCGGCAAGAGTCAATTTCATATGTATGTATATATTTCTGTAGCTGTTGTTTGGGTTGTAACGTTGTGTGGTTTCGACTCACGCATGTGTTTACGACTCCCGCGTGTGGTTTCAACTGCCGCGTGTGGCTGCAACTCTCGAGTGTGGTTACGACTCCCACGTGTGATTACTGGCGCTTTAACTCGCTACCCTGTTTGCCAGGTTCAGTTTTGGGGTTTCCTACCTAACGGGTGAGATAAACGGACAAGATAAAACCAATGAGTAGTGCGCGCAGGTTGGTGAGGTGACAGTCGGCGACGCTGTGGTCTCAGGTGTGACTACTACAAACCACCTTCCGCAACAATATGGCGCCTACTTATTCCTCTGACAACCTCGCGATGCACCTGTCCCACAGCCGGACTGAAATTGAAATACTGGCAGAGATGTCGAACCAATTGGCATTATTAAGTCTGAATACGTATCAGCTACGATAACCCAACTTGGAGATGAATGATGAGGTTGGATTAGATTATACTTGAAGATTAGATCAGAGTTGAAGATTAGATAGTGTTTCGGATAGCTCCGAGCCGTTGATGGTGGAGGTTTTAAAGCTAACGGAACCTTATCCTGTCGTCACATGCATAATGAGATAAGAGGTGAAGACACATCTTGAATATAGTACTAGGAAGGATAAATATCTAGTTGAATTCGACTGCGAAGATAAAACGAGAAATACCGGAGAATTTTGCACCACCGAAACACGCAAGTAAACGTTAGGTATTTCCAGCCACGATGCACGCGAGATCTGTATTTTCAGAAGGGTGTTTATTCAGTAATGCTCGTCATATAAGGTGGTGTGATGAGGTGGCAGAACTCAGGAGTTCAACTACCGGTAGCTCCACATTATCCGCTTGGTTCGGATCTTTCCGCTATCTAATCTAATCTTGTCTTATCACATCAACCCCCACCCCACTGTACTTACCTCATATGCACTCATTCGTCGGATAAACAAGGCCAGGCTATATTCTTGCCGCTCACTCTTTCACGGCTTTCACCACGATGCTGAAACCAGGATGAGTAAACCATACAGTCGACGAGGAAGAGATTGTTCGAGGGTAATTTGATACGGCCAGTCTGATTTTAACCTATTTCTTCGAGTACATTTTCTACATTTTCTATTTCTGGCATGGAAACTCAGTGTCCTGCTGTTTCTTTGTCCAGGACTGAGATATCTATCTTGGGATGATATTTAGAAGAGATAATAAGTTTGCTGAAGAATATGTCAGGATAATGGCTTTGCATAAGAAGGCCCCCAGGACAGGGGAACACACAGAGGACCTAGCGGCGGCAAAGTTTCGAATGGATATACCGCAATTCGTCTGTTTACTTCTTTACATTAAGTGGTCTTAGGCGATGACACGTGCATCCGAGTGCCGCTACTTCAATCAGTAGCCACATGAGTGATAGTGAGTCGAACATCATAGACCGTGCTACCAGTAAGGTTGGCTCATATCCGCGCATATACCGCCAAGATACAGCCCGACGTATCTGCTAAAAATCTTGGAAATATGGAAAGGAATGGGTGGATAGTGATGGAAGTGCCAAAATCACGAGAGAACAGAAACTTGCAAAAATCAATCATCATTATCCGTTAAATTCATACCCACACCAAACCCTCGAATCCTCGGGGCCAACGCCTACTGACATATTGAAAAGTCTCTGGGAAGTCTGCCCGCTCTGCGAGCCACATCTAACTCATAATAGTACAACTTGCATGGTCGTCAGTCATCCTAGTACTGGGGCATGAGATGCTGTATCCGCATTTGTCGGCCAGGTAAATGTCCGGCCCGTTTGCGTACGTGCAAGTCTCTGGTTGGGGCGAAAATGGATTGGTAATGGTCGTGGTGGTGCCATTGGTGACCGCGGGTGAAGCACCGGCTCGTGCATAGGTGGCTGGGATACGATTGGATGGAGTGGAACTCCCTGCACAGGAGAGATCGGAATCTCGGAACATGGATGTAGCGGTGCCGATGGGTAATGATAGTTGTTTGTAACGGCAGAGTTTGCTTGGTTCTACGAAAGTTAATATGAGTATATCATCATAAAGTAATAGTTATTACTGACTCTTCTTGACTTCCGTCCTATGAACACAGTTAATGCAGTGAGAAGTATTCCAATTATTCCCACCACGAGCCCGACGATTTCTCCTTCAGTAAGACCTTGGTTTGTGTTTCCATCGCCGGATCTTTTCATCACCGGCAAATGCGGCCTCATGTTCCACCGCAGGTCTAACACAATTTTGTATTAGTGCATAGACAGCTCAGCCGCTCCGCGAGGTGATACTTTACGTTGATACCCACAACAAAGAAACGAATCCTCCGTACCAACACTTGCAGACAGCTATATCAAGTATATCAATAACTCCGTCAGAATGCCCTCTCGCCCTGTACACCGTTGTCCCAAGACCTTTACCGCAGCACACATAACACCGTAGAATTGGCATGGATGTCAGTCATCACATTTCACTAACCGGAGTTGTTGCATTCAGAGTTGTCGGCCAGGTAGATGCTCGGCCCGTGTGCATCTGTGGCTCTCTTTTATCCGGAGCAGACGGCATCGAGAGCTGGAGCGGCAATGGCGGTCGCGGCTGATGTATTGGCGCTTGTATATGGGCCTGAGATGCGAATGAATCTAGAGGAATCTCGTGCCCAGAAGACAAGTTTACGGGAGGCAGATATGACAAGGTCGGTGGGTAATAGTTGACGATATTCGTAATAGCTGGGTTTGATAGCTCCTACGAAAGTCTATCTGTAAGCACTTCCTTGTATACGAACAGCTATGGCGGCAACAGCCACTGACCCTTCTCAACCTCCAACATTGCAAACCTTTGAACACAGTAATTCCAGTGAGCAGGACTCCGATTATACCAACAACAAGACTGGCGGTTTCTCCTGCAGAGAGACTTTCGTTTCCGTTTCCATCCGAAGATCTTTTCCCGAGTGCATGCGAAGTCGGAATGCCGTAAAAGACCACAATAAGATATAATCTTGATACGAAAGGCCCTAATATCCGATTTTGGAGGTAGATTACGGTTCTAACGTTCTTTTTCATCTTACCCATGTGTTTGTCCGTACATGGGCGTGCTGATAAACTACCGACAAGATAAAAAGCTTGAGGTAGCACTTAGTATAGCTATGTATATATGATGCAAAGATGGGGCTAGTGGTTTGGTAGGGTCTCTGGGATACGGGAAGAAATGTGCTAGCTAATGATAGAAAGTACAAATCTTAACGAGAGAACAGGGAATTTGAACATCAATCAGTATCACTAATCGATAAGTTCGTTACATACGCAATAATTCTATGGGATACCAGCATGTATCTCCCCTATCAACCTTAAAGCTATATCGAGCTATCTCTATATACCCCTGGAATTTTTCTTGGAAGTCTTGCCAACTCCCCGCACCTCTACTCTGAGACATTCCGCCACATTACACCAAAAACCACACAATTGGCATGGCCACAATCATCCCTGTGTTGAACCTGTAGTTTGTATCCGTATCTACCGGCCAGGTAGATGCTCGGCCCGTTTGCGTTTGGCACCCGACTTCGCTCGGGGCGGAAGGCGATCGGCAGTAGCGACGGTAGTAGTGGTAACTGGAAAGCAATTGATTCAAGCGGAATATCGTGTTCGGGGATGTTCGGATGTGTATATGGCGATGTCGTTAAGTAATTGTAAAAGTTTGTTTGTGACTGCTAGAATTAGCAAAGGCCTAGAGGCAAAGTTAGTATGCTCCAGTAAAAGTCAACATATAAGAGTTTCATTAATAATGAAGAGAAATTGTTATAGACTCTTCCTAACTCCACAATATTTCCATCATTTAAATACAGTCAGTGCTGTGAGTACAACTCCAGTTATTTCCATAACCAAGCTTGTGGTTTCACCTCCAGTGAGACCCCCGTTTTCATTTGAGGATCGTTTGCCGACTACCTAAATAATAGGGGAGCCGTAAGCGGGTGTCGAAAAAGATAGAGAGCACATCGTCCCGTTGCAAAAGTCTAACTCAATCGCAGTGAGATGGCGCATTCAGCCGCTCGACCCTTGCACCAACTAGATAAGGTGTGGCAAACTGATGGACTAAAAGTGGCGCTTTTTTGGAAGTTGAAGGTAATTGTCGGATGGCTGAATAGTCTTAGATCTTGCCGTTATTCTTAGTGTATGCATTCATCTTAGTGTATGGCTAAATAACATCATCAAACTCTGGAAAGAGGAAGCTACCAACGGCCTCAAGGTGCGGGGCAGTACGGGCGAAAAAGGCAATTGGAGGAATAAAGATTCATGGCACAAAGCAAAGGGTTGATGTAAGATGGAACAGTGCAGTAGAGAGCAACACACTTCTCTTGCTTCTAAGGACAAGGCGAACAGTGAACTGGTTTCGTAGGGTAGTTGTAGTTATTCGTATGTTAGTATTAGTTATAGTATATTCAGCCTGAGAGAGTTTGCTGAGGACAATGCTGGGAAAGAAGGCAAGAAGCGAGTGAAGCGGGTTTCTCGTCTGGGGTATAGTGCGCGCAGGTTGAAGGGTGACGGTCGGCGGCGAAGGTTGGATAGATACCCACACTGCATCAGCCAATAATCCACCATCTATAATGCCCCACTTTATATTATCCCAAAGAAATTGGCGGCCACTAAACATACCCTACATTCGCTTTAAATGTCAACTCTAATTATGTATTAACGAAACTTCACATAAAACTAAGAGTTAGGCTAGGTACCAATGACAGAGGACACAAGATCCAACCTCCATAGAGGCCAGAGAGATCTATGATTTTTACCTTGAGCAATAAGACACTAATGTCGGAAGCGGAAGATCAGGCATAGCTTCCTCTATCAGAGAACTCCTGTGCACACTCATTCATATCGCGACCGAAACTGCCTTCAGCAGCAGCATGACGCCTTCTTATTACTCCTACAACCCCAAAATGCATCTGTCTCTCAATCGGCATCTTGCACGACTGGGGTTGATATGCCGGCAGAGATTTCGAACTGTGTGGCATTGATTGAAAACCCAGTTACATATCGGCTGCATAACTAGCTTGGAGATGAATGATGAGATGGGATTAGATTAGATATGGTGATTAGATAGTGTTTCGGACAGTTCCGAGCACTTGATAGCGTGGGCTTTGGAGCTAATAGAGCCTCATTAACGAGCAGGCGAAGATACATTTTAAATCTTGGACTGCGACAGATAAATATCTGGTTGAGCCCAACTGCGAAGAAAAACGCCAGCTACCGGGGGATCTTACACCACCGAAACACGTAAGTAAGATTAAGTAATTCTAACTACGATGCACTGCGTTGAGTTGGCGGGAGTTTAACCATCAATAGCTCCACGCTCTCTGCTGGCTCGGCTCTTTCCGCTGCCATCTAATCTAATCTTGTCTTATCACATCAACCCCACGACCCTCAGTTCAGGCGGGAATCGTCCTCTCTACTTATCTCAAGTGCACCCGCACAAGGCCGGGCTATATTCTTGCCGCTCACCCTTTCACATCTTTCACCACGACGCTGAAACCAGGGCGGGTAAACCATACAATCGACGAGGAAGAGATTGTTCGAGGGTAATTTGATATGGCCAAAGTCTGATTTTAACCCTATTTTACTTCGGGTACATTTTCTGCTTTTTCTATTCCTGGCATGGATACTCAGTGTCCTGCTGTTTCATTGTCCAAGACTGAGGTATATCTTGGGATAATATTTGGAAGGGATAATAAGTTTGCTGAAGAATAGGTTAGGATGATGGCTTTTCAGTAGGAGGTCTTCAAGACATGGGAATATATAGAGGACCTAGTGACGGAAAAGTTTCGAATGGATATAGTTGGCACTCATGTTGAGACGAACAGAGAAAAGAACAGCTACTATTTGTTACTACCCAACATTGCTATAAGTGACAAACAAGTCTAAGAATCCAACACCAGAAAACATATACAACGCCCCTTAACCACGCACAATTCACCTCTTGTTAAAGTACCAGCTGTAGCATCCCTATTTACCGGCCATGTAGATACGTGGCTGGTATGTGTACCTGCCGGTATATGCTCGACATAGGAGGAGATGGACAACGGCGGCGGCGTAGAGGCGATAGAGGCGATAAAGGCGGCGATACATGTGCGTATGATGCAATCGATTGCAGCGGAATATTGTTTCCTGGGATGTGAGGACGCGGATGAGGCAACGTCGCTAAGTAAGGGTAAAAGTTGTTTGTGACTGTTGGAGGAGGCGTGTGATCCTACAAAAGCCAATCTGTAAGCATTTCATCATTTACTAAGTATTGCTTGTCATTACTGACTCGCCTCGGTTTCCAACATTGCCAACTATTGAACACGGTCAGCGCAGTGAGAAAGACTCCGACTATTCCTACAATAAGACCCGCAATTTCTCCTCTACTGAGCGCTTTGCTTCCATCGGTGGATCTCTTTCCAAATGCCTAGGAGGTCGGAGTGTCGTACATAGGTGCCAGGACAGACAGCCAGGGCGCGGATAGAGAGAGCATTCCCGCCGAAGTCTAACTAGCGACTCCAAATACTCAACGAGGAATCAACGAGATGGTCAGCTTTCGCCGAATTACGACAAATCTGGCGAGTTGAAAGCTATCCAGGTGCCCGCAACCCCTCAGCAAGCATGAAGTTCCAAACTGATTGCCAAAAGTGGTGTCCGTTCCGCAGAAACCAAGTGAAAGGCAATAGCCCTGATGAGTGACTGTCCTAGTCCTTACCATCACATTAGTGAATTGCTAAATAACTCGACAAACTCCCTAGAAAGCTACCAACCGAGTACAAATTTTTGGGCGGCATGGTTGAAGTAGGCAAGTGAGCGGGAGAAAAAATGGATAGTATGGTACAACTTCGCGGTATAGGAACAATGACAGGAAAGTCGTGAACCAATTTTGTAGGGTGACGGCGACGGCCTTGGTGATCTATCAGAGTAATGGAGGGGAATCGAATAGAATTGTCGTGGTCATACAGACATCGGCGTAGCAGAGTAGCCACACTTCTGTACCTGCTGATAAGATGGCAAACGTCAGTGGAGCACGTGTACATTTGATGCTTGGTAGAGAGATCAACGTTGGGAAGGTTGAATTAATAATCAAGGGATGGGGAGAAATAGAGAAGATGACGGAGTGGGTAGGCAGTCGAATTATATAGCTAGGCAGTCGAATTATATAATTAGGCAGTCGAATTATAGATTAGCAGTCGAATTATAGATTGGCAGTCGAATTATAGGTAGGATTTTTGCTGGGGTGTTGGATCTACAGGTCAATTATTGGTGGGATTAGGATGCTGCTGGGATGCTGGATCTACAGGTGGTTGGTTGTTGCTGGGGTACATAATCGAACCCCCATCTGTTCGTGAGGAATGACTGTGATATTGGATCAACTGCCTAGATGAGCGTGTATTACCCAGATCAGCAGAATACGCAGGAATAATAGCCTCGAACCACAACTACCTTGCTTCGCACAGCCGCCAGAGATTTGCGAAGCTTGTGGCTCAACTAGCGCGCTACCACACCTCAGTCTGGGCATGAGAAAACAAGGGTCTATTTACCAATGAGCACAGGTCCGTATGTGACTGCCAGCATCTTCCCAATGTACCACAACGATGACATTACCATGCTCACAAATCCGCAATGGTGTTGTTGCTACGGCAGTACAGCTGTTTTGGGGGAGGGGGCTATCGAATAACAAGCAGCACTAGTATCCCCTGGATCGTAACTGGTTCCCGGACCATACGGTCCGCCCAGTGTTCCTAAGCGGCCCGGCCGGCCGCCAAGAAAAAGCCTGCAGGCCCGGCCCTCATTTAAAAGCCGCCGCTAAGGGCGGCCCGGCCCGGCCTATGCAAAGCCGGCCTGGCCTGGCCGCTTAGGAACACTGGGTCCGCCCGCGCAACCACCACGACCACACCCCAAAAAAAACCACCAGAGTCTCTCCTTTTAATAAAGTCTTCTCTAGTAGCAAATATAACTTTCTATCTAAACGAATTGTAAATTACATCAAGTGTGGCTTTGTCAACACAGCTACCCCTCCAAAATCCATCCCCTCCAGCTACCACCCCACCCCTTTACAGCTGATGGAACTCAACAAAACAATTCCTTTCATCATTGAGACACAGTGGCTGGTCACATTGAGTGCAAGTCCAGCGAGTTTTTGGTGGAGATTTCGTATTTTTTGAGGGACTGTTTCTCTGCTTCCAGCAGCAAAGCGAACATCCCAATCACTTTCCTTCCTCAAGATGGACTGGAAGGTGCCCACAGTCACAGCTTTGGTCTAGGGGTAAAGAGGTATCCTCTTAAAAGTTTGTCCAGGTGGATTTGGCCTTTGTTGACTGTACAATCTGGAAGGTGGAGATTGGTCCAGACCCAGCCAGGATCAACCCCCAAGCACACTGCAGGCGAAACTCCTTATGTGTGATGGTGTTAGAATTCTGAGGCATATCCTGGTAGATGAAATAGGCATTTGTGACCCTGGTATCAAATGCCCGGAAGAGCATAGGCCACCATGTGGGAAAGGAGGTGAGTTGAGTATCATAGTAGCTGCATAGTTGATCTGCTATATCTACACCACCCATGTTGTGATTGTAGTCATCAATGCAGAGAGGGATCATCATCTGTTTCTCCTGCAAATCGCCAAAGGCCTCCCGGGCCTTCTTTGCATTGGTGCTCTTCTTCCCTGGTGGCTTTCTTAGTCTCTCTTGCTGAGATTCAAAGTCATATACAGTACTGAGAATTGTAACTGGTGCATTATCAAACCACAAATGTGCACCAACTGGCAGCTGGCAAAAAAGGCTGTGCTTAACAGTAAGTACTTTCAGGGCATGGTACTCGTATTTTCCAATATCTTGATTCAGAACATTGAGTTCTGGAGGAAATCCAGCCAAAGAATGGCATGCTGTTTGACAGGCACCCATCTGCAAATCATAATGCAATCTTCCCAACAAGGGAACTGTTGTATAAAAGTTATCCAGGTGGACTATAAAGTACATGGTATTGGGAAGCTTTTGTAAGAGATGGTATACAACTTCTCCTGTTGCAGTCAAGGCATCGGTTGATGGAACAGGATCAGAACCAGCCTGGTGTGAGTTTGGATAGAAATCCCAGATGTAACCGTGGTCAGCAAGGCAGTGAAACTTAAATCCTTATTTGATGGGCTTGCTTGGCATCTTGTATGTGTCAGGGGACCGCCCAGTAGCTCTCATCATATATTTATGCAAGGAAATATGTGTTGATGGCATGCAGTATTGCTGGGAACTTTTCCGAAGTTGGTCCAAAATTAGATCAACCTTACTGTGCCATAGTCGCCTTCCTGTTGGTGCTATCTTTGGGAGATCAGGGGAGAATACATGAAAGTACCATTTAATCTCCTTAAATCGTATTTGGTCCATATACTTGCTAATAGGGTGGGTAGGATTCAGTCCATTATGCCTCCAGTAGTCCCTCACTGCAGGGGAACTATGTACCCCCATATACAATACAATCCCCAACCAAACCCCTAGTTCTGACACGGAGACCTCCTTCCACCTCCTACCACCCTCCACCTGTCGTTCACTGGCTTTAACAGCAGCATATGCATTGCTGTGGGCTGCCATATCCTCCAACAAGGATAGTGTTAAAAATAGGCTTACAATCTCGAAGGGTTCTACTGTATGCTGATATCGGATCTTGGATGGCAGGGTGTTGTCAGCGGTATGTGGGTGATTCCTTGGGATGATAGGGTGGAAGGTGGCAGGGTCCTGAAAGATCTGAGTTGTGGGGAACTGGATTTGTGGGTCCGCGGGGGTGGGCTAGTGATTTTTCATGATTCGTCGTTTTTTCGATTTTCCCTGGTCCTTAGATATTGTTGATAAGGGAAGTTCACTAGCAGTGGCTTCTCCATCTGCTTCGAGAGGTACAAGTCGGTAGGAGGTATTGGGGACACGCTGTCACAGTATTCTGGTTGACATTTCTGTTTTTTTGCAGCTCATATCCAAGGATTACACCTCTAAAAGAACAGCTCTATTTATTACTCCCTTAGTGTGGCAGATTCCCTAGAACTTGCCAGAATACACCTATAATACAATTAAATAGCTTTACAAATTCTCAACTGATCATTCCATATGTTAGTTGCACCACCATGGTTTCAGGGTGTGGGGAGCCAGTTGCCATGGTCCAAACGGTCCGGTAATTGAAAGTTACCACTTACGATCCAGGGGATAACATTTACAGATGGCCTATAGACACAAAATTAAACATATATTTAAAGAAAGCCTAAGGAGCGTAAGTGTGGGTATTGGGAAATGTCTTCTGATGAAGCTGAACTACGGGAGAGATAACTAAGTTACACTTGAGGAGTTTGGCGTACGGGCAACGAATGTCATGACCATCACATGGTGATATAAGATGATATGAAAGGTGATTAGATTTCGCATGCAGGCTCTTAAAGTCACATATTAAATTGGGATTCTTCGATGGCATTATAGGCACAGTGGATTGGTTGACCAAGGTTGATGTCCTGGTGGTCCCACCCTAGCAGCCAATGCAAAGATCAGGATTTCCGAGCTTAAAGGATAGCTTCCAAAGGTGGGCAAACCACCATGGAGTACATTTCCAACTTACTATCTATTACTCGTTACCACAAGTGAGTGGATGATTGTTGGGGGTCAGAAAAAAGACATTCCTCAGGAAAGAAACTGTAGGATGGTCAACTTGGTGAAAAGGTTTGACGAAAATATAGTGGATATGGTAAGAGGCATTTCTTGCAGTGATGATTTGGGGATAGGGTACCTATGTAAATCTCATATGTGATCTAATCCCTACGATATACAAAGTAATTGGAAAGTGTTTTCAGAATTGGTAATGGAAATTCCGATCATGAGACCTTCCAAGGGAATGCAGACTGTGAATCATTATTCGTTAAGTTGATGCACATATACCATACTGACATACGACTTCCTATCCCAATACATCACATATACACCAACTCAAAACAATACAATTAGTCCTGCAGTCGATTACCTGGTCGCAGGAACAGGACTTGGTCCATCTGCATTTACCGGTCATGTAGATGCACGGCCTAAGAGAGCCTGTGGCAGTCTTTGCTCGCAACTGGGGTGTGTTGGCAGTGGAGGTGATGGGAGAAGTGGATGAGATGGCCACACATGTGGCTGTGATTTAGTCAGCTATAGCGGAATGTCGTCTTCTGGAGGTTTTATGACCTCGGAACATAAATCTGAAGATGTCGGAAGGTGATAGTGATAGTGGATTGTAATCGGTGAATGGATGGCTGCTAAGATCGTATCCCTTCGCCGGTAGTGGTTCCACAGAAGGGCCCACTTTTATATATACTGCACCTTGTCGCTTATAGCAACACAGCCATCCATCCAAACCGCCCCCTTGAATTGTATGAATTGAAAGAAAACTAGTAGAAGATTCTATTTACAAATTCTTGTGGCAATGTGACAAGTTCTGTGGTGCTGAGTTGCATATAAACAGCAGTACATTGGAGATTGTGGGAGTACCATCCTCCAGCCGAGTGGCAATCACCTTCCCACTTCCCATCTACCACACGACAAAAACCATAAACAGAGAAGCCCTCAGACCTCAGAATCTTAATGTTAACTACCTAACCCCACCACTTATGCTCCCATCTCAACCATCCTCACCAAAATATGTTTAAAACAAAGTGCCAAGCATTGCATCATGGACAATCACTCTAGTCCAATGCGCACCTCCTCCCAATCACCACCACCACCTACAGTGGTACAGCATCAACCTGCCATTATACCTGATGTGTCATCACCCACTACTGAAGCTTCACCTAAATTGCTCAACCTTGATGACAATTATAGCTGCACAGATGAGGCATATATTGAGCCAGGCAGGTCCATTACCACTGATCGCTCAGCCAAGTGGTACAAGAAAACAATCAAAAACCCAATACAAAATTTGACAGATATTCCTAAGCTTCCCACATTTGACCTTTTACAACTGATTGTCCCTCCTAACAATGCATGGAAACAATTGCACATTTCATTCTCTGATCTGAATATTATTACTCCAATTCAATTCTTCCATATCTTCCTTACCAACTCCATGATGGGACCGCTTGTAGCCAACACCAATTCCTATGCCGGGCAGCAGCATCTTGGGCCAGAGATGGAGTGGCTGTGTTCTTGGCAGCCAGTTACTGCTCTGGAGCATAATCTCTGGCTGGCAATTCAAATGTTACAGGAGTGCTTAATCCCGATAATCAATACAACATTTATTCAACTAAGTACAACCACCTATCTAATCTTCTCTTTCTTTCCTCATCTTATCCTAAGACTCAACCTCTTGGCCTTTCCTCAGGAGCTCTCAAACTTCTCAAGTCAATCTGCTCCCAGCATTGACTCCCGTTCTCATGTCCTACAACTAGGGCTCATCTGCGACTATCCAATCTTCAGAAAATTCTTTGAAAAGTAACAATCTGATAGATTAGTACCCAAATACCAGGTAGTCTATATTGATGGAACCAATCAAATTCCAGATGATGGTGGAGATGTGTGTTAAATGTTGCTCTTCAAATTGATAGATAATATTGCCAAAGTATTCGACATTCGACTTTAGTAAATATTGAAATTGTGTCAATTTGAAGGTAGACATATCCGGCTTGATTACATAGGTAGACAATAGAAGGAATTGTGATAAAGTACTTTAGATAGAATTTTTAATAATATTATACAATCGTCTTCAGTATTCTGCTTGTTGACTGTGGATTGTTGCTTGAGCTTCTGCTTCTCATTGCTGGAACAATGCCATCTCTTGATAGTCATCTTTGAGGGTTTGTACACCCTTACTTCGACACTATGACTACAGTGCTTATGATAGTGTTATCGCAGTTGAGCCATACACCTGGTGATCATCATGCTACACATCCCAGTAGGTTATCATGTTTATTCAGTTGAGCTATTACAGCGTTCCACTCCTGATAAGAATCAGGCTATCCATCACATGATATCATGTCAGACAGTGTGTCAGATAGAACTTGAACTTAGACATCTCGCAATGCATTTGCATCAGTAGTTGGAACATCTGCCAATCTTAGTCGGTAGTACTTATTACAAATTAATGCCGCACATTGTAGGCTATTTGGCATGTGTCATAGATTTAATCAGTGACCAACTGATACTATGCCAATATAGAACATGATGTGTCAGCTAGTATTGGATACACATCTAATGTTGCAATGCATGCTAACTCAAACCAATGAGCAGGGTTGCTTCAGGCCTCTTAGTATCAGCCAATGTCAAAATTCTCTCAGTCACATCATGCTAAGGCCAAGACAATTCTCTTTGGCCAGGGAGTACCCTGGTTGGTCTTAATCCCTGAGGCAATAAGGCAGGAGTTCAGCGTAATTGCACATTATCTATCGACTGCTGTGTCTGTGTGTCCAAGTACTCTCCACTCCAAATCAGTCATGTCTCACCAGTGTCAGAAATAATGAATGTGGTTGAAATGTATGCACACGGCTGAAACAATGCTTCCCCGCTAAGGCATCGTAGCTTCATCTTCTTTAGTGAATCCACTAGACAATAACTTGCGTATTCAATCGACATGCGACTCCCAGGTATCCCTGCTAAAGGACATAGGACTGGCTTACTTGCGCTGTCTAAGATAGGTATTATGCATATCACGTGACAAGACCAAGAGTAACTCTGTGATATGTATTCATTTAACAATCACAAGTACCATTATTGCTGCTAAGGGAGAACCCCTAACATTAAATTCATATGGGTTTGATTGGAGTTCCTCCTGGGAGGTACTGGATGAAGGATGGAGTTTACTTTCTCAAGGATGGATTACCACCAGCTGCCTACCTTGGCAAGACTCGCTTTCAGGAGATCTGCCCCATCTTCCATGTTTCTCCTTACAATTCCCCAACTTAAACTCCTGAAGGCCTAACTTGTTGGCTTTAAAAGGTGAATTTTCTACTGGAGCAGCTGTGGTTGTTCTCCAAGCAGTACCAAGTACCTGGCAGCAATATTACTATTGATGAAGTCATGATTCTATTTACAGGCAGGTCAATTCACATTACAAAGATGCCAAACAAGCCATTTAGTCAAGGATATAAGATTTTCTGGATGGCAGAGAAGTGCTATGTCTGGGAGTTCCACCCATCATCGAATGCAGTTGGAGGGGATCCTCCTGATGTAGAATCCCATCTGGTAAAATTTACAAATACTGGAAAGCAGTGTTCTTAAGCTGCCCGGCCAGCCGCCCGGCTTTTTAGCGGCCTGCAGGCCCGGCCCGGCCCAGCCACCATTCTGAAAGCCAGCACTAAGGGCAGCCTGGCCCGGCCTGGGTCAGAAGCCACCCGGCCTGCAAGTGATTTAACAAGCCTGCATCGGCCTGCATAAGCCTTGGTCTGGTGGATGGGTGGAACACGGCAATGGCAGGGCTACGATGATTGAGTTGGATATGGTTTATGTTTCGTACTTTGGAGATTTTCTTAGTAAACAAAATATTCTGTTTAGGCTTAGTCCGCCAAGAAAAGCCACCAGGCCAGGCCCGGCCCTCATTTGAAAGCCGCCACTAAAGTCGGCCTGGCCGCTTAGGAACACTGCTGGAAAGATGAATTATTACTTGATTAGATGTTTACACCACAGGCATCGAAAGCTCTCCTTCAATGTATACATTGATAACTTCTTCACCACACAACCGCTGCTGGCAAAGCTCCAACAAATGGGGATAGAAGCATGTGGTGTGGTGAAATGGCAAAGCTAGAGGACAGAGAGCCCATCATCGACACTCCACCGCACCTCTCGCGGCATCCAAAAGGAATTCGTGAGAAAGAGCGGTTCTGGCTCGGGGAGCATAGGAAGAGGGTGAGAAGGTATGATACTACCCGGCTGCGAGGATCCACGCAATTGCGCGGATCCACACGGAGTCTCAGAAAGAGCGAGTGAGATCAAAAGATGCGAAAGATGGACAGTATAATTCGTTGTATGATATGGTATGAGATGAGATACAAGATGCGATGCAAGCTATCTACCCCGGGGTCTCCCGAATATATACTCCCCGTCACTCCGTCCATCTCCGCTACCGCTGTATCCCCGTACGCCCCCGTCGCCCAGTTCGTCTCCATCATCCCTGTATCTTCATACACCCGCCGTAGCTCAGTCCTCTGCCAAGCTGAGTGGCGGTGGTGGTGAGAAACAGATTTTCCCGCCACAGTGGCACATGTAGGCAGCAGTTCTGAGGATTTCCAAAAGAGCTAAAAGTTGGGAAAATGCCAAATTGCCCTATCATTTTCGAAGTGGAGCTGCTAATAATGGGGTTGCAACCTTGCTATGGATGGACAGTTCTCCTGTTACCATGATGTCTACAATCCACCCTCTAAGTGGTGAGGATTCACTGGTGCTGAGAATGAGAAAGCATCCAGGCAACAAGAGTACCAATGCAAGTGGAGCAAATTCCACATTGCTTCCTGGAGAATACCAGAATGAGTTTGATATACCTGTCATTGTTGATGCCTACAACCAGCACAAGGTGGGTGTAGATGTGACAGACCAGTATCGAACCTAATTTAATACACAGCTTATATGCAGGCACAATTGGTATCCACTTTTCTATTGGATTCTGGAGACAGCTCTCATTAATAGCCTTATAATCTACCAAGATCTTTCAGCAAATTAAGAGCACACTGTTGAGCACTTTGACTTCTGTCTCTCCATTGTGCGTGATCTTCTGTAAGCTGGAAGTCCATCAACAATGAAAAGTTCCTCCCGCATTCCGGCTTCACAAAGAATCACTCGGCCGGCTCCTGCCATACAATCTGCCTTGCCCCCACTCCCTACCAGGTGAGTTACCAAGCACACCCCCCTTCCCCTCTGCTGAAAGGTATCAGGAATGCATTCCCCATGTTGGTTGGAGAGTAGAGTAGATTGTTTCCTTTGCAGGTGGAGAAGAAGTCAGGGTGGTAGTGGAGAAGACATGAAAACCAACATAAAGTGTGAGGACTGCAATGAGGCTTTGTGTTTCACACCCAAACAAAATTGTTTTTATGAATTTCACCATATGTAGAGTATTTTTATTTATTCTGGGGGCATTTGGCTGGATTGTGGTTGTGTGATGTGTATTTTAAAAGCTGGCCCATCTGTGGGCCCAAACCCGGTTACCGGCAAAGGGATAATCCTACAAAACCTCAATATGTAAACTATTTATTCCATCAGAAGATATAAAGGGTCCACATCGGTGAACCCCTTGTCAAGTGGTAGTGCCTGAGAAGGCAGAGTGCAGTTTATAAGTGTAAGGACAAATCGTCTGGGCGGAAAATGACAAATCGGTGGCGCTGGATAATAACGGAGCTAGTGCCGGAAAACTAGCAACTAGGGACCAAAAACGCACACTATAGTTTAAATTGAGGGAATGGATGGATGGAAAGAGGAAGAGAGTCCCGCGGGTTTTATCAGTACGTCAAACCTACCTACCAGCGAAAGTGTGGACAAAAAGCAAAAAGCAAACGTGCAGATAATATTACCGGAGAAAAAGTAATGCGGATTACCTGGCTAAGGTTCACAGACACCCCACAGGCAACGGCACTGCAGTTACAACTTTTCTGAGATAGAAAAGCAAGCTCTAGCGCATGGTGTGGTAATGTCCGATATATTTTTCGCTGAGTTGCTACCACCGGCAGTCGGTGGGATCGTGACTATAACCAGGAGCGAACGCTAGGCGCCGCAACCGACGAGTACCAACAGGGCTCAGGGCTCAGGGCCCGTGAGCGGGCGCAGAGCTCAGGTGCGGAGGGGGCGGCGATAATGGGGTTATACCCCTCTTTTTTCTTTCTTTCTTTCTTTCTTTCTTTTCATCTTTCTTTTGTCAGCGGGGACGAAGGGTAGCGGGGGGGGAGCTCCGCCATCTAGCCGGCTCGCCCGGAGGCGGAGGGGGTTATTAAAGTCCTGTCATACTCTAATTAGAGTGAATACAGTATGATTAACAACAACAACAACAACGAGTACCAACAAAGATAGGAAACGATAAGATAAGATTGATAGATTGTGATTAGATTCAGAATAGACCTAGCCGAGCTCACAAATATTTCATGCGCAGATAGCAGCCAGCCGCGGAAAGTATGACCGACAAAAAGGAGTGAAACCGCCGCAGTATTTATTCTTGTATTAACATAATTGGATGTAAGTGCGCCAGATCACTCCCGTTGAGAACTCGCAGTGTGTAAGTTGTGATTCGGAATCATTAAGACTGAATGGTGGAAAGTGCCATCTTAGGACTTCAAGAGGAAACAAGACATAAATCATTATTCATTATTTCATACATAAAGCCAATACCAGTGTGTACCTTCGTATCCATCATTAGTTCAGCTACATCTACATCCATCCAAAACCGCAAAATGAGCATCGCTATCAATCACCTGCCACGGGAACAGGACTTGCTACTTCCACAGTTACCGGCCATGTGGATGTGCAGCCTGACTATGTACATGCTGGTCTTTGCTCGAGACGGGAGTGTGTCGGTGGCGGAGGAGATGGGAGTAGCAGCGGGGATGGCCGCACATGTGGCCGTGATTCAACAGAGTGCAGCGGGATGTTGTTTCTGGGAGAGATTATGACATCAGAACGTAAATTTGACGACATCGGGGGGTAGTAATGATAATGGATTGTGACTGGCGAATGCAGGGAACCTTGGGTGACCGCCGAGTTCGGATGATCCTACAAAAGCTCATCCGTAAGCATATAATTATATGAGACATTATGAAAGGCCCATCACTAACTCTTCTTCTGGACTTCCAACACTCCCAGCCTTTGAATATGGTAACTGCTGTGAGAAGGACTCCAATTATTCCCATAACAAGGCCGGCTGTTTCTCCACTAGTGAGACCTCCGCTTTCATTGGTGGATCGTTTCTGAAAGGCTTGAGAAATTGGAGAGCCATATACAAGCTTAAGGAAAAATAGACGGTGCAAGAGTAACATTGCCGCACGAATTGGCGCACATAGAATCCTCGAGGACGGAAGCGCACACCTGGGTATGTGGTGCATTGAATGAGTGACGAGTCGTCACTAAAAACCACCAGCGAAACAACTAAACGAAGAATCGACGAGCCCGCCAATCGACGTAGCAGCGAGATTTGGAGTTTTCGTAGCGTTGCAGCGGATCTGATGACGGGGACAGTATGTGAGGATCGGAGGGGGAGGTTTGCAATATATTTCGAACAGAAGGAAGCTGGGAACAGAGGGCGATGAGATTCTCCCCGGGTTTGAACATGCTGTTAAATTATATATAAATTAAAATCCAAAATACAGAAGCAACAGCAAAAGAAAAAAAATGGAAGTGACACGCAATGCCCAGATATTGAAGGAAATATGTGGATAGGTCGACGAAGCAGAAGCAAAATGGCCGCTGCATATGAGATGAGGAAGGAAATATGTGCATAGGTCAACGAAGCAAAAGCAAAATGGCCGCTGCACATGAGTTGAAAAGGAAGGTGTGGATGGGTCGACAAAGCAAAAAGCAAAATGGCCGCTGCACATGAGTTGAAAAGGAAGGTGTGGATGGGTCGACAAAGCAAAAAGCAAAATGGCCGCTGCACATGAGTTGAAAAGGAAGGTGTGGATGGGTCGACAAAGCAAAAGCAAAATGGCCGCTGCATATGAGATGAGGAAGGAAATATGTGCATAGGTCAACGAAGCAAAAGCAAAATGGCCGCTGCACATGAATTGAAAAGGAAGGTGTGGATGGGTCGACAAAGCAAAAGCAGCCGCACATAAGTTAGGGAAGGAAATATGTGCAGTTGAATCGAGGAAGCAAAAATCGTGACGACACGAAAGATCAAAAGCTGGGTAAGGAAATAAGCGGTGGAAATGAAACAATAAAGCAAAAACGGCGGCAGCACGCAAGGTATTAGAGCGATGTACGAGATATAGTAATAAGTACGGATAACCGTAAAGCCATGTCAATGTAAAAGTAATAAAAGTGCTTAAGTGCTTACAGGTTTATGACATGTGAGCGAATCACCCATTATACTGTTTTTAGCGACAGCGTGAGTACAGGGAGCAAGTGGCGATCAGGAATCGATCGCTTCTCGGCGAAGCATTGTAGATAGAACAGACAAGATCGTCATCCATCACACATCTGTAAGTTTACATTTTGGCCACACTCTAAGGTTGTCCTCCCATCTAGGTCTAACATGGCGTTATTTCAGTTTGATATTAATCTTTTGAGCTGCGATATCATGTGGTTGCATCGTAAATATGTACCATCCGAGCGAACTCGGGTGGACGTCATTATTGGAGGAATTCCAGTGTGTAAGAATGGTTGTCTTAACAAGCGTCCCAACAAAATCAAGAACCTAAAGAGTTGTTCTTTCCGGTGACTTCCAAATTGCCATTTCCCGGCAAGGAGTTTTTGCAGCAGTTTGGTCCGACTTTCTATCCTGTGGGGATCTCTCCATTGTTTATGTTTAGACGCTACTAAAATATGATTCAGTATCACTTTGAACTAGGTTACTACGTTGATGTATATCTCTGACAATTCTGCTCTTCCCAAAAACGCAGGATGTCAGTTACGAATGATTCGTGCTGATACTAACGTCTTCTGGCTACATGGTGACACAAATCCATGAATTCGGGCATCCGTATCCTTAGTTACAGCAGACTACATTGCATCTTTGCTTAACACCATCTTCACAGAATGGATAGCATCTATCAGTATACCTCACACCGCCTAATTTTATTTTCAGTGCCTAGTTTACCCAGCTTAATAGTGAAAGTAATGCACTTACCACAGATTGTCGAATTTGAATAGCAATCATCATTATTTGTTAATATTAAAATTATCACGCGAGATCGGGAAATAATTATCCAATGCCAACAGAATAGGAGTTGCAAAATCCGTATATACCAGCTAGGTAGAATATTGGCCCCTTTGCACGTGTGCCGGTCTTTGCTCGGAAAGTGAGGGAATCGGCGGCGGCAGAGAGGCTGGAGGGTGACACATGGGTCTGAGATGCAACAGGTTGTAGTAGAATCTCCTGTCTGAGAGAGACTGGAATATAAGGGTGTAGGTTGTAGAAATAGTTATACACGCTCGTTGGAGACTTGGAATATGCGGGGACCCGACGGCTAAATTCATGTGGTCCTGCAATAGTCTGCGTAAGCCATGCTTTTATACGTACTTAGTTCGACAAATGATGATCACTGACTCTTCCTCTCGACTTCCAACAATCTCAGCCTTCAGGCAAAGTCAATGCAGTTACAATGATTCTGATTATTCCGATTATAAGGTCAGCAGTGTCTCCTGCACTAGGAGCCTCCTATCCATCGATGGGCATCTTTCCAAGGCCCCGGAATCGGGAATACCGTATACATGCTTCTGGAAAATAGCCAACGCAGAGCATTATTTACGGATTTGTTCCACTTGGCGTCCTAAGTCTCTATTTATCTCATGCCCAGACATCCGTAGGAGGTCTGGGATAAACCCTCTCTGCAAAATACGTCAGGCACACACAAATCGACAAATTCACTAACACACCCCAGGTGATATCCATCTTAATGTTTTCAGATTTGTAGATTAAATTGATATATCTCTGGTGCCCTTTTTATGTGGTTTGGTGAAGATTGTTTTACTAGGGAGAACTTCAATAGGTAAACAGCACACTTCAACTACAAGCGGTTATCACCGGAGTTGCTATACATGCAGATCATGCCTCGGTATTACTCTGCTGCAATTCACGGCATTGTAATATGTAGTATGCAACCTCAGGGAGATCTCCGATGTAACATCATGACAAATGACAACATGGGATCTGTTGCATATATGAATGGAACAAAGAAGGTCTTGTTTGTGTGTGCGTGACTGCTTTCTACAGCTGTTCATATCTTCTCACACGAGAGCCATGACTAGCTCTTTACTCAATACAACTATCTTCATCTTAAAGTAACAAGATCTGTTATATATCTAGTAGCAAGTGACCCAGAGTAGCGAAGCACCAAAGTTTTCCCAATGATCCTCTGTATTTAAGTCGAGTCTTTCTCCTCTCTTCTTCTTCACTGTATCATAGAATCTACACACACACAGTTCTCCCCTAAGTATTACAGCAAAAAGATCCTTTTATTCAGTCTTCTCCAGAGAAACTGTATACAGTTCCGGTAAGGTTCCTTAATCCACTTAAAGACTCCCAGACTAAATTCAGGAAGTATTGGTGGAGCAGTGAGATCTCCGCATAATCCGAAGCTCTCCGCAGCTCTCTAAAACCCACCTAGGGATTTCGGAAAGGGTTTAACCCAGACGTCCGGTAGATGGAGTAGTGCTGAGTCGAAAATCCGAGCCTGCGAGGATTTGAGGCTCAACAGCTGCCATCCACCTTAGTCTGGGCACGAGAAAAAGTCTCTATACGAGGCCCAAGAGTGAGGAGCGCGCGATGATTGGGGAGCGATGGGACGGTGTAATATTGGGACGGACCGTGGAAACGACATTTGGGCTGAACCGCAACGGATCTGGTTCAGGAGGTCCGGACGAAAAGATTTGAGAACTCGCAGTATACTTCGACTGAAGGGGTTGTCTGAGGGAAGGTCAGGAAAGAAAGCAAGGACTGCTCACCTTGTTTACGATGGGGCATTGAGAATTGAGACATACTTCACAGTATCTCACTTTTCAGCGGCAGACAATGGAACAAGGAACTCTGTGGTTGAGTGATCGGCGATGTCTGACAGAGCCCCATCAGGTAGTTCCGATTCTTTTGGTGAAATACATATACATGTCACAGTCAGCACATGTATATCCATCGTAGGCGTAGACTTTGCGCTATATCCACGCTCCTATTATCTTTGCCAAGATTGTTGTGTCCTATGGATCGTAGTATGGCGATGGGCGAACATACATATGATGAATATGTCATTTCCCAACGCTCCGAGACCAAAACTATTCTAGAATTAATTTCAAGTAAAAGAATAAATTGTAGGTATCAATTGCATATAAATACCATCGCTCAGGGCGGGGTGGTGCTGCAACTTGTGTGTAGATATTTGTGTGGTGTCGGTTGCCATGGACAATAAGTATCCTTCGCAACACAACCTAAGGAATACGTCACTTGTGCATCTAGCAGGTAACCTCAATGACGCCTTGTGCTAGCTCGTGTACGAGCCCCTGCATCTGGGGTATGCATGCCCACGCTGGGAACAGGCTAACCTGCGACCTTAGCCTCGTGCCGCCGATGCTTGTTACCATATCCTCTCTTACCTAATATGGTATAGGGGATTCGCGTATTTCCTTTCGTTGCTTGTCATATGTACTCGCAAGGGTAGCTTTCGCTGTATGCAGATGTCAATCCGCAGTGAATTATAATGGTATTTCTGTTCTGCGCCTAATCACACTAGATCTTGCTCATTGCATATCGCGTTGTGAGAATCAGACTCCATCTGTGTCATTGCGCAATTTCTCGGTTACACTGCATACGCACTAACGCCACCCCCATATCTACCCACCCGTGTCAAAATTTCTTCGAATGGAACGACACCTTCTCACCAATGGTCAAAAGTGACGAAATTACCCGATCCAACAATGAAGCGTGTGCAACAGGGTATCATACTCCCTCACTGGGTTCAATCAGAGTGTTCAAACTTTAAGTGGGAAGTAAGATCGTGAGGTGCATAGATGTTGATAGAGCCCTGCTATAAATGATGTTGACACTAAGGTTGGGCTATAGGCAAATAGTTCCGGACACTCACACCAAAAAGACTGGGTCCGACCTAGGATATGGGAAATGGAGGGATTAATGACGGGAAAGTCAAATCTAGAGACTCTTGACGTGAGAACATCGAAATTGCACATCAATCATTATTATCTGTGGGCACTCAATATTGCCATACGGTACCGAACGAATCCATCCGCCTGCAACAGACAAACACAATTCCGAGTAACAAAACCCCCTGCCGCCAATCAACCCGCTGCTGGAGCGGGACATATCGCTTCCGTGTTTGCTGGCCCGGTAGATGCTCTTGCAGTTTGCGCGAGGGCTTGTCGTTGCTGGGGACGTGAGGGGATGGGCGGCGACGGTCGTAGCTGGGGGGTCGGCCCAAGGGGTTGAGACGCAATTGATTGTAGCGAGATAGCGTGACCGGGAGTGGCTGGGACGTCGGGATGTGAATGTAGCGACGGCGGTTGTAAGTAATAGTAGAAGTTGTTTGTGACCGTTGAAGGAGAATTTGTAGGACTCTCTATAATGACTGGGCGTGTTAGGTCCTAAGCAAGTCAATTTGTCAGTATTCATAGCATACAATAGTTGCTACTGACTCTTCCTAGTTTCCATCGATCCCATCCTATATACACGGTCAAAGCGGCGAGAACGAGCCCTATGACCCCTACAACAAGGCCGGCAATTTCTCCTCCACTGAGCCCCCCGCTGACATTGGTGGCTCGTATTGCGAGTGCCCGCGAAATTGGAGAAGCAAATACCATCGCAGGACGATAATGTGCTCTAGAGTTTTATTAGCGCTACGTGAAGTAAACTGTGAGCTTGCGGTAGACAGTGGATACGGTGGTAGATTATTGAAGATGGATGATCTCTTTGGTGGCGGATGGCGTCGCAACCGAAAACTGACTATGGTTAGATTTCAACGAATCTGGGACTAGAAAGAAGAGGCAAAGCGGTTTGAAAACGCCTGGTATATATGCGGACGGATTATTCGGGGCGATGGAAGGAAAGAGGGTTCAATTTCTCCCAAGTTTGTTGCCTTCACAACGGATATAAAGGGCGTGTACTGTTGTTTGGCGTGTACTGTTGTTGGGCGTGTACTGTTGTTTGCGTTTCCAGCACTTGCTGTGGCGGTCATCTGCAGCAGGTTGCGGTCCATTATACGTTGTAGCCAATGGCCACCCACCCTGGACCATCACCACCCACCCTGGACCATCACCACCTACCCTGGACCATCACCACCAGTCCGCATCGCCAGTTAAGTGCAACTGTGATCTAGATTTCTATCACCATCTGTAATCACTATTACTAGTGGAAAAGATAAGTTGGGAATAGTGCGAAATGGTTGTATTTCTTCCCAATTAGGCGCTGGCGCGCCGCGCTGTACCTAAACCATGTCGGTAATCGAAACGAGATCCTGAGGCAAGTAAGCCTCTTTCAGAATATCTTTAGATGCGAGTTGCAAGCCTCATGCTGCAACATTTTTCAATCCTTGCCATGAGTATAGTTACTTGCTTTTGTTCAATCTGATGCGGATTTTACTGCGTTAACCCTAGCCCCGATATGGTTGTAATTTTGCTCGCGAAAATTTCTACATAGAAAAAGACGATCCTTCATACCACATCGCAATCATTAACCCCCCAAGGCCAGCCGCCGAGTCCAATATCTTTCCACTATGTGCCCTAACTACATGTCTACGCTGGCACATGAAAATAATTAGCCGTTCACAGACAACGATATAGCGATAGGATCATTCCATGCATTCAAAGGGACTCTAGGAATAACCATGTGCTGGGCACCCAGCTAATGAAAGATTACAATTAGATAGAGCTAAAAGGCGTTGACATGACGCTGAAGGTGCTAGAGAGGGATGTTGAAAAGCTAGAGCCTAGAGAAGGTCTTGCACTACATAACTTGCCTACCTGCATTTATCTCCGCTCCAGGTTAGATAGTTTTTGCCAGAGATGAAAGCCAAACAGAGACGGGTTGTAATTTTGCTTTATGTCTTTCCATCACTGGCGAAAAATACACGAAGAGGAGGAAGTTTTCTGAGGAATAGTATTAGGCAAGGTGGCAGCAGACGACCTAAAATATTTTATGTGCAAACTGTGCTTCTCTAGGCGCGGCTTCCTGGTCGAGTTTTTGTCCTCGGGTGGAATGGTGTGATTTAGATGCCTCAATTCTACCTACTGATTCAACTCGGTACATATTGAGCTCTAAGTACAATTAAGTTCTAAGTGGGTCGTGAATGAGTGATTGTTCGTAAGGTAAGAGCAACGAACAGACGATGTTATACCACTACAGCAGGCTCACACGTGCGCATAGGGAAACAATGAATTCGTAGAATAATCCAGGGCGCAATTCCAGAGAACCGACGAAAAGCGAAAGAAAGAGCAGAAAAGTACAAACGAAATAGAATTGGCCCAAATCTTAACACAAACAACGAAATAAACAGCAATCATTATTCGTTAAGTATATACGCACGCTAACAACTCCATCAGAAAATAAACGAATAATAACACCTAATGCCAGCGGACATTGTCCATTTTCCCTACAATTTTCCGTCAACCAGCCCCCGGAGTAAGAGCGATAGAATCCGTATTTGCCTGTCAGGTAGAAGCCCGGCGAGTTTGTGTACGTGACGGCCCGGTGGACGGAAATGGCGACGGCGACGGCGCACGTGACTGAAATGCAACTGATCGGAGTGGAACTTCGTGGCCGGGGAAGACTTGAGGAGAATGTGCTAATGTCGTTGAGTAAATGTAAATGTTCTGTGTGATTGCTGTAGCAGGTGAAGATGTGTGGTTCTGAGTAGTGGTAGCGGTTGCGTTTGTTTGATTCTGGCTGGCCACGTTCTGTTAGCATCTGCTACGTACATGCACAACCACCACATAGTCATTTGAAGCTATGGAGATTACAACTGACTATTCTCAACTTCCAACATTCCCATCCTTTATAAACCACGGTCAATACTGTGAGAAAGACTCCGACAATCCCCACAACAAGGCCGCCAATTTCTGCTCTAGTAAGACCGTTGTTTCCATTTCCGTCGATGGATCTCTTTTCGAGTGCCAGCGAAATCGGACTCCATTTCGGCCACGGCATTGTCGCATAGATCAACCACATTAGGCGTTAGCGCAGGTTTTGTAACTATGTGGGTTGTACTCACGTGATTACGTCGCAACCTGAACAACGAAATGAGGAAGCGACGGATCTTCACAGAACGAAGAATAGATAAAGAGGGTTGCTCAAAAGGTGGAAAACATGTGAAAGGGAAGAGGCGAAAATATTTCCTCGAGAGGGAGACACTGTATTTAAATTCTTCATCGCTTCGTGTAAATAACGCTTCGTACAAAAGGACGTACCGCACGCATTTGTTGGAAGGGTGCTCGGAAGGGTTCTCGGAAGGGTATTGCTCCGAGGTCCCTGGCTTTGAGGTTACCCGGCTTTACTTGCCCAGGTTCATGGAATTTGAATTCCAGGCCCGCGTCTGGTTCAACCAAATCTTGTATCCCGTTGCAACGCTGATTGGGGGTCATCACAACCCCGAGTTCCTCTACGTTGAATGCCACTTCTTGAAACACATGCCGCTTCGTGGGGATGGTGTTCTTTAATTTTAGCAATCTTCAGAATATCTTTCAACACCAGAGCAGAGAGAAACGTGGAGTAGTAGAGGCGACTTGTTGTCACTGGCCATGGCCGGTGCACTACTAAGGAATGCAATTGCTACACACCATTCTCCACCTCAGTAACGGAGTAACAGAACAGATCTACAACTAACTCGCCTGAAATTAACTGACAAAACCCAGTAGATATTAATATCGTTCACTAGAGAAAGGCTAATTCAAACATCCGTTATTATCATTACTAGTTAAGTTCATACAAATAGCCAGTGTCGTATCCATCACCGGCACACCAATATCAACCCAAACACACACTCGGAGCAGTATAGTACTATTCGCCGTAAATCAACCCATCACAGGAGTCACTCTTCCTGGCCAGGTAGATGTTCGACCCATTTAGGTACATGTCGGTGTTTCCTTTCGGTGGTAGGGAATGGACATCGGCGGCGGTGCAATTGGTTGTAGCGGTATGTTATGCGCAGGGGGACTAGACGAAAGTCTGAAGACACTAGTGAGATGTAGAAGTTCTGTGTAATTGCTAGAGGCGAGTAGCTGTGTGCGGCGGTTGCGTCTGTTTGATTCTAGTTAAACCAATCAATATTATGAAGCCATGTTATAGTAATGGCTGCGGACCCCTCTCGATTTCCAAAATTCTCAACCTTTGAATACGGTCAATGCTGTGAGTAGGATCCCAATTATGCCCACTATAAGACTGGCAGTTTCTCCTCCTGTGAGACCTTCGCTGGGCCTTGTTTTGATACGTGTGAGATTGGAATGGCGACCATCTTTAGGAAGATATGTCCACGTAGGGTAATGTTGGTGCTGAATCAGAGGAAAGCGAAGTATATACGAAAACAGCGTGTTTGTGTAACTGAGATGATCAGGCGCCGGAAGAATAGATGCAAGCGGCTACGCGGCGAATATGGGGTATGTTCGGAAAGATCTCTGTAGACAATAGAAGAGGAGAGGGAAAATGTTCTCCCAAACTTGGTCCTAACGAGGCATATAAATGGGGACCCTACACATTCCTTCCCTTCCCATTATCGAAAAGCTGACTGCATGCAGTCGAGTTGTTGGCGAATGAACTGTATCAAAAGTATGCAGGTCATCAGATCGAGAGGCAAGGCATTCCAACACAGGCAAAAAAAACTAGGGTTAGGTGTATCGCAGTAATTGCGAATTTTTGAATAAATTATGTTCTTGTTCCCAAAGTTTCCTCCAGGGTGGTATTTAAGTACAAGCTAACAAGTTTATCAGTTCGGATTTTTCCTTCGAGACCTGCCAGAAAGCTCGCCCTAATGTACTCTTTGAAATGTTAGATACAGCAGCTACTCTACTCTAGGTTGACAAACTCCATGCTCCAGCAATACGTATTTTATCCATGAAATTCGTGCGTTACTTGGAGAGCAAAAGCTTTATGACTAAGTGATTGTTATTCCTACAATACAGGAATCGGGCGAGGATACCTGGCTGATAAAGATACTAGCAAACAGTGCTTAAAAACATCAACGTCCACTGACCCAATGCTGAGTTGTCCGCAGCTCGATTAGATGATCCTGTCCTTCGTCATGGACTATAGAATAACAAATAACAAATACTGATGGAATTTCCAGGAAGGAATCTTCGCCTGACAATGAAGGCGTCCAAATTCACGTGCTGAACATGATTTGAGGCTGGCATGAGACGGTAAGTTTTCTATATGCAAGGAGAGTATGATCAAAGGTATTAAGAGTACTAAATTTTAAACTTGTTCCTAAGAATATAGCGAATCCGAACACTAATCATCATTCGACTCAATATTGCTATAGGAGACCATAATATTGCATCCATCGCTAACAGACAAACACAACCTTTGCTAACCAGCACCCAAACCCGTACCGCTCTCTGCCAACTCACTATAGGATGAAGCCAGGTAGATGCTCAGCCCGTTTGCGTACGTGATGGCTCGCGGATGACATAGGCCGGCATGGTAAGGATGGCTGGTTTACGAAGCCGTGTGCCTGGAATATGATACGTCTAGTTAGTGTAATAAGTACCGACCTTGGTAGAACTCCAACATTTCCAACCTTTGAATACGATCAATGCCGTCAGAAGGTCTGCAATTATGGCCTTGTTGGTATAAGCTTTATACCAACAAGACCTGCAATCTCTCCTGCCCTGACCTCGTCTTTCCGTTTCCATCAGTGGATCTTTTCGATACTGGACTGGTATATATCTCTAGAAAATATAGGCTACACAGTTAGTGTATAGTTATACAAGTCTGATTTGTTTGGTGTGAGTATATATTCGATTGAGTTACAGCTGTACATCTCATTCCTAGACCCGTGCAGAGGTCATAGAACGAGACTCCCACCCGTACCTAACGTCTTAACCGACTAGCAGCTCCAAGCGCAGGTATTCCGACGCCAGTTCTGGCGAACAGTGTTGGAGATGGTACGATACGAAGGGCGCGGTTAGGCAGATTGTGAAGTGGGAAGCGATGAAAGCCTTTCTTCTACTGATTCTCAGCAGCCGTCCTAGCTGCATCGTGAGAAATGCAATTTGCGCTTGCTTTTTCGCCGAAGATCTCACGAATTCAGTAGCTTAGAGGCGGAGCATTTGTCTCAGACAGATATGCAGCCAATCAGATTCTGCAGCTCCGAGGCGCTGTCGCGTGGGGGACTAGCAGAAATGGGTTTTTTGACGAGGCGGCAAGCGTAAATTGCTTTTTCCACGATGTGGTGTAGCATCCTGGCAAAAAACTGCGGGGTATCATGCATGTCAACGGCTCGATTCGGACACGGGATAATCCGACAAACCCGGGACTTACATCTCGTCATTGGGTCGGTGCCACGTGCTATTTGAGTCTTGCGCTCTTTCGCGGATACCGAGTGTACGTGCTGCCCGAACGCGGCATTACCTCAGATCCGTGGCGATAGATACTGCCGATTAGATACTTTTCTTATCTTGGTAACAGCTTATCCGTATATCAGTATCAGGTACCTCGACTAGCAGAGTCTGTTTCTTACAGCATCGCGAAAAACCGGACTGATTCCAAGATGTCCCCCGCGATCACTCATGCATACAAATAGAGGTCAAAGTAATTCGAACATCGATCACAATCATTACTCTTTAGGTTGATGTAAATACACAGCAAGTGGAAAAAAGTATTAAGTAAACGGACCATAACCGGCCATTTACGGCCACACAGCTCAAAGCAGGTGCTTCACACAATCAGCATTGCATATAAATCTTGTACTTCAGCAAGAATTTATTCTGCTATTAACACGGTTGCCGCTTACAGTGTGTTTGCTTAATACTTTTTTTCCACTCTCATATCCATCGCCGGCGCATCTACATCTCTATGAACACACCCAGATTGGTACAGTGCCAATCACCTTCGATCAATCCGCTACAAGACTTGCTTCAACTGGCTAGGTTGATGCTAATTTCCGTACGTGGCAGTCTTTCCTCAGGGCGAGAGGGGAAAATCAGCCGTGGCATAGATAGTGGCTGAGATGCAATTGACCGGAGTGGAATGTCATGTCCGAGAAGGGTTGGTCGTGGATAGGATGACGTCATTAGGTAGAGGTAAATGTTCTGTATGATCACTGGAGATAGATGACTCTGAGCGGCGGCTGAGTTTGGTTGGTCCTAGTGAAACCAGTCAGTACTATGCAGCCTAGTTAAGTGATTATTACCGACTCTTCTCGACTTCCAACATCCCCAGCCTTTGAAAACGGTCAATGCTGTGAGAAGGACCCCAACTATGCCTACAACGAGGCCTGCAGTTTCTCCCCCGGTAAGACTTTCGTTGGATCTTTTTTCGAGAACGTGCAGAACTAGACTACCAAACACTATCCTTTAGAAATATATGTCTGGAGAGTGTATTTGACATTAGATATGGTTCGGTGGTGAACCTTTTGGTCGGTGGGGATTGATGCGCCCACGAATGACGGAATCGGTGGGATAGTGCGACTGAGATGATCTAGCACCAGAAGAATAGAGGTAAGAGACTTGAGAATTTGATATACATAAATGGATTGCTCACACAATATAAGAAAAGTAGGAGGGATTTCTTTTAAGGTTGATGTCCTGACAAGGCATATAAATGACTGGTTTAAGTTTGCAACGCCGCAGCGGATGTACCCTAGCTAGCGTGTTTCGCAAAAGAAAAGTCTCCCGCCCAATCCGACATTCTACGCATTGCTTGGATTACATGGGGTAAAGATAGAACTTTCCGATATCCTACCAATCCCCGCTTCTTTGCTGGGGAGCGGTTATCCATCCTGCCCACATTAGCATATAATTGGATGGATAATGTACGATTGATGGTTGGTGTGGGTGGGCGCCATGGGTTGTGCGGTTGATGTGGTTACGCCATTGGTTGGTGGGATTGCTGTGGTGGGATGGGTTGTGAAGGATGTGGGTGGATGGATTGTTGTTGAGACTGCGTAAATTCCGGTCGTTGGGGAATGGTGTCAGAAACCATGCAAGTAATTAGATCGGGGAACTGCAAAAAAAACTTTAGTGTTCGGCAGTCTCCATCCCATCTGTGGGATGCCACTCATTCTCTTCGGCATGTAATCTGATGACGTGATGACGAATATTTCCTACTTCTAGCAAGAGAGCTCTTTGCTTGTTATAACCTAAGTACAAAGTATTTCTGTCTAGTCCTTTTAGGCATTGGTCATGTTTCCACTGCTACATTCCATACGCCCTGTTGGTCGCAATTCACAGATTACAGAAGAATCAGTTGTGGCAGGTGGATGTTTAGCAGTTGTGTCCGACGCTTGCGGGCTTATGCTCACCCCTATTGACAACTCTGGTACAACTACCAGCATCACCATCACCACAACCTCGAGATATAGCTCAGTGTTCTTAGGGTTCTTACTACAGGGATACCCAGTCAACATACTTGTTCTAAGGATGGAAAATTCTGTCGTCGAAAGCTAGAGTATCTATACTGTACGCGAATGGCCTTTGCACCTTCGACCTCACATCGTCGCACCGATATTGACCATCTTTTGCTCGCAAGGATCATGTTGAGCAGTAATTTTGAATTTCGCTAGTAGAAGGCCTACCTTGATTTCAAACACCATTTTCTGTCATCTTTGAACATAATGCAGAGATACTGCCGGCTGTTTGACCACTACCGTAGCCGGCGTTCCGACTGCCAGACACATCCCGATGGTTAAGTATATGGCGGTAACTTTGAATTCTCATCGGATTTGGGAACAAATTATGCCCCTGTTCTCCGACAGGACGGTATTTAAGTACAAGCGAACATGTTTCTCAGTCTACAGCGAATCCGAATATCAATCATCATTATTCGTGACACCCAATATCGCTATCCCCTGGATCGTAACAGTTCCCGGCCCATACGGGCAACCCGCGCAACCACCTCGCCACACGTCCAAAAATGGTCATCAGAGGCTGTCCTTTTGTCAAGTCTTCTTTAGTAGCAAATAAAACTTTCTGTCCAAGTGAATTGTAAATTATATGTATGTGACTTTGTAAGTCTTACTGCCCCACCAAAATTCGCTCTCTGAACTGGCAATCCACCCCATGTCTATGCACCACTACCCACCTTTCTCCTTTACAGGTGATTGAATTCCACAAAACGATGCTTTTCATTATTGAGACACCACAGTTACTTGCATTTTGAACATGCTTAGCAAAGTTTGGGTGGAGATTTGGTATTTCTGGCTGGGCTTTCCTGCTGGCAAAGCCACCATCCCAGCTACTTTCCCTTCTCAAGGTGTACTGAAAATTGCCCGCAACTCCAGCTCTGGCTGAGGGGTAAAGATATGCCCTCTTTGATGTTTGACAAAGTGGGTTTTAGCCTTGTTCACTATGAGAGCTGTCCAATGGGTATTGGTATCCCCCCTCTGAGCCTCAACTCTCAGGCACATTGCAGATGGAATACCTTGTGTGCAATGACATTGGGACTTCAGAGCATGTCCTTAGCACTAAGCTTGAAGGATATTTTGGGGTGTTATGGGCAAAGTTGTCCATCTGGGCTGCACAGTGACATTTTCGAGTTTTTGGGGAGCTGATCTTGAGACAACCCTCCCAACAAAAACAGCCCTTTTTATCGGCACCCCATTCCTGTACAGTCCTTAAATTTTGGCAAAATGCTCTCAAGACATAAGAAAGTAAGTTTATAATGCTCCCAGGCCACCCCCACAGAGTTGTGGTTGCATCGCTAAATATTTGCAGGTGGGGAGTCGGTTGCCATGCCCAAATGGGCCGGGAATGCCAAAGTTACGATCCAGGGGATAATATCGCCCTAATACGAGATTAAAACTAAGTCTTGAATATAGAGCCAACGGATATACATAAGCTCCGCTAATCAGCACGATCCCCCCAATTAGCTCACCAGAGGATGAGGCCAGGTAAATGAGCGGCAAGTTTGTGTGCGGCCTACGGGCGGTACGGGTAATGTAACGGCACTAGTAAGGATGGCTGAGGCACCGCGCTGTATGGCTGAGATTTAACTAATTGTAGTGGAATCTCGTGCATAGGAGACACAGGAGGTGGATTTGATGGCGGCTGGAAGGGAGTGGAAAAAATCTGTGTAGTCGCTGGAGGTGGGCGGTTCTGTGCAGTGGTTGTCTCTGCTTGATCCTAGTAGAGCCAATCTGTAAGAATTTCTTTGTACACTATGGAGCAGTTCATACGTCAAGTTAGGTGTTGATTACTGACCTTTCTCGACTTCTAACATTTCTGCCTTTGAATACGGTCGATGCTGTCAGAAGGACCCAATTATACCCACAAGGCCTGCGTCTTGCCGGCACTGAGCCTTTTGATTCCCTTTACATGGATGGATCTTTTCGATATCGGTTGGGCATGTACCATCTCCATAAAATATAGACTGCACAGCTGGAACATTGTTACACGAGCCTGAACCGTTGAACATTAGCACATTCCGAATTGAGCCGCTGCCGTACTCTCATAGGATCACCCATATTCCCCCAATTAACCGAGTAGCAGCAAGTATCTTCACTCAGCACAAATATTCTGATGCTGATTTCTTGCACACAGTTGGGGATTGTATGATATGGAGGGCGAATGTTTAGGCGAAGTGTGAAGAAGAAGAGCAAGTTAGCAGATAGGGGAAACGATGAATACCTTTTCTTTCATTCCTTCTCCGCAGCTGTTTGTAAGTAGAATCCAGCCGTGAGATTTGTATTAAGCACTGCTGTTTTGCCAACAACCAACCACTTTCACCCACTAGTCCCGTTCCAGCCCCACGCTGATGAACAAGGCTGCACTTCCTCAATGTATGCATAGATAAGGTTAAGCTCTTGTCTGAGATAAATGGTCGGTGCTGCGGAGCAATTGAATTTGTAATATGTCCCAGGTCGATTGATAGGCTAACCGCCAACGCCCATCATGCGGCTCGATCTAGCACAGAATGATCGGAAGCAACAGGTAGTTAGAGTTGTCTTATGATGTGCAGAAAAAGAAAGACGGGAAACACGAAACATAGATGTGAAGTGCAGTGTGACATGTGTTAAGAGAAAAAGAAAGAAAATGATCGAGGGAGGGTGTTGTTTCTATGAAAAAAGCAATGGATTGGGCGTGCAGCTTGGGTTCTTAGTACTTAAACCAATGGTTTGTGGGGTTCATATGCATGTTTCGATGATGGTGATGATGTGGTGATGGCTATGGGTTGTTAGAAGTGACTGCCGCCCGCTGTACCCCTCTCTCTGTCGCCTGTGCAACGCGAAATGCCAGTAACATCAACGTGGCAAAAATACCACCAGCCAACCATCGCAACACCACTACCACCGCTACCGCTACCATTACCGACTAGCAGCGACTCCGTGTGAACTGCAAGAGCGCTGGGGTAATATGTGTTCGGGGGATATTGTTGCCGACATGGTATTGGCTGGGGTAATTGAGACCTTCGCTCAGCAACAGTATTTTTGGTCGTGAAAAAAGTGCACGACTCGAATTAATTAGGCTGTAAATCCAAAAAATTTCACTCCTGGCACCTGGTTAGTTTCATTGCCTGGCGGCGTAGCGACTTACTATATTTTCTATGTTCGTACGGTCCCTAATCACATAATCCGTAAATGTTGTTTGTATAGTAAGTTATCAGCCCAGCTGCGACTATACTTTGTATTATATATTCGCGTCACTATGAGCAGCCGTTTGCTTGGAGGTGGGTCACCAGGCTGTGGTTGGAGAAGAAACAGCATCTTGTTGGATACTCTACAAAACGATGCATTCGTCCGATCCCTTGTGATGGCTACTCTACTCGACTTTCGATGCCAGATACTACATCCCAACCTGGATGTACTGGCTAGTAATAACCCTTGAGAGATATAAACATATTAGGAACTATTGATAGAAAGTTGCAAATTGTGAAGGTCTCTACAAGATAACAAAATGTAAATTTGAAAACCTCTCATCATAATTCGTTAAATCCATATACACCCAATATCAACATAAGAGACTATGATAAACCCTTGGACGCCAGAACATATACTGCCTAAAAAACACTCCCGCTGTTGATCAACCTTCGGCAGGATCAGGCAAAGTTGAGGGCGGTCTATGATCGGCACGGGACAGCAATGGCGAGACTGACTGGTGTACCGGCTCGTACGGCTGAAGTACCGGTCCCTCAGGCGGAGAAGCGATTGATTGCAGTGGAATGACATTCCTAGGAGGGACTGGACGCGTATGCGATGGTGTCGGTATGGAAACATAAACGATCTGTGTGATTGCTGGAGGTAAAAACAGATCAACCCGTGTGTCAGTTCGGTCCTAGGAGGGAAAAACTATAAGCATATCGTTATCTAGTAGTTTTGGATGCTGAGAGTGTTACTGACTCTTCTCGACTTCGAACATTCCCATCTTTTGAACAGAGTCAATACTGTAAGAATGATACTAACGATTCCCACCACAAGGCCGGCAATTTCTCCTGCAGTGAGACCTTGGATGGATCGTTTTTCCAATGCGTGCGAGATTGGAGACTGAGAACGTGTTGCGACAGCCTAACGCATTCAGCTTTATTAGGCCGCGCTAGAAAGATAAGGTGCTTACCATCAGATCGTAATCTATCGTAATACCAGCTGATTGACACGGGGAAGCGCCGGGTTCTTGGTTGACCTGTGCGAGAGCCGGTGTCGGTGGGCAAGTGAGATCGCTTGGCGATCCGGGGTATTTCAGACTGAAAGATATTACGAAGGGAGGGTAGGAAGGTGGAGGCTTAGATTTTATAATGTGTTGTGTTGAGGTGCACCGGACATGACATCTCATCATCAATTATACACGTAGTTTGAAGGTTTCTCGAAGGAGTGAGCGAAACGAGCTTTCGGGTATAAAGATTCAACCAATGATGCAAAGCTTCAGACTGCAGTCAGACAAGGGTACGCATACCAGGCGGACTGAATGCAAAAGCTAGACTCAAATGGTACTGAGCTAGTCCACAAATGGCCAGGCAAGCATCGAAGTGTGGGTGGTTATTGCAGCTGTCAATAGAGCCGTTCGCCGTTATAATTTTCTTGGAATATTTCCGACCAATAAGGTCTATGTATATCTTGCAATCTGTAGCTATTGATAGGTGGAAGGGTCGCAAAAAATTTGTTTCGCAGCGGGGCTGAACGACGCTAGTGAGTTTCACCTGTCGCTCCCGACGGCTACTTTCGTAGATGGATCTACGAGCTAGTGCTGGTATACCTACCGTTGTGCATGATATACACATTTTGGTTGATGAATGATGGACGGATGGCAATTTGATAGTCAATAAGGCAATAGGCGCAATATTTTTGACCCTTTGTTAAGTTGTAGGCACTACCACACATCACCTTTGTTGTACTGAGATTGGACTATACTGTGCAGGTAAGATAGTCTACGTGGGATTTGTTCTTTGAGATTCATAAGGTATACTGCAGCGCATTTCACGAGGCCCAGAATGGTATGTAGGCACAAGCAGATCTTTCTTTCACACGTTTGGTTGCTAGTGTTAATGGTGATGTGCGGGGGAATATTGGTGTAAGAAAAGGTCTTACGGAAGACTTTTAAAACCTTTCTATAATCACACTAAACAATTATCTCTAGTAGAGGTTTACCAGTTTACCAAAGCTAACCAGGCGGGAATGAATGAAGTAACATCACAAGTTACAGCGGAGATGAGCTGTACAAAATAGTTAAATTATACAGCAAAACGTATAGATAGAGAACACCAACTTTATAAGATAGCAGCAATTTACTTTTCGTTATTCGTTAAGTTCAGTACACAAGTGCACATTTCCAAAGAAGCCAAAATGAACCCCCACATCCAACGCCTAAAAATTTGCACAACGCTCGCTAAGCGGTATCCAATACCAACTCTCAGTACTATCGATTAACCCAACCTAATATTGGGGGAGTAATTGCCATGTAGTTGGGGTGTAATTGATTGCAGTAGGATGTCATGTCCGTGAGAGACTGGAATATTGTGAGTTGGTGAAACAGGAATTTCGGGCGATGGAATTGACGTCGTCGGCGGTACGAAGTAATAAATGTTGTTTATACAGCAGTAGTAGTAGGCGAAGGCGTGCAAACCTGTGGGACAACAACTGGGTTCGCATGCTCCTAGGAAACTCAATCCATAAGAATTCCATTCGTGATTGTAAGTGAGACCAGTACCATTTTTCTTGACTTCCAACATTTCAATCCTTTCAGCGCGGTCAGAGCAGCAATTACGACACCGATGATTCCCACAACCAGCCCTGCAGTTTCTCCTGTGGTAAGACCTGTATTTGCGTTTCCATCGGTCGATCTTTTGGGGAGTGTTTCTGATATTGGTCTGGTATGTACCATCTTGAGGAAATATAGACTATAAAACCAGAGTGTAGTTGTACAAGGCTAACATTCTGGGTTAGTACCATCGACCTACCCCGCATCCCTTGTTGGTTCTTACCCCAAATCTTAATTGCAACATTGTAGCCGAAACGTTGGAAACGACGAAACGACAATTTCTTGCTGAACCACAACGAATCTGACACTGCAATAACGGTCGAAAATGGCTGGAAAACGGGCAAGATACCTTTAACTCAAAAAGAGCGCTCAGAGGATGGAAGAGAGAGGAAGAGATTTCACTTAGTGTCGTTATAACGGTCCCTGCAAACGGACTGGGTGCAAGTACTCTTCAAAAGCCTAACACGAACTCTCACTCGATCTTGTCAATATCAAGATAATGTTACATATCTAGTGGCAAGTGACTCAGAGTGGCGAGTGACTCAAGAGTGGCGAAGCATCAAAGTTTTCTCTCATAATTCTCTGTATATAAATCGTGTCTTTCTCCTTCTCTCCTTCTCTCCACTGTATCATAGAATATACACATGGTTCTCCCCTAAGTACTATAGCAACAGATTACGGGTAATTTGTCACGGGGATTTTCATTGGTTTGAGTTTTAGTTTCCCAGCCTTGCGTTTTTTTTGCCTTTTAGTTTTCCCTGCTCCGTTACAGAGGCGACTGATGCGATTTGTGGGCAGGGAGCGACTGTCTAAGACCGATTTTGCTTTCGCACGGGCACTCGATGACTACTTCGGAGAACGAACCAACACCGACTGCGGATGCGTAGATGCGTACTACTCAACGATTCTCGGAAACAAGCGTAGTGTCGGAATGGATAGTCAATATCGGAACGAGGTGTGGAGAAGATCTAGCTATGGCTGAGACAGATCGGAAGCCCGCCAAAAATACAGGGCGGTGTGTATCCTTGGCCAGTGAACTCACCTCAAATGATATTTTTCAGGCTGTGAACTAGAGAATTGATGGCTGGTGTTCGTTGTTCATCTCAATACAGCAGTTGCTCGGGAATGACAACTAGGAAGACCAAAAGCAACATGTCTTGGAGGTCCCTTTTATTCCTTCCCGAACTCTCGCAACTTCTACTAGAGGGCAGCGATGTCAACCGTCCCGTCCGACGGCCGGGGACGGTGGGCCGTCCCAATTCTTGCCAGGACGGACGGGACGGCGCCAGAACCGTCCGTCCCGTCCAAGCATGTCAATGACGGCTAGACGGCCAGGGACCTGCCGGGGACGGCACAAACCCCGTCCCCGGCAGTCATCCACCGTCCCCGGCCGACATCGGGCGGTTAGAGTATACACTTGGATTAAACCCAATGAAGCCTTGATAGCGTGCGGTAAAATATATAAATGCCGTGATGCACTCTATCTATGTATAAAACCACTGTGCAAGAGCGAAAGTAAAGATAAATGAAGTGTTTACAAAGATGGACGAAGTACCTGCTCAACAAAGTGCTTATCAGCGACTTACAAATCGCTTGAGTGATATCATTCAGGCTTGTGAGTGTCTGAATTCTTGGGTGACACAAGGCTTATTCTTGGAGCAACAGAGTCAGACATGGTTAAGATGGAGCAGATGCAGAATGATCTTGCTTCGAGGTCAAGAGATTAGATGTAACTAGTTTTATGAGATTTTGTAATGTACACTGCACGAGATCCATGGATGTCGGCAGATGACGGCCGGGGGCGGCTACTTCGCCGTCATTGCCGTCCGTCCCCGTCCTGCCTCAAAAAGACGGCGCCGTTTCCGTCCTGCCCTCGGACGGACGGCGACTTTGCCGTCTGTCCCCGTCTGCAGTGATCCCGGACGGACGGGACGGTTGACATCACTGCTAGAGGGCCGGGCAATGCAGGGAGCTCCTGAATTTTATGAGGTTGAGGGTTATCGCACCATGCGTAACGTATGTGGCTCTTGGTGTGATAGCTGTTTAATAACGTATGAACAATGTGGAATTGGATACTAGCTGGTGCCTGACGAAGAAGCTTGATGATAAATGGCAAAAATTAATCAAATAAGTCTATCGTATAGAATACAGAACACCCTAGATATATCCAGCCGCCATCCTCCTGCTGCGTAGATGATCAGCGGGTTGAGTTAGATACGAAGAGTCAATTTGATTGCAGCACCTAAAAATTCGGAATAGAAATGCGATATGGTTATACGATGATGGTAGTGAGTCAGTGATTCGTGACAATACGATGAGATATGTCGGATTGGGAGGGCAACGTCCCTCATATCATGTGTACCTTGCGCAGCTGAGAATCATTCTTGCATGGCTTCATGCTCAGAAATTCCTGGCAGAACCATAGATATTACACCTTGACCTTATATAAAACTCCCTTCACCATCCATATGCTATTATTATTGATTCAATGCCCTTCTAACCTTAATCCAAATGTTTCAGATCGTATTCCAGCATGTTTATTTATTTAGTTTAATCATACTGCATTCACTTAAACTAAATAAATAAACATGCTGGAATACGATCTGGTGGTGTGTATGTTCTATGGCAGTGCCCGTTTCCCCTGAATTCTAGCGTGTTTTCGCCTTAGCTGAATTGACTATACACTACTTCTACTTCGGATTGATTCGGAAGGGCAACAACCAGATATGAAACGGAGTTAGTAGTGTTAGCTCGGTCGTTCTGTGCCGTCGACGTTGCTAAGTACAGACGTGCATGTAGCATCGGCAAAGGTATCCCTTGGATCGTAACTTTCAATTACCGGACTGTTTGGGCCATGGCAACAGGCGCCTCCCACCCTAAAACCATGGTGATGCAACTAAAATATAGAATGATGACCTGAGACTTTGTAAAGCTATTTAATTGTATTATAGGTATATTCTGGCAAATTCTAGGGAAGCTGCCACACTGGGGGAGTAATAAATAGAGCTGCTCTTATAGGGGTGATCCTCAGATATGTGCTTCAAAAAACCTGAAATGTCAACCAGAATACTGTGACAGCGGGACCCCAACACCTCCTACTAACTTGTACCTCTTGAAGAGGATGGAGAAGCCACTGCTGGTGAACTTCCCTTATCAACAATATCTAAGGACCATGGAAAATCGAAAAAATAGCGAATCACGAAAAATCACTCACCCACCCCTGCGGACCCCCAAATCCAGTTCCCCACACCTCAGACCTTTCAGGACCTTCCCACCTTCCACCCTATCGTTCCAAGATATCACTCACACACTGCTTACAATACCCTGCCATCCAAAATCCGTTTTCAGCGTACAGTAGAACCCTTCGAAATTTTAAGCCTATTTTTGACACAATCACTATTGGAGGATATGGCAGCCAACACCAATGCATATGCTGTTGCTAAAGCTAGGGAACGACAGTTGGAGGGTGGTAGGAAGTGGAAGGAGGTCTCTGCATCCGAACTAAGGGTTTGGTTCAGTGTTCCTAAGCGGCCCGGCCGGCCGCCAAGCAAAGCCGCCCGGCCGCCAAGAAAAAGCCTGTAGGCTGGCCGCCACAACGGATGGCAAGGTTATGAACTTATGATGGACGATGGCTGAGTTTACTTTGGTGGCTTTTTGAGTTTAAGACTTTAGGCAGCAGCAATGGGTGTCATTTAAACAAAATATGTTTATGCTTGTTCGATTGAATTTATACGTTGGCAAATAAAGCCTGCAGATCGGCCGCCCGGCCGCCAAGAAAAAGCCGGCAGATCGGCCGCCCGGCCGCCAAGAAAAAGCCTGCAGGCCCGGCCCTCATTTGAAAGCCGCCGCTAAGGGCGGCCTGGCCGCTTAGGAACACTGGTTTGGTTAGGGATTGTGTTGTACATGGGGGTGCATAGTTCCCCTGCAGTAAAGGACTACTGGAGGCATGATGGGCTGAATCCTACCCACCCTATCTGCGAGTATATGGGCCAAACATGATTTGAGGAGACTAAAAGGTACTTCCATGTATCCTTCCCAGATCTCCCAAACATAGCACCAACAGGAAGGCAACTATGGCACAGAAAGGTCGATGGTATTTTGGAGCAACTTCGAAAAAGTTCACAGCAATATCGCATGCCTTCAACACATATCTCCTTGGATCAATGTATGATGAGAGCTACTGGGCGGTCCCCTGACACATACAAGATGCCAAGCAAGCAAGCCCATTGAACAAGACTGGCCCTGCTCCTGTTCCATCAACCGATGGCTTGACTGCAACAGGAGAAGTTGTATACCATCTCTTATGACAGCTCCCTGGTACTATGTACTGGATAGTCTATCTGAATAACTTTTATACCACAGTTCCATTGTTGGGAAGGTTGCATCATGATTTGCATATGGGAGCCTGTGGAACAGCATGACCTTCCCCAGCTGAATTTCCACCAGAACTCAAAATTCGAAAACAAGATGTTGGGAAATATGAGTACCATGCCTTGAAAGTACTTGCCGTTAAGGACAGCCTTTTTGGCCAGCTGGTTGGTGCACATATGTGGTTGATAATGCACCAGTTACAATTCTCAGTACTGTACATGACTTTGAATCTCAGCAAGAGAGGCTAAGAAAGCAGCAAGGGAAGAAGAGCACCAATGCGAAGAAGGCCCAAGAAGCCTTTGGTAATTTGCAGGAGAAAGAGATGATGATTCCTCTCTGCATTGATGACTACAATCACAACATGGGTGGTGTAGATATAGCAGATCAAATGCGCAGCTACTATGATACTCAGCTCACCTCCTTTCGCACATGGTGGCCTATGCTCTTCTGGGCATATGATATCATGGTCACAAATGCCTATTTAATCTACAAGGTTATGCCTCAGAGTTCTAACACCATCACACATAAAGAATTTCACCTGCAGTGTGCCTGGGGGTTGATCCTGACTGGGTCTGGACCAATTTCCACCTCACAGATTGTACGGTCCACTAGGGCCAAATCCACCCACTTAAACGTTAAAGAGGGTACTTCTTTACCCTTAGACTGAAGCTGTGACTGTGGGCACATCCCAGTCCATCTTGAGGAGGGAAAGCGATTGGGGTGTTGGCTTTGCTGCTGGAAGCAGAGAAACAGTCCCACAAAAAATATCAAATCTCCACCAAAAACCCGCTGGGCTTGCACCCAATGTGACCAGCCACTGTGTCTCAATGATGAAAGGAATTGTTTTGTTGAGTTCCATCAGCTGTAAAGGAGTAGGGTGGGTGGTGGTGCAGAGAGAAGGGGTGGGGTGGTAGCTGGAGGGGGCAGATTTGGAGGGGCAGCAGGGTTTACAAAGCCACACTTGATGTAATTTACAATTTGTTTGAATAGAAAGTTTTATTTGCTACTAGAGAAGACTTTATTAAAAGCAGAGCCTCTGGCGATCTTTTTTGGGGAGTGGTCGTGGTGGTTGCGCGGGTGGACCGTACGGACCGGGAACCGGTTACGATGCAAGGGTTGGCCCCGACATAAGCCGGAGTAATACACTGAGAGTAGCAACAAACGCCGCCTGATACTGCTCGACAATATGGAAAACACACTAAATGACACTGTTTTACTGCTAAAAATCCCTCTCAGATTAATAGTGAGGTAAGTACCACTTCGCATGAATTCGATGACAAACTTAAACTCGTCATTGCAAGTTTCAAGGTGCTGTGTGATATTCAGGTGTTCACAGGAAAGAACCGGAGGTCACCGAATATGTAAATAGCTCGCGAGAGGATTGGGTTGGCCGCCCATGTGAGGGCCTGATTATGGCTTTCTGATAATATCCATAAGACCTTCATCTTCTCCAGTAGATAAGAAACTCTGTCGCGATGCAAGTAATCAAAACAAACACCCGTATGTGCAACCCCCTAGCGAGGTATAACCTCGATCCTTTTGTACTCCTCTGCTCAAGCTGCAACACTTTTTGGGGTAAAAAACACTCAATCCATCAATCAGTCATCCGTAATTAGCCGAAACTATAGCTGGGAGTGATTGGTTGCAGAGGGATATCTTGCCCGAGTGGAGAGGCTGGGATCTCGGGGCGTGGGTGTGACGGCGTCAAGTAATAGTTCAAGTTGACTGTGACCGCAGTAGTGTGCTGGGGTAAGTGGCCTTCTGTGGCACCGGAATTTGTTTCATTCTGAAAGGGAGCAATTATCAGTGCTAGAGTCGTTAACTGAGATCTTGAACTAACTCTTCTCGACTTCCAACATTGCCAGCCTTTGAACACTGTCAATGCAGTGAGCAGGACCCCAGTTACTCCAATAACAAGCCCGGCAATTTCTCCTCCACCAAGACTTCCGCTTTCATCTGTAGACCTCCGGGAAGTAGAAGAGCTGTATACAAGCATCGGGAAAGTACTCTGCGTGGGGACGATATGTCTAACGTCTCATGGATCAGCGCTATCCCTTATCTGGAACCTTTTTTTGGCCAGAAATGTGGAGCCTAACCTATCGTTGGACGTGTTAAACTAGTGTTGGATACGGGTGCTGAGACGACAGATCGTGGTTTTGGTTGAACTAGTGTCGACTTTCTAACTCGTGGTGTCTCTAGCAAAAAGTAGGTGGGAGGGGGGAGAAGTAATGTACTCTTCAGCTTCAATGATGTTGGCGGGAACGTTCCAGCTGATAAGAATGGTTTCTGAGAGTTTGAATGAATAGGGTCTGCGGTACGTTGGTGTGATCCTGGTAGATCCGCAAACGGCTCCAAGGAGATAGAGGCAGGTAGTACGCCGAAGATACTCGCTAGGGTATGGGTATGTATATGCGAGCAACAAGCCGTAGATGGAGAAGGGTGGGGGGAGGGGGGGGGGGAACAGCGTGAGTGGTTAGAGGGACCGACTGGTACTAAGTACTTGCTCCGTGAGAGTGAATTGAAGGTCTTACCGGGAGCTGCTGCGGAGCTGACTAGCTGCTAGTCTAGTGGGACAACTTCGAAAAAGGCGGCAACGCGCAAGGTCCAGGGCTGAGGTACGAGAATATGTAGGGTATAACCGTACTGCCGGGTCTATGTTAAAAGTGCGATGTTGTTCATGTGCGCCGCTGCCTGCTTCTGCTGCTTCAGCCAAGAAAGTGAGGAAGGACAGCTATCATCCTTGTCAATCCGGATACTCCGCGTCAACGCCAGTTAGAACAGAACGCTACCATCCTTGCCAATCTGGATACTCCGCGTCAACACAAAAGCTTCACCATGCACTCCAAGAAGGAAATACTCTTTCCAAAATTAAGGAATATATTCATGCATGTTCCCTGTTCGTGCATACCCCTTAGGTACTTACTACTAGTGGAAACAGTAAGTCACCACTATGTATCTTTGGCTGGTATTACAGTAGAAAGTTACTTCAATAGTACACATGCTCCTGTACGAGTACCTAAGTATTTAAGTACTTAATTAGGCAAAGCTACTCCGATGCTTGGCATCTTACCTTCGGGAACAGTAGGTGCAAATAGGTGGCCTTGCATGAGATACCCGAATGGGGTAACTATGAGTGTTAGATTCATAAACTGACTTCGCGACTTCCAATATTCTCAACCTGCAAAAGAAATTTCGGCGAGTGCAGCAAGACTAGCAATCGCGGCACGAAACAATTTCCAGTCCTTGAACAACGTAACTGCTGTGAGCAGGACCAAATTACTCCCGCAACTAGGCCGGCAATTTCTCCTCCACTCAGCGTTGGCTTCCATTGGTGGACCTGCCAATTACTGGGAGGACTGGGGTGCCTAATTCAATTCTAGAAATGTATCTTCCTGTTCGAGACCTGCGGTGGCAATCGGATTGATGCCCGAGAAAATTGTGACTCGTCAAATCACAAACGAAGCAGCACATAGCGCCAATCAACAGCGGTGGTCTTGATTCGAGAAAGCATTTCTAATGGGCTGTGGTTCAGCGTTACCCTTTGGACCTGGAACTACAGTCATACCTTTGCACACGATGAACGCTATCTCGGCAGGTTGTAGTTTTTGGCCGAACTGTGATGGATTCGGTGCCGAAAGATCGGGCTGTAACGGCTTGCGTACTTTGCGGGAATCAGCTGTGCTTGGGGATGGGTTCAAATATGTGTGGTGTTTGCGGAGGTCGAATGGGCTCGGACTATTGATGGCGGGAGCCAGAGCAGTCGGAACAAAGAAGGGCGCTTTAAATCAGAGCGAACGTCTTCTCATTATACCTCTGTGTCTAGACATCTGTCTGTCAACGACTGTCATTATGATGGAGGTGTTTTATCTCGTTTCGATGAGTCAGTCAGCTAGCGATATACTTCAAGTGTAGGAACCAAGGAAATGTACTAAGAGGAGCTAGGGCCGACCGCCCACGCGGCACGGTGTGATATCCTCCTCCTCCAGTATTTAAGACCTTTGTCTTCTCGAGTGAGGACAGACAGTACGTACCATTCCGTGAAGAGATGCCGAGATCGAGGCCTGCCATATCACGTATGCGAGTAAACATTCAGGCTTTTCTGTCGATAGCTTCTTGTCATTTCACTTATGGAGATGGAGACATCGAGCAGAGTGGTGAGAGCTCGAAGCAAACTCATGAATAGTAACTGAGATCGGTATGAGTCCCATTCCGCATTTACTTCGAACCTCGGTAACCTTATTACGGCACCCGTACAGAGTACCCGTCCATTTGCCACATCCAAGGCTATTACTGTGCAGTTCGGTGCAGACACAAAATTCGCAACCTGGAGGCCCCCAAAGTATCCCTTTGCCGGTAGCGGGCCCTTCGGTGGGCCCACTTTCGGATCCTCGGCGCCTCTTTTGTTATTACACCACAACCACCCACTAAGACCCCCCCCTAGAGTAGCACCAATTGAGAGTTAACTACCTGGAGTTTCAATATGTAAATTCTCAACCAGTGTTTGGCAATTCTGTGTTGTTGAGTGTCAGGTAAATGTGTTGCATTTGTGCTTTAGTGGGGCTGACCAGGACCAAGATTTATGATAATTAGCCCTCCATTTCCCACCAATAAGTCCCAATGTTTTGGGCAACAAGCGATAAGCTATTCAGATGTCTCTGAAGTCAACGAGTATATCAAATATACAAAATCTCGCCCCAATTAGCTTCATGGGATATCACTCGATTGATGCGACCGGCAATTACCACACCCCACAAGTCTACCAGGCCACAATGGGCCTACTAACCTCTGAATATGGTACTTAGACATGCGTGTACGGCTTGGCTGCACAATTGGACAACTTGTCCCCACTCAGGAAAGCACAGAAATTATGGGGTTGGTTGAACAGGGGTGAAATATGGCAGTTTACAGCTCAGTGCGCAGCCAAGCAGTGCTCTACACACTTACAATCTTTCTTTTTATATTATCTAGTGTGTGTAGAATTATTTTATTTCTTCTGGGCTCATTTGGCTGAGTTGTGGTTGTGAAATGGGATTTTACAAGTAGGCCCATTGGTGGGTCCAAACTCGCTTACCGGCAAAGGAATAAGTGGTGTCCGGATAGCTAGAATTCATGCTCCGTCCAACGGAATTAATTTGGATCATCAATCATCGTTATTTATAAGCTCGTGCACGCGACCAAATAGTGACCAATATCCCCCATAGAAAACCGAAATGAATCCTCATGTCTAATTCCAACATCCCTTACGCACCCGACACCATAATGTCCATCTACTCGAATTGACCCACTCCCGAAGCAGGAGTCATATCATGCGGCCAGATAGATGCTCGGATTCGTGAACCCCCGTTTGCCCTTTCCCATGAGAGAAGGGCATCAATGACGGCACCGGCGGTGGAGACGGGCGCAGTTGCGGGGTACTGGGTTGCAGCGGAATGTCCTGCCTGGGATGAGAGGCTGGGATCTCAGGATGTAGATGCGATGGTGTCAAGTAATAGTTGAAGTTGACTGTAACCGTAGTAGTAGGCGGGTGTGAGTTGGCAGAAGCAGGCGGGGGTGGGTGGTCATCCTGCGTGGCACCCAAATCCCTTTGATCCTAGCCGGGAGAAACTGTAAGTGCGAGATTCATCAACTGAGATCTTGTTACTTACTCTTCTCAACTTCCAACATTCCCAGCCTTTGAACACAGTTAATGCGGTGAGCAGCACTCCGATTACGCCCACAACAAGGCCGGCGATTTCTCCTTCACTGCCGCCCTGGCTTCCATCGGTAGACCTCTTGTCAAGTGCCTGGCAGATTGGAGTGCCGTATACAAGCTTCATGAAGTGTGCGCTGTGTGGGCAAATCATCATTTCTGCTGTTAACATTGCGGGTCAGCGCTACCTTTTGCCTGACGTCTGTGTAGCAAAGCATAGAGCTGCACTCCCTTATACACTCACCGTCGGATATAATGTCGGACACCGAAGCGACAAATCGTGGTATAGGATGAACTACGATGAATGTGGTGTCAAAAGAGCGAGCTGGGAGGGTCAATAGCTCTGTGCGTAGACGAGGGACCGGGTCCCGGACAGATAGAGTATGTTACACAATATGCACACAGTATCACTCCTATTACCCCGCGTGGGGTTTGAGTGGTCGTGTACCAAACGTTATGTAAACGGCGGCTTTCTTTGGGAACTGAATTTTACAGTCATGTCAAGCTACGATTAACCAAGTACGGTGTTCTTTTTTCGGCCCGGGGAAGTCTCGAACTCGCGAAGCTTACGCTAGCACTTGTGCAATGGATGCTCGAAGGAGATATTTACCCGATGTCGCCGCTGCCAGACACTACGAACACCAGCAGAATCTCAACTGCCCGAAGTCGCGAGCATTCGGAGAAACCATATGGCCTTTCTTTGCCCGCTACCGCGATCTAATTGGGCCCATTCACCTTTCAACCCCGGTTCCAAACTTTTGGTCTTCCTATTGACTTGTGCCAATTTTGGTTCTGCTTATGAAGAGTCAAATACACGATATAGTAGCAGCTCTTTATATACAAAACCAATTATTCGCTGAGCTATTGGTTCACGCCTCTTGCTAGAGTGGAGTGGTTGATAAGAGAAGCCGCGGCTGTGGAAGTATCAACGCCAAGAGCTTCCACAAGAGAACTTCGGGTGGAACTTCCGATCCCGACTTGGAAATTTCCTGTGGGTGTCCGGCCACAAAATCGCATTGATCCACAGCTGCGGGGTCGCAACTCCACCTCAGCCTTGCGCCTATGCCATCGATAAATATCCTGTCGGTTGCACATAATTTCCCCACACTCATTATGCCCAACTCACCTGCCATCTCTTCCGCCCGTGCCATCCTATCGAGGCAAAGTATTAAATACCTCCTCCTAACCCTCCTCACCATCCTCACTGCCCTCTTCCTCAAGCATACCCTTCACACCTTCACCACCACCCGCAGCCACCTCCACCACACACAACACTCCTACTGCCGGCACCCCACCGTCTCCCAGAACCCCGAATGCGCAACCATCTTCGGCCGTCCTTCACCGTCACGCTTCTACTACCCTCCCAGTGATTCCCACTATGACGCCTGCACGCGCGCACGGTTCTTGGGGTGGCGGTGGGCTTCGTACTCGTTCCTTGACCCTGTCGCGGAGATGTTCGGCGAGTGGTGGGCGTTTCCGGTTGTGGTGGGGGCTTGCGTGTGGGATTTTGAAAGGAAGGTTCCGGGGTGGTGGAAAGTTACGAGACCGCTTCTGGGTGTTAGCTTGCTGATTTGGGTGGCCGGGGTTTGGGTGAGGATTTGGAGGGAGGCGGGAGAGGCAGAGTGTTTTGAAGAGGTTATGAGGGAAGTTAAGAGGAATGGGAGGTGGTGGAGGGGTATAGGTGGGAGGGGTTGAGGGTGATGGAAGGCCGATGGGGGACGGGGGGGCCGATAGGGGCTAGTAGCTACGGTTGGAGGATACGCTGACGCGGAGATTTGTAAATACTTAAACAACTCTCTAGTCTTCAAGATTCTTACCCTATTCTTTCACAGAAAGCTGGTTCCTACGAAGTCCATCATTGGAGATTCCGGAGTCTGCATTTTATAAGATACATATTCATTTGAAAATATGAACCATAGCAGGGATTTCAGCGTGTTTCAAGTATAGTAGCTGAAGGTATGCAACGAAAGGATAATAAAGTTCATTTCCAGTACGCTTAAGACCTCAAGGTAAGTAATTTCCTCCACCTCCAGTATTTAAGACCTTCGTCTTCGCAAGTAAGTAGAGAAAATACGCATTCGCACAAGCCATCTAAACAAAAACCCATTTTCCAACTTAACATGAAATGCTCTTGTACTCCCGAACTCCGTGACATATTTTTGATCCTTCCCTGCCCCTCCTCAAACCATCCCTTCCCCCTCCATCTTCAACTGCTCCATCTTGTGCTCTGCAACTCGTTAGTCTCCTATCCATTCCATTATTTTTCAGACTCACCAATTTCAACAGGTCGCTCAAACCCAAACCTAACCCTTGAGATACGATACATGTATTCAATAGATGGTGTCTCCATCCGCAAAACCGACTGTCGTGTCAGGGTCTGTGTCTTCCAGTCGTAGGAGCACAGGACAGCTCTCAACATCCCTCCTTCCTTTCCACAAACCAGTGCCACAACCGGTGGACGAACCGCCGGGACAAGATGCAGAGTCTATATTCGTCAGTTAGGAATATCATCACCACATCAACGTGAAAACAAACCATAGTCAACGTATCAACGATAGTAAAAATCTTCTGCTTCCCAAAAGCATTATTCCTCGCCTCATCAACTATCCGTCTAATCCTGGGGTCCTCCGTAGGATCCCTCCCAATCCGCTCTTCATACTCATTCGTAACATGTCTCGAAAGCGGGCTCCCAGCAGCGCTCCACGAAAACCGTCCAAGCGAATACCCAAAAATATGCTTCTCAATCGTGTCCGCATCCATATACCCCTCGAACCCAAACAACCGAGCCTCCGACGACCAAAACTTACCGCCGTACGTGATCTGCAGCAGGTACGGGGACGCAAAAATCACGGCAACGAAGATGAGTACAAGTGGGATAAAGGCGAGGTTGGTGAGGGCCAAGACTGAGAATGTGGCCAGACTCAAGGTACTCGCTCGAAGTAACAGCACCTCGGCTGCAGTCCGAACAATCGTTTTCCGCCGCGAATATGCAATTTGTGTGAACCCACCCCACTCGATACCGGCGGAAAAACACCCGTCAATAACGACGGTGTCGTCCGCTGCGATACCCGCGACCTGACACATCGGCTCGATGAGCCAGGGGCTTGCGCCCCACGCGTCGTCGGAGGCTAGCCAGTGCTGTCCGTACTCCTTCGGAAGCGTACAGATTAGCCGCTCCAGTAGACAGTCGGAGTCGTTTGCCATTGAGAGTCTAGCGAAAGCTTCGAACTCGGAGTCGGTGGTGTCGATTATTGGGCGGCGGCGCAACAACCCGGATAGTGCGTATGCCAGATCTCCTTGGTGGTACTGATCCCTCATCCGGCGGGTAAAAAGACAGCGGAAGGCGATGACCGAAAGCTCGAGTCTGCTTAGGAGCTGGGTGCCGAGGTAGTGATCCATCAGCTGCCGGGCCTCTGGGGCATCGCTCCATACCCGTAGTGCGAAGTCTCGTTTTGCAATGACTTCTAGTGTCGTGGAGACTGCGCCGGCTTCTGGCTTAGTATGCAAGGTCTCAACGGTGTAAACGTGGATGTCCTTGTGGGATGGACTCAGCAGTGCTTCTGGGAACGTCCACATCCGTTTTCCCCACTGCACGAGCGGGTCCGAAGAGCCAGCGTCTTTCAGAACATGAGGGTCATCCGACGGCTTTACCGCAATTACCAGCGAGTCCGACCCCCGGATAATGTCGCTCATGCGGTACATGTCCGCTTCCAAAGCCTCACCCTGCATACAAAACGCGGCGCACCAGAACGCATCCACCCCCGCGCTCCTAGCCGCGCCTTCCGCCATCTTCAGCAACATCTCCATATCTGCCACCGAGCTGTGAAGGAACTGTGCCGTTGAATACGCCACAAAAATATACTTCGTAAACACGTTCCCGTCTATCGGATGCTTGTCGCCCTCGCCGGCGATGACCCCCGCCTGGTCTTCCAGATAGATAAGCCGGCTTGGCCGGAGAAGCCGCTCCTTGATCAGGTCTACCTCCACCGTAGAGCCAAGCCGGTTCTCGTTCTTGTTGACGTAGAACTTGGGGTGGTGGTAGAAGCGGTATGGGAATGGCGCGTATTTTCCGTCGTAAGGGGGGATATACGCATCTGTTGGCAATGGGAGGAGTATTGCGAGGCCAAGACACGCGGGAATCCACTTCATGATGAGTAGCTTGAGGTCTTCGCGCGACATCTCGTCGTCCAGATTCTTCACATGGTTCACCGGCCAGTAAGCTAGCCGCATGAGCAGCGGGCCCGCATTATTGATCCAGGTACGACTAGAAACGTCAGTGTATGTTAACAACGAATGTCAAAGATCTCACCGCCAGCTGTGGACGCCGGGAGTCAGTGCCGTCGGCGAGGCGTAGATGTCGTCGGTTGTGATAACGACGAGGACTTTGACACGGGCCCAACCAACCTGGGGGTACCGATCGACGTCGAGTCGGCCTTTTTTGACCCTGCCTGCGGGGTCGCGGTAGCGCAGCTCGTGTAACAGCATGTGGGTGGCTGTGGGGGCCATGAATATGTGTGGTGACTTAAACCATTGGATAACGGTTCCGGGGTTTCTGCAGTTCTTGAAGCCGCGCTGCGGGGTGCGTTTTACGGGAAGGAATTCTTGGGGCGGAGACTAAGGTTGTGGATCATTTTAGCGTGGAACAAAGGGGGGGTGGGACGGAAACGTACGGCATGGGCTTGGCTGACGGGGGTTACAGGCCCCAACTGCATCGCAATGTTGATGTTTTCAGTGGGAGGGTTGTGAACAGCCCTCGGAGTGGTGTTGATGATTGCGCCGGCCGTCGGTTGGATGAACTCCTGCGGTTCTGTCCCGGACTGGTATACACCTGCACCATCGCCGTGGTATGTCTTCACAATACTCTTAGCTTACCACTGGAGTTGGAGTGAAAGCGGTTTACCTGGTGAGGATGGGCGTCATCATTATATTGCATGGACTCCTTTGTCTCTGGGACGTTCTTTATTCCATCAGCATCCGCGATTTCGGCTTGCGGATATGGGATCTTACCAGATGCTGTTGAGAGGATTCATAATAATGTGGTATGCTGAACCCCTCACCAGTGTGGCTAGTAGCCCAGCTCTGCTTATCACAGCGTAAGTAGCGCCCCCCCCCCATGGTGCTTTGGACTTACATTTGAGCGGCGTTCGGTGTGACTGTTCTCCATATCCAGAAGCTGTGAAATGAGCGTAAGGTAAAATGATCGGACTGACTTAGGAGAATGTAGTTCGGAAAGTTATGCGATATGCCATGCTTATAAGTTACTAGTTACCGCCTTACCGATAGCCGATAGCCGTTTCTCCTACGTCCTCAAGTATGTCTGTACCACCTAAAAGGAATCAGCACAGCCCCTGTGCCGCGTTTCAGCTTGAAGAAATTAAGCCAAATTTGGCTGTAGAAGAGGGAGAAGCAGGCTGGTGTAACCTCTTCCACTATCGAATCAACGCAAATCTACTTGGGCGATTTCACGTTACACACGTGAAGTGGTGGCTGCGGAAGAGTTTTTAAATAATTCGATTGGTAGGCGCTCTAATATCGGCGGAAGGCTGCATATGCTCGGGGGTTTCACTACATTTGTGAAATCAGGGCTGACTTTACCGACGCATAAATCTGCAACGATGAATTTCTTTATTGCTACACTGCACGTTTCGCATGGGTTCTCTACACGGTATTGGGGTTTAGTGTACCCACAGCATATACAATTTTTAAGTACCTCTCTGCTGTCAAACTGCGGGAAGACACATGGCAGAGATTTATGCTAGTGTCTTTTCTCATCCCAGTATCTAGTGACTACACCGCATCAATCTCCAGTACTTCATTGTTATATAGTTCGTGTTGGTTGATGTAAGGCAAGTAGTCAAGTACCTGTGGGGTTCAAGTACTGTAATTACTCCGATTGGCAGAAGTACACAGTGACTCATGTTTAAAGTAGGCCCAAATTTCATTAGCCTCTAAGCCTCAAATCCTTATAGCGAATTTTGTGAGTAGTTCTAAATCAAGAAAACCTTAAAACGCGATCAATCTCAGCATGCAATCCAATTATTCCAATGCTCAGCTTTTTCCCCCCACACCAAACCCCCACCGTGTGGATTAAATATGCAGGAGTAAGGGAGCTGAGGAGAGTGAGCACACCATTATTTCTGCCAAACCCAATCAAATTCGCAAAGATTACCGTTGTGTACCCAGCCTTGTGCACTGCCTAGCTGCCGTGTGACCCACGCGTTCAGGTATTCTCCACCCTGCATTGCAGCTAAGCTATAATTGTAGTTTGTGCTACCAAGACAAATCCCCTTTCAAAGGCGACTCTTTCCTACACTTGTATAGAACACTGATCCTCCAGACTTCCCAATAACCGACAACGATGGCCACCCCCCCGACCAAACTCCAAGAAATCTCAGTCCGTCGAGTCTACGCAACAGCAAGAGACCTACCCCCATCCACCTACCCCTCTCACCCCAGCGACTCCCGCAGCTTCTCGGCCCACGAAGTCCGCACACAATCGGGGCGCGCCTTCCATGGCGGCGGTTACAACCCTATTTCCTCCGACTCACCAACCGGCGTAATAGACTCCCGCTCCACCAACGGCATGCACGGCGGAGGCCCGCCAATGAGCTCGCAACCACCAGGCTACCAAGCCGACTACACCCCCCCTCGAGCGGTTCCTCAAGATACCCGCACAGGGATAGACCCAACAACACAGGCCGCCCGCCCCGCACCCTCCAACCCCCACTTCCAACTCCGCGTCCTCACCTCCGACCATCTCGACATCGAACCCACCAACCTCCAAGCTCTCACCAAGGTACTCCCCCCTCCCCCCATCACCATCCACTAACAACCACAGGCCCCCCCACCCCCAATCCGCATAATCTTCGCCCCGACCGACATCCCAACCTCCACCAACACCCGCGACCTCTCAGCCCTGCACTCCGCCTTCAACGTCCCGCCCGCCTACCTCGAGGAGCGCCAGCAGGCCGTGACCTATGCCTTCGGCGCCCGCCTCACCTCCAGCTGGCTGCACTTCCTCAGCAAAAACGTCTCCCTCCACCACGGCCCGAGTGGCCTCGACATCGCGGGGCCCGCCGGGCGCGACGATACCTGGGTGAAGGGGGGGTGGTTCATGACGTGGCGTCCGCAGGATGGCGGGTACCACGTCAATTTGGTCGCGTGCGGGTACTTCCCCGGGCTGGAGACGCGGCTGCGGGAGTTCCTGAAGGGGGAGGAAAATGTGGGGGCTGTGGGACGCGATCCGTTTGCGCTGTGGGTGCCGGTGCTCACGGAGCTGTGGAAAGTGCTGGATGATGTTGTTTGGGGGGTGCTTACGGTGTTTGCGGGGGTTGAGGCGGTAGGTGGAATACTCCCACGCCCGCGGGAGAGGTTGCTGAGATGGATAGAAAATACTCCGGCTGTCGGCGGCGGCGAGCGACGAGGACTTCGAGATCGATTTCCAGATGCTGCATAATTTGGCGAAGCATATTATTCACCTTAAAGAGAGCTCGGATGCGGTGTTGTGCACCATGGACCGGGTTGAGAAGACGCACGCGAAGCTGTTTTCGGCGGGCGATGCGGAGGTGGCGGCGACGCAGATGGAGTTGGGGTATGTGGCGGGCTTGTATAAGGCTACGAATGTGCGCCTAGAGAGTTTGGAGAAGAAGGTCGGGAATTGTATCGGTCTGGCGTTTAATCTTGTTGCGCAGCAGGATAGTAGGAGGGCAAGAGAGGAGAGTCGGAGGATGATCAAGGATAGTGCGACGATGAGGGTAATTGCGACTGTGACGATGGTGTTCCTGCCTGGTACGGCGGTCGCTGTCTGTTGCCCCCCCCCCCCCCGGATGCGTGTGCGCTTGTCGAGGGTTTGCTGATGCGAGTAGACGATGTTTGGAAGCAACTTCTTTGCGATGCATGAGGACGGCGCGTTTGTCATTTCGAAGGGGTTCTGGTTGTTCTGGGCCGTGTGTATTCCGTTGAGCGCGCTGACGCTGTTTTTGTGGAAGATGGCGGCGCGACAGAGGAAGTTGTAGCTGGGTTTTGGTGGGAATTGCTGAGCGGTTCTTTGATTGTGTAATATATACTGCTGTTGTGGAAGGGGGCTGGTTTGGGTTGTGCTGAAGAGCCTTGGGATAATGAAGTAGTAATACCACGGCAGTTGAAACGCGTCAACGATGGTGAGATTAACCGGATGCTCTAGATCTGATTTTATTTCTAAACTGTTGCTTAGATAGTAAGATAACGTGTCGAAAGTGGTGGATTAGGGTTCGGAAACACTCAAACGTTAGATAGCCGAATGCAATGCACGATAACCGAGATTGCTTGCGCTTCTTGCACTAACGCTAGCACTCGCAAACTCCCGAGCAACCTCGGCTTGACGGACTAGTACTAAGTAATAGCTAGCAGCTGGCCTTCACAATGACCCCATGGATGTATCTTCATGATTTTTGTTCAGCCAGTATTCTTTTACTATTCGCTCCATCTTTATTTAGCAAACTTTCTCCAGCTCTTCGGGTGTTAATGAGGCCCCAAGACCCCGTTCCAACTTTGTGCTATGGTTCACGCTAATTGAATGAAACCTGTGCCTAGTGTGACAGACTACGGCTGAAAAGGATTGTTGGTGCCAGCACACATACGACGACCAGCAAAAACTGATCATAGCAAGTTTGGAGCCTGGGGTCTTGGTGATTCTTAAAGTTTATTAGAGTATAACTCAAGAATACTGCAGGTTTCGAACCTACACCATGGTGCTTTTTGCACGTATCTCCGTCTGGGCAAGGGCTCGCTCTAGGGTGTCCAAAGCAATCCGCATTACCGAATTGCCGTGGTAGCAGCTGAACTCAAAAAGCGAAGAAATTTGACAATTGATAAATCCGACGTCAGGTAATCAGACCGATAAACAGAATGTGAACAGAAAAGGCAAACGCCCATGCTCCCGGTTGATGCGGGAAATGAGAATCAGTGCTGTCAACTTAACCTTTTGTCCTGAACCCTTGCCGATCGCCCGCATGATAAGGATCTGATCTGAGTGATCGCCAATCAAATCAGCTTATCGGATACAGGTCTGCGAGCGATCACTTTCACAAGCACCGGTAGGAACATAGCATTTGGGAGGTGATGGATTATGGTTCGGCAAATTTGTAGTTTTTGTACCAGGCAACGGTCAACCTAAAGTGATAGAGGGGATACGATGTAAGATAGCTGAGATCTGTAAGAAATGTCACCCTTAAATAGAAACGGCTTATCGTGTTCCCGTGGTTGTGGGTTGTATTTTCGTGTGAAAGAATCATTTGAATCGGCGCAGGATGGGTATTGGTTTCACTATGAATAAAATACCAAGTAGTAATGGCGTAGTAAGTGCAATTGGTTAAGCACCATCCTGTAAATAGTGATCTTCAATTGAGGTACGCCGCTGGCACATTCCCGAGTTTAGCCGAGGAGCTGGACAGTGGTTCTTTATACCCACTACTTGTGTCATTGTTCGGTATAGACTTGTAGATACCTCCGAAACCAAAGGATTAGAATTCTTCGTTCATTTCACCCTGCTACACCCAAAACCATAGGATTGGAATTCTTTTGAGGTGCATATAGCTGCGGCATTGCGGGATGCATTAGTGTTGTCTCCAATGTGACATGAAACATGAAGCACTGCTGCTTATTACCAGTGACCGCCATCAGGAACGGAAGTTCGCCTCAGCATGTCCTACTCGATGCTATTCCAGTTTGAATTGTGAATACACGAGCCTTACAATGCTAGGTAGGGACTGTAGGTTGTGGCTGCCCCACTGGGACCAGATCCTGAACGAAAGATATTGATCCTTGGAGTTTAGAAACTCTACGGCTCGCTAGATCCGGCTCTAAGCCAATCTGGGAATGGCACCTATCCATCATGTGGTTGAGAGCTGAGCTACTATTGGGTTACCCTTTATCAAGCAACTAAGGATACGGCCGGTCATATTTATCTCCCCCTCATTACCTAATGCCATTATAATGCGGGGTGGCTGCAGGAAGCTTAGCAGAGACTGAAATTAGCCAGTGACTGTGATTGGCCAACAAGACCAAGTGGGCCTCGGATTTCGCCAGACGTGCATGCAAGGGCCGAAAAGAACTTACGCCTCATCTTTACAAACGGTCAAGAAATTAGTGTGCGGTCGAGACACTCATAAAGGTGCTGATGCTCTGATAGTTAAAAGTGTTCTTGCAACCACCATGCAGTTCCATCGACGTCGCATATGGAGCCGTGTTTTTCTTCCCACTCTGGTTGCCCTGCCAATCACTTCATTGGCATTGATGACCCAGCCAGTCCAACAAGCAGCATCCCCTTGCTGGTACCCTACTGTCGCATCTTCAACTGCACCTTATAATGGCGCCCCAGCTGACATCCACCCGACGGCGATCCCAGGACTCAGCCGGCGACAGTCGGGATGGCGAAAACCTGATACGCTTGGCTGGAACGATTCGTTAACCTGTAATGTCGGCGTTTGTAATCCAACCGGTTATTGCACAGTTTTTGCAAGTCATTCGCCACGAGACAGTGTTGTAACTGGGATTTGTTGCCCAACGTATGATCATCTGTTAGATGCAATGAAGCATTACAATTTACTAATTAAATAGTAGTGGTGCTACATGTGCTTACCAGACAACATGCGTGGCTTACACGTCTCACACCATAAGTAAAATCTCGAGAGATCTAGTCATCGACGGGACGGCTTTTTGGTTCGCAAAATACATTCCACAAACTATCAGGCTAAGCTGATGCGCTACAGCGGGAGCGTGTATAGTATCTGTGCTTCGGTAAACATGGCGTATGGATACGGTCTAGGTACTATCCTCTGGAGGGGTTGTGATACCTACAGTTGGCGACATTTTACCACCAACTCATTGTGGATGCTGTACCGTGATGAGACGAGCCCGGCAAAAGGTCCAATGCCTACAACAACCTTCAGCAGCACCCCCATAATTTCCGTCGTTGTCATTACTCTTACCGCATCACGTGAAGGGCATACCGGTATACCTGTCGGCGTCATTACGGGTGTAATGATTGGAGGTATCATTGTTGTTGTGCTTGGTGTGGTGACAATAATGGTAGTCAGATCCAAGCTCCAAAAGCCCAACCTGACGACGGAGTTCATGGCACCATTTGAACCAAAGGAGTCTGTATTTCCGGCACCAGTGTACACCAGCAGTACGGGATATCCGTCGCCACATCAGCAGGAGTTGGATGGGCACCAGCAGCCTGTGTGGGAAGCTGACAGTGGACGTGGAATTGATGCACATCTAGGTTAGCCGGGAGCGTAATTTAGAGGCTCTTAAAAGTATGAGAGTATCATAGTATATGTATTCTTCAGTGGTTCTTTGACTGGACGAGAATGCTACTTCGCAAAAATTGTGGGGCTGGTAATATTTCTGAGGTGGTGGATTAGGGTTCGATGAAATACTCCATGCACACGAACGTTGAGATAGCCGAATGCAATGCACGATAACCGAGATTGTGGCCAATGGCTCTGCTTCCTTGCACTGCACAAACGTTAGCGAATCTGAGCAACGCTGAGCGTGTCGCAATACCAGGTAGCCAGCCCCCACCCACCAGGCAGCGGAAGCGTCTTACACCACCCCTTGCCAAGATTATATTTACGCAGATTCCGTATCACTTGTGGTCCCAAAATCTCGTCCCGCTATCCACGCACTCGACCGGGTAAGACTGAGAGTCACCAGCCATCCCGATAAAGAGCAAGAGTTGGTACTATCGACGAAAGTGCGGGCATGCACCGACAGCAGCCTATCTCAAGCGCCCCGGGCAGCGGGATGAGGAGGATCAGTGCTGGTCGCACAGGAAGCCAATGCAGACTCGCAAACACCTCTTCCGCCACTGCAAGCGGTGGAATGGTGAGCAGCGGGAGCTCTAAAAGACGGTCGGATGGAGAACGGACTAGAAGGCAGGAAGGTGTCGGCATGTGCAGATATCAGGACTATTTTTGTTGAAGATGTGTCATCAGGAGGGCTGGAGTCGAAGGCTCACGGGCATGAGGCCTAGCCTCTGGAGTAATGCTCCGCATCGGGCTCCAGTTGTGATACTCCGCATCCTCGAGTATGGTGTTTCCTTCTTTATAAGCCTATCTATTTCTCTCTCGTTGTACGGTAGACAATTCAACCTCTTTCTTCGTGCTGGATTGATCTCAACAAAAAGTGGGGTATTGTGCGTGCGGTCTTGGTGTGGTGTTTCCTGGCATTTCCAGCACCAGAATACTCGAGGTTTCGATCCTACACTTTACCACGTATAACTGTCTAGGCTGATGGCTCTCTCCTTGCTGATTTGATTAATATAACCGCCCATGATTGGACACCGGCCGCGGTAGGCTTTGGTGGGAAATATAAAGTAACTACAGGTGCTTATATCGCCAACTGAACTCTCCCAGTTTCGAACCTACATCATCGTGTTTTCTAGCACTCGTTCAGCTATCTAAGCAAACACATCACTTCTAGGTAGGTCAATAATTAAACAATATGATTCACCTCAGCTATAATTATCCAGTGTAATCACAGGTAAAAAAGAATTGAATCGACTTTGAAGTAACTCTCAGGTTCTCGGGCTATGCAGGTTCCGGGATATCGCTTTTCCAGGCACATCTATGAAGAGCGAGATCATAGAATTTCGGAGGCGATGGATTAGGGCTCGGCAAAATCTTGTACATATCAGGCAACGGCCAGGCTAAGTTGAGATGGCGGGATAAGATCTAAAACAGTCGAGATCTATGAGAAATGTGCCGTCTCAGTTAAAGCGGCTTAACATCGCGTTCTGGTGGATGTGTGTTGCCTTTTCGTCTGAAAGCATCATTTTAATCGGCGCAGAATGGGTACTGGTTTTTACGCGTTATCTCCCATTTTTGTCTGGCTTCTGTACAAAGCATAACCGCATTCGTAAAGCAAAGTTGGGGGATTGAAATCCTTCGCTAATGACCAAGGTTCACATATCGTTTGTAACAATATCCAATTCAAATTCACATCTATCCAGCAAGGAACGAAGAAAAAAATCGTCTGCTCTATCGCGCAATTGCTTCACCACGTTCATACCCACCATGGTCCTTTCCACGTATTGTTACCCACTGATCACTGATTATTACCTATTTGAGATAGTTTATAACTCTGCTAGATTAAGAATATGCAGTGCCGAGCCTCCATTCTATTGCTTTAGCACTGCTAAACATCAGGTCAAAGTCGGGAGCGCCCAGTTCGTCATCTTTTATCTTTCTCTCGATACCTAATACCTAATGCCATCATAGTGCGGGGTGGCTGCAGGAACCGATCTTGGCCGGTGAATTGATTGGCCAGCAAGATCTAGCTTGACTATTTTCGTCAGACCTCGGGGGCTAAAGAGAGCAGTGTGTTGTAAAGAATCACTTATAAAAATGCTGCTCCGCAGATAGTTGGGAAATTTCTTGCATCCACCATGCAACTCCATCGACATCGCCTATGGAACCGTTGTATTTTTGTCACCCTGATTGCCCTGCCGATCACTTCGGTGGCGTTGATAACCCAGCCGATACAGCCCGAGGCTTGGCTCGCACCCCACTATTGCGTCCCCAGCTGCACTGTCAAATGGCACCCACACTGAAAAGACTCATCCTACCACTATCCCAGAACTCCGCCGACGACTGGTGGCTACGTCTCTGAACGGGAATCGTCTGCAGACCTGTAACGTCAGCGTTTGTGATCCGGGCAATCATTGTACTGTTATTTACATGTGGGAAACACTCCAAACAACTTATCCAGCAGGGGCTTGTTGCGAAGAGTAGGTTGACTCATTGAATGCAATGGAAAATTACTAAAACATTTGATAGATGGTCTTCATGTGCTTATCATACTCATACTACATGCATGGATTACACGGATCACATTATGAGTACAAACTTAGACAACAGTGCTATCGAAAACGCACCATACTGGTTCGCGCTATCTTGCCAAATTAACACGCTATAGCGGGAGCGCACAGAACCGTTGTAATTCGTTTTACATCCAGTATGGGTATGGTCAGGATACTCTCCTCGTGGTGGGCTGTGATACTTCCACGGGAGGATTTACCATCATCAACAAATCATGGCCGCTGTTCGTGGACGAAACGAGCTCCACAAATGAGCCGATGCCTACTGCAACCTTCAGCAGCAATGGCGAGCCATCTTTGTTCACCAGCCCCGCACTCCAACACCCATTGTCATTGCCAATACTCCTGCCGTATCACGTGGACAGCCCACCAGTTTGCCTATCGGAGCCATCGGCGGTATAGCGATTGGAAGTATTGTTGCTATTGTACTTGGTGCTATGGCAATTCTGGTAGTCTGATCCAAGTTCCAAAAGCTCAACCTGCCGACGGAAGCTATAGCTCCATTCCAACCACAGGTTCCCCCATCCCCGGTACCGGTGCACATCAACACAGGGTATCCATCGCCACAGCAGCCGGAGCTGGATGGACGCCAGCGGCCAGCGTGGTAAGCCGACAGTGGGGGAGAATTGATGCACATCCAGGTTGGCCGGGAGCGCAGTTTAGAGGTATATAGAAGTATGGGAGTATCATAGTATATATATTCTTCAGTGGTTCTTTGCCTAGCCGAGATGAGGTTAGAGTGCTGAACATAGTAGGTGGTACACGTAATGTTTATTCTATACCTGGTTGCTACTAGTAGTTCTTTAAAAATCACTGCCAAAACCTCCATCGCATCTTTTTCTATCCGTCATTATGGATCTGGGCTGCCGACCTTACGTTCACCAGAATTCCGTATCATTCTGGATCTAATCGTGCGGTTCTCGCTGGTATCTACTTGTGTAATGGGGGTGATGACTAAAGACGTTAGAGAGGGAATTTCTCAGCACAAAATTGTCAGCAACTGTCACTCCAAAAACTGGACTAACAGATTCTCGACGGAACTTGGCAAGACATATGATACCCGGTGATATGCCGTGGTCTGTCATTACTCCTCAGGAGGTGTTTCTTGATTTAGACATAGTACTAGTGTGTTAGATTCTACGTATCACCGATGCGACCTCAAATCGTTGAGTTTGAGGTTAAGTTACTAAGTGATTTAGGGCCAGTGATTATGTAGACGTCATTCTCTTTAGCCGAAGCACATATCGTTGCCAGATATCGCGGACAAAGCCTATTTATCTGAAACTTCTTCGGTTTTTGCTTTCAGCAACGCCGACTGTTGTCAGATCTTCTTCGCTATTGCTGGGCGCCATACGTCACATTGGGACGTAATCTAATCTAATCTATCTCATTGTGTCTCATTTACTCTTGTCGATCAATGTTGAAAAGATTAGATCTGATCAGCTGTGATCATCGATGAGAGATTCTCACTCCGCCACAACTCGATGCAGCGAAGATCAACTCTAAGCCCCAGGTTCCCGGGCGATTTGCAGGTCTCTGAAGCGCCACCTTCCATGGCACCACATTATCTCTTCTCTAAAGATGATTACCAAGCTGTGAGCACAGTGGTATCAAATGCCACCGTTGTGGTGGTACCTCAATGCTACCCTCCAATTTCGTCATATTTCCAGCACCTATGCATTTGTATAAGCTAATAGATGGCGTCTTCAATTCACAACGCTTAAACAGCCAAAGCCTAACCGCGAAGAACATGTAGTCGTAATAGAGGAATACGGACGACGCCGATTTGAGAGGCAATACAAGCTTTAGCTCCTCCAGCAACAACCAAAATAAGCTTTTGGCCGACTGAGCCAAAGGTGTACAGATCGGCAACAGCCGGAACTTGCTTAATTAAAGTATTGGCACTGAAGAGTGACATCCTATGACCCTTGGCCCCAGAGATGCGATCGAGCAGCTTGGTTCATTACATCTTGGCACCGCAGCATTGTTGGGATTTTGGCAGCCACAATACCCAACTGCTCTGGAACCACGAAAGATAATACAGGAAAATAGTCGAGCTTCACGACCAGCGCGGGAAAGAACCAAGTCTACTATGCTACCTAGATCTAATCCATCTTATCGGCATATCTATCGTACAATGTGAATTGCCGTTTGACAAGCATCAGATCTGATGGATAGCGATAAGAGAGATTGCGTCTGTGGGTTTACCTCAATTAGCATCTTTCCGAGCTATGTAGGTCTCTAGGACACCACTTCCCGAGGAACGTACGGTACACCTCTACGAGAGGTACTAAATGCTCTTACCATGGTCGAGAGGCCATCATCCGATCTAGGTGGTCAACTTTATCTCCCTTTCATTACCTAAGTCCATCATAATTCGGGGTGACCGATGCAAGAAGGCTAATCATATTCAACGTAGTTGTAATTGGTCGGGAAGATTGGATGGCATCATTCGTTCGCTTGGTATTGCTCAAATCTCACGTTTCACATTACTCCCCAACCATTCTAGCTGTTCTCCTGTCCATGCCGCAGAAAGTTATCGGCACTGACGTCAAGCGCATTTAGTTTCTTTACCGGTATATCATATCATATCGCTCTCAGCAAGTTTATCTAAATCAGTAGCCAACATGACCGACCACTACCGTTCCACCAGCCATATGAACCGATATTAGAGGTGCATGTTGATGTAAAGACTAGTAAAAAGCGATAACCACAGATCTCCAACCTACAGCGAACTGCAGTCTTCGAACTTAGTAAGAATGATAGCCAGTAGTAGCCGGTGGTGTTATAAGTAATCAAGCACGATTTTCTAGCCTACGAGGTACACCGGTAGTTTGTGGCGTTACAGAATGAAATGGGCGACGGCAGCAACTGCGAAGCAGGTATCTGGTAAGCTCAATAAATCAAAGATTTTCAGTCTTGATAGCACGAGGTTTCATTCTCAGAGTCCAGCTTATGCCACGGAAAAGGCGAATGGAAATCTACTCGTGCCTTCGAAGTCGGAGGCACCACCAAGAAGTCATCGTTTATAGAGAACATGCGGTTATTATGAAAAGGTCAGTGGGTGGTTCTATTTGTACTCGTTGATTGTTCCTCTGTTTTCTTTCCAGGTCAATATTCGACCCAGCTCAACTGGATGTTTACTCACTCTAAATGTACTCTAGGTGCAGTTGCAGCAGCGAACACCGGTATGTAATCGGATCTTATCCATCTCATCACCCCTATCTATCGATTAGATCTGATCAGAGCAATAACCATAAGAGAACATCACGCGGTGAAGATCATCTCCAAGCTCCAGGTCCCCGGGCTATGTAGGTTTGTGAAGTATCACCTTCCATGGTACTACGTTATTCCTTCCCAAAGGCGATTATCAAGCTGGTGAGCGCTACCGCCGCGGACGAGAAGCCTAACATCAGGCCAGTGAGAGACACGACCTATCGAATGAGGAAACGAGAGTTGCACCAGAACGTGAGATGGTTGGTGTAACATGGAGAACCATGATCCGAAGTTTAGCGCCTGAAAATCCTGGGATTCACTACGTTGCTACAAGAAATGTGCCGAATTTCCAGCGTCAATGAACCCTTTGTCAGTTGACTATGCTCTTGTAAGAGAAAAAGATCTGGGACACCCCAATCCCTACTCGGGTATTGAGATTTGCAGTGACAGCAGGGTATTGACTGGTGGTGGAAACTGACACAGATGTCCGTGCACAGCAAATCTACTCCTTTTAGGTAAAATTCTGGCATATTTACCAATGTTCCTAATAATTCCCTTTTATGTGTCGTAATAAGCGCCCGGTCCTTTCTCCCTAACCCGAAGACTCCCCTACATTTCAGTCCCGAAGCTCTCGCCCGTGGCTGTCTTTACTTTCAGAGCTAAGATCACCCGCGGCGGCACTCGCCATTCTAGCGGTTGATTCGGGGAGGCAATCGCACTGCTAATAGGGAAATTAGGCAAACTACATACATAACCAACTATATGAAACCGTACGATCTAGTAACACAAGGCAGTAACTTCTACCTGCTGATGACATTCAGTCATCGTTGCCTCCCATCAAGACACCGAGCAAGACAGCTCAAGTGGTCGCTTTCCCGTGTTTCATACCCTCGTGAACGTCTCATTGATATCGAAACACATTATTTGAAGCTAGATCTTTAAGTTCAGCAGCCGTGGGGATAAATGCATCGGGAAAAATAAGGTCGCGCTCAGGCGGAGAAACCAGTGCGCTCGAGCGAGGATTTTCCGCTCATCCTGAGCTCGGGCTTGTAAACCTCGTTGAGATGTATTGTATCGCTCAGACTAATTCGTCTCGTTTACGCAGGTACTCGATTTTTGTAGTTCCAGTTTCATAATCACGAAACATTTGTAAAATGATAATATGGCATCTACTGTCCCCGTAATCAAGACTAGTACACTGCCGGCAGCTGACGACCTTTTTTGTTAGTACCGCCAGATCCTGACATGTAATTTTGATGGTACAGATATATTATGACATATATTAGAAACAGGATAGGTGATGAGCTGATCCGTTAGACTAGAGTTTATCTTAGTTGGTGGTGCGGTTTGGAACTAGAGATTGAATAGAGAGTAGTTCTTGCCTTCTGTATGTACTTGTCTTAGAAAATCTACACCTCCAACATGGCCACTCTCTTTGCCCTCGCATTTAGTGCTTTCCAGTGCAAAACAATTTACCGCTGCAAAATGCAGATATACCTGGATTACCTGTACGAGCCTTATATGAAGATGGAGTGTATGAGCCTTGTATGAGACTTGCTCAAGCTTGTATCAGGATACGAGGTAACGTATAGTTGTGTAAGTAAAATTATACATATACAAGACTTTTTGCCTTGAATAATAAACAATGAATCTTTACCTTTTATCATGTTGCCTTATCAACTTCTTAGTTTTTCCCTATATATACAAAAGTCTCCTTCCAAAATTATGGCAGTGAGAAATCAACCTAGCATACAGTAGTTCTTTACAATTGTGGATGAAGGAGAATTTCAGCGAGATTTGGTACGCGAATTACAGAAGGATGCAGAGGATCGAATGATTCGTGGCATGGATGTTGTTAAAGTAATTCCAAAGAACGCAGCAGTGGAGATTACAACTTTGCAGCGGGCCCGTAATACGTTGGAACAGCAAAGGGTCAGAGTAAGTGAATTATTCTATTCTTTTTGAAGAAAAATAGTTTATAGTTACTAGTTCCATTCGGGTATAGAGAAAGAAGAAACAGATTGAGATTGATGCTGGAAAGCGCAATGCCATTGCTGGACGGAGAATCAATTCCAATATTGTTTCTACTGTTTCTACTCAACCTTCTGGTGAAATGAATTTGCTACATATGACTACAGCAACAAACCAATCGCATTCCACTGTACGCAAAAACGATACACCATGCAAGGGAGTTATATGCCGAAGCAAAGTAACCTGGTTCAGTCCACTCATCTGGCCGATGATTGATGAGGCTTCAGGGAAACATCCATTTAATGCACGCCAAATTGTTAAATACCTTGAGATGCGATATTATACCCTTGGCTATTTCAAGTATCTTGCCCCAACATCTGTACAAAACTGGATCGATATACGAAACCACCGCTGTCATCTATCAGTTATAGAGAGAGTACAAGCAGGTACAATTTGAAGTAAACAAGGGCAAGGACGGGCATGTTTTGCGGATCATATGGAGTTGAAAAGTGATATAAAATCAGCACTTTATGAATTCGTACAGCTAGTCTGCCAGCCAATGCTTCAATCGCCCGAAATATAATCCTGGGTATGATTTTACAAATGGCACCAGCGCTGCTTGCTCCAAGACTCGATGGCAATCCTTCTTTCCCTCGTCGCATTTTACAGCGTTTTCTGCAACATGAGCTTTCCTGGCCTCTCCAAATGGGTACAAATGCTAGTCACAAGCTTCCAGAGGATTGGGAAAATCAATGTGAAAAGGCCTTCTTTCGTCTCGTTTATGTAATCAACCGTGAAAAGATACATCTGACACTGTGGATAAATGCCGACCATACGTAGTTGGTTTTAATTCCCGGTGGCAATCAACGGACATATGATGAAAAGGGTACCAAACAGGTATCACAACTTGGAATGGAAGAAAAGCGTACATTCACCTGTCTACTTGCAACATCTGCCGACGGACAGATTCTTCCAGTACAGGAAATGTGGTATGGCAAGACTTCAGCGTCATTACTGTCAAGTGCAGCAAGGAAAATATTGGGACAAGCTAGATATCTATTCTCTACCAATTCAAAGACCTATTGGAGTAACTTTGAAACGATGCAGGAGTTCTTAAAGCTGATTGCCCGATATCGAGAGAACATGATTATTTAATACATATACCTATTGATGCAAAAAATAATTGTGTATCTTGATTGTTGGTTTGTACACCGTAGTAAGAATATACATACCTGGTACCGTACTATCAACTGGTTGATAACCATCTTTGTGCCTAGTGGTTGTACACCGATATTTCAACAATGTGATGTAAAACTCCAACGGTTATTCAAACACCATGTACGTTTCGCTGCAAGTGACTACTTTGTTTCTCAGGTGCAGCAAAGTATTGCAGCGGGTACTAGTCCATCTGAATCACGCATTGATTTACAACTTAGGCCACTGAGAGATCAAACTGCCAAATGGGTTTACCATGGAATTGAAAAACTAAATCAGGATCGAGAATTTGCCCTTCGTGCATGGTCAAAGTCTCAGGTACGCAGTTGGAATCTTTCATGGGACCCTCTCATTTCAACGTTGGCTCGAGAGACATTATTAGCGAAGTACGATGAGTTTATGAAGAGTATCATTGGCATGCAAATTCCCGTCAAGCCAAGGTGTTCAAAAGAGTTCACCCAGCCGAAGGCTTCATATTCAAACACTCCGGTGGGCCTAAACTCAACACAAACACAATTGAACTATTATCCTGAAAACGAAGGTGAGAATAATGAGCCATACGATTCCACAATTGAGGATGAAGATGACGTACTGCTGGAGGTTGTTTGACTTGCTGTCATGGATTCTCAGAATTTCCAATCATCACAATCAGTAAGTACATGCCAGGATACAGATAGTACATCCACTGCAGCCTGTCTTCCTGCGGGCTTTAGAAGAAGCGCCAGAGTTGGATCACAATCGGCAGTATTCTATGAGGAAAGTGATTGTGAAGAAGAACCAGAGTGGGAGCATGCGAAAGGCGGTGGAGGAAGCCCTGGCGAGGATGAAGTGAAAGTTCAATGGGGAACCTTAAGGCATGCGGCCTGTACTGGTGGAGTCAAAAAGATCCCTCTGGAAAGCCACCTGCAAAAAATTAGATAGAAAATGCGAAATTGACCCTTCTCCTGACATATCCCCTCCCAAGTACAGAGCCGCCGTGACATAATTTATCTAGTACAATGCCCACCTGACGCTGACCGATATCTGATATTTTCAAGTACGTACACCCATCCTGACAGCTTACGAACTATCCTCGATGGCGGAGACAGTGTGTCTATCTATATACTAGGTATGTAGCGGCTTCGCCGCCCCCTTCGGTAAAAAAGAATCCTAAACCCCAAAACCCATGAAATCCAGCCAGCTCTCAGCCGGTTCACATTACGTCCAGCCAGCCGAGAGCCAGCCCATCAAGATTGCGTCCAGCCAGCGCAGAGTTAGCCTGTCCAGATTACGTCCAGCCAGCCGAGAGCCAGCCCGTCCAGATTGCGTCCAGCCAGCTGAGAGCCAGCCTGTGCAGATCACATCCAGCTAGCCAAGAACCATCTCAGAGTGAGTATGTCAGCGTTGTCTAGATCATCTCCAGCCGGCCAAAAGTCGGCCCGTCCAAATCATATTCAGTTGACCAAGGTCAGCCCGTCCACATCATATTAAGTTGACCAAGAGCCAGCCTATCTTGACCATGTCCAGCCAGCAGAGAGCTAGCCCGTCCACCCGTCTCGATCGTCTCCACAAATTCGAGAGCCAGCCCGTCCAGATTACGTTCAGATCACGTCCAGCCAGCCGAACCCGTCCAAATTGTATCCAGCCAGTAGAGAGCAAGCCCGTCTCGATCGGCTCCAGACATTTGAGAGCCAGCCTGTCCAGATCGCGTCCAACTACCAGAGGGCGAGCCCATCCAGATCATATCTAGCCAGCCGGGAGCCAGCCGGTCCAGATCGCATCCAGCCAACACATCTAGATTGTTTCCAGCAAGTTGAGAGCCAGCCCACCCAGATTGCGTCTAGCCAGCTCGGATTGCTGACCAATAGCTGTTGTGAGAGCCATACTTAAGCAAAGCGCCACAGTTCACTAATCATGACTGAAAAAGACCATCTGCCAACCAATGAGCATTCTGTAATTTGCCACAGTAAGATGGTACGTACCACCATCAACCAATGAGAATGCTTTGAGCCGACAAACCATGTGTATATATTATAGATAGATGTACGTACGGTCGATCGAGGCTGGTGGGATAGGGTACTCAAGTTCATATAAAAGCATACTTGGAGGCAGTAAACGAACGCACTTACAGATGGCGACCACGACTGGGGACGACAAGTGGCGTCTCCGACCATTCTTTCCGTCCGTCCCCGTCCGTCCCCGTCCTGACTCGGACGGACGGGACCGTTGACATCGCTGCTTCAATATTAACTCATAATCTTGCATTGGGTAGGTAGAGAGGGATGACTTAACTTCGAGTTCGCATGTACTAGTAGAGTAGTGGGCGAGATAGAGAGAGCTGGGGGATGGCGATGGGACGGATGGGAGGAGATAGGGGGAACATAAAGTCACCCTTCCTAACCCGATCCGGCTGGGCATACTCTTATTCGGTTCGCTAAAACACTGCGCAAAACGGGAACGTTGAGATAGCCGAATGCAATGCACGATAACCGAAATTCAATGCTTCCGCTTCCTAAAACTGACGCTAGTACTCCTGAGCATGTGATACCTCAATGCTAACCCTCCAAGTACGTCGTCCACCTGTCAGATGTCTAAGCAAATAGGTCGTGTTAAGCTCACAACGCTTACACCAGCCAACGCAGAGAACAAATAGTCATAACGGAGCCAGCCGATTTGAGAGGTCAATACAAGCTTTAGCTCCCCCGCAGAAACTAAAATAAACTTTGGCTAACTAAATAAGCCAAGTGGAAATCGGGTACGGCCGGTACTCGCTCACCTAAAAGTAGCGACGGACTCCGAAATACTTATCGTCCTCAGAATTACTCTCTACTATTGTATACTATGGTTAAGTGCTCTATTGCGCAGAAGTGCATCATCAAATGGAAAATGTAGTTGATTGTAATTCCATCAGTTGTATTTATGGGCTCATGCTCTATCTCCTTGGGCCCGGGGACCATACTAACTCAAGTCCGGTCCTGTCTCGGACTCTGCAAGTGCCAGTGAAACTTTTTCGTAGTATCGAGTGATAGATCAACCGACTCACTGTATTGCTCTAGAGTCCCAGTAGTCAGGCGTTGTAGGTACTGTAATTAAGTAGGATGCTATTGGCACCAGTGCTGACAAAGTGACGCGTCTGGAGAGCACTTTCAGGTCTTAAACTTACCCGTCGCCCAAATAGTTTAGATCTCACAGCTAGCAAGTGTGTCCCAACTTGAGTACCCATGTCCCTTTGGGGATAGAAGACAGAGAGAGATATACCGCGTTAAGTCTGCGTACCGCAACGGGGGTGCTGCACTAACACTCCGTCCCAATAAATCTGCACCATGTAAGTAAAAGAGTGCACCCATGCGGCTACGATAGTACAGACATAGCGGAGGCTGCATGGTTCTGCGTACCAACTCCGATTCGATTTTGGGTTCATTGAGTACCCAGAGCCGTTCTACCGCAACCGCTTTCGCCAACGCAGAACTCAAAAATTAAAGAAGTTAGAAGTTTGATAACATACATGATTAGAGTACAGTTAACATCACACCCTGATCTAATCTAATTGGATCCGTCTCATCGCGTCGCACTAGTGTGCATCTAGTGTACTCTTCTCGTCAGATTTTTAAGTGTCCGCACCCCTGCAACTCTAACGGGTGCGGACACTTAAAAATCTGACGAGTGTCACGTTGATCACTACATGACAAGGCCTAGACCCCAATAGTGATAACTGCGGTTGATGATCAGATTAGCGCCCTGGTTCACCCAAGTGGTTAGCATCGGAACACATCAGCTCCAACTAAATTCCCCGGGCCATGTAGGTCTTGGGACCCTAGCTCGTACCTGACTATCGCGTCCTCAACTGTACCTTTGAATGGCGCCCCCGCTGGGAACATCCATCCGACCGTTATCCCAGAACTCCGGCCAAGACAGTTGAGAAGGCAAGCATCGGATTCGCTTGGTTGGAAGGATCTGAATACCTGTAACGTCGGTGTATGCAACCCAGGCCAATATTGTACAGTTTTTGCAAGCGACACACCACGTGACATTATTGTGACGGGGTATTGTTGCATCAAGTAAGTCTAATTATTTGATGCATTGGAATATTACTGAAATATTTGGTAGTGGGTTTACGTGTACATTCCAGACTGCATGCGTAGATTACACCTTGCACACCATGAGTACGGTCTCGTTACAGACAGTCACAGATGGAACGGCATTATGGTTCGCTAATGCATTCCACAAGCCCTCACTCTAAGCTGACACACTATAGCGGGAGTGCTAATCCCAATTGTGCTTCGGCGTACGTCGCCTATGGGTACGGTCTGGGCACTCTCCTCTGGCGGGGTTGTGCTGTTCACAAAGGAGGGAGGACCTTCACCAACAAATCGTGGATGCTTTACCGAGACGAGACGAGCCCCGCAAAAGGGCCGATGCCTACCACAACCTTCAGCAACGACCACGAACCACTTTTGACCTATAGTTCTAGTACTTCTAGCACTAGCTCAAGCACTCCCACACCCTCTATCAGTGTCATTGCTTCTGCCGTGTCAGGCGCACGGTCTATTGGTATGCCTACCAGTGCCATTGCGGGTATAGCAATTGGCGGTATAGTAGTTATTGTACTTGGTGTTGTGGCAATAATGGTGGTCCGGTCCAAGCTCCAAAAGCCGACGGAAGTCATATCACCATTCCAATCAGCAGAGCCTCTATCGCCAACACCAGCAAACACAAACAGTACGGGATATCCGTCGCCCCAGCAACCCGAGCTGGCTGATCCTTGGGGGCCTGTGTGGGAAGCCGATAGTAGGCTCAGAATCGATACGCAGCCGGCAATGCAACTCAGAGGCCCATAGAAGTCGTGAGGTTATCACAGTGTATGTTTCTAGGTAGATTTTCAGTGGGTTTTGCGTGGCTCGGATAAAATTGACAGTGCTAAACATGGGAGTCAATACTCGTAAAGTTGGTTTCATAACTGGTAGCTCTTAACTAATTCTTGTCATGATCGATACGGTACTCAAGTTCGTTTAAAAGTCGAGCACACTTAGAGACCGTGATCAAACACACTCAGAGGAGGTGCACGTGAAGACAGTGATCGAGCACACTTAGAGACAGTGATTACGCGCACTTGGAGGTGAATTCGGAGGTGTACTTGCAGTGTTTTTGGGCTGCTGGGGTTGCAAAGCAATGGCCTGGCTTGCTTTAGCGGTGGCTTTTAAATGAGGGCTAGGCCAGCCTGCAGGTTTTATCTGCCGGCCTGTAAATTTAATGAAACAAAGGATATACAAGATATTTTGTTTGAATGACACCCTCTGCTGGCTACACTAAGAAAGCCTCCAAAGCGCGAACCAAGCATCTTATTCAGCTCAACCATCCTAGCCTTTTCTCGTGCCCAGACTTAGGTGAGTGGCGTCTGTTGAGCCTCAAATCCTCGCAGGCTCGAATTTTCGACTCAGCACTACTCCATCTACCGGACGTCAGGGTTAAACCCTCTCCGAAAACCCTAAGTGGGCTTTAGAGAGCTGCACAGAGCTGCGGAGAGCTTTGGACTATGCGGAGATCTCACTGCTACACCGATACTTCCTGAATCTTCTCCGGGAGTCTTCAAGTGGATTACAGAACCTCACCGGAACTGTAAACAGTTTCTCCGGAGAAGATTGAATAAAAGGATCTTGTTGCTTTAGTACTTAGGGGAGAACCGGGTGTATATTCTATGATATACTGAAGAGACGGAGAGAAGCAGAAAGACTCGATTTATATACAGAGAAGTATGAGAGAAGACTTTGATGCTTTGCCACTCGCCACTCTGAGTCACTCGCCACAGGATATGTAACAGATCTTGTTGAAATACTGATTGCTAGAAGCTTAATTGTACTTTCTAAGAGGGCCACAAGGCCATATATATACGGTACGAATATGTACGTACTCATCTAAATGTAGAGACGGCTGAACTCCGTCAGCCCGTATCAGAGCCATCTCCGTCAGCCCGTATGAGAGCCAGCTCAGTCAGCCCGTATGAGAGCTGAGATCTATTTATGCAACAGATCTTGTTACAGGTATACTTGTGCCGGAGATATGTTACAGATCTGATACACGGTGACTGCTACAGGGGCTGACGTCTCGTCCATATATCTCGAGTTTTTCTCCTCTCTTCTCTGTACCATAGAATACACGCACACGGTTCTCCTCAACTTCCATATCGTAACAGATCTCATATTTGTCATGTGCGAGTGATGTATCATGATGTTAGCTTCGAAGATCTCCCTAAAGTTGCATACTACAAATCACAGTGCCGTAAATTGCAGCAGAGTTGTGCTGAGGCATGATCTGCATCTATAGAAACCCCGGTGATGATCGCTTGTAGTTGAGGTGTGTTTTGCCTGTTGAAGTTCTCCCTAGTAAAACAATCTTTGCTAAACAACACAAAAGGGCACCGGAGATATATCAACTCAATGAGAACATCAAAAAACATCAAAACGGATATGCCCTGGAGTGTTTCAGTGAACTTGTCGATTTGTGCGTGCCGGACGTAATTTGCGGAGAGGGTTTATATCAGACCTCCTACGGATGTCTGGGCACGAGATAAATTCTAGCCTTAGCATTACCACATTTTATTAACTAAACCAGACGAACATATTGTTGCATATATGGACTACCTCCCTGACGTACGGCTTATGGGCTTCAGCTGGGTATCATGATCTCACGATGGTGATGGTCGTTCCAGACTCAACTGGAGATGCCAGCTAGCTGAGTGCGCATGCATGCGTACAAGGCATACTCTGAACGCCGTATATAAGATCACACGATTGTTCCTGTAGTTTAGAATATACAAGCTTCTAGCAATCAGTATTTCAACACATATCCACTACTTCATAAGGCTTTTCAAATATATACAAGCCGCTTGGGAACACTGCACTTGGCGATCCACTTGGAGATGATCGATCTGGGCTGCCTGGAGACGGTATATCGGGCTGGCACAGAACTGAGACTACCTTCTGGGGCAACTCATAATCGTGGGAATCTAAAGAGAGTAGACTCAGCTCGTGCTCCCAGAGCTGCCCGGGAGCTAGCTAGAGACCGTGAATCAGCCCTGGCCGGGAGCTGAGACTGTGTTCAGGGTTAACTCGCGTATTGCATCACATTTTTGCTGCCGTACTGGAGGTGGTTCTGCCGTTCACAACAGCGGCTTTAACAATGCGGCCGACAGAACTAGCAGCACCACCCCCTAGCTCTTGCCCTGATATTACGCCCTCTACGTCACCAGGTATATCCGCTAGTGGCGGTGATGCTTCTCCAATCAAGGACATTCAGTCTACCCCGGTGCCAGAAACCCGGCATCGACTATTAAAGACAGTTTGACGCTCTGGGCTGAGACGATGTGTCAACCTGCAACATCGGTATTTGCATGGAGGGTACATAATACACGTTTTGAAGTCTCTAGATCAAGAGACCATGCTGTTACAGGAGCTTCACGGTCTCTTTGTTAAGATAACGTTCAAGCGAGGCATGCTGCTTCGCAACAGTAGAAGGGTTGGTAGTGTTTCGGAGGTAGTGGATTAGGGTTCGGTGAAACACAGCGGGAATGTTGAGATAGCCGAATACAATGCCCGATAACCGAGATTGTGACAAATGCTTCCGCTTCCTTGCACTGATGCTAGCACTCTCGAGCATGTGGTACCTCAATGCTAACCTCCAATGACATCGTGGTATTTCTTGCACCTAAGCTAATAAATCGCGTCTTAAATCCACTACGCTTACAGCGGACAAAGCCTAACGGCAAAGTACAAATAGTATAACGGAAGAATGCGGACGTAGCCAACTGATTTAAGAGGTCGATACATGCTTTGGCTCCCTCAGCAGCAGCCAAAATAATTTTTGACCAACTAAGCCAAAGGTGTACAGATCGGCAACAGCCGGCACTTGCTCAATCTTGTTGCATGAATCTGACCGGGCTGAGCTTCAGCTGAGCTAATGTCAACGCACACATCCGATAGGGCATAAGGCACCCAACTACTTTGTATATATCTCGAGTCTTTCTCCTGCTCTCTAGTCTCTGTACCTTAGTCTATTCACACGGTTCTCCCATTCCATATTTCAACAAATCCAAGCAACCGCACAGAGAAGTGACAGCCGATGACCTCCGGCGGCACCCGATAACAGCGCGGAGGCTGTGTACGACCGATCACAGAGTTTTTGATGCACACAGCTTTCGCCACCACGAACTCAAAAGTGAAACGTTTTGACGTTAGATGGCACTAAGCCCTCCGGTACTAAAATCTTCAGGGATATAAGATATTAAAATAGTTGTAAATCATGACGGATAAGGGAACAGTGGTTTCCGGAATGTTTTAGCGCTCCTCGGAGTATTAGATTTTTGGGAATAAGCCACACCACTGAGAAACAACAGCCTGGGATCTTACGTGCTATTAGAGATGACTTTGGTATACCTATACCCTAGTCTTGCAGTAGCTGGGTCTATGGGTGTTGAGACTAATCCAAGGGGAGAAGAAAGATGATTGAACTGTCACCGTGCAAAGAGAGAATAAGATAGATATAAATGAGAAAACATACCATGCCTAGAGCGAAGCTCCACTCAGGCCGAGGCTTACGGAGAATTACCACAAGAAAAAGTGAGTTTTTTAGTTAACACTCCCCCTTTAGCTCAAGGCCTTCGGTAGTCAAAGAGAAGTGAAGACAAACTCAAAGAAGCCTATAGAAGAAAAGAAGAGAAAAGTAAAGAGAATGTGCGGGGCGGTTGAGGGATTCAGACGAGACTGGGCTTGCCCAAGGCCACTATGGCAGTGGCCCGGCTGTACATATAAACCTCACGAGTTAGGGCTAGATGGATTTATCCGAGAATGAAATATGTGTAGCATATCAAAATAAATATGATTCAGACAAATAAAGAAACCTAGTAACATCCACTACATCTCAGTCACTTGTACTCAGGCATGCTGTTACTTGTGCTAAGAACTACATTGTCTTCTGATGTATCCAGTCCATATAATTCCATTGTCTCATCAGATGGCCCCAATAACAGCCACTGGGAAAATGACCTTGCGCTATGCGTACCTCATAGAGAAGCTGTTTTTCGGACAGTATTTCATAGGAAATTTAACGCGTAGTCCTATAAAAGTCCTATAGACCTGCGTATAGACTGGGTAACTATTACACTGGCAATACTCTGTGCTAGATACTATACATGGCGTTGAATATTATGCTCTCTTCTCTCAAGTCCGCTCGACCACTCCAGATGCACTCAACTTCAAGTTCCCAAACACACTCGTCTCGAAGCTCAGAAGTACCAGTATGCTTAACTCCGCGCTATCAAGTACGCTCGACTCCATGCTTTCAAGTGCATTTGATTGCACGCTCCATATGCACTTAACTTCAAACTCCTAGATACAACCGACTTTATGCTCCTGGGGGCGGTTGACTATGGGAAGCATTTTATGAGCTGCGCGTGTGTACGTAGCGCAGTCTATAGTCGATTTGCACTTTTGCTGATGATGCATACTCAGATGCGTGAACTTCTAATCGCTACGTACTTCCGCGACGGTACTCACAGAAATGCTCAATGCATCACGATGTTGGCTATTACATATATACCTACATCGTGAGTCTCACCCTCAGTTTGATGGCTTGTACTTGTATGACGACTGAAGCTTGTATGAGGATATGCATGGCTTGCATCAGGATCAGGGTGATACATCTCATGTAAGATAGTGCATACCCATATGGGAGCCTGGACATATACGGCCTTCGGCCCTCGAGAGATCAATCAATTTAATCAAGTAACCGAACCAATTAAAGTAACAGTAGCTGTTGAACGTACGATGATGTTGAATTGGCTAGAGTACAGAGAGAATTAGATAGACATATGTATTCAAGAAACATACCATACCCTGGGCCGACTACCATACTGAGCCTGAGAGAGCCGAGCACCGTACCAAGCCCGAGATTACCGGAGAATCGAGTACTGACCAAGCCCATGGTGGTAAACGGGTATTCGAAAAGAGACAAGTAGTTGACGATAAAATGACAATAAAATGAGTAACCAACACAGTCGGTGCGAGTGGGGAGTAGTCGACAATGGTTCCACCAGTCCAGACGATCCCGGTCCACGGTAGAGCGCAGTCTAGTCCGGTCAAATGGGGAAGGTCGGACTGGACCGGACTGCGGACTGGCAGTTTTGGACTAGACGGGCTTGGTCTGGACCGATGCATTTACGCATGTAATGTTGCCATTGCTTTTTAGCCAAGTACCACCGAAAACATGACTCGACCTCACTTTTTATCACCACTCACCCCCGAATACCAACTCTAGTCGAAATTATATCACTTCTGTCTGTATATTCAGCTCCACCGAGATATATTTCCCCATGAAAAGACCAATAACCGGGAAAGTATACTCTAGCCCTGGACACCGTGCGGGATTGGTCCGGACCAAGCCCAGTCCAATCTGTCAGCATCTGGGATCAGTCCGATCCCCGTCCAAAAATTTCTTGGACTGGACCTGGACTAGACGGACTGATCCATTGTTAGACCAGTGGGATCATTGGTAGCCGAACTACAATTGCAGAGGCCATGGAGTCAAACCAAAGAGGTAGGGGACTGTTGAGCTCATTGGAAGTAAGGATATCACTATGCCAAGGACTATGATGTAACTTGCCTCTTTTGTAGTTAGCGCCATTAGCCATCGACCTTATGTGAATGCGACACGTTCTCGTTACACAATGCAATAGACACACCTTCGCATACGCACGCACATACTCAACTACGCGAGCATCCACCGCCGTACAACAGGGACATGGGATCAGCCCAAGAAGGTAGGGTCACGGAGTCGACCCAAGGTGGTAGTAGACACGAAGTCAACAAAAGGCAGTAGTTTTCATGAAGTGGACACAAGGGTGGTCGTCACGGAGTCGACACGAAGAGGTCGGGGTCACGCAGTCGACCAAGTAATCGATAGTTGATATGGTACTCGAGGCTGGTGATCGAGGCTTTTCGAAGGCGCGGTGGTTCGGAAATAATAAAATACTTTACTAATAGATGACAATTCAAAATCCTTAGTCAACAATGGGGGGCTGGTGCTGGTCTTTATGTGGTGGGTAATTCGCACGGTACTTGGTCAATATTTTGGCTTGATCGTAGACTCAGATCTCCCGCACAGGCTCAAAGTCATGTGGGTATTCGTCAAATAATGTTCTCTGCTGCAGGGTAACAGGAATGCTATTGTGGCCAAAGTCCCCAACAATGCGTACAGACTACCGTCTTTCGGGACCCAGCACCGCCGTCCAGACCGAGACCGAGTGAACACTTTGTTTGCCCTAGGGTGTGCTGGGCCGAGTCTAGAATTCCTAGAGCCCGTTCAGGGCGACTATAGGTCGCGAGCGGAGGTTACCGTTACCGAATGTGTTTAATTCCGGCCGGATACCAGGCCGGCAACCAGGCCGAGCTTACCGTGTCTACTGCCTCACCTAAAACAGGAGGTAGGATCGAGATTTGACATGTATTTGGCAGCTTTTCACTCATTTAGCTCACCCATTCAGCTCACCCATTCAGCTCACCCATTCAGCTCACCCATTCAGCTGACCCATTCAGCATTGCTCCCACATCATTGATCTACATTTTCACACTGTTGATCCGCTTGACAGAGTTGGTAGGTATAAGTGGTTTGTTCCTTTTCCCATCTTGTAGCTTTAAGCACTACATGCAAGGATTGTAAGGCCCTGCAGGGTTGTAGTCAAGATATTGGAAGCCCTAGGGCGAAAGCGGGTAGGAATTCGTAGCCTGGAAACTTGTAATCTAGGGTCGGGCATGGCTCTGCCTGGACGAGACAGATGGTTGACAAGCCTGGTTGTACCTAGTTAGAGCCATAATTCCCGCGTGTACTAGTACAGTGATATTGGTAACTACAGCCAAAAAGCCAGAACAGTTCCTAAGCACGGAATCACATCTAAATCTAATCTGATCTAATCCATCTTTTTTTTTGTTTTAATTATACTGTATTCACTCTACTTAGAGTATGACAGCCCCTTAATCCCCTCCGCCTCCGGGCTGGCCGGCTAGATGGTGGAGCTCTGCTCCTGCTACCCATCGTCCCCTTTTGACAAAAGAAAGCATCTAATAGCGATTGATACAACACACAAGAAAAAGGACAAGGAATAAGATGAAATGAAATCACGGAGAACCCGCCGGCTTTCTTACTCCTCCGCCCGTCGCCTGCTGGTTCTTACTCCTCCGCTCGTTTGGGCGGGAACTTCCCGACATCAGTAGCTACCAGGAAGTCCATCACTGCTTTATCGCACTTCTCCATGGAGAGTAGCTCAGAGACTTGCACCTGTCGGCATCTGCCCGCTCTCCATCCCATTGCTTTCCCCACCTCTTTCCAGAGCATTTTCTGCTGGTCTTTCCATCGGCTGCAGTGGCGGATGAGATGCTCCCGCGTCTGGGCCGCCGTCCTGCCTCCGCTGCTGCACCACCAGCATTTGTCGTCGTTATTGCAATAGTGATGATAGAGAAGCTTGATTATATTCTACCTAAGAGGGCCACAAGGCCAGTATATATATGAAAGCACAAGTACGACTGAATGCCATCAGCTCGTACCAGAGTCAACAGTCATCTCCAGCCATACGAGACATCACCATCTCCGGCCATACAAGACATCTCCGTCCCTGGCCATACTAGACATCGCCGTCTCCAGCCATACGAGACATCTCCGTCTCCGGCCATATGAGACATCTCCGCCTCCAGCCCTACGAGACATCTCTGGCTGAGACCTGTATACGCAATACTCCCCCACTTGCTATACACCGTAGTGTAAGAAACAAATGAAAAGATAAAACAAAGTGATTCCTATAGCAGCCTCCTTAAACCCCTGCGAAAGTGAGCAGGGAAAGAGTACTACCGTAGCCTGAGGATGGCCATTCAAAAAGAAATCCGTGTGCCCAAAAGAAAAGTGAAACAACCTTAAATCGACCTCGAGTACCATATCCCCATCGCCTTTGTAAATTTCTCGTGCTTATCCTTAGTCAATGACTTGGTTAGTATATCTGCCACAGTCTCGTTCGTATGCACATAGGAGTAATCAACTATCTTGCGGGCATGGAAATCTCGACTAGTGTGATAGCAAACATTGATATGTTTCGTGCAAGCTTTTATGATTCCAGTTGTGATTTGACTAAGTGCGCCCTGATTGTCGCAATTGATTGGGAGCGGTGATGTGTCTTAGCCGTGTATATCTCGGTGGAGCTGGAGCAGCCATTTCGCATCGTGAGAGCCTTCAGAGCAGGCGATGTACTTGGCTTTGGGAGCTGATATAGCGATGAGTTCTTGCATTCGTGACTGACCTGAGACAGCTCCATTGTGGAGATGGAAGACATCACTACCATGAGATTTGTGGTCAGCACAATCATTGGCCCAATCTAAGTCTGTGTAGCCAGTGAGTTGATCAGTCCTGCCAGTGCGGCTGCAGAAATGCGGTCGAAGGTCAGTGGTGGATTTAAGATACTGGAGAACTCATTTGGTGGCGGTGAGATTGGTGAAAGGTCGGGAATTGTATTCGCAAAGAGTAGCGACTGCGAATGTGATATCGGCCCAAGTTGCAAGTGCTACATACATCAATGAGCCGACAATTACGTGGTAGTAGTGTTAGCAACGGGTCCGGGTAACCCGCCAGCGGTCCGGGTTTGGACCGCAAAAACGGGTCGGTTCGGTTCCAGAACCGGCCAAAAACCCGACCCGCAGACTCTTGGCGGGCCAAACCCGGACCCGTACCCGTCAACCCGCGGGTTTCACCGGGTTTGGCTAGACCCGTCGGGTCCAATCTCCGGTTCTGAGTTTCGGGTTTCACATTTATGGTCGCATTCAGATATGCGACTGTTAATCGTAAAATATTGACCATGGTACGTCATGGTTCGTTTTCGACGTATTAGCCGCCTTGATGTGCAAAACAAGAATACTCAAGCGCCCAACTACATCCTGAAAATGAGCGTCAACAGAGCGTCAACGATATTTGGTCTTGCATCTTCGGTAATATG
>Ga0307514_10000182_pt1 | contig 177072 bp, 151 predicted proteins | sample 16_EM_MG_FD_203088 | JGI IMG/M metagenome (GOLD analysis project Ga0307514, IMG submission 203088) | Populus trichocarpa ectomycorrhiza microbial communities from riparian zone in the Pacific Northwest, United States - 16_EM | ecosystem: Host-associated > Plants > Roots > Unclassified...
TGTGTGGTCGGGCATGGGAGACGGTTCGCAAACGCTCACCAGTTCGTGAGATGGTCTGTAAATGTTGCGAACCGACGACTGCAGTTTGCGAACCGAAACGGTCGTCCATGGTACGGAACATATATATTATAAGCATGTCAAAAACCTTTTTCTTACGGCATTGAAGCAAGCTGCGCGCAAAAACTGAAGCATCTTATACTCATTCAAGGTGTGTATATACTACAAAATCTTGGTTGGAGTAAGTTTGGGAGTACCGAAGGGGTGTGGAGGAACCGGTAGGGTGAAAGTGGGTCGGCGACAATGGCCATTAAACAAGAACCAGAAATGAACCCCTATATGCTGACCACGAACAATACATTATGCATGACGGACATGTAGGATGCCGCGAGTGATGCACCAATGATGGGTGGAGACCAGAATCATGTTATAAATGGAGTAATCACTTGAGATGCACCGTATGGATGCATACCAGTACGCTGATACTTGTGTTCAGGTCTTGAAGCACACATAGCCCGAGGCAAAAGTGTTGAAAGATAACGGCACTTCACTATCCGAGACTCCAGACGTGCGACTTTGAAGCTTCATTCCCAGCTACTGACTGTAGCGGGCGAAGGATGTTGCGTCGTACAGTGAAAAGCTAAAAGTCCTATAGTGCATAGAATGTCATGGCAGACCATGGTGTTATTTACACGACGCCTATGCAGGTGTATGGCGTATCGTGGGAATCACATTATGCGACTATTCTATCGCGTAATTCCTACGGTATATGGTAGTGTTCACACAAAACTAGTGTCACGCGGAAATGCACCACTTATCCCAAGTTTGCCGAACTGCGGTGAAGTTTCAACGTAGTGGGAATCCTACTATGGTTATTTGTGCAGATCGCGTGACAGGTTCCACTGCGGCGTGGGTCACCTCACCGCTTACCACTACAGATCACACCACAGAGGTCCTGCAGCTGCTGTGGGTAGGCGTTGTGTTTAATAGCTGTCGTGTAATAGACACTGCCCACCTGAGATAAAACCCCGAACTGTGGTTGAGCGTAGTCTGCTCCAACGTTAGAAATCTCACCATGCTTATTTGTGGAGACACCGTTATAGGTTCGACTATGGTCCCAGCGCCGCTTACCGCAACACATTACCTACATCCAGGTCCTACAGCTATACAGTTACCGTATCCTATATCATGAGATTGTAGCGGGATTGAAACGTTGTTTAAACAATAGTTACACCTATCGTCTCATATCGCGACGCGGTTATTTGCTTTACATAACGTCACACCAACAACGTGTATCTTAAGGGAAGTAGCAGCCATGGAATTAATCATCCGACTTCTTCGGCAAGACATGGACAGTATACCCCTTCGAGTGATAGGTAAGGCACCCAAAGATACACACCAACAGGGTGGTGGCTGCAATCCGAAATGATTGCACCGCTGTTTCATAAATGTGTGGACAACATCACCCTGCATGTATAGAGGCACTAATCGGATGATCGATGGGTGCCGATGATCCGTGAATAGGGCGTCCCTCTGTATGCTCGAGGATAAAAACCGGAGATGACCGTGATCATAGATGATCACTCACCGTATATCGCAGCTATCCTGTTACGAATGCAAAGCGGACGAAGTCTATTCTACTATCTAAGGAGAAGCTCTGTGTTTATATACATGAGAGCCTGGAACACCATGGAAGTCCATGGAAGCTCACGATTGCAAATACCGGTGGCGGTGGCAGTGGCGAGTGAGAACTCGTAGATGAGTCTACGACTGTGAGTCCGTAGCCTGTGAGTCACTTCGGCGATCTCAGTGTATCAGCGACTTCCCTTCAGATCATATAGTAACATATCCTGTTGCATGTGTACCTGCATCATGAGCCTCACAGCTCAGGTCCGTTTGATATGCAGTTGGTGTTTAAAGATATGCCTCAGGAGAGCGGCTCATATCAGTGCAAACGGATATGCAAACGAATCTAGATATGGATATGGATATAGACACGGATATGGATATGGATATAGGAGACAAGTCTGTATATATACGGGCCTTCTGGCCTCGAGAGATCAGTCAATCAACAAGTCTTCAAAGCATCCAAAGTAACATATCCGGCTAGTTCACTTGTAGTACCTGTACTCGTAGCACTGTTTGGCGGTGTAAGTTAGAGGTCTTCTCCTTCACGGAAGTAAGACCAGGAAAGGCCGAGTCACAAATCTGCTGTTTAGGATTTGTAGAGCTTTAGCTATTCAACTCGTGCTAAGGTTGCAGTACCCGATCGCAGGTACGAAAGTAAGGCCGTAGTCTCACCACTTTTGATGGTCAGTCGGTAGTCAGTGCGCAAGCGAATTGCTGTAAATACCTTCATTAAATACACGCTCTCTATCAACTAGAGGTTCTGTGGGTTTATTGTGCACTTCATATGCACTTATTCCCAGAATAATACTTAGGCCTACACCGTGTCTGATATTAGGGTCGATGGTATCTGAAGTGCAGGTGGGGGAATTAATAGCGGTGTGTACTCCTGGAGTGCAGAGGAAGTGTGAACTTCGATACCAGTTATGTTACAGGCAAACAAAACACACTAACCACCATCATTTTTGATTCGCCACAGCCATATAATATTGAGTCATTCTTGGAGCTAGTCTCAAGCTTGACCTTGTCTGGTCAAAACCTAATAAATGCCGGGTTCCTCCCATCTCAGGTTTAGTAGGTGCAAATGAAGTGCGTACCAAATTCACAGAACCTCCCTACTAAAAGTCTCGGGGTCTTGTCCCGTAGCGTACATCCTCATTCTTGTACTCCCCCCGCTTTCCTGAGACAAGCAATACGGAAATTTTCCCCCTCCACAAAGTTACTTCTGTGGGACTATGCATGTTAGTCTCAGAGCCCAGCGCTTACACTCATAGAATTTTACATTCGAAAGTTTAGAGATTTACCCTCAATCAGGTTAGCGGCGCATGTATTTCCCCGTCTAGAATAGCAGATACTTCCCCATAGCGGAGATTTATGACAAAAATACCCCCAAATAATTTTCCAGTTTCAGATTACAAACTTCCATAATCCACAAGTTCGGAGTCGGCATATGACAACCCTGGCCTGAGTATTCTCTTACCTAATTAAAGAAGTGGTTCGCAAGGCGCTCGGAGTCCGGGTAGGACGGCTTGGACACAGGTATTCTCTTACATAATAAGAGGAGTGGGTCGCATAGAGGGCAAAAGAATGGGCCTATGTAATCGGTAGGGGAGAGCAAAAGAACAACTCTATAGGTCTCGAACATTGGTGTTTACAGCACTTGGCGTTTATAGCACCATGAACTCCCGGCTAAACAGGGCCTTAGTTTTGCTTGTTGGATGATCCAAAAGGTAATCATGCAAGATAAGTTTCTATCAATCAGTTCAATCAGCACCACTTTTTCGCATCATTTTCGGTAGCATGTACCCCCTCCGCGCTATATGTCTAGGCACGTACTCAAATATCCCGGGCTCTAAAGTAGGGAGACGAAATTTGACTAACAGTCTTCCCTAGCCAGCAATGGCATAATCAGATTTAAACAATCCCTCTCGGCAGGAGTCGGGATTCTGGGGCTCTGTGTCACAGTATTACTCAATAAACAACATCCACAGTTGCCAGTGAGATTTCGATGTGTTGTTTAGGATCTGGTCACCAATGATCACTCGACCCTCGAGGTTACAGAATTTGTTGCATATATGGTCCAATCTCCCTGGCGTACGGGCTTCAGCTGGGCTGATGCATAATCTCCTTAAGATGATGGTCGTTGCAGACTCAGCTGGAGATGCCAGCTGAGTGCGCATGCATGCGCGCAAAGGCATACACTGCACACCGTATATAAGATCATGAATGTACCTGTACTTAAGAATACAAGCTTCTAGCAATCAGTACATTTCAACAGAATTGTTGACAGCGATGTCAACCGTCCCAATTCTTGCCAGGACGGACGGGACGGCGCCAAAACAGTCTGTCCTGTCCAAGCATGTCAATGACGGCTAGACGGCCGGGGACCTGCCGGGGACGGCACAAGCCCCGTCCCCGGCAGTCATCCACCGTCCCCGGCCGACATCGGGCGGCTAGAGTATATACTTGGATTAAACCCAATGAAGCCTTGATAGCGTGCGGTAAAATATATAAATACCGTGATGCACTCTATCTATGTATAAAACCACATGCAAGAGCTAAAGTAAAGATAAATGAAGTGTTTACAAAGGTGGACGAAGTACCTGCTCAACAAAGTGCTTATCAGTGACCTACCAAATCGCTTGGGTGATGATATCATTCAGGCTTGTGAGTGTCTGAATTCTTGGGTAACACAAGGCTTATTCTTGGAGCAACAGAGTCAGACATGGTTAAGATGGAGCAGATGCAGAATGATCTTGCTTCGAAGTCAAGAGATTAGATGTAACTAGTTTTATGAGATTTTGTAATGTACACTGCACGAGATCCATGGATGTCGGCAGATGACGGCCGGGGACGGCTACTTCGCCGTCATTGCCGTCCGTCCCCGTCCTGCTTCAAAAAGACGGCGCCGTGTCCGTCCTACCCTCGGACGGACGGCGACTTAGCCGTCCGTCCCCGTCCGCAGTGATCCCGGACGGACGGGACGGTTGACATCACTGCCCTTAGATAGTTTTCCTCCAACACTACTCAGTGGTGAGCTCATGAGTAACAAACGAAGGATAGAGCGTTTCTATATACCCAATAGAGATCCAAGATCCCATAATACCACCAGATAAACTATTTTGACACATTAGCTGAACTAGCTGGTAGGTCATGGTGCTATAAATATCAGCGCTACAGGGTCAAAACCTGTGATAGTTACTTTCTTGTCAATTAATGTTTTACAAAATGTTACTTAACAGACGCCCAAGCGATTGTCTTCAGCTCCTGACCCCCACATCCCATCCAGCCGCACCGTGGTGTCTACAATCGGTAGGTTGTATATATATATAAGTGACACCTATGTCTCAGGGGTAAGAACTATAAATCGACTGCACTTCCAACGCTTTCGTCTATTATGCGTCATGCATCACCATTTATCCCCTAACCCCAACCATTGAACTCCGACACCTTATCGGGAGTAGTCCTACCTAATGTAGGTATAGGTGAAGGTTGGCACCCAGTTTGCAAGGTTGGTAGGAGTTTGCATTGCATTTTATCTTTCACTAGCGTCATGGTTCGACGTTTTGATTGAACTGGAGTGAACTAACGTTGAGATCGGTAGGGTACGGCCGGTCAGGTCATGAATTTTCACCAGTCTTGTAATTTGATGATATTTTTCAGTTACATTGTAACTACAAGCATCTCCTTCTAGAGAATGCTCGCACTCGAACTATTTATTGCGTGGTTGGTCTATGGAAGTAGACTCACGATTTCTTGGGAGTGTGCGGAAAGTTCCGCGATTCCGTTTTTCTCGCTTCTGGCCGTCACAGGAATGAAAGAAAAACCATGGCTATACCACTTAGATTTTCTCTCGATCCAGTTGTTTAAGTGCGATAGCCAGCGCAAATACAACTGTCGGAAATGTTGAAAAGGATGATCGATATGTTTCGATGAACAAGAACCTTACATGGTGCTAGAAAACGCCAGCTCTTCAAGGTTGTCCTATTGTAGCCATGCTACATACCGTCAGGCGGTAGAGTTAGAACGGCCGGCTAGTATTTCGCAGGATTGATAGCTCCCTCCAGCACATCGAAGGAGCTGCCTCGTTATGGAACTTATTCGACTTGCCCCTACGCACCTGGCCCTTCAACATTCGACCCTTTAGTTCTAGCGGATATGAGGCATTAGCCGCAGCTGTAACTGATTCTAAAGATAAGCTCAGCTGTAGTTTAGGGTATATAAGAACTTTCTGTTAGCTGTGAATCCACTCTCACAAAAGAAAAATGTCTCAGTTACTCGACGAAGCTGGATCCTAGAACGAACCAGCTGGCTTCGAAACCACCTTCAAGCCAAAATAGGGATATTTTACTCCTGTATTTCTTCCCGCTTTAAACCAACATACTAGTCAAAGTAGCTGATGCCTCGAGCGGTTGAATCGAACCTACCGCCATAGGTTTAGAGCTGAGTTTCAGCTTGAACTCTAGTTTAGTTTGGCTTTGGTGTTGTTTACAGGCGCCTCTAATACACATCGACTTGGATGGTAATCATATTGCGTTCGTTGCTAGTGGCCATGGTGTTTTAGGTTTGATCGACTTGTTTTTGCTGCTGCGCGCTTCCCGGCATACATATCAACATGCGCTTTCTCACGACCCTGTATGGCAAAGCAAAGACAGACCACCTAGGCACAATGCAATTGATCCTGGACTCTATACTGTTACTGTAAGTTCTGGAAGAAGGTCGCCGATACTGAGTCACCGAGTGGACTCATACGCGTAGACTCATTCACGATTACTCACTCGCCACTTGCCATTACGAGCCCACTCCATCATCTCCGCGGGATCTCCAGACTTTTCATGTATATAATGGCATTGATTCTCCCTTAGGTAGTTCACAAGACTTCATCTTCACCACAGAATGCAGCATGCACCTCCTCATCAGAGTACAAGACCCTCTTTCTGAGACTTAGCCACACGCCACTCCACACCCATTTCCGCACGACCCGTTCCAGCGCGGTCGGCCACCGCGGGGAGACAATACAAGTGAAACACAAAAGAGTAATTATTGCAGGTTTGAAGCTTGCTCCGGCGTTTGTAGCACTACTTGGGCGATGTTGTCATGATTTCGAACCTATATCTAGGTATTTCTAGCACCACATCCTTCTTGTTATGCTAACTGTTTATATTAACTATGCTTGACTTTAGCTATAATCATGGAAACGGACATCCAAGCCGAGCACATGTTTTACAAAAAGGGCTTAAACGAATAACAGCAATTTTCGAGCCTAGGGCGTTGGTGTTCAATGCGCCAATTGGGTAAACGTGGTTTCGAAGCTTCACCAAGTGCTATTTAGCACTTAATATTTATCGTACCACGCCTTGACTGTTGGGCTAAGCAGTCATTGCTTGTTATTAGCGAGGCGTTTAGCAATGATCGTCTAACCTACATACCTGGCTTTTAAGGTACTCTAAGTAGCTAATGCGCAAATTACCTGGGGTGTAAAAGTATTATTCGTTCGGCATCCACATTGCTAGGCAGAGCTTGGGAACCTGTGTAACAACCAAAGAAAGATTGAGCATGGGCTTTTAGCACCATACTATAAGGTAGCCAATTTTGATATATTCCGCGTAGGGTGGTTGGAATACTTGAACCCAGGGTGCCGACACCGTTGTACGAATGAAAAAACAATACATGACGTTCTATCTCAACAGCAGATCAAGGTGCTACAAACACCCGGTGCTCTAAACATCAAATTCACACGCTCGAATCCTGTGATAGCCACTCTATTTTGCGGTTGGTGGAGGCGAGTCTGGAATTTTTGTGCAGTTCGACATCCACGATCCCGCAAGAAAGTATTAACACGAAATGGGAATCGTTTACGAAAACTTCAAGTTACAGGACCAGAGTGACATGCTGATACAGGCATACTTGTGCTGGAGACATGTTACAGGTCTGATGCACGGTTACTGCTGCAGAGGCTGATGCCTCCTGTATATATCATCCTTCTCTCTTCTCTGTACCATAGTCTATGCACACGGTTCTCCCTATATCGTTACACATGTGACGATCCACATTGAGAGTGACATCGCATGCAGATACCTCGAGTTAATGATCTGCAGGACGGCATCGCTGTTATCGATGAAGAATTGTTCCACTAGCGCTGCAAGACCAAATTATATTCAGCTGATATGACTTAGAAGTGCTACAGTGTCGATTATCAGTACCAGATGTTGAACGAAGATATCAACTGTACGATAGTAGAGTGGTAGCACGGATACGATGTTGGCGGGTGGTACCGTAGGTGTCATTGTAAGTGCCAAGCTGTGTTTATAGCTCCATGGGACCATGTGTGGGCTGCCAACTAAGCCAAGCATCGGCTCTTATTTCTTAAGGGATTAAAATGGAATTACAGGAGTACGACACGCAAGATATCGTTGCTTGGTAGAGCGAGCCTTCGGTGAAGTGCAAAAGTCTGGAGTAAATCCACGGCAATTCGCTTCCACGACTACCCTCACTGATCCCCGAGAGTGGTATAAGTACAGTACAGTACTCTAAGTCTTGTGTGCTTTCACCCTTGCATCCTAGATCTACAGTCTTGACGCGCATTTTTGGGGGGTCATCTCGCCACTCAGAGATTATCATGATTTTCGTGTTATGGGCTGGCTCCTAAAATCGGAAAACACCAGCGTATCTCCAACAGTTAATACAGCCAGGAGACAAATGATAGAAAATACAAGGTTTTAGATGATTAAAAATTCCATACGAAACATCTATTTCATGCAATCGCATCCATTTCCTGATGTTGGAACCCACCACAACAACTTGCTGACAGTTTCAGATCGTTTCCGATTTTTATGCCCATATCCGAATATCCATATACATACCTGTAGCCTCATCCACAGATGAGCCGGAAGTATCTGAGTGCCAATAACGGATGGTTCTGATCTCAGGGCAGAGAAATGAAAAGCTGAGAATTAAAATTTGTTTAAAATGGCGTATATGATCGAATAAACAAGAAGTAGTGTTCTATCTGAGATGGCTGAACTTGCTGCTAGAAACATGAGGATGCAGATTCGACACCTACAGTAGTGCTGTAAACACCAAGGTCCCAGGCTCAAACCTGCGGTAACTATTTTGTTGCTATTCACTTTTGCATACACTTTTATTAACCAGCACTTTCAGTGACTGCAAGTGAGGAGAATTCCAGGAACAACGGATAGATTTTGAGCGAGTACATTTCGTATAAAGCTGCTAATTTAACATGTAATATATAGTTGGTTTATCAGGCTCCGTATGGTGTATAAAACACCAGTATGCGGATTCGCAACCTGCCATCATTGGTGCTGTAAATTGCAAGGTTCCGGGCTCAAAAACTATGGTTACTATTTTCTTGTTCGTTTTACTTGCGCTCTCTTTTTAACCAAGTGCTCGGCTGCTTGCGAGTCAAGATTTGTGAGAATAGATTCCAAGCTAGGAAACCTGCATAAAGCCGCTGACCTCAACAAGCAATAAGCGTTTAGCTTAGAAGACTAGACCTAATACTAAAAACACCAACAAAACAGGTTCGAACTCTATATTACTGCAATAAAGTACACCAAGCTGCTAATGCTCGAAACCTGTGGTTGTCGATCTTTCGGACAAGTTATAATGAAGATCTGTAGGGACAACAGCAATATCACCGGTACGAGACAGCTCAACTATTTCCCTGAACAGGTGTGATTATCCAGGGCAACACCAAATGTTCTAGTCAGTTCGCGGAGAATGTCAGTCCGCGGAGTAACCGGTTAGTTCACGGAGCCCCACCTTCTGTGAATGAACCAGTCAGATCAGTGCTCCATGAACTGACTGGTGCTAATTGTGCTCAAACAAAAGTAACAATTACTCTGATTGCAAAGTGATGTATACATGAAATATGCGCAATTTATTGCTCTTTCACCTCCTGGTCTCCAATTTACGATATCTTTAATATTGATAGAATGGTTGTGAAAAAACACCAATTTTCAGCGATTTTGGCTGTTTGTTTTAAGGCTGCTCAATAAATTTTAAAGATATCATAAATCGAAGAGAGGGAGGTGAAAGAGCGATGAATTATGCATATTTCATGTATACATCACTTTGTGATTGGACCAATACTTGCAGACTTAATTGGACTGGCTTTTTGTCATTTTTGTCAGTGCAGCCAAACAGAGAAAAGACAAACTTTTTTTTCCCCAATTTTCCCTACAATTGGCTGTATCACTCAACAAAGTGACTGGTCAGCTCATGGAACATGTAGGCTCTGCAAGCTGACCGGCCAGTACACGGAGCCCAGTTATTCCATGGGTTGACTGGTCACTCCACGGACTGACATACTCCGTGAATTGACTAGAACACCAAACACGAGCGAAGAAGGAATGCAACGGTGCATTATCTACTGAAATAGGAAGCAATACTACTCCAGATCGTGAGGAGCCGATTTGCAGCTATACACCGGCTATCATTGTCGAGACTCTCGTCGGAGATTACAAGATTCCCGTATTCATATTCTTCGTATTCTTTGCCAGCAATTTTCTGCTCGCCTAGGTTGGCAGCAGGGAAAAAACTTGACGATAAGGTATGAGGATGGATCTATTACCTCCCTTTTACTGCTATGGCAGCTTTGAGCGTCCTGCTGCAAATGTTGTGTTGCGACTAGGAAACGCACCACCTCCAGACTATCCAACTCACTATCCAACCAAGACTTTTTGCCACGGTGAAGCGAGTGCAGCACATTGTCACCATTCGTGCAAGATGCGTAACTAAGTATGACAATTGAATTGCCAAATCCTCCTAGTCAAATGGCCTTTGTGTGTGGTTGGCTCATATTCATAGCTTCATTAGGTTTGTAGTAAGATATAGATATTCACGGAGTGATAATGTTGTGTTAAGCATGTTTCTTAAATGCCCAAAACCTGTAACTTCCAGTGAGACGACATAGAGGAGGAGGGGAAACAAGAGAAGGAGGACCATCAGGGAGAAGATGGCAGTCATGATCAACACAGGGGAATGAGTTGGCTCTTAAGAACAGGATCGACAGCAATAGTAGATACTAAGGTCGACTCTAAATAGTGTCTTTTGTAGGATAATGTATGGGACGCCTTGAGGATTTGATGCCAGAGGTAGGGGGGTAAACTTTACTCAGAAATTGAGACTCGGAAAGCAAAGTGGGGATTCGGCGGACAGAAAGCACCCTGAACAGTATATGAGTGCTCCATTGTCATCGCAGTTTAGTCATGAATCAGACCCACCATATTCTACTATCAGAGATTGCCCATCTCTGAATCTTCTCAATATGCCATGATTTTTGATTGCCTTCTTGTTCCTGTTATATACTGTAGCGAGTGCAATAGTTCGGATGGGATTTTGTTGTGACTGGTTGTTTTAATACAGAATACGTGAGAGTGGGCAGATACCTTAATAAACCTGTGCGGATGAGGCATGTCTGCTGAAACATCGTGCTCGGTACAGTAATCCCACACCACATTCAAGTTAAGTCCAACACTAATTACGCATGTTCAATATGATGGTGACACCTCGACACACCACCTCACCGCTAGCTTTTGCCAAGCCGTGGGTTGTTGGCCAACCACAAGCCGCCCCGTGTTTTCTCTACGGCTTCACGATGCCTAGAGGCGGGCGCCCTTCGAGGACTCCAGCGCTCAGCGCGGGTCCATCTACCTCCTCGACACCCTCAAACGCTCCCTCCCGCTTTAGTTTATTGCAGGAGACGCTCGAAGAAGATAATCAGTGGGATTCGGATCCCTCTTCTGGTTACTCCGACTACGATTACAACGCGCGCAACAGTGATGGCGATACTGTCGCCTCCTCGATGCTTCCTATTTTTGCCGACACCGGTGGAAAGAAGAAGCCCAAAAAGAAGAAGGGGAAAGGCAAGTCGACAACGCCGGCCCCCAAGACGACCACGAGTTCGGGGGGCTCTAAAACCCCACAACAACAAAAAACGATGTCCGAGAAGGTTTTTACCGACGAGGATGAAGCATTAGATATGCCCCAGGATATGATAGAGATGATAGTCAGAATGGCTGTCATCAAAGTCATGGAGGGACATTTCGCAAAACTCTACTCGAAAATCAACAACCTGAAGACGGAAGTGTCAACGCTCAAAACAACCATTGGGAGCCTTGTGGAGGAAAATAAAAAGTTGGGCGAAGTTAGGGGGAATGTGCCAGACCAAGCGCAAGCGGGTGGAAACACCATTGGCTAGAGAGATATTAACTCGAAATTGGGCGAAGCACGTTGAAGAGGACAACGCGACGCTTATGAATATTGACAAATAGGATGCGGAACCTGGGCGACCGGGTAAAGCACCGAGATTAATATCCCCACCACTCACACTTATGCATTCTCAATACGCTGGAGCTTCGGTAACAGCAAAGAGAAGGGAGGATGATAGGGGAGAAAAAGATAAGGGGAAGCGGACACAGAGTGAGCTGACAACCCCAAAACGACAATGATGAAGGCGAGGGAGATCTGAGGGGTCATGTGACCAAGTGACCGAACTCAGAAATACGATAACATGGAGGAAGAAGAATAATGATAGGGGTGGAAGACGACCTGGAGGGGGGGGAGGACAACAAAAGTGGGGGGAGTCTAAAGCCCCGGAAGGTGATAAAGAGAATGATGAGCGACCGCAACGTAGTCGGGTCGTTACAAAATATGATGATTGCCAGGGAGTTACAGAGATTTATAATTGCCGCGTTGGAAGATAAGAAAGTTGGCGACCTCGTAAGGGTTAGCCGTGCAGGGTTTAGGAATGCAGGAGAGTCGGAAGAGTTGCAGTTTAGATCGCGCCTATATGGTTTGAAACGCCATGACCACTAGTGGTTGGCCGGCTCATGGTAACTTAGCTGGGCACCTCCCTTCGGGGGTGAATGCAAAATGATTACAAACAAACAAATGTGCAATATGATTGTAGTATCAAGCAAGCATGGTTTTTTTGCTGCACTTCACCATGGCAAGAAGTCTTAGTTGGATAGTGAGTTAGATAGTCCAGAGGGAGCCCAACCAGTTTTTGAAATAGTGATTGCTAGAGAAGCTTGTGTATTCTAAACTATGGAAGTTGGTGTGATCTTATATACAGCGTTCAGAATTGCCTTGTACGCAGGCATGTGCACTCAGCTGGTGTTAGGGGTCCTAGCAGTGTAAATGGTTTAACCATGGGGTTACCATGTGGCATGATCTTTTAGCGGGGACATGTTAAAGCACATCTCGATTGGATAAGCTGAGGCAGTTTAGCGGAGTCATTGAAAGCGAAGTGCTGCGGCAGCTGATTTGACGATGCAGCAACAACCTGGTACATCCCGTCGTGTTGTTGTTTTCAGCCAGATTCATCCTTGGAGACTATGCGGTTGTACGAAGTACACGGCAGTCGTGATTAAAAGGGTTCTGCGGTCTCCTTAATTGGTAGCGTGGCACGCCCGGGTTTGCTATACCTACGCACAGAAGACTGAGGGAATATGGCGTTGGCAAGCTGCCTAAAGCGGACATCCGGCATTGAGTTGAGGAGTTGGTTTCTGCAATGGTTAATCCGGGGCACCGGCCTTTAGATTAACGCGCATACGTTCTACGTTGGCATATTAAGGAATATGAGCTGTTCGGAGATGATATCAAAGACAGAGACGCGGCGGAGTCCACGTCCCAACTACCGACTACCACTCATCGGAGCGAGATGTCAAAGTTGAAGTTATGGTCTGATTACTGAAATGATACGTGTCTACTGTGGGGACGCGCGAGCACATCCGAGAGGCGCACGCAAATAAGTCGCAAGGATATCTACCGGGCATCGCCAATAAGACCCACAGATAAGTGGCTATCATTGAGGGATTTAATCATGGCGTGGTGTCAAGGTCGAGTACCGAATGTAGTAGGGCACCGGCTATAAAAGATCACATTGTTCGGGCAATGAAGAAGACAAGCTTGAAGAGCGAGACGAACAGACGATACCTACCAGCGGAGAAATATCCTTATTTATTATTGCGTTTTTATGATACCTATACCTATATTATCTATACCTAGAATTCATTAGCTTTGTGTAGCGGCAGCCCCGCACCATTGTTATTCACGAATAGCTTATGACGATTACCTTCGAGAACGATAACGATATAATCGTATACGCCTTAGAGAAAGTCATCTCTTACGCCAGAAGATCACAGCAAGTATTCGTAGCGCAGTGTGTCTGGTGGCTAGCTTCGATCATCGGACTCGAACAAGGATTAGTTAATCATATCGATAACCTCCGAAGCCAAAGCAATATCCTGCCACAGGAACCGACGCCTATTCCCCGGAAAGAAACAGGTGCGACCGATTCCAAGGAAGCATCAGGAAAATCACCCAGGGGGATATCTGCGACGTCTCCGGATATTCAGGAAGATTCAAGACGAGAGTAAATAGTTTCCCCTACTACTCGGGTCGTTCAAGATAATCTAAGATCTTACACCGAAGCCGATAAGATACATCCGGATAGGATCCAGCAAATTGAGAAAAAGACTCCCGACCTAGAAGAGGAGTTCGATTCGGAGCCCGATCAGCAGTCCGGTATTCTGAAGAAAGCCGAACGATTCTTACTACTGTCCAAGAAGGAAAGGAAGGCATTCAGTAAGAAGAAGACGAAGGATCAGCTGTCACGGATAAGGTCTGGGAAAGCTATTGCTAAACCAGCAAGACCTCTAAGCAATAAGCAGCGGAATTATCTACAGTCTATTCCGAAGGATACGATAGTATCTTACATTGCAGATAGGAAATAGGATCTACGGCCGTACGCATCAAGAAGTATATTGGTACTCTGTTAAGTACTATACTGAGGTGTTGTTGCCCCCGTAACAGCTGGCATCTCCAGATGAGCCCTGAATGACCATTATCATGAGATCATAACCTCCATCAGCCCAGCTGAAGCCCATAAGCCATACAAAGGGAGGTGGTCCATAAATGCAACAACCAGGAAACGAAAATACCGGGTGATGCTGCATGATGCTAGGACAAAACAAACTTATTTACGTCTCCTAAACGATAGTAGAGAGCTGCTGAAGGCTGCCCTATCCTCTAAAGAAGTCTTGGTGGAATGGATAGGATTTTGATGTTGCATATATGCATATAGATGCCTGACTTAATAGGCTAACTACTCTATGCGTGACTGCATAGATGGTAATAGCTTCTCACATGGCTATGTACATGGGAGACAAGACGAGTTCTCTTACTAAATACAATCAACTATCCATGTACCAAAGTAACATTTGATAAAGTTAAAACCTCGGGTGAGAATTCATGATCAAACAACCAGCTACTCTCTCACCCTACAATTAAATATACATTGATATTATTGTTTTCAAGCGGCCCATATATTCTGCCTAGTGCATGAAAGGTGTTGGTTGTAGTTAGATGGCATCATGGGTTATCACTTGCACTAGACTTTGGCGAACCACCTAAATGTCTTCTAAATGCAGACGGAAATAACGCGCCCCATACAAGTTATCTCCAGATTATTCCAGGACATGGCATCAACTCAGAGTACCTATCAAATGCAAGATATGGTAAGGCCCCCGCAAGAGGCTGAATGCATAGAGATATCCGTACTGCCACCCAGCGCCCCCGGCACCCCAAACAGCCAGTATGATGAGTCACTTCAATAGATCCATCTCATACCGACTAGGGATGTTATATTCTGGTTCGGAATGACGGCAAGAATCACTTCCCGCTGGTAGTGCTGACGGATTCAAGCCGCACGATATATGACACAAAACACGATCTCTTTCGGTCGGTTGTAGCTGTATGATCTTATTACAGTATACGTACATAAACTAATACAAGAAAAAGAGCTAAATAGATGGTTTGTGAATCCCGCTTGTACCTAAACGGCTCCTAGCAATCCAGTGTATTCTATGCACCAAATGTCATCGAACGTGGTAAAAAGTGGGAATAACAATGCACCCCATCTGACGAACTCATGGACGATTCTCGCACCGTTGGTATATTCACTTTATACACTATATGAAACTTGTAGTGATGGGCGTCAGTATTGTCAACCGTCCCGTCCGTCCGGGATCACTCGGGACGGGGACCGGACGGTGACACGCCGTCCGTCCGAGCGAGGACGGGGACAGACGGAAATGACGGCAGTCTCGGGCAAATATCCGTGGACAATGGAATTCGCAAGTAGTAAAACTAGTTGAATTATTCAAAACCTTAAATTTACCCGTAGAATATACAGTAAACTCTATCCATTAACGTTAGTTCACTCATATCAAGTCATGTAAAACACCTAAATACTTAGTGTCAGTGGATGTCGGCCGGGACGGTGTTTTCGCCGTCCGGCGGTCCCTAGCCGTCATGCCGTCCTCGCCGAGTAAGGACGGGACGGACAGCCTTGGCACCATCCCGTCCGTCTTGGAGAAATCTCGGACGGACCACCGTCGGACGGGACGGTTAACTTCACTAATAGGCGAAGGTCGACTCGAGCTTCGAGTTCCGATAATAATTATCCCAAATAGGAAGATAACAGCCAGTTTTCTCCAATAGTTGACTAAGTTGAGGCCAAACCAAAAAAATATAGGGATATACCAGATTGGTAGGTGTTGGATGGGTATCAGTGCCTAACTTCCAAATATGCCACGTTTTACAATCCCTAGAGCCCAAAGTAACGGGTCGGAACCTCATAACGAATACACGGCAAAAGCTCAAGTCAACGCACAAGCTCAGCAGGAATATACTCGCCGAATTTTCAAGTCTCTAGACACCCTTGTCAACGATTAGATGGCTCCGATAAGATTATGTCTTATCCCATTGTCATCTAACTTTGATGTGTAGCTACTGATCTTTTGATGTGCCGCCAAGGGCGCTTATGATCGGGTGTCCGGAGACTTGAAAATCCGACGAGTAGCTCGAGCCGACTCGCCTACTATTAGAGTCAGTTGGAGCTCCAAGGCTCGTGCTTTTGACTCGAGCTGACTCGGCTCACGCCCATCACTATGGAAGCCGCAATAATCCCCGAAATATTCCCCTAGTAGAGTAACTGGGTAAGGGACGAGGTGCACAAAGATTAGAGTCCCTGCATCGGAATTATATGAAGTAATATATGCATTCACTAGCTTCTCGCATTCCGCCCCCGGTCCCGGTCCCTGATCCGGTCTTTGGTCAATCTCCAGGTCTTGCTTGCAAGATCACTCAAGTATACCACGGCCAGTGGCTGAGCTCATGAGCAAATTGCAATCTGTCTGGCGCGAGCTAGTGATGGCTGTTATATATGCATGATAAGCCATAAAACTTGCGGTCAGTCATTTATGACCAGCAGGAGAATTACGTATATTATAATCATCCACCTTCAAGGCGCGGGAATAGCGGATTTAATGAATAATATCCGAGCTCCGTAGATCAATGGACGAATTAATGTTCCAGATGCTCACTTTATTCGCGAATTCGGTTCCAAGTGTGTTGACAACGAAACAAACAATGCAACAAACCGTGCAAAACCCTATATATGCCATTTTTGTGGGTGAGAACTTAATGTTGACAACACGTTCTAATACGCGAGATGTAAGCCTGTGCCGCCTATGGCGGATAACTACTCGAGTCCTAACCTCGTGTTCGGTTAGCAGCTCTGCAACGTGCTGCCCTAGCGTCTAATCAGGACGACTGCCGACCACAGCGAGGGTGTAACAATTTGTGTAGTTAAGCTAGCAGTGCATAGTGTTACAAACACCAGCTACTGAAAATACCAAGGCTCGACACCTTTGTGATCATTCTTTTGCTCTTTTTGGTGTAACGGTATTTAGTACGTGCAATATCACCACGCCAATTGTGGCGATATTAATATGAAGCGGAGGTGAAAGCTAGCTAGCGCCCTTCACATCCATTATAATGTGGACACATTGCCGCTACTTAAAGTAAGATAGTACTGTCAACCCTAACTTTTTGTAGCGATGCACATAGAGAGATTCTATGGGCAATCGTTCAAGAACTGGGCGGGGCAATGTAGACAATCGTTGCAAGCCATGCAGGGCGGTTTGGCGGAAATGTTTTTGTATTTTCTACATGTAGTGTATTACGGAAGTGAATTTCTTACCAATGCGGAAACCCCGTTTGTGCTTGAGACGGGCAAAGTCGCAAAACTATCTCCAGGCATCTGAGTGTCGAGATATGACATCGTTTTGAAACATACAAGATGATGAAAACCATCGCATAATCAAGAACTAATTGCTTGGCTTGTTGATGCTATAAACACCTGCTGCTGTAAACACCGGGGTTCGAAACCTCATAGATGGGTTTAAAACCTGCAGTGCTCTAAACATCAAGCGTTCTAAACACCGGGGCTCGAAACACCTAGTCTCGATTAGCCGCTCACCCAACAAGTTGCTGTAAAGCTTCCGCGCAGCGGGAAAAAAGCGTCTGACCGAGACTACGCAACACCTAAGGTGATATAAACGATAGACCGGTAAATGCCAAGCCTGGGTTTAAATCCAGTGGTGCTCACTTTCCCCTTTGAGATGTAAATCTCAGCCCGAAGAATGTGTGTCTCCAGCAGTCCAGTCGATTGCGCGAAACTGCCCTTGCCTATCCTCTTGCTAGTAATGTGTCCCAAAGCAAATGAAAAGACGCTGGAACGGGAGTCAAGGATGTAACGAGCTCGAAGAGAACAAACCGAAAGTCGAAGCGGAGTAAAAGTACCTTCAAAGCGAATTAAAGAATGGGACTCCTCAGCTTAGCAAATATGTGGACAAAATAACTAGGTCTTCGTACTGCACACAGTGAATACTTCATCAAATAATTCCAACCATTCGATGATGCAGTTTGTAATAACTAGTCTCGTTCCTAGCTATCGCTTATCTTTGACTTAGCGGAGTGTAGGACGTGCACTAGCGGGTGTTACATTCTATTGTGAAGACGAAGTCTCTTAGTCTATCTAAGGTACAGTCTTGCCTTTATACACATGGAGAGTCTGGATTTCCCGCGGAGATGATGGAGTAGCACTCGTGTTACATATACGGTGACAATGTTACTTTGGATGCTTTATTGACTTGATTGATTGATCTCTCGAGGCCAGAAGGCCCGTATATATACAGACTTGTCTCCCATATTCTCAGCCATATTCGTCTCCATATCTATCTCCGTTCGCTGATTCGTTTGCACTGATATGAGCCGCTCTGTACTGATACGAGCCGCTCTCCTGAGGCATATCTTCATACACCAACTGCATATCAAACGGACCTGAGCTGTGAGGCTCACGATGCAGGTACATATGCAACAGACAAGTGACTCAGAGTGGAGAGTGACTGAAGAGTGGCGAAGCATCAAAGTTTTCTCTCATGATTCCCTGTATATAAATCGAGTCTTTCTCCTTCCCTCCTTCCCTTCACTGTATCATAGAATTAACACACACGGTTTTCCCCTAAGTACTATTGCAACAGTGGGCATGATTACATGATTCGAGTGACGAGCCATGACCCGCACAACATTTCCCAGGATAAGGAGTTCGGGCATACCACGTTCCGACAGCCGAATATCACATCTACCTTGGTAACACGGCACAGTAAAGACAACTGCAGGAAGCAGTTAGCTCGTACGTTACTTTTACTTCGTCTGAGTCCCTAGTCTTGGCGTTCTATCTAGCGAAGCATTACCGATCCCCTGGACCCGGGATAGCAATGGCAATCCCGCAAGATCCATGAACCGACCGGTCGATCCACCAGTATCATGATCAATATACCCCTAAAGTATGATACAAGTGAACCCCATGTTGAAGCAGTCGTAATTCTTTCTATTATTGTTTCTTGGCAGTCAGCCTCCATTAACAGTTGAACTTTGCTTCTTGCTGTCGTATCCCGGACCGCAACGCTGAGGCAGGGAAATGGCATCCCTGTTCGCTGCCAGTGAGTTAGAAATACACTTGGTTATTTGCGTTAAGAAGATTAGATCGCCAAGCCGAACTAGTGGAGCATGGTGTTGAAATTACCGGACGCCGGTTCAAAACCCGTCTCGGTACTCCAACAGTCTTTTTCATCTTTTCACTTTTGTGTTGTCGACAGTTTATGCCAAGAGACTCTTTTGATTGATTCGAAGTGTGGATCCCCGGTTACAGTTGTACTGAGCCGAACGAACGAGAGGCAGAACGATTGGACCTTGGGATACGTATACTACACTAGACAAAGAACCGTTGATTCCTAGCAGCTACAGAGAGAGGGTACTTCTATTTCGGGATGGAACATAGTTGAGTGGGAACTGAGGGAGTAGGGATGGGGGATTAAGGAGTAGTGAATAGTAGAAACGGTGGACGGCGCCGGCTGGCGCAGCATGGACGACCAGACGTGAATGATGATGGTACTAAAGCTAGAAACCAACAAAATCTCCAAGTACTTAGTAAATGAACATATTGAACCGGGACGGGGCCATATATATTTTTCATGCTGGGTGTGCGTTGCTATAGAGGACGGCTAGATTCCATGAATTGAATTCTAAAGTCCGACTCGGTGCGACTCCATGGATGGTCAGATTTCATATATTGTATACATAGAGTACTTTATAAAATCCGGTTCCATGGATTGTATGCAATTCCATGGCAATTAGTAGAACTGGACCTTGCATAGACTATCCATGATGTTGCATACGATCCGTACGCGTGCGACTTTACCTTCCATGGACTATCCATGGAGTCGCACGCGACTCCCCGGAATGAGTCCGCCCATTGAATCTCACACACAATCCATGAAATCACAGAATAGTAAACATTCATTCTGATGCATTTTGCGAAGGACAGAGTACCTGCCCGAAATGGGAGCAGTAGAATTCCTTTTAGTTTATGTAGTCTCACTTTTCGCGCTAGCGGGCTAGCTAGAGTGTTTGACAAACGATATTTCGTTTCTGGGTACAGAAATACCGAATTATATATGAAAAAGAGTAAGGAGCAGAGAATTGCGTATACGTGTAGTAGGGCTGAAGCTCAGGATATTTTCTGTGACAAGAGTAGCATAGGCAATCACTCGTGTTTACTTTTTAGGCGCCGCCAGCAGATCGCTTCCTTTTCTAATTGAGTTGCCTGCATGCCATGCACAAGTGAAGCTTATCTGGGTTGATATTGAACTGTTGTTTCATCCGGTTGGAAATCACACCAATTCAGTGCGCAATCTGGAGAACGATTCGCTAACTAGGCCATTACTAATTCCACTTAACACACATTTCTAGCGTACACCAGCATGTATATACGTCAGCTCTGAGTACATAATCAATCCCTCATATATGTGGAGCACTTCATCTCCGCTTCTGCAATGCCCCAACTTGAATCACCCGACCTGCATCATCCACCTGCATTCGCACACCACAATCCTCAAATCTCGTTCCATTAGTGTAAATTGCGACTCTGATCATAGGAGTAAAGGGCGGTATTGTCTGATGGGTTTAAATGGTGAGCGCCTTTGTCAAGTCCGAGGTGTGCGGCCTGTAAACTGGACGGAGCAGATATATCGGGAGTTCGTGAATGCCCGAATTCTGTAGTGTATCAGTTATCAAGCCAAGTTTCGGAATGCTATATCGATAGATGAACGATCATGAACATCACTGGACACTAAACGCTGTCTATACGAATTCTACGTATAAGAGTATACATTGTATAATATACGCACCTCCGGTCCCACTGATTTTGTATGAAAATAGAATATGTCTGTTAGAGAATCTTTATAAAACTTGCTACATTTTGGGTAGACGGATTATTTGCACCCTGAAAGCCTTCCATCCTGGATATCAATATCACGTCCTCAGAGAGTCATATCCTTGCAAGCGTAGAATAAATTACAAAAGATCACTCGCGCCGAGCCACAAGGCGCACAAAACCTAAGTACTCTACAAGATTAAGAATCCCCAGTCTAGATATATTCTTATAGACAACGTTTACTGTACGCAGCTTGGGGAACGTTGCGTGGGGGGTTATATGGCGCTGTAATTATGTCATATGAGTGACGTAGAAATAAAATGCTGCAGATATTTCTCCGCTCCTACCTCCGAGTGCGCCCCCTTCCTTTCATGCTCAGTAAATTCCCCGGTAGTGCGTTGGACGTGACCCCCGTTTTCTCTGTGGTGGCCTAAAGGCAAATTAGTGCCCTAGTCATAGAATTTCTCAATAGTAGCTGTTTCAATTGTAAGGATCGACTTGAAACAAATAATTTCATGACCAAGCCTAGATTTCATCATTGGTAGTGCCAGTGGTTGAAATGGGACGTTACCTATCACTCGCCACATCCACGTACAAACATACAATACCAATAGACGAGGTTCGAAAGTCATCGATCATCCATGATTTGCGTTTGCGGCTAGAGTGTCGTTTGAAACCGGTTCGCAAGCAAAGCTTTTCAGCCGCTATTACCATACAGAACCTTTCTAGGACGAAGTAATATACGAGTACTGGTGATAACAGTGAAAACTGCTCAAGCTAGATATAGTTAAACGTGTAATGTCTAAAGCTTACAGGTGATAGTGTGTTCTTGCTGTCACCACTCATGATAAGGACCAGTTGGCCGCTCTCCAGCTACCGAGTGCGAGGCCGAATCTGTCACCTTGCGTCGATCCATAAGCAGAGTTGGTTATTGTGAGTGCCGTTCCAACCTACTAGTTGGTTCTGTAAGTGTGCCTTTGCGTCGGTTTGTTCCCCAAAACCTGCATTTGGCACACACAGTTGACCAATTATAGACGGCCATTCTTCTCTCGGACAATCGAAGTTCGCCGATTACAACTAGCCCCAGAGAAATGCTCTGCAAGACGCCAAAGATTCCAAGATCCATACCCGTTCCCTATTGGCAGAGAAATCAGCTGATTATTCGGCATCGGTGTTCCGGTAACTGCAGGACAAGTCCACCTGGAAAAGCGGGTTTCTTATCTCTGCATCAAGTAGGAACAGAATAGCCGTGATGCACGGACGAGAATGCCGACTCAGGACTAGAGAGACAGACAACGTAATAGTACTCATCACGTACAGAAGGTTGTCTAGTCTTTGTTTAGACATGGACATTGTGACGAGGACGAATGGCTATGTTTGATCGCCATTAAGTGGCATAGCCGGTCCCACACACGTACTTGTCATTTCCAAAGCGTACCGCGGAAGACGTTGGGAGGTGACTCCAAATAGAACCGGAACCATGTCAATGCCGAAGATCTGCATAACATGTTTCCCCTATGGTGCCGCGGGTAGATACAACGATGGAGGGTTAGGGTCAGCCTCATCGCAACACTCGGTGTAAAAAATCGGGACGCTTTAGTCCCTGTTCTCATAGGAATTTGTACGGGTCGGCGCCCGGTTTTCTGGTCTTTCGGTTTCAAGACTAACTTGCACATACTTAAGCCTGCATTCCAGCCCTACGGTGACTGAGAGGTTATATCGCACATACATGTGTTGCAGGATTGGCTACGACGTCAGGCCTTCGGAAGCCACTGTTTCGCGATGAAATGCACTTCAACTCAACGTACACTAACCACTGCTGACCGAGGTCAAGTAGAGATTTAGAAATTTTCAGGCGGCTTTGTTGTGCAGTTGATGCCACAAATCACCAGGCTTATTCGTAGTACGCCTTTCCATAGGTAGCCGCCAACCGCTATCACGCCCATGTTGTTTCATATGTAAAACCAAGCTTTGAAGCCAAGCTTTGAAGCCAAGCTTTTGGGTAATCTGATCAGCATAATAAAAGCTTATCTCTACTACAGATCGCGCTAAGCTGCGCCAAGCGTGCAGGAGATAGAGAGAAATTGTACCCCAAAACCCACTATCTGCAGGCGAGGGCATCACAGTAACAACTTTTACTGTGGCTTCTTGCTGTCGGGCGGCTACATTTAATATTAACCTTCAGTTTTGTTGAGATTCATCGCCGGATGAGTATTCGCCAACGGATGGTAGATCACCGAGGCCGCGTAATGCTCGCGGAAAGTGGCTGAACCTAACCTAGAACGATGTGAACGATCACCGATCTGTCATTTGTTTGCCATTTCAAGAATGTTATGGTTTTCAGTACTAAATCCGTACACTAAGTATCTCCCTAAGTTGTATCAGACGCGTATGAAACTCCGAAAATACTGATGTGCAAAACTCATGAAGATAACGGGCGGGTATCTGTAGGTTAAGCACGTGTACCAGCCCCCAATGGGTTTATGACGGGATGATTTGCAAGCTTATCGATAGGTATTTTCAACAAGTCAGAGCACAATTGGCAGACTAGGTGAAAATTTGAATCACTGGGACGCAGAGAGCGTCTTGTAGCCTTCGTGAGACGTTAGCGAGATATATAGTTCGAATACTATTGTGGGCGGCACTATTCTCAGGAGATCACGATTGCAATTACTCATCCAAACCAATTCTTGAAAAAGTAGGTTTTGAAGTTGGTTGTAAACACTCTACATCTGTAATCAATAACCGTTGTTAGACCATTAAGTGTTGCTGGGCAAGGCGAAATTCTGTGAAGTGAGTAACTATCATGCGGCCACTTTGGAATTCTGGAAAAGGCCTGGAAGGCGTTTTTGACAGTTGTACTTCAAGCGACATCGGAAAGACCGTCTTAAAAGAAACCTGACTTTTCTTATAGCATGCAGTGTGTCATGCTAGAAGTATGACATTGCGACGGGGGCTTTGCTGGAGGTATAGAGAACAAAGAGCCGAGCGCATGCATATGCCCTGCATGTTCGGTAAATGTAGACGTTATTGTTTGCTGCTTCTCAGGTACTGTTTGGAAAGTAATCCCGCAAAAGTGTACCTTATCTCTGTTTTTTCTTTTTGACGTATGCATCTCAAAACTTCTTCCTTGTATGCTAGCGTCAGCTTCTGACCCATACTTATAGCGGCAGCGCGGCGCAGGAAACACTGCCGTCGACAGCGGAAAGCTGAGTTGGAGAATGTTGGGTAGATTCCAGGGCTCTTGAGGTGTATTTTTGTGATAGATCTTGATTGATCCACTTAGCTAGAGGTTGACCGTTGTACTGAATTAGAACTGACGTAGTAAAATCATGAAACAGACCCAATAATTGCGTAACAACCGAGTGAAAGAAGTTGTATAAATATTATCCATTGTTACTTGGTTTTTAAGCTGAGCTGTGTGTTATGATGGGTCGTGTGAAAAGTTGTTCGAATGAGGCATGATGGCGTTGTTCCAACCACCGATGGAACTATGCACCGATTCACCAGGCACAAAGAAGTATTCAGTGTTGAAATTTAGAGAGAGGAAATGTCAACAGGGAGGTACTTCTCCACTGTCAAAAATACATGTATCTGAACATTCTCTACATGGTGTGTTATTTCTCCAAATCCTAGTACAGTTCCTGAATCGCGAAATACACCGATCCTATCTTTCGCAGTATAGAATTGCTTCAAAATGGAGAGAGAAGGATTTCAGTGGCGCTATCGAGGCTTCCCTATTGGTGCTCCCGTTATGCCACTGGAGGAAAAGCAATTCGGCAAATTAAAAGCGTAGATTGTTTAACTCGACATCGCTTTCAATTCCCGATTCACGATCTCAGGAGCTACTCTGTAGTAATGGTACTGCGCTCGTGCAGTGCCTTACTCGTGCAAATACCATCAAATGGTACCTTACTGATGGCCAAACTTTATCCTTGTATTGAATGAAAGTCTACGGTACGTACCGCACGGATACCTATCGCCAACGCGTGTACTACACACTTTGAGACGCCTTGTGAGATTAGTCGCCCAGCGCACTAACAGGTTAGTTCGCCCACCACATGCCAATGCTGATGTCGTGTGCCTCTTTCCCCGTCCTGTCCTGAAACGGCACTCCTTCCAACATATTCTTCCGAAGCCTAAGCACTGTTACACCATGCTAAGGGTCTTACAGGGAATTTATGTACAAACGTTTATCATCGGGGTATGGAAGGTTACGGCCATTTGCCCGGGCCGTATTATAGTCTACCCACCCTTCCGGGAGTGTGCAGGCGGTCTATTTACTCCATTTGCGGATGCATTGCTTGTACCGCCCTGCGATCTAACCGGGTACTTGTAAAGACGATGTAGACAACACCCCGAATGAGTCCGCAAATTCGTCATCACTTCGGACACTCGCTGAGTATATCGTTAGGGTTGTTCCTGCAGGTTCCCAGTGTAAGAACACTTACCAGTTGAGGAGGAGCACGAGACATTGGATATCTACTTTAGTATCATGTTGCGAGACGTCCCAAAATCCTTGACACGGCCAGTCGCAACATGATGCCTCCTTGTGTGCTATACTATATTTATCGCTGACGCAGCAATTAAAGTTCAATCAAACGCTTCCCAGCACTGGTCCAGGCCTGCACAAATCTTCTCTCCTTTGTTTCCGACTAGCGCTCCGGAGGTGAAACTTGTATAATCCGGGCTTAACAGCTAATTCATCGTCGGATCTTCAATGCATCCGCGGTGTATCGAGTGTAAGATCGGCGTTCTGAACCCCTGGGCTAGACTATCTGTTCATGGGAAGCAACAGCAATGGCTTAGTTAACGTTAATCGAGAGCCCATTCATATAACGAGCCTTGGCCCAGCGGGCTGGTAGATATATATTGGAATCACGAGCCGGTCCTCGACAGTTTTTCTCAGCACATTCTTTCAGATATTTCTTCTCAGTTTACGGGACGTTCTAGCCTAGCGCTGCTTTTGACACTATTCAACCTCGAAATATCACCATCAATAAGTGAACCGTCTGGTTCCACGGGCTAGTTTGCGAGCGAGGCGAAAACATCTCCGCCAGAGCGCGAGAGCAGCCACCGACATCATTTAGCCTGATAATTAGGATATTACGAGTTAAACTCATTCAAAACGATGGCCCCATATAATAGTCGTCACACAGCTCCACCGGCTCTTCTGAAATCCTTCCGCCAGAGTCTCCAATTCGATGGCGAGACGTATTCATCTCTTCGATATCCGGAGCCTGTTTATGTCAATCTCCCCATGGGAAGGTTAAGGGAGGGTTACGAAAGAAGCACTGCAACAAGCACACCAACGGACTTCTATGATGAGTGCGAAAGCGAGACAGAGGGAAGCGCGGATTCGGAGTTGGGTCTGGTAAAACAACAACCACCACCGTCAGATCATCTCTTTTCCGTGAACAAAAAGAAGGCCATAATATACCTAGTGGCAGTTGCAGCACTATTCTCCCCGCTTTCTTCAAACATTTATTTTCCGGCTCTTCAAACTATCGCTAAGGTAAGTCTGACTTTATCCGGTCTATATTCCCACAATCTGACCCGTTTATAGGACCTCCATGTTTCGACAGCACTGGTGCAGACGACTGTCAGCTCTTACATGATTTTCCAAGGTCTAGCGCCTTCGTTCTGGGGTGTTAGTCTTAATCCTCAATACTCTCTTTGGTATCCTCGTTTCTAATACTCTGACAGCCGCTATCTGACATTAAAGGACGACGGCCGATACTCATTGCAACGTTCTCCATTTACATCGGCGCGAATGTGGGACTTAGTCAAGTGCAGTCGTTTCCGGCACTATTTATACTAAGGGCTTTGCAGGCCATCGGTGGTGTCAGTAGTTTATCGATAGGTTCGTAGGCTGCATTTGATGAGCACCGGGAATGATGACGATTGAGATATTGACATACGGTATAGGAGCTGGAGTAGTCGGTGATATAACAACTAAGGCAGAAAGAGGAGGGCTGATGGGAGTTTTTCAAGGGCGTGAGTATATCAGAGGCACCAAGCTCACATTACTCCAGACAAGTGCTAATGCACTTTTGTGTAACAGTCCAGATGATGGGTAGATCTTTTGGCCCAGTACTCGGTGGTGTCTTATCCCAATTCGGCGGGTTTAGGTGAGTTATTATCCTGCCTTATGTCTGTGATCTCTAGTTAACCGCTGGTGTCCAGATCAATCTTTTGGTTCCTCGCCGGGCTTTCTATGGCTGTCATTGTGTGCGTCGTTCTGCTGCTCCCCGAGACTCTGCGACCCATTGCCGGCAGAGGAGAGGTTAGGACATCCGGAATCTACCGGCCGCTGGCCCTCAAATCTCCTCCGTATGCAACTGAAAGAACACCAGCCCCTGGTACGGCCAAAAAGGAAAAGCTTACATTGTCGGCGTTTACTGCGCCACTCAAGTTTGCTATAGAGCCGGATGTGTTTGCATCGTTGCTGTTTGGTGGTGTAGTGTACGCTGTGTATTCGATGCTGTCGGCCAGCACTACAGCTAGCTTACAGACGATTTATGGATTGAATGATTTGCAGGTTGGGTTGGCATTTGGAGCTAACGGTATCGGTTGCGTCCTGGGCTCCATCAGCACCGGCATCATTGTCGACCGCGATTACAGGAAACTCAAGAAAAAGCACGAACGGAAAATCAAGGAAGGGTTGATGCCGGCTGATCCGGATTTTCCTATTGAGAAAGCGAGGTTGCGTTCTGCATGGATCATGATCTTGATTTTTGGATTCTCAATATTTGGGTATGGATGGGCATTGGAAACAAGGGAGCATTTGGTGGTGCCACTGGTGTTTCAGTTCCTTGGTACGAACAGACAGGACTTCCCTTTGCGCGAAATTTGGCTAATGTGGGAATAGTTGGATGGGCGAGTACTGGAATATTTAATATGAACAGCACTCTTGTCGTCGACTTGTTCCCTGGCAAATCGGCCTCGGCTACCGCTGTTGTAAGTGTCATTCCTTCCTTCCTTCCTTCCTCAGTAGAACCCAGATGCTAACATCACTACAGAACAACCTAATTCGCTGTGGCCTCGGGGCAGTCGGTGTGGCTGTGATAGAACCACTAATACAGGCCGTCGGGTCGGGTTATGCGTTCTCGATCTTAAGCGCAATAATGTATGCTGCTAGCGCATTAGTGTGGGTCGAACTGAAGTATGGTGGGGGATGGAGGAGGGAGCGAGAGAGGAGACTCAAAATAAATGAAAATTAGATTCATATCACCCTATCAGGCTTGGCTTTTCGTAACTGTCATTATAGATTTAGAAGGTTTAGATATCCGTCCGTTTAGATATAGCTTTTTCATTTGGGGAATTTGGAATTTAGCGTTGCAGCGCTGGTTGGGGGTTATTTAGGAGCATAAAGGGTGTAGATACATAGTGTTTGTTCATCCATATTCGTCCTTATTAGTAATTAGGGAAATTGGATTCCAGCTTTGCTGGTTGATCGGTTGAGAGCATGCGAGTATCGTGATTGACACCTTCTGCCGCAACTTCGGTTCTCATAAGCGCCACCACGGTCTCTAGTCTCGTCTGAGGGCCATATAAACTAACCAAGCTCAGACTCGTGCGACCTAGCCTAAGCGCTTTGAAAGGCGTCTGTACTATCGAATTTCATAAATGCCTCTAGTAGCGCTACAGGCCGCTCTTCAGGCGAATAGTCATTAACGTTTAAGACGCAAGACCCCCGGAATTGGTAGAATTGTGACAAAACCAAGCGGCTATGTGTGTTTCTGCCATCTACAGCATTGCGGAAGGCTTGTTGGGTGATTTGAACTCAGCTCAAAGTAGTACCCAAGCCAAGGGTGACTCGTTCAAACCCTGCTTGGCCTCGCCCCGCATTAGACTTTCGCAATCCGTTATCTCGAGAGGCCGTATCTACCCTATCTCTTGGTGCTTCCGGACTTCCTTCACTACGCTGCATCGTTATCGTGAATTCAAGAGCTACATCTCGACGATTGTGATAACAGACGTTGGTGTGCGATGTCTCTTAGATAGCAGAAATTGTGGAGAATGTTTAACCCCAGACTACGAACTATGTCTTAGGTTCAGGATTGTATGACTGGATAGGTTGTGGAGTGACAAGTCATGAAATGCGTGTTGGTTGTAACCGAGTGGTTGGGTTGTAACGCGGCGTTCCCCCACACGAAGCGAAGATGCGTGAGTTCCGGGAGTTTTGGGTGCGTCGGCTGTAAAACCGAGTGAATACGACAACCAGTGCCCCCGTACTTGCAGTTGCTAGCACTGAGAATATTCGAGCTTTACAGATGTCTCCATCATATTTCACCCCAGGCAGATTTGAGTTAATTGGAGAATAGAATCAGTAAGAAAATCAAAAATATTTGCGACTCGAGTGAGAGCACATGATGTACTTTCGAGATGAATACGATGGGTTTATGTCCACAGCTTTCTGCCACACCTCTTAGGGAGCCGATCACATGACGAAATTAAGAAAAGCGGTAAAACTCGGCTATGAAGCTAGTAATACTATAGACCGGTGTCTCAAACCAAGTGCGAGTAAAAGCCTTCTTTCGCAGGGAAGTTGTCTGCCGAATACGAAATGAATTGCAACCAGATATAACTTTCTTGCCAAATACTGCTCAAGCCAGACTGTTGTGCCATAACTGGAGGGGAAAGGGGTGAGTATGAGGTTTCATTCGGCTAATGAAGTCCACCACTATCCTGTGACTTGACAATATGCAATCGAGTCAATCCGTCATCACGTGGGTAACTATTCGCTCTCTTGCACTGCATATTCTTCTGGGAGATATGAAAGTTGAGATTAGATGGATCTATACGATGAGATCGATTAGGTATATGGATACTAGCCGCTTAGAGCTAGAGGCGCAAAATTGACAGTGTGGGATTGGTGATTTGTTTCGAGAGTATGTGTTGAAGACCGTGAAATCCAGAACAGTTAGTTAAAACACGAATATAACGCTGCCTGTAGCAGTGCCGGCCTCGGGAAATTTCGTCTACTCGATGGATATTTGTTGACCGTGATATCACTCGAGCTGATAATTCACCGGAAGTCACAACAAATCACCCGCAACGACATATGTATAACACGGCCGCCATCCATTACGCACTTCAGCCTTCTATTTGCTGTAGTTATATATAGTTGGATGGAAGTTCTTGGATGGACCAGCGTATTGATCCTAAAAAAAATCAGATGACATACCTACCTATACCATATCTGTGCACCATTGAGTAGCACTTTCCGCGTATGAGGTTGTGACTGGATGTAGCGTTACTCTCTAACTTTTGTGTGTAGGATGACATCGATAAGAGTATGTATTGCGTAGGTAGGAGGTTCTTGCAGTTCTCGCTTCAGGTTCAGGGTTTCCAGAAGAACCGCTCTAAACCATAACAGTAAGTTACACTACATGACAGAGTCTCGTATGGATCAGAATGCTGGGTGAAAAATCACTTTGAAACGTAGTATTTCTGATGTGGTTTTTTTGTTTTAATCATACTGTATTCGCCCTATTTAGAGTATGACAGACTCCTAATCACCTCCGCCTCCGGGCAGGCCGGCTAGATGGCGAAGCTCTACTTCTGCTACCCGTCATCCCCTCTGACAAAAGAAAGCAAAAGATTGATGAAAACAAAAGAAACCCAAAAGAGAGACTATCGAACATCACTCCTCCAATCGCTTGGGCGGGAACTTCCCGACATCAGTAGCCGCCAGGAATTTCTGATGTGGTTCTACATCTATACCGCGACTAGCCTCCTCCTAACCACTCCCCAACTCTAAGTACATATCTACGTACAGATGGCTTTTCGAAGCCCGATCAAATTTTGTGGCAAACACCATAATCCAGGATCATTTTGATCACCGTGACTAGGCCACCAATGCTAGCGAAAGACATAGTTGCGTAAACATGCAGCTGCAATGTTCTGATCACAGCAATGACATACGGTTACTGGACTTGTCGATAAACAACATTGCCGGGATTGATAGATATCCCGAAATCTGCCCCGAAATAATCCATAGCATAATCCACACTCGTTGGCTTGTCGCGCTTTTGCCTTGTTTGAAACCAGATATGACATATTATGACGAATGGGGGTGCGGAAAGGACTCCGAAACTAACCCCGAATATGACTCCAACAAGGACAACCACGATCACAGCAATGATGAGACTAACTATCAGCATCTAAGTTTATGAAATGAGTTAGGAATTACCCGCTTTCGGGATCACTTCTAAGGTTAAGGAACGTAGTCTGTCAGCCTATAAGGAGCGGTTAACCTACCGATATAGTTAATACAGTGAAAAGGATCCCTGTCATAAGGCAACTTGGCGATTTATTCAACAACCTCTTACACGAGTCTTGCATCGCCGCAAAGCCTTTAAAACTTTTTTCTTCGCAGTCGGGTTATGATCGAAAGCAGAAGGGTCGATCAGCACTGTACCTACAGCCCCATGCATGACTGCCTCAGGTGGAAGATCGCTGCAATCCATGACTCAATAAGCTGCTGGTCCGGATCCATGTCAAGTTTGCGAGTATGCTTTAGATGCATCAAGTATAGCGCCGGATACTGAGATTCGCAGAGCAAAGCAATCAGGTTGAGGAGGGACATCAGGTATGGAATGACAGTGAATCAAAATGCCGCGTAACCGTACCGCTAGATCTGAAGCCCACGAGCATCGTACAAGCCTTTTGCGCCGAAAACAATCTGAACTATGGCGGCCAACGTTTTCATGATGCTACGATTGTTGGCGATGTTGAAGCCTGGCTGTGAGACGATGTTGAAGCCTGGGTGCGGGTCGATGTTGAACGTAGGGCATATATCACTCGGAACGTATACGAGTCAGAAGTGATTGCCTTTTCGGGGTGGTTTTGAAAAACCGGAGGATAGCTTTGGCACATGATGCTTTCCATGGATCGTCTTTATAGATGTGTCTACCTCAGACCGTGGCAATCCACTATGTGCAGGTGCGCGGACAATTTCAAGTACTCAGGCAGCACTCCCGGCTTTGGTTTATCGTCAATATACTCTACTATCATGCAAGAGCCTGTGCTCTCGAGGCTGTCTCAAGGATATCCAAGTCGCCTGGTTGTCGACAGCGTCGAATGAATGCCATTACACTGCGTAAAGTGATGACAATGGCTCGTGCGATGTGAAAATACGGAGCGAAGAACGCCAGTAATCCATTATAGACGGTCTTTATAGGCTTATCTCCTGGTTCGGGCACCGCCGTTAAGGCATGAAGGGCGTAGTTGAAAAGAACGAATATCCCGACATCCACCCAATCTGCGGGACGACATACAACGTCCTTAGACGGGGAACTGACCGATGGTGGTATAAATGTTGACATCGTTATGAGATTTTGGTATTTCTTGGAGGGCACATTCTGCTATTTAACGATACCGTTATAAAGTATGTGAGGCTGAGCTACGCGTTTATGTATCACCGCAGCATGTCCGCGTAGTTACCCAATAAATATTACCGAAGAACTAGGGTGGGAGCACATTGAACGACATTTCGTGAAGCAGGCTTTCCTTTTCCTTTCCTAAAAGCAAATATGCATGCATATTTACCCAATCGAGAAAGTAGCTGCTAAAGTCTGTCAATAACTGACAAAAGAAACCCTTTAATATGATTTACCCCACAGTAGAATGTCAAACTTGCGAACTGAGGATCAGCTCTGTTTCGTTTTCTTAGAGCTGATTCCCCGGTTTCGGAGTACGTTTGGTTGAGTCTTCGTTTTGTGGTATTGAGATTTCAACGGATTCCTTTGTACAGTCTCTAGTTACAACAAAACTACTTCATACCGCTACCATTTATAGATAGAAACGAGTGTCCTTCCAGTGATGGTGTCCTACAACATTGACCTGGGCTGGATTCCAGCCGGCGGTTGCTTCAAGGTAGTGGTCATTCTCCTTTGCCGCCGCCCTGTTCCGCGTGTTCTGTTCCCATTTAAAATCTGTTCTTTCCGGCCGTTTCAGCCGTGTGTTCTTAGAGGCTGACCCTTCGTTAGAAAGGTGTATCCAAAGACAGCGGCCCCGGTAATCCAAGACACCGATGCAAATCCAGGCAGCCAAAATCCTAGATCTTGAGCGGTTTGTAGTTGCCCAGGCTGTGTTTTTTTGGGTTTAAACGACGATAACAATACTGATATGGAAGGCGAAAAATCTCACCAAAAATGCGAAGGACCGGGTGAGAATTCATGAATCAATAATCTACTCGTCGGATTTTCAATTCTCCGGACACATCATTATAAGCGCCCTTGGCAATACATCAATTTACAATGGCTACTCATCTAATTACTATGACTACACATTACGGTCAAATGAGTGCCAGCTCTAGAAGCAATGAAGTTCAGGAACAACATTATGTTACCATGAAATGCACAAGTGATTTCAGTAAGGTGGGCATGCTCGCAGCAAGATTTCGATATAATATAATCTTATAGAAGTCATCAATTCAATGACAAGGGTGTCCGGAGACTTGAGTACTTCCTATGAATTTCTTCCGACGGCTGTAATTAGAACTGCTCGGCTTGCTAGTAGGGAAACTTTATGCATATGCGAAACCAGTTGGTGACAACTTTTACATAGATGCATGGGAAATGAGGCTGACGACTATTCTTAATAGTCCAATCTGTATGAGGATGCATAACCACATTACGGAGTATCACACTTTGGGCGTACTATTTTACCTGCTTTGCCCTCGGGCATTCAGTTTCCAGATCAAGCTTGTACTATTTGGAACCCCGGTGGTGGGGTCTTCGCTCGGGAGAAACCCGGTAATGTATTACTGCACGAATACCAGACCAATAAATTGACCGTGCATGTATTCCAAGATCCCAGTCAGTGATCTCCGCTCTGATAAAGCACGCAGTGTTCTCGGCAAATAATGATTATTACGTCTTGTTAACTTCCGCTCTGGCTGGCATGGCCTACTATCCCGAAATGTAGGTTTGAGAATTTTATCCTATGTCCCCGTCCGGGACTCCGACGGTCAGCCCTCAACGACGATGCTAGCGTTGGCCCCGAGGAACTACAATAGGGATGTACAGCGAGTTGCAAAAGGGGTTCCTTGAACACCTCTTAGGCTGATTCTGACCTAGTGTACTTTATGACAGACAGTGAAGGACACAGAATGATAATATTCAAACAAAACGAAGGCAGAAAGTTAGCAAGGCTAGCCAATCCCGTGGCATGATCTAATCTAATCGGCTCATAATCTGAAGCAACAACTAATTTGATTCGCGACTCGGCTACACATCTCGTCACCACTCCCTCCGCTCTCCTCTCCCTCCGTTCCCGCACGCACTACCCCGCTTCCTCGTGACATAGGCACCCCTCCCCCGGTGCTATCGAATGCGACGCACTCAGCCGTGACCATGTAGCTCCCGAGGAGCCACGCGACTTCACGACTCTCCAATTCGCGCTCGCTCAACCGCTCCCACGCCCTTCACCCCCATGCCGATGCCAGCGCCTCGATAATCCCTGACTCAAACTTCCCTAGTGTCCGCCATAGCCCACGACGCGCTCTGTTGCGACCAAGTAGCTCTCGACGTGCAATAATATCGACTCTTCCTCAATCACTTCCCGGCGCACTCCTGGATTTGCGCGCCCCCAAGCAGTCAACTTCAACGGTGTGAAAAATGGAAGTGGAGCTACGGAAGCGGATGTGCTGGGCTGGTACGGGACGTAGTTGCAGGCGGCGGCGGCAGGCGACCTGTGCTTATAGCTCTGTACGATCATCAACGGCACCCCCGAGTTTGCAGAATGCACAGGTCCTGCGATTAACTTAGTACAAGTGGCTGTTAGTACTGGTATTGTCGGGGAGTCCCGAGAGAGAGACGGCGAACTCATGGAGGTAACCATCAACTGACATCCTGATGGACGAGATGATGATCCCGCCGAAACATCCGTTATTGAGGATGATGAATCCCGGATCAAAAGAGTAGGACACAGTGCATTCGCTGGTGAGGCTCCGGGTAGAGCGAATCCTGGGGACAGTTCAGTCTGTTCAACGGTTAAGAACGAAACGGACATCGAAGTGCTTGGGGGGTCCGGTGGTGCCTGTTTGTCAGCGGAAGCTGCGGACGATTATCTAGAGTCCTTCCTAAGCTGTAGACAACGTTTTATCTATCCTACTTCGATTGTTGAAACTTCTGAGAGCGTTTCAAATGGATGATGGATAATGCGAGTGATAGCATCATGATCTCCCCCGGTGTTCATTATTTGAGAATCGAAGAGCGTACCTTAGAGATTGGTCTGCTTAATACAACACAGGGTGCTTCCTCTGTTCACGAGTGTAGTCAAAGCACTTCGATTACCAACCGCAAACACAAGGCAACCTAATCGAATTTTTATCCTTCCCCACATTGCTATCTAACGTTTGTCACCGACACTCACCACTTCGCCACACTGCTGATTTTGCAATTGCTGATTTGCGGGATGATGTAGCCCAGGTGTCATTCCATCTTGTAGTTTGCTCTTTGGTGGCTGTTGGTTGTTCTCGGGGTTTTTGGTATTGCATGTTGGAGTTGCTAGCCATTCTCTGCCGCTGTATTCCGCGCCGTTTGACGTTCCATTATCAATGGTTTTTGGCAATCAAGCCAACTTCAGTCCATTCCACGGGGGGCATGTTAGGTAGAGAACACCTCCGGCGGTTCTCTCATATCCATCGGTGGGGTACCCCAAAAACATGCAAAGATGCTTTCGAATGTTGGACGATGTGAGTGATGGTTGATGATGTCAGCCTTGCCCGTCTGCTTCTTCAATCTAATTGAGGGAGATTACTTGAGAAGTCTGAAAACAATGCCTTCGCTCTAGAACATATCTACCCTATCAATGCGCCCCGATCTTGAGGCCGCGTTGTGGGGTAGTTGCAGTCTCATGCGAGGTCCCCGTGGACGGATGCTAGTAGTCACAAGTCCTGACGTTCACTCTGGCTTATGCTGATGATCTAGGGTTTGTTTAGCAGGGGTTCGTGAGATTTGGAAGGCAAAGGCAGATGCCTCTGCATAGGGATTGTTGATTTCTCCTAGGCCGCCCACACTAGTTAGATTCGGAGGTGGAATCTATCATTCCTTTTGTCCTCTCTGCCATTTCTCGCCGACTGGGTTAAGCCAATACCATGCGTAATCATTTTGTTTGTTGCATAGTATCTAAAAACATCTTGTGCCGGAAAAATGTTCTACATGCCAGAATATGTCAATAGTTCACGCATAGGCAAGTATCCACATTCCCGAAGATCTGAGACATTGGATTCGGGAAGCAGCGGAGTTGGACAACGCGGTTGTTGGACACTGGCGCATATTGCTCGACGTTGAAGTGGTTCTGTCAAGACAGTGCCGAGCGTGGAGTTCGTAAAACAGAGGTGCACGGGTCTTGGTCGAGTTGCGGAATCAATCGACGTGGGAGCGAATAAGCGACTTAAGATTTGCAACTACTGCAAGTAAGGTGGCGTATCGTGGTGGTGTAGATTTGTGATGTTGAGGTCGCAAAGGTAGTGTTCTCGTTGGTATAGCCGTCTGGTGTTTAGAATGTTGAATGGTAGTGGCTTGGGCGCCGGCATCCTTTTTACGACGACTATTGAAAACGGCAGCGGTGTGAGCAATGCATCTCTTTGAAGACAGGGCGGAGTGATGCATAAGGAGGCTCTCATCTACAAGGTCCTGCTTTAAAGCTCCCGACGTCCGTTTTCGTTTGAGTCTCACTGCATCGAACACACGTGCATCGACCAAGGATCTACCTCTCACACCGCCGCCCACGGCGTGCCATGCCACAAACGCTCGACCTCACCAACCCTCATCCACGCCAACTCACTCACCGCATCGTGGCTACTCAGCGCGGTCACCCCCACTCCTCCTCCATTAAACCAGGAACGCTAAGTAGTGCTTTGAGTATGTAATGGCACCTTTTTGCTGAGATCTGGCTCTGCTTACTTTCCTGTGGGAGCAAATTTGCCAGTGTCGCTTTGGATCTTGATTTTCTTCCATCTGTGCACAGGAAAAGTGACAGTATGAAGGAATGACTGATGCCGCGGGGATTGTCACATCCACTTTCTGGTCCTACGTGATTTCTCGTGTAAATCCTGAGAGATAATCACGGAGTTTGTTGATCTGGAGGGTGGAGGTTGAACGGGGAACATTCGAAAATAGCGTGACAACTGGTGACATTGAAGTAAGGTTACACAGCGCCTAGACATTCTCGACCCGTCTTAGCGGCATCCCCATTCTCAATGTCAACGTACCGCCCACAACCACCACCCTGACATCAATGCGAACCGCCACCGCCCATCGAAGGGCACAAATATGCACCCTCTGCTCATTTTGGCCGCTACCATGCGCTCGCCTCCATCTCTGCCGAACCAGCGCCCACACACCTTGCACCTTCATCACGACCTCACCACTCTTCAAAGCCGCCGCGCCCCCGCCATCCCCCTACAACCCGCACCTACACTTCTTCCCCACACTCTCCACCGCCGTCACCTCGCACCTTCTCGCCCTCTCAGAAGAGCCCCTCGACCAAGCCTCCGTCCTCGCCACCCTCACCGCCTTCAAAGTGCACGCCCAACTGTGAATGAAAAGCAGCCTTCCCCTCCCCACCTCCTCTACCACCTCCGCCTCCACCCTCCCCCTCCAACCAGCGCATAAGCTCTATGCTAAACCCTACCTCGCACAGAAACGCGAATTCAACGACCTCAGTGAGCTTACCTTCATACTCCTCAGTGACCCATGCGTATTCATAACCCCGGACATCCTTGCTGCTTTGTGTCACTACAATGCTTGACCCGCGACCCCACACCCATCCCCGCCATGTTCATGCTCTACGCTACGAAGCCGTTGATTCCTGCCTCTGGCAAGGGAAGGATAACGATGTCGAATCCGGATTAGGCAAAGTATGCGATCCCGCCTGCGGGTGGCAGGATACAGTTGATCATGATCTAGCTACGAAGCATGCATATGCTGGGCTGACGGCGTATACAGGGCTCACGGCAGGGGGTGGGGTTGCTTGTGGTGGGAGCAAAGAATGATCAGATGGTTAGGGTGACGTGGGTGAGGGTTACGCCACTGCGGCACAGGTGGGTTAGGGAGGAGGGGCGGGCGGGCGGCACTGGATGCGGTTGCTATGGCGTGGGGGTTTGAGGAGTCGAGTTGACGGGGTTTTGAGGAGGTAGAGGAGTGGGAGTTACGGGAGGTTGTGGGGAGGAAGGGGATGGTGTTGGATGATCCTGCGCTGTTGGATGGGATGGAGTAGATGGATGTGTCATAGTCATAGATGTGAGATGTAACTCGAGTTAGTATATATAAAAGTGGCTGGATTTAGAGTAGAGTAGACATTTTTAGGTATTAGACGGTACCCATAGAAATACAAGCGTAATCTAACCCCCCTCACCACCACCCTATCCGCTTCTACTCTCCAATCTCCGCTTATACTCCTCCATCAACTCCATCAACCCCTACCCACCCGCCACGCCCCAAGTCAACCCACTCAAATGCGCAACATGATTCAGCACCGTCCACCCCATCACAATCCCAACTACCTCCACACAAGCCATAAACCCGACCACCACCTTCGCCTTCAATGCTACAAATAGGAGTGTAAATAGGGTGGGGCGGAAGAGTGTCTACGATGTTAGTGGGCCCCAGGGAGGGGAGGTACCGAAGACATCACCGGTGGCGCGCCGAGGTCATTAAGTTGGCCGGCAGTCCAGATGCGTTCGCGGAGGGAGGGTTGGGAGGAGAGCGGAGTTTCTTTGGTGTTGCCGGGGGTAGTGAGGGATTTTTGCTTGGGGGCTTTTTGGATAGGGCGCTGAAGGGGCGGGCATTGTGGTTGAGGAAGGCGGTGAGTTTTGGTTGTGGGAGGGAATGGAGGAGTGGGCGGTGGCTGGCGATTGTGAGAGTACGGAATGTGGTTCAGGAGAGGAGGCGTCCGGCTGTGAGGGTCATGGCGCCTCGGGGGACGGTGGTAGTAGGGTGGTGGTAGTAGGGTGAGCTGTCGAGGTGCGTTGTGGTCGGCCGTTGGAAGCCGCCTCAATTTCTTAGCGCAACCGCGGTGCGTCTGCAGACAGACTATAAAATTACAAACTTCGATTCATGTTCTTAGAATGTGTGCAATAAGCTGTTACATACGAGAATCCCCGCAACACTTATCAGTTTCCAACCTCAAAATATACTATTTCCTGACTTTTGAACGCTGATAAATACAGAACTTCTAGGTATCGATCAGCACGACTCAGATACGAAGGATAAGCCGGTCTCTTTCTCTACTAACCGACTGGAACCGACTGGATTCTAATACCAATAGTTTTGAACTCACTGCCACGGTCAGTAGATCCACATACTTCACCGTTGCAATAAAGAACTTCCTCGGCGGCATTGTACTCAGCTTCTAAGTGAGCAGGCTCAGCATCGTGTAGAGTCAATTCGGCAAGGACGAAGTCTAAGTGAACTCAGTCTGGTTTGTTTATGGTACCATCATTGTGGCGATGCCGGTCTACACGCTTGATAGTCTCGATTTCGGGGGACGAGGAGTGGAAGTCTGTCGTGACCACAAAAGTGTGCCGCAACGCCGCAGCCTTGCCTAGACTCCAGCGGAGCCTTGCAATAGCTCTCGAGGATGGCTGTCTTCTTTGATTATTCTCCTCCTTGATTATTCTCGTCCTTGATTATTCTCCTCCTTGATTATTCTCCTGAGATTGTCTTTCAATGCGTCGTAATCCTCAAACCTATACCACCTCTTGCCAACTTCAATTTTCTGATCACATTCATGCGAGACGGGTATTCCGTGTCAGCAAAGGTATGCCCTTTAAGGTCCCTTTAAGGTCGACAGGGAGCCACCCGCAAAGGCGTGAAGCAAGGGGCCGGAGGCGGCTTCAGCCTGACAGCGGTTGTACTTTAGATAAACTTGATGTGGATAAGTGGTGGGGTATTGATTACAGTTGAGCATATTGCTCCATGTGTTTCGTTTCCTAGCTCTTTTCTTTGCTGCGGCTGAACTACCGTTTCTCCCCCACAACGCAAACGCAATTATGGTTTCTACCGCTACCGTGTTTGGAGAGAGGAGGGGACGGTATGTACGACGGTTAGGGTTAGGGGCAGCGCTGCCAGCCCAATTCGTGTCCTGGGCCCGGATTCGCATTTCAAATACGCCTAACTCGTTAGCGTACTCGAGTGTTACTCGAATCGGCTCTACACGAATGCCCCCAGAAAACCCCCCTGGGTCTTAGCATGCATTCGCGTAGAGTTCCATTCGAGTAAAGCTTCTGAAACGGAGTTCTGGAAAGATTTAGCGGGACTAGTACCAAACTATAGCATCCCCAAGCAGCACGCATCTGTTATCTTGATATCTATCCCCAGCTCCTAATTTCTTGATACTGCTCCCGACGAAACACCTCCACACGCAATGAATTATCTTGATGGGCCTCCGCGCGAGCATTTCATGTTCTTGGTGCACGATGAGGACGCACTACGGGAGGGACACAAAAACCTTGTTAAGACTCTTCAACAAGTAAACCATGAGTGGTTGGGGAGGAAGCCTCGAGCTTCTGCACCATTGACGGCTGTTGCAGCCTAAAAGAACTCGCCTCGAAACGACGCTTATAAGAACAATGTTTGCCAACGTGATAAGCGGAGTTGCTGTATTAGCCATACCAAACACTCCATCCCAACGGAGGTCAGCCACACGATCTCTTCGGTTGTCAAAATCGACAGGGCCACTTCTGGAAGTCATTAGAGATGGTTCTTAGAGTGTTGAAAATCGATCAGTTCTATGTGTTGTGTGGCAGTCCACTGGTTCACCATCTACGCAACAATCTCCTTCTTCAACCCACCATCTACGATACGTGGGACAAGGGTCTTTTACAGTTTCAAGTTCTGCATGTACTCCAAACGCGGTTGGGGCAATCTTTGAAATGGGGTGGCAGACCATTCGATATAATTGTGAGAGTTAGTGGTCTCGAGAGCGGTGCTTTTATCATGGGTGACCCATACGGTGGTTTCAAACCCATTGATGATGGCATTAGGATTAAGATTGGTAGCAAATCGTCCGATTTTGATAACATCCGATATTGATGGTTATTCAAGACTGGTATGTGCAAATTGCCCTGCTGTTTTGTGTCGAAAGGGAGACATCCCACGAGAATGAGTCAAATTCTCCAGCAACAAGCAAATTCTCAAGTTTTCAAGTCAAGAAGGTTGATCTGAATTGTGTCCTTTACGGTTCTCATTGGTCAGAATTCTGTTGTCTTGCATGATGATAGCTTCTATCGTTTTTAAGTATCTATTTTCTATCGCATCAGCATTCCTTTTTGCCGCAGTCATACTTTGTTGGGGACGCTTTGGGCTCGGATTCGCCAGTTGGGTTGCTGTGCGACGTGATTGTAACAATCGACATTTACTTCTGAGATCTTGTAGAGTGCACTTGGCAACGTATGTGAGACAGTAGCCTCAAACATAATCAATATCTTCAAGAATAAGTAGCGCATAGGACAACTCATCAACCCACACTTCAGTTGAAATACCCACAATTTTATCGTTGTTCTGCATCACACAATGAAACCAGGTCCGAAAGCGAAAAGCGACATTCAAGACCTCATTGTGGAGGCACTGACTGACTTATACGCCGCAACAAAGGAATTTACGGAAATTGTCAACCCACAAACCCAACAACCACTGGCGATTTTTGGGTCAAAGCTCGCCAATACGATAGATTTATTAGCGCCACAAGCTGCGGATGATAGCAGGGCTACGAAAAGGACCAAGTGTGGAGTTAAACAATGCACGGCCGACTATGCCAAAAAATCCCACATGATGCGCCACGCGAAGGATAAAGCACAGTTGGGGGACGAAGAGCATGCCGAATTCGTTAGAAGGGTAGAAGCAGAGAGGGAAGCAGAGAAGAAACGCAAACAAAGTTAGCGTTCTCCTAACTATCGCGGTACGAACTCTGGCTGACCAGATTCAAGCGATGCCAAGATACTCTGACGAGCAGAGCTCGTTGTACACTCCTTGCGGGATAGACTCTATTACGTATCGAGGGGAAGAGCTTTGGGATGGAGGAGAGGACGAAATGCAGGAGTGAAGGGCGGCGACGGGTTTTCGGCGATCGAGAGAGATGGTTTTAAAGATACATCAGCAAAATGTAATTTAGTCTCCGGGAGCCTCTAGGAGTAATTTCCGACAATTGACAAGTTTCGGAGATGTCGAACCGTTGCAGGGGCGTTCAGAGCGCGCCGTCGACCAGTCTTGGAGTACTTGGGAGCGCCAGTGACAAGTCTCGGAGCACCTGGGAGTACCGTCAACAAGTCTGGGAGTATCGACATATTCTTTGGGGGCACTTTGGTGCACCAAGAAATCGCTTGACTGAAAAATCAGTTACTATTCTGATGTGAATGATTGCAAGTCATGCATGCAGCTTGTATTCTCTATCCATCCATCTTATCTCTCTATCTATATGTACACACGGTTGACCTGGCAGGCCGGAGACGGTATTTGAGTGCACTTGGAGGTGATCGAGCGAACTTCTAGGTTCACCTAAAGGCTAGGAGGTGATAGAGCGAACTTCTAGGTGCACCTAGAGATGGTGCTCGCGTACACTTGGAGATGGTAATCAAGAGAACTTGCAAGGCGGTGATCGAGCTCACTTACTGATGACGATCGAGCGTACTAAGAGACTTTGATGGAGTACACTTGGAGATGTAATTGAAGGTGTAATTGAAGGTGCACTTGGTTTCTATTCAGGGGTTAGCTTGCAATCGTGGGAGTGTAAGGAGAGAAGACTTAACTCGTGCTCCAGAGTGCTGGCTGGGAGATGGCTAGAGGTGGTGCTCGGGAGCTGGATGGAGACGGTTGATCTGGGCTGACTGGGAGCTTGGTACTGCATTTAAGAGTTAACTCGGAATCCTAAGGATGTAAAGAGAGAAGACTTAACTTGTGCTTTCCGAGAGCTGGCTGGAGATAATTAATCGAGGCTGGTTTGAAATAATGTTTAGGAGACGGTAATCGGGAGCTGGCGATAGTCGATCTGGGGACTGTATTCGATGTTAACTCACGATCCTGCCATAGGCAGGTAGAAAGGGATGACTTAACTTCGAATTCCCAAGTGCTGGTAGAATAGTGGGACGAGATGGAGATGGCGATGGGAGATGGGGAATAAGGGGTACGACCTTCCGGATCGGGTTAGGAAGGTTCATTTTCACACGAAAATCTCTCAAATTCGAGTTTCTCTAGATGAATTTCCCAATCTTCCCCATCGCCATCCCCCAGCTTGCTCTATCTTATCCACTACTCTACCAGCACTTGAGAACACAAAGTTAGGTGATCCCTCTCTATCTGTCCTTGGCAGGATCGTGAGTTAACATCAAAATAGTCCACCGATCGACCATTACCAGCTCCCGATCACCGTCTCCTAGCCAGATCAGCCGTCTCCAGCCAGCTCCCGAGCACTATCTCCAAGACAGCTCCCCGCCAGCTCTCAAAGAGCAGGAGTTAAGTCTTCTCTTCTTACATACCTACTATTCCGAGTTAACCCCTCTATGCAGTCTCAGCTTCCCGGTCAGCCTAGATCGATCGTCACCAGCCTGCTCCAGAGAACCAACTCCAGTTTGCTCCCGAGCACCATCTCCAGCCAGCCCAGATTATCTCCAATTGCACCTCCAAGTTCGCTCGATCACCGTCTCCAAGTGCACCTCCAGATTCGCCCGAGCACCGTCTCCAACTGCACCCGAGCACCGTCTCTAAGCGTGCGCTCAAGTGCAGTCTCCAAGTTCACGTCTCCACCCAGCCCTCATCAACCGTGTGTACACATATAGATACATAGTTAGAGAATACATTCCATATTATCGTGTAACAAATTAGTCTGAGCGATAATAAGTCTATGCGAGAGCATAAAGTAATAACGAGACGTGATGAAAGCATTATGTATATAGAACTTCAGGATCCACCGGGAGATTACAGCTGCAGGTTTGGGAAGCTCCGGAAGACTTCGGGAGGCTTGCGCAGAGCTCCAAGCAGCTCCGAAACTATGTCCACTGGTATGCAAGATATCGGTGCATCCAGAACGTACTACATAATCTCCAGGAGATTCTTGAATACGTTGCGTACCTTCAGGAGCTTTCCGGAGTGCCTGGGAGAGCTTCAGGAGTATCTGGGAGGATCTGGGAGCGCCGGTGTGGTTGACCGGAGTCTCTGTGAGGTTTACGTATGACTCAGACCGATTTACATTTCCCTGATGTATCTATAGAGGTGGCAAACGTGCATTGAACCTGTCCTTTGACCATATCACCTTCCTATCAACCTCGTTGAGTTCGCCCTTTCCAATCTCCAAATACCGTTGCAGCAATTCCGGTTGGACTTTTGTGTCAGTATTGTCCGGACTGGGATAATAATGCGTGTCCGTAACAACCACCGTTTTATTGGGTGCAGGTGTAGTTATATATGGTATAGATCTCCTCACTTCCTTCAAACAGAAAAGACTATTGATTGGTTAACCCCGCAAAAGGAAGCATTCGGTTCAGCACTTACATGTCGCCTCCGCGAAGGTCTAGAACTCGTTTGCCACGGGGAAAGTCGAGACTTACGCGAAACATCTGGTCGGATACGCTGTTGTCGGCGAAATGTGTGGCTGTGAATGCCCTCAAAATGAGAATTTCCGGAGGTTGGGATTGCCTTATCGGTACCGGTATTAAAGTATACGTCGTGCCGATTTCATAGTCATTGAAAAAGAGGAAGAGTAGTGTCGCAACATCCTGTGATCATCAGACTTTGGACCTGTGTAAATCTTTATCGAGAAACTTGCTGGGTGCAAGATGTTACTTGTTTTGATACACTCGGGAGTGGTCACCCCCAAAAAACCACCCCTCTGGACTGCATGTGCCGCATTCAAAGAATTCGTTTCATAGGAAACACTGGACTGGCCGCAAATCACTAAGACGCCGTACTCTTGGAGAGTGTTGGTGACTCTGTCTTTATCGTCTAATGAAAACGTATTTCCATCGATATCTCTAACTTGTGTTGTCTCCATCTCGGGTCGTGTGTCTTTGTGTTTTCAGATGATCACCTTTGTAGGTTTTATAAATACAACGCCGCAACACATTGATCAGAAACTACGTCACCGTAACATCACATGACTACAAACACAGCCCCCACGTCAACTCGAGGTCTGGAGCATATGCGGCCGAAGCTAGCGGAGTGCCAAGTTGTCTGCACAAAAATTGCCTCAAGCCTACACGTTGAATCCTGGTTTTTAATTTGTTACTTTGTTCGTTATGATTTCTTGTGAAACATCATGTTTAGGATTGTGGGCGGGGTTAACTTGATTGATGTGTTCTCCGAAAGCTGGCTCGGAGCTGGCTGGAGATAATCAACCAGGGCTTGCTGGAGATGGTGCTCGGGAGCTGAATGGAGACTGATCGGGAGCCGGCTGGAGACGGTTGATCTGGCCTGGCAAGAGACGGTGAACGGGAGCCGGCGATGGTCGATCTGAGGACTGTATTCGATGTTAACTCACGATCCTGCCATGGGCAGGTAGAGAGGGATGACATAACTTCGAGTTCTCAAGTGCCAGTAGAGTACTGCAGCCGTGGATAAAGTTGGGACGTCAGCAGTCAGCACAGGGTGTCCGTCCGACAAAAAAAGTGGCTCGGTCAGCGTCAGAATTTGCTGTCCCAGATCCAAGGATTGTCGGCAGTGAATTTTATCGGACCTGAAGATTTACTGGTCTTCCTGCCGGCCCGCCCTTATATACATGCAATATAATGGATGGGCCAGTACCATAAACAGTATGGCCACAGAGGCCTGAGCGTCGCTGAGCCAGATCACTCGTCGCCAGTCATTATATATCACTCGAACAGCTGTCCATTAATGGAAAAACTGTTAGCAAGCTGTGTCCCTATGAAAATTTCTTGTTAGCAGGCGGTGCTGTCTCAACCTCACCTGCGGGTACAATATTAGATAGAGAGAGCTGGGGAATGGCGATGGGAGGAGATTGGGAAATTCAACTAGAAAAACTCGAACTTTGAGATTTTCGTGTGTGAAAGTCAACCTTCCAAACCCAATCCAGGAGGCTGTACCCCTTATTCCTCATCACCTCCCATCCCCTACCGTCGCTATCCTCTGCTCTCTCTATCTCGTCCACTACTCTACCGGCAACTGAGAACTCGAAGCTCAGATCGACCGTCTCCAGCTAACCCCTGAGCACCGTCTGCAGTGCACCGTCTGCAGTGTACCTCCGAGTCTGCTTGATCACCGTCTCTAAGTGCACCTCTAAGTCTGCTCAATCGTCATCTGTGAGTGCGCTCAGTCACCCTTCTCCAAGTGTGCTTGAGTATCGTCTTTAAGTGCACAGTAGTACCGTCTCCCCTCAGCCCAGATCGACCGTATGTACATATATAGATAGTTAGAGAATAGATGCTATATTATCATTTGACGAATGCTTCATTCATGATCATGAAGCTGGAAGTGTACTCGTCGAATTAGTCTGAGCGGCACAAATAAGTCTAAGCGAGGCGAATAAGTGTGAGCGAGGTAAACAAGTCTGAGCGCAGGATGAGCGGAAAATCCTCGCTCGAGTGCACTGGTGGCTCCGCCCGAGTGCGAGCTCATTTTCCCGATGCTATAGTTTTTAGCTTTAATAGTAGCTCTGCAGGCCAAACGGGGGACCCTTTCTGACCAGCCACAAGAATGCAGCCGGCGGGCAAGCCCCGAGACCCCGTCTTCCTTGAATTAAAGTAACTATATAAGTAACGCGGATACTGACCTATAATTCTCTAGAGTGATGAGCCGTGTACGATGATAATATTCTGTAGTGGCGAGTCACTAGCAGTCGCACTCGGGCCGGTTACGTGCTGTCACCTCCGTCCCTTGTTCTTCTACTACGTGTTCTACTTCTACTCCCTGGTTCCTATATAATGCAAACGAAGTACTGTATGACAGCCCCACAATAGAGTAAGCTAGTGAGGCGAACTGTGTACAGCGACCAATCATAACAAGTCACCCGATAGTCTGCTTAGACGTGACTGACCCTGACTTCACTGATCTTACTCGAATTCAGGTTACGAATACACTGACCATTATTGCGTAACATAGCCTTAACCAAGTTTAAGACAGTGACATCTAAGCTTGAGTATTACAATAACGCCCGACAAACTGATCAGCGCTTTTGTTTACCGTCGCACGTCACAAATTTCGGAAACCATAGGAAATCACTCGCTTAAATCCAATTAAGGCTGTTACTTTGGTATGAAGATAGTTGATTGTATTGTAGAAGAGAGCTAGTCTTGGCTCCCGCACATAAGAATGTGAAATACTGTGAACAAGTGTAAAAAGTAGTCATGTACACAATCAGGGTCTTCTCTGCTCCTTGCATATATGCAACAAAGGCATCTCACCATCCGCTCATGCCTTGTACTAAGGTACAAGGGTATTTCGGGTGCGGTCGAGCAATCCACAGAGCCTCACTCCTTTTGCTACCGTGGCCTTGATTCCTCCCTCCTTTCCTCCTCTCAACCACCGCGATCAGCAACAAAAACAACCAAAAGAGTGGCTGGATGGTCTGTTTAGAAGTATATTCACTGGGATACAGGCAGTCATTGATGTGGAGGGTGACATGGCACTGCGTATGTTGTATTTGGTAGAAAGAATAGGGGGTACGCCCGACTTTTGGCACCCTCTGAATACAGCAACCTGTAGCAAGCAACCGCCAATGTTCGAATGCGAGGGCGCAATATCTTCGAGTGACTTTGCGTGATAATACACGAAACGTAAAACTTTACATAACCCCTGCCCGCTGTCCACATCAAGTAACAAACGAAACGGGCAAACGAAACGAAACGAAACTTAAGTTTCGAGCAATGTCACAAAAAATCACTCGAAGCTATTGTGCCCTCGCTCGAACATTAGCGATTGCTCGCTACAGGCTACCGTACCTTGCGAGTTTAGAGATGAGTGCGAGCATGGAGTAGGGCGCCCTGGGGAGCTTGGAGACGAGCGTACTTGGGAGCATGGAGTCGAGCGAACGCATGGAGTCGAGTGTACCTGAGATTCGGGAGATAGTATCCGGCACGGTGCATAGTACTCGTCGAAAAATCAAGTTTGGGGACACTAGAAAGCTTAACCCTGTCATATTTCAAGGTAGGTGTCCCCATACTTGATTTTTTGACGAGTATCTAGTTGCAGTTCCATGGGACGAACTATCGCGACTCCACGAGAATTTCGCATTTCGCCACGCGCGCGCCCTCCATAGTCACCTCGTGCATAGGACTTAGTGCCCATGCGCAAAAATATGCTATGGGTACCGTTCGAAAACCCGTTTGCTATGAGCTGCGCGTCGCTTAAGGTTATTTTTATGTGATTACCTACAAACGCACCAGATGATATATAGATCTTCACCAGTCTCAACAAAGATAAAACAATTCATCCAACCATCCTCGTGGTAATTCAAAGTACCCTTATGCTAAACCTTCTCCAATCGTTTGTTTCGGTATGAGGGAAGCTCACTTTTTCTCGTTGGCATTCTGTAGTTCATATAAGTCGGCAAACCCTTAATTGAACAAATATTGGATACTTACCACTACCACACTCGAGCCGTTTTCGCTTTCGAGAACCAGCACAGGTTGAAGGGATCAGACTAGCTAGAATTCTCCAATTCCCACTCCTTGCCTATCGTAGCCATTTGGTACCATAGTAAATTCCTCCGAATCAGGTTCCTAGCTCCTCCTAGTGCGTAGTTCCATGTTATCTCAGAGGATTCAAGGCCTTGGGGTGGCAAATTAAGAGGACAATAGCGGTCGATATATCTTTGCCGCCGCCAACTGTAGCTGCGTTTCTGTTAGTGGTGATTGTGGTGGTGCTAATTGTGGTGGCGGCGGTTGTGATGGCGGTGGTAGCGTGGACTGTACGAATCGTAACGCCGCACTCGAGATTACTAAGGAATATCAACTACTGTCGTCGGTTGAATTCATGGGTATCATTAAATATAGACTTCGGCTGCTTTCTGTATTACGAAAAATTCTGTGAGACTTCGAGGAATGCAGATAGATAATGGTTTATTAATATTAAAGCCTATAAGTACAATAAAACCCCATCCTTCGCCGTAGCTTCACTTTGCTGTGTCTGGCAAGTAGTTCCTACTTCCAACTTCTGCATTCATTCGAAGGTCTAGACCCAACTATTAGTAAGAATAGTTCTAAAAGAACCACAAATGCCTCATGCGTACCCATAGAACTCGCCAAACAATTATAAGCACATCTCAGACTAAAATTAATTCTAAGATTGAAGAGAATAATGCTGCAAATGCTGTAAATCTGTGCTAGAACGCCCTCTTGACTTAAATTGATTTAAGTAGGTTCTAGGAATAAACCGATGGCAGTACTGCAAGCCCGCAAGTTCAAGCCGGAACCGTCTTGAGAAGTCGCATCGCTCAGCAACATTATTCGGCCATGATGCAGAGAGCGGCTGTAACTGTTATAAACAACTAAAATTAAGGTGAATGCCGGACTACTAAGCTACGATAAACTCGTGACAGCATTAACAGCATTGATCCACTGACATGAAACAAAGACACAACTCCAGCCACCTTCACTTCCTTCCTCGCCTTCTCGCTAAACAGCCAGAGACAATAAAAAAAGTCACATCAAGTGGAGGCAGTGCAATACCGTGAACCCATATGAAACGAAGACAACCACGCCAATTAGCCAGTAAGACGATGAAAAAATATCACATCAACTGGACGAATTACAATACCGTGAATCCACATGAAACAGCGAACTCCAAATCATCACCACTTTTTTCCTCATCATCTCGCTAAACAGCCAGAAATGGAAAAGTTAGTGCCTACTAGTAATCTCACAGGAAACAGCGAAGACATCGTCGCTAATTAGTCAATAAGATATGAAAAAAGGAGACCGAATCAACTTGGAGTACAATACCAATAAACTCACATGAAACACCAATGCACAAACACCAATCACCACTTTCTTCCTCGTTCTCTCGCTAAATAGCCAAAGCAACAATGAAAAAAGCCTGTCGCATCAACTGGAGACAGTGCAATACCAGTGACACAGTGGGAACCAGCGTGTGCGAGCACAGCGGCCAGCTCCCTAGATACAAAAATAAGATTAATAAAAGAAGCCACATATAGTGACGTTTCAGATATTAAACTGAAAAGAACAGATACTACACTTGATCTAAGCCAAAAGGCTGCAGGGATAATTAGCAGGTATTCAAGTGATGGCCGAAGGTTGGGGAGGAGGAAGACGTACCAAAGAGAGCTAAAGAAAAAAGTGAGCGATGGAGCGGAAGGGGGGGTATATATAGGAGGTGAGTTGCAGGGTAACGAATCTATTTTTCACCGACGCTAGGGCTCAGGGCTCAGGGTATTTTTCTCAAGAGCTGGGGGCGGTTGCGCGAGTGTTCGACTCATCCCGGCGGACGACAGCATTCCTAGTGGTACATGTCGCACCATGCCCCTACTGCTCGCGAGTTTACAGGCAGAGCCGCACCCCTGATCGCTTGCAACTCGAAACCTCGAGTAGCGGCTGAAGCGACTTGCGCCGACGAGCTGCCCTCATAGAAGTTCCATCAAAACAGAGACCTCATCCTCAAAATCAATACTTCTGCAGCAGCAGCAGCTTCCTTGTCTCTAGCTGTAGCAAACAAAGGCTTTAGTGTGCAAATCTGACCTATGATGTGGAATCAATTAAATGAGCCGTCGATTGAGGGTTGGAGTTTGTCGAATAGATGCATGACCGGTCACTAGTTTCGGAAAAGTTTTTACTTGGGTTAGGGTTTGTATGATCTGCGCAAGCAGAGGTGCTGACCGAATCTAGCTATTCTGGAATAGCCTCCTGACAGTCGATATCGAACACAGTGTGCATACACACAAACCATAGACATATCGTTTCGTCACATCAAGTTCAAATTTAAACACCTATCCCACTCGAAAATCTGAAGGGCAATCCCTAGGTTTGTTCGTCGGGTGTATCATACATTTCCCTTGTTTCGGTCCACCCTCACTCTCTAATGATGATTGTCTGCAGTGGTATCCACGATGGAGGTGTACGGCACCTCAATTCCCTCAATATCCCTAGATATTCCTTTTAGCACCTCCTCCTCCACCTATTATACTTATCCGCCTCCACGACATCCATTACTACTCTCCGCATGGTGTAGGTAGATGGTAAGTTTGAGATTATCCGCACCGCCCCGAGAGCATCCCTGTCTACCACGTACGCTCCGAATTCTTAATTTAAAGTCTGTTCTTATTCAATATGTAGTACTAGACCCACCATTGACTCGAAGGTGGAGAATATCATTCTGTCCGTCTAAATCAGCAGTCGGCGATCGAGTCTTCTATACGTACCTAACTAACCCATTGTCGTCTAAGTCAAGCGTCACGTTGTTTGAGAGGTCGTAGTATCTTCTATCGTCGGGGACGCCTACATTTGCCAATTCGTGTTGCAGGGAATTGTGCAATCTACAACCGGCTTAGTGAAGTCTCAATGTCACGGTTACTGTCAGTGAGCCACTATCTGCGTGCCAGCCAAATCCCCTAAATCGAATATGTTAGTGCCGAGCAGAGCGTTAGGACTTTAGACGGGTGTTGCCTGTACCCGTGAGACTTGAGTAGCGACGACACCGCTTCGATACCTTCCGTGTGGAAGACAGCCGGTAGATCCACCGATAGCCCTCGCAGAATCTCCTTCAGTTTCGTCTATCTGCTTTGCATATCAGGCGGGCCGTAGTAAAATGATGAGGGAGGGAAGTGAGGGAGTGAGGGCTGACTCGGTGGTCGTGGGTTGGTGTAGTGTGTGTGGAGCTTAGAAGGTTGAGAGTTTGAGAGTTTGAGAGTTGTTACAATGGTAAGTTCGCAAAGAGGAAGGCAACACAACGCTAACTTCCCACGTGGAGAACGTGGGAAAACGGAATAAGATCCTCGTAGTATGTGGAGAGACAGCGACCTACATACCTCGCTGCTCTACCCGAGCAGACTCCTTGTGTCACACAAGTTGATGTCGCACCACGAGTTCCCTGTGTCAAACTCACCACAGGTTGAGCATACGAACAATTAGTAATGGGGGTGGGCTTGGTGGGTCAGTGGCCTTAGTGCCCTCCATTGGGTAGCGGGAAGTGGGAGGAAACGACTTTGCCAGAGTCAGAAGTAGGTGTTATGTGAGCTAGTTTGGCCGTAATTTAGCCGATGGATGGACAGGAAGTTTCCGATGGACAGGGATAAAAATGTTAATTAAATGCCATGACCACCAGTGGTCGGCCGGCTTATGGTAACTTAGCTGGGCACCCCTTCGGGGTGAATGCAAAATGATTACAAACAAACAAACAAACCTCGCTGCTCTGCGGCGGAGCGGCAGCGACAATATTTCTCGGCAATATTTCTTCGCCGCTGTGCTGCGTAGCGACAGGTATGTCCACAAGATCATTTTTGTTCCCCTTCCAACCCTCCCATTCCCCATTTAGCCCACCCGAGCTGTCTTCCCTGCGTCCTGTCGAGTGGTCGCCTTCACGTTTCTGCCTCGACAATTTCAAGCTCATATCTTCTAATTCTCACGAGCTACCGCCAACTGTATGCTTCTTTACAGGCCATACCAGCTATTAAGTACAGATGACTCACCAGGCTCAGTCAGCGATGTCAACCGTCCCGTCCGTCCTAGGGCACGACGGAAACCGCGCCGTCTTTTTGAGACTGGACGGAGACGGACGGCTGGGGATATGGATGTCGGCCAGGGACGGTGTTTTCGCCGTCACCGGCGGTCATGCTGTCCTTGTCTATTACGGATGGGATGGACGGCTTTGACACTGTCTCGTCTGTCTTGGCCGTTGGATGGGACGGTTGACATCACTGGGCTCAGATCAGCTGCTGGCGCGATGGTGCTTGTGCCGACCCTCAGAAATCACCAGGTTATCACTCGATGATACCAGATCGGGCAGTTACGTCTCGACTTATCACTCGATTTTTGGACCAAGCGTGGACTGGACTGGTCTAAGCCCGGACTACTAGTCCACGAATCAGTCCGGACCAGTTCAGGACAGGCTCAGTCCGGACCGTTAACTTCACTACCTATAATTAAGGCTTGGAACCCGGTGACCCGGATTAATTTCTGGGACCAACGGATTAGTGGAATGGTTTTCCAGAAATATTGTGGCGATGAAGTTTGGCATGTGGAGAAACTAGGATTCCAGGTGGGAGCGGCCTGCGCACTGGCTTGCGAGGTCGAGAGAGTTACTGATGCGCAGAAGCCGGAAAAACGTAAGTTCTGTCTTGGAATCCCTTACAATATTAACTAATTATAACCAGTTTGCAGGGGAGACGGAAGCTTTTTATATGAACCTAAAGCGAATGAAACCTCCGGTGGTCGTCGAGTATCGACTACATGAGGGATAACGCGATGAGGCTGTATAAAATATTCTGGGTAGAGGAGAGCAGTGCCGCGACAACATTATCATTCGAAGGACAGTATCAGTGCCTGTTTTTGGAATGGATGATGTTGTGGTCAAACAATTACGAGTTTGATACGCTGTGCCTGGAAACGGCCATTGATATTCACCTTATGGAAAACCCTCAAGAACAAAAGGCAAACTTGTTATTGGTGTAGGGTTCTGCCATGCAAATATAATCGCCTCCTTCTCTGGCTAGGATACACCGAGATGATTGAAACAATCAAAGAGCGCGAAGAGGTTCACAAATTCATGCTAAAAGACGCAGAGAGCTAACGGACGATCGGAGCAAAATTTAACTCCGTAGTTGTCATAACAGGACACCCTGGTATAGGAAAGACCTGGCTACTTGTTTTGCGACTACTTGTGGGAAAGTTAACAGTATTGCAGGTTGGAGAAGCGCTAACTATGAGATATATCGTATTTAGCGAATTCGGGGGTCGATATGTGGTTGACTTCATGATGATGACCCTGTGTTTGCTCGGGTGGACATTTGGGCTCTTGCGGATACGTGAAGTGGACATACATTAGCTAGGAATGAATTAAGTTTTTTCAAAGCTAATCGTATTTTTTGGGAATGTGTACTGATGGAGGCAATGCGCTGCTAAGCATGATAATCTGGATTGCGGTTGGTGGTCTGATGACGGAACGCCTTGATTATACGCTGTCGAAGCTCAGTTGGCCAAGAGACGCAACGCCGAAGGACACTTTGAATGTTGTTCTATCTAGCCCATATCAACTAGGGTTTCCCTAAATCCCTTCGGTTACAAAGTCCAACAAAACTTGCCATGTTCCAGGCGCTCGGGATTTGGTTGAAAACCGGTAGAACCACGACCATTGTTAGTCGGAATAATCAGATCGAAGAGGCTGGATGTTGGAACTAGTGAGCTTGGGATACTTCCGATTAGCTGCATAGCCGCTCAGTTGCCGCAGGTGGAAAAGATAGACAACACTAAGACAAAGTGACATCACATGTTGGGGATGAATCCTCAAAAAGCAAAATCTGGCCAAACAGCGTCCATTTAAGTCAGACAATAAATGTAATATCACAATTTATGCCAGCATCTCGAGCGAGAAAAGGCTGCCGGCGGAACAAGCGGAACAGCCTCCGATAGTTATAGCTCAAAGGGATAATTCGGCGATGTCTTGAAAGTCGCATTTCCAGGTATTAAGGTTGGCGACGGGTTCTACACCACTTGGGAGCAAAAGCAGGCAATGTGCGAGACAGACATTCTTGGTAATCTACTAAAATTTTGGGCATATAACATGATCAAGAGCAGAATCCAGGTACATCTCTTGCAGTGGCACAGGTACTGTAGAGTACAATATGTCTATCCAAAATCGACTAGTTGGTTTGTTGGAAAATATACAAGTTCATACAGCATGATGAATATCGCTGTTATTCAGCGGTTGTAATGAGACTGACTTTACGATATGCAGTTATTGCTAGTCAAATAGCTCATAGTGACGATATTCTTCAAGGTGGTAGATTCGTCGACCCCGTCGGCGCCTCTACAATTTGTGTATAAGGCTTATCCCGCCCCGCGATAGGAGAGGTGCATTGCAACCCGCTAACCATGATAGGGATTTGATTGGTAACCTGGTTGATGGGAATGTTATGAAATCCAGTGTTGGTGCTCACTCAACCAATGGGCGCACCTGTTAGACCATTAGTCAGTTCGTTAACCCATTTCACCACTGCGGGGACCGTGTGCAGTGCCGCCCAACATGCAGCGCAGGTGCATGTGGAGCTTCAAACGTTGCTTATCATACCTTAGCGCCATGCAATTCTTATCCAATTGCATTCATAAACGCGACACGTTTGACCACAAGATACATACAAGTATGCTTTGACAGATGACACCGGATGTGGCGGCATCACGGCCGTGTCAGAATCAACACCGCATTGTGAAACTTTTCACTTCCCATACACTGTCCTCAAGTTACCGTGCCGTGTAATAGAAATCAGCCGCAAGCGGAGTACAGCCAACACCTTTTGCCGACTCTGGTCAAAGTAAACAAACAAACACGCAAAAGCCTCGAATTAACAATTTCTCATGGTCAGGGTTTAGTCCTGTGAATTTGTAGTAGAGTTCAACGCTTACTTGTCTGGTTGACGTATGAAGACGCGTGGCTTATTCTTTGGGTTATGGCATGCGATATAGTTGTACACGTGCTCTCACTCGATATTTTCTTTTTTTCGCAACCACATTTTGTTCGGGGCTATCACATGTACTAAACCTACAATTGCAGACATGCATACCAGGGTTTAGAACACACTTTTCACGGCAGCCATACGTCTCAAGTCCTTCACCAAGTGTAGATGTTTGCATGGTGGACGGCATCTGAAACCGCTGCCTCTCAGAGTCTACCAATGACCCCGCCGACCCTGTTGCAGCATCTCAACAGCACAAAAACTTCCCCTCGCTGTGTTGCTGCCGTTCAGCATGCAGTTGTATTGTTGATTTTGTTCGTGTTGGTGTTGATGTCTGTCTCCATTTGCCAGTCGTATGTCTCCGTTAAGCGCCAGCCTTCGGAGGGGATGATCATTGAAGTTTCTGGTATAGCCTTTTACGAGCCGAAAATTCGCTAAAGAAAATCACCAGATCAGGTTACATGCACCGACCGAAAGCACGCCCCGTATTGGAGGGGTTCCGAAGAGAGGCTGTAAACTTTCCTCCTCTCCGCAGACTCGCAGCAAGTCGACTGCCGAACCCCTGAAGTCCCGAGTATCGGCCCCTCCTTTTCAATCCACTCACCAGCATATATATGATGGGGCTCGTTGTGCATCCCGTCCTGGTCCTATCCGGAGCTGTATCGAAGTGCAAAATTCGGCAAACTGGACTGACGCCTTTCTGTTGTTCCGACCTATTGGTGTAAACAAAATCACAATCATGGCTACGCATCCGGCATGCATTCTCACAATTCTCGCTCATCTCTTGTTCTCTCCGACAGCCGCATCGCCGTTGTCACCATTGCAGCAAGTCTCCTACTCCTAACATTCCTTAGGGAAAGCTAACAGCCTCAGTTTGTTGATCCGTGACTACAATGACCCTGATACTGTACCAGCCGGATCAGTTCTTCAGTGGTATAACGGCACGGCGCCAAACGGAGGATCCGGTGCATATGGCGGTAGCTACAAACCACCAAACACCCTCGCACTCATAGTCACGTGCTCTGTAATTGGATCGCTTGCCGTAATCGCGGTTCTCGTTTTCATTTTCCTCGGACACCGTCTCCGCCGCCTCCGCAAGGAGGAGAGGGCTTCCGCCAGCGAATCGCCGTTCCCGCAGTCTCCCGAATGTTCTTGGAGCCCTACTGAAGTGCACGACGATGATGACCGATGCGTCTCGAAGGAAAGACCTCTTGAGGGCCCGGAGGCCTTGAAGCGCGGTGGCTGGAGAAATGTACTGAAATCTCTAAACCCGAAGAATCCGGGTCCCCAGCCCAGTACAACAGATACTTTCAAGAGTAGCGAGGGTTTGGAGGGCGGGAAGGTGGACGTGCTGGAGTGCGGGCCCACGGATACTGATGGGGTCACACCGGGGGTGCCTCGGTCTCCACCTGAAGCTGTGAAGAGTGAGAAGGGGGGACTGTCTTAGGTGAAGGGGATGGGAACCACGGGGAAGGGGGGAGGGGGGAAGGGGGGGTTGGGCTCATGCGAACTGCGGCACGGAACCAAGTATGCCGGGCGTCGGAACATGATACCACGACGGACATGAACTCCTACAGAACCGTTTGACTCTGATCGATGGTACTGTTCATCTTTCTCAGATACCTGGATCTGGATTCTTTCTGTATTGTTTTCATTGTATATGGTTCTGCCGCTACTGTTTGTTAATCTCCATTTCGAGGCTTCTTTCCCTTCTGTTGTAATTCAGGGCAGTGTAGGTTATCGGGGTTGACGTTCTGCTATTCATTTGTCATGGGAGTTGGTAGGGCGTTGGTTGTTACTTGTGGACGGACTGGTTTCCTTCTTCTTGTGGTTTAGGGTGCATTACTAGGATGGTGGTTTCTGATGTGTTCACAGCGATAAAGTTCAATAAACAAACGAACAAACGGACATGTTCTTTTCTCGTGCTAGTTTTAGGAGGATGTGGTGGCGTGACCGCTTGAGCAACAATTCCTTGCATGCTCGGGCGACGAAACAAATGCCTATGGGTTATAACAAAGGCAAGATGTGCACTTACGTTCAAGTAGCAACTAGTTTAATTTATGCCGTGGTACATCCTCTGTAGTGTAGTAGTATATCTAATCTTCCTTTGCAAAAGGTCGAGAACATATAAACGATTAGGTTAATAGTCGTCGAATTTTCAAGTCACTGGGCATGTCATAATAAGCGCCTGTAGCGACGACACATTAATTTACAGCGACTACTCATCTAATTACCATGGCTATATACTATAGTCGAATAGCTACTAAATCAAAACCAAATGCCAGCTGCAGAAACAATGAAGTTCAGGAGCAAATATTCCGCTGTACCATGAAATGCACTAGTGGATGCTAGCAGTGAGATCTCGACATAATCTAATCTTATCGAAGTCATCTAATCAATGACAGGAGACTTCAGAATCCGACGGGTAGATACGGCAAGTTGTGATACAGATGTATGTCCGGCTAGAGTACATAGAGTGCTCGGTTACTCAACCGCCAAGCCTGAATTTCCCACGCTGTGCAGCAACATGACAACCGAGAGAAATCTCAGTCCTCAGTCCTTCGCAACAGCTTATAGCCTACTTGCGACTACCTATCTTCTTCTGCGCCTAGCAGTGATGTTTTGTGTCACAAATGCATCACCAACTTTTTGTAGTTTTCCATTTTTTTTATCATTTTGAAAGTTGCACAGCCTCTATCTGCATATTTATCAGCTTCCTGTCGAAAAAAATTGAGGGGAAGTCAGGTTAGCCCAGGTGCCCGGATTTCATGGGGTAATTTGATTGTGATTGTGTCAACCCTGGTACATAGTTGCAAGTGGAATGAATGCAAGAAGGCATTTTATCAGAGCTTCCGGCTATTAGATATCTAGAAATGGTATGCTCAGACAAGCGCTGCTTAGTCTGTAGACGGCTTTTGGTCGTTGACGTTGGCATTCACGTTACTTGGCCTCGGTAATCGCGCCTCTGTACTTAGGTACTTAAGTAGCTATCCATTATCGGGAAGTTTATTTATTAAGAATTTCTCGGCGGGAGTATATGGCTCTACATGCACGACTGACTGCACGTATTGAATTCAGGCTCCAACTGCTAGTTATCGCTGTAAGATTCATGGCCTCTCCATACGAATCGTGCCAAACCTTGCCCATCGACTGAGATGCTCTTTAATCTTTGATAACTGGAATCATATAGAATAATTCAAGACATCATTTCTATTACTGAAGAATACTGGCCTCCGATGATGGATGCTATTTAGAGCAAAACAACACCGTCCGAGGTAAGAAACTTAACCCCCATGCCCAGGATTTGTCCCAACCGCCCAACTAGGCGGCAAATAGCGCACAACCTCCTTCGCAACCACCCTTTCCTTTGGGTTAAGCTTGAAAATCTCATACAAAAGCCTTCTGAACTACGCATATTCATCATCCTGCATCCCTTTCAACCCATCCTTGGACCTTGGCGCCCGACTAAGACGAGATTCGAAATAGTTCCCGGTGAACATGACTTGTCCAACCTTCTCTGGCTTTAACTGCTGCCTTCTTCATAGTATTCCACGCGGTCCGTCCCCAAACCCCACCACGGATCTGGAAGTTTGCAAAGCAGAAAGTTAAGTCGAGTAGAGTGTCATAATAGCCTAAATCGGGGGTGAGCATGTAGTTGGTGCTGAAAAGGGTATACAACAAGCAGCCGAGCGACCACACATCGCACGCAGGGTAAGAATATCTCGCAATTGTATCTCGGGTGCGGCGATGGAGGGTGGCGCGCCGATCCTTTTACGAATACCGCCCCCAGGACCAGTGTAGAACGCTACGCCAAAATCACTACCATCGTTAGCATGTTCAACGGGTCGTGGTGCTATCCCTTTGCCCGTCCGCAGAATTTGCTTGCATTATGTTGATAGTGGCGGAATCGAGACAAAGAGACACCTGATTGGAGGTATCCGGGGTGCAGACGAGATATTTGGGTACATTCGGGTTGGGCGATGGTGAGGTCTGAAGATTGGCAGTAGAAAACTTCCGAGGTTCGCCGAGATAGTTGCAGACGTCGTCGGTTGTCCAGGATTCCATTGCCCGGATGAGAAACAAAACGTTGTTTAGGTGGAGGTCTGGAGCTATGACCAGCTATGCAGTGGACGGACAAACATAGGATTACCGCGTACCGCCATGAACAATACCACACTCATGGAGCTCTGAAACAGTGTGTGCCAACTGAACAGCAATTACTTCAGTCAGCAGGCAACGATGCTTACCGCTTGGAGCATGGATAGTGAACTCATCAAGCACAATTGGGAAGAACGAGGGGTGGCCACCACTAGAAGATCCCCATCCCAATGAAAATGTATTCCATAGCCATCGCCACCCTGATACATAATAACTCACAATTGCACAGAGTGAACTCCTTATCAGTGATATAGTCATATCCGGTAGGGTTGTGGGTCCAAGCGGCGAAGAAATGAGGTCTCCGAACACGCGTTACCATCGCCCGCGCAGCTGCTACTATGATCTTTAGAGCAATAAGTCGTTTGTGTTCATACTGAAGATCTCGAGCCAACCAAACTGTCGAGTAGCCTCCATAACCGATCTTATGCTCGACAACATAGCGATTATGGACCTTGTCCCCTAGTTCGACTGGATGGCAACCTCCAGGTCGGTACAAGCTGATCCTTTCAGTGGCATCCATCGCGTTTCGACCCTGTTGAGGTGATTCTGTATGATGTGTGCGGTCGTTGGTAACTTTACTCTCTAACACGACTAGAGTCCTGCCAAGAACTGTGGCATCATAGTTAGTATTTGTTTTAATCGTTCTGCATTCACTCTAAATAAGTACCTAGAGAATAGCAGTACCCTTCTTCCCCTCCTTCTACCCTTCTTCCCCTTAAATGAAAGCAGACTGAAGTGAATGGTAGCATATGAAAACAAAATAAAGAAGCGAAAGACTGCTAAATACACTCTACTCAGCGGCGTGGGGACTTTCTTCTCCAAAGACAACAGCTCAGATATTCGCACGTGCCTGCATCTTGTAGCAAAACGTGTCTTCCCTTGACCTCGCCTTCCGCTACATATCAGGATGGTCCTGGTTTCTTTTGGGAGAAGATTGTACTCCGCCCTGGACCTCCGCCAGCATCGAATCCCGCGCCTCCTCCTCCCGACCCTCTCCCGCTGCTGGTAGAAAAGCTTTCGCAAGCTGACAAATTCGATGAACCAGTCGTGCGATGCCGCGACGGTACGGATCCTTGTCGAGGCAGGACTGCACAACACATCATGGGTCGAACGATGTTAACGAATATATGGTCGATCCGTACCATTTCACGGTTCAGGTTAGGGGTCGCAAAACTTCGTCCGTCCGCCTGTCTTTCAGGTCCCCCTGTCGTCTAGTCTCTGGCAAGATATTGCAAGACCAGGGCTCGATTAGGGCGACGGGGAACGCAAGGTTAGTGGGGTTACTGGTTCACCCGTAGTTTTGCAGTTATTTAGATTGAGATAGTGAGGTGGGCTCTCCAATCGATGGATGATCAACTAGGTGGGTTATAGTGTGGATTATGTACCATTGGCATGAGTGGGAGGCATGTTGGATAACTTCACTCAGTCACAGGAGCATCACTCGCATCATGTGTCCATCACTCGAGAGACCGCCGGCACTGAAGTCTCGCAGTCTGAAAACCCCCAGGTCGGCAAATCATAGTCCGAGGCAAGGCAAGGTCTTTCCCGGACGGGACGGACTTGTGCAACCCATGGTTCAGGTATATTGTCGAGTCACGCTGCATGTCTACATTTGGTGAGATCGAGAGAAGTTGAATGTCGAAACCAGGGTCTCACATATGGCTGTTTTGTCCGTTTAATACGGTGGATACATATTTCGGCTTTGTGGACTCTCCATTTATTATCTGGGCCAACAACTCCGGCATTCATCTCTACTCTGTTGCTGTACAAACGGTTAGTCACATTTGGAGGATCATGAAGAAAGAAGCGGGAACAAGGAAGCAAACTGCAGCTGGATCCACTATTTGCGGGCTCGGGGTGATGTATACAAGTGCAGCGATTTTACTGTACTATATTCTAGTTTCCGGGGGAGGTTTGGGTGCATTGCTTATGGGGAGCCTTCTTTGTATATTTATGTCTTCTTGTTATTTCTGTTTGGACTGTTTAAGTGAACAAAATCATAAGAAGTGTTGGGATGTTAGTTCATTGTTGAGTCTGCAGCATACTTAGTAGTCGCATACCGCTATTACCCCACCATCATGCCACCATCACGCCACCTCCACGCCACCTCCACCATCACCACCACCACCAAGAACGACAACGACAGCGAAAGGGACCAAGTCCGAATGCAACTTACTCCCGCCTGCTCCTTGGTCGATGCCGGCCTCTAGCATCACTTGCTGTCTTGCTCTGGCTCTGCTGAATGCCTAACAATGGACGTGGACTTCAACGATGGGGTGGTCACTGCTTTCTTTGTAATTCTCCGTTCCGCTCATTTGTTTCCTTCACTCTCCCCGCTTCCTAACTATAGTGATGCCGTTCACGTGTAGCTGATATGATCAATAGCTGGCGGAAGCGCCCTACATACTATAAGGCCGCCGCCGACCGCGAGAAAATACCCTACGCTATTCAACACGAAGAATCTACGGGAACAGATCATAGAACGTGCACCGGATAAAGAGAAGCTGTGGACTCCCAGGTCGGAACTTATCAAGCTGCCATCACCGGCAATCTCGACTGAAAATCCTACTGAGCGATTTGCACTCGACGCCAACCGGTATTGCGAATACATGCCACGCAGGAAGTTCAGCAAATTACTACAACGCTAAAGCCGAGTAATGTGATAAGCAGCCTCGACCTTCATGTGCTCACCCCAACACAATAGGAAGCACACGCATCACGTAACACTTTTCCGCCAATCAGTTATTCCAAAAGGCAACCTTATTCTCCTTTATGTGAATAGAACATCCTGTTTTAGCGAGCGGAATGATACAAGCGTTGACTTGTTTCGTGGAGAACGGTAGAAGTTCCAGGTTCCAAGAGGAGACTTCTAATCTATATGCAATGATATTAGTCAACCATAGTTCTCTCTTCCACATCAGCAATCTAGAACAAACCGTCTTCACGGGCTCCCTGAAGTCAGACGAAGTGTAGCTAAGGAATTTTGGGAACTCGATGAGCCAGATATATGTTGATTATGGGCTGAGGGACTGTATCTTTGATATGTAGCGCTGAATTGATCAAAGTCATTGAATTCATTGCCGAACTTAGACAGGTGGTCAGCAAAATATTGCCTCCGACAGGTTGAGTAGAAAGAGGTTATGCGGGATTATAGCAGCGGTGGGTGGTCATGTGAATAAAAATGTGCCAATCAGCGCCGTTGCGGTTGCAGAGTTCAAGTTGTTATATCTGAATGCACAATAGCCCTAGCCTCATAAACAACTCAAATGGTCTACCTAGACCATCAACCCCAAGTTCCATCCTGGAGTTACTCAAGAGTGCAATATGGCTAGTTGACCATACAGTGCTCTATATACCTTCAGAGCTATTTTTTTGACGAGGTAAGATATTTCTTGACGAGATTAAACAAATCAAGCGCCGACATGTCGGCGAGTTTTTGGGAGATCCGGGAACAATATGAGTGATATTTCATATATCTGGGTACAATATGAGTGATATTTCATGATTCAGCAGGAGATGCAGTATCGTAATTCATCCGGCCTTAACAGGAGCAAGAGACAGGGGTAATGTAACGCAATACCTGGAGAAGTCTTCCATCAGTGTAGAAACAGGAGTTCAGATTTTGGGATTTCAATAATCTTCAAAATGGAACGGAATTTTTCAACAATCTTAACAATTGCTGGGTCGCTTAACTGTGTCGGGAGTCTTGAAACACGAAGTAAGACCGCTGTAGATCCTGGGATCACGAGATTTAGCCACGGAGATGAGATGTCCAAGCATCTTGTATCGTCCCTTGGCCAAACATCAAAGCTACTGCGGAGGGTCCTACTCTCGTCCACACCCGATTAATCGGGATTCTTTACATGTATTCTTGTTGGTGTTGCGGCAAATTTACCTTGAAGGGCAAGATACAATTCTTGGAGGCACCTGGGGCATTGAGCTAATTTACAACTGTCATTTTTGACAGTGCTTACACCATACGGCGTATCAATTACGGTATTCCTTGGTCTGTTACTCGTTTGATTTCTAGTCTCCGAAACCCCTTCTCTGCCATAGATGACTAATAAGATTAGGACTAACTGATAGTCATCCAACTTTAGTAGTAGTCACTAAACTGATGAGATTTTGGTAAGGCGCATAAAATGGAAGGTCTGAACACCCGTCAGATTTTCAAGTATTCGGATGTCCCATTGTATGTGCTCTTGGCGACCCATCAGGGCTTGGATAACTACATATGTACGGAATAGCAAATGTACAGCACATGCGGAAATATTACAGTACAGCTAATAACTGCTACTAACTCGGCCCTAGAACGTAGTAACTATAAGCATTTAGGTGGGAGCATAAACATACTTGGTTTACATCAATATTGAATTTTTATAAATTAGGACTCTGTAGGTTTTATGCTTTTGGTGTTACAGTTCTGTGTTGGCTAATGTCCAGGATCATAGACGATCACTCGGAAAGCCCAAATCAAGTATACGGACCTGGCATCATGAGTTATCAATCAATCACACAGAAAGGTTATATGTTATTAATTTATCTCTCATAGTCACAAAACTTTTAAGTAAGCACTTCAGAAGCTTGTGATATTATTATAGGGGTTTTTAATCACAATAATCAATACAACATTTATTGAAACAAAGAACAACTGCCTATCTAGATATTTTTACTTTCTTTGTCTTATCCTAAGACTGAACCTCTTGACCATCTTTAAAAGCTACTGTTTGTTTCCAACTGTGGTCAGGAACCTGAGACACTCTACTCCAAATATTGAGGTTACCATCGGATTGGTAAATCACACCTTTCCAGGAAACAAACACTCTTTGGAAAACTCTGCAAAGGATAGAAATCCTGTAGTCAAGTACTGTTGCAGCAGGTAGTAGATGCCTTGGCAATGAGCATACAGTAGTACCACTTTTGGGATATTGGTTAAATGTTCCCCTTCTAAAGCAAAGACAAAATCACCATAGGACTGTACTTTCTTCTATAGAGCATATTCATAATGTGTCAATCTGTGTCCAGGCATATAGTGCAAAGTTACAGGGGTGTAGTAGGGAAGTAATTTTTAAATAGATCGAATTCTAAATAATATTTTAAGATTGTCTTTGGTGTTCTAATTGGGGACTGCAGATTGTTACTTGATCTTGTTCATCTTATTGCCGGAACAATACGATCTCTTTATAGTTGTCTTTGAGGGTTTGTGCACCCATTCTTCAACACTATGACTCCATTGCTCTTGATAGCGTTATCGCAATCTCATCATGCCATTTCTGTGTATACAAGGTGATTAGTGCCACATATCCCAGTAGGTTAACATGTTTAGACAGTGTAGTGTCAAAGCATTATGCTCCTGATAAGAATCAGGCCATCCACCACATGATATCAAGTCAGACAATGTGACCGATCGAACTTGTACTTAGACATCTTGCATTCCCTTCGTTCATTAGCTGGAACATCTACCAATTATGCATCCCCAAAATGTAAATCAGTCCGGAAGCAATGCGCAAACCTCCCCGACACTGCGGCACCCCTCCCCAGTACTTCTAAGTACTTCCAGATGCTCCCAGGCCCCCCTGGAGCTTTGCAAAGTGCTCTCAGACTCTCCAAGAGCATTCTGAGATGCTTCTGAAAGCAGCTGCAGTTATGGATGTGTATTCAGGACGCTACAAGATGTGACTATTAGGATAGTCAAATTTTGGAGCAGGTGAGACCTCTGTGCAGGTCTGAGTAAGACTTCGAGAGCAGCTCTGCGGGAGACTTGGTGTCGTATTCACAATATAGTAGTTCTTAGGATTTCATATACACAAGGCATGTCATCTATCATATTCGTCTTTGTTACAGTCACAAGATTTGCTATCTCATAATGTGGCATGCATTATTTAAGTATCTCTATATATATACATATGGTCAATCTGACCACAGATGGTAGTCGAGCATAATTGAAGGATTACCTGGAGACGCCCATTGAGAGAACGTAGAGATGCACTACTTGGAGGCCGTTGCAGTGAAACGACGAAGCTAGAAGGCAGAGAGCCCACCATCAACATTCTGCCACACCTCTTGCTACATCCAAACGGAATACATGAGGGAGAGCTGTTCTCGCTCAAGGAGGGTAGGAAGGTGAGAAGATATGATACTACCTGGCAGTGAGGATCTACGCAGTTGGGTGGATTCATGAAATCTCGGAAAGAGAGAGTGAGACCAAATTTTGGGAAAGATCGAGTGTGTATTTTCGTTGTATGACAAGATGATATGAAAATGAGATGATGTCTATCTACCCCAGGGTCTCCCAAATATATACTCCGTGTCGCTCATTCCACCTCCGTTATATCAGAAAATTGTAATTTAGTCACTGGGAGCCTCCAGGAGTATCTGAGAGGATGTGGAGTGTAAACTTTGATGCGTCAATGTCAGGAGAGTGTCAGACCATAGGAAGGCATTCTGGCCAGCCTTCAAAGTAACTGGGATCTCTGATAACTGGCACAGGCCTACCATGGGACTGATTGTGATAAGTTTGAGATCACCTGGGAGCGCCGACGACCAGCCTGGGAGTGCCAGCGACAAGCCTGGATGCACCTCGAATCAGTGTAATGCAGTCTGGGAAAAACAATATCATTCGGAACGTTGCAGGTGCGCCTGGAAATCATAGCTACTACTCATTGTTCAATGATTTTAAAACTCATGTATTCAGTTTGTATTCTCATCTATGTATCTATATAGCTACCCAGCTACACACAGTATATCTGGACTGGCTGCAGGCGGAGCTTGAGAGCAATTCGAGGTGCCCCTGAAAATGACGATTGAGTTAACTCAGAGATACACTACTAGGCCGTGATAGAGAGAGTTTAAAGATGCACTTGGAGGCGGTAATCGAGTGTATTTGGAGATCCACTTGGAGGCCGTAATCGAGTGAACTTAGAGATGCACTCCGAGATCGTTATTGAACAAGTTTGGAGATGCACTTGGAGGCAGTAATCGAGCGAGTTTGGAAATACACTGGGAGACCGTGATTGTGCGAACTTTCAGGCCATAATCGAGCGAGTTTGGAGATGCACTTGGAGGCAATGATCGTGCGACCTTGGAGGCAGTAATTGAGCGATTTTGGTGATACACTTCGTAGGCCGTGATCGAGCGAGATTAGACGAGTACTTGGAGGTCGTTAATGGATGGTGTGCCAGGTGCTGAGACTCTATTCATTAGTTAGTTGACTCGCAAATGTAGAAATGTGACACAGTGACTTTACCTTTGATCTCTCATAGCAAGCTGGCTGATGGCGGTCAATCGTCTAGGGAGGCACGCCGGAAGCTGAAGCTACATTCAGGGGTCAACTCGTAATCATGAGAATGAAGGGAAGAGAAACAATCATGGGTGGATGCTGTACTCGGTGTATGCTGTACTCGGTGTATACTGTACTCGGTGTATGCTGTAGTCGGTGTATGTTGTACTTGGTGTATGCTGTACTTGGTGTCAACTCATGATCATGGCATGGAGAGATAGAGAGGGATGACTTAACTTTGTGTTCTTGCGATGATGGTAGAGTTGTAGACGTGAAAGAGAGAGATAAGGGATTAAGATGAGAACAATGTGGTGAATACAAGCAGATATGAGAAATCAGGGGTACAACTTGCCTGATTGGGTTGGGAAGACCTCGTATCAGTGTAATTACATGCTGGATCGGGACTCATACCTGCCGTATCAGGGATGGTAAATTGACTCGCACATGAAATTCTCTAAGTCCCAATTTCGCATGATGATTTGCCCCATCTCCTCTCATCTCTCTCCTTCTCGTCCTTAACTCTACCGTCACCTAAGAACACGAAGTTAAGTCATCCCTCTCTATCTCTCCATGCCATGATCAAGAGTTAACACCGAGTATAGCATTCACCGAGTACAGCATACACGGAGTACAGCATACACCGAGTACAGCATACAACCGAGTACAGCATACAACCGAGTACAGCATACACTGAGTACTGCATACACCGCGTACCGCATCATCCCAAGATCGACTGTCTCCCGCTCCCAGCCAGTCTCTCAGCGGACCTTGTTGTACTCAATTCTCTACATTCCCACAATTACGAGTTAACCAATGAATAGAGTCTCAGCTTCCATCGCACATGCCTCCCGATCTACCGCCTCCAGATTCACTGCCTCCAGATTGACTGCCTCCAGATTCACTGCCTCCAGATTGACTGCCTCCAGATTGACTGCCTCCAGATTGACTGCCTCCAGATTGACTGCCTCCAGATTGACTGCCTCCAGATTGACTGCCTCCAGATTGACCGCCTTCAGATCAATCGCCTCCAGATCAATCGCCTCCAGATCAATCTCCTCCAGATCAATCGCCTCCAGATCAACCGCTTCCAAGTACTCCTCCAATCTTGATCGATCATGGCCTCCAAGTGTATCTCCCAACACGCTCAATTACGGCTTCCAAGTGCATCTCTGAGTTCACTCGATCTCTCGGTCTCCAAGTGCATCTCCAAACTCGCTCGATCCCGGCCTCCAAGTGCATCTCTGAGTTCACTCGGTCTCAGTCTCCAAGTGCATCTCCAAACTCGCTCAATCACGGCCTCCAAGTGCATCACTGAGTTCACTCGATCTGTCGGTCTCCAAGTGCATCTCCGAACTCGCTCGATCCCGGCCTCCAAGTACATCTCTCAGTTCACTCGATCTCAGTCTCCAAGTGCATCTCCAAACACGCTCGATCACGGCCTCCAAGTACATCTTCAAGGAGCGACGGCGGTTGTACGGAGATACAGGGGTAACGGAGGTGGACAGAGTGACGGGGAGTATATATTCGGCAGACCCTGGAGTAGATAGACATCATCTCCTTTCCATCTCATCTTATCATACAAGGAAAATACACACTCTATCTTTCCCAACTTTTGGTCTCACTCGCTCTGTCCGAGATTTCGTAGGTCCACGCAATTGCGTGGATCCTCAACGCCGGGTAGTATCATATCTTCTCACCCGATTCCTACGCTCCTCGAACCAGAACCGTTGTTTCTTATGAATTCCGTTTGGATGTCACGAGAGGTGCGGCGGAGTGTTGATGGTGGGCTTCTCTGCCTTCTAGCTCCAAGTGGTGCATCTCTAAGTTCTCTCAATGGGCGTGTCCAGGTGCTCCTCCGATTATGCTCGAGTACCATCTGCGGCCAGATTGACCGTATGTATATATATAGAGAGACTTAAATAATGCGTGCCATATTATGATGTAGCGAATCTTGTGACTGTAACAGACGAATATGATAAGACGAAATGCCTTGTGGTTATGTAGGAACCACTGCTGTGATAATACGGCACCAAGTCTCCCGCAGAGCTGCGCAGCGGTCTCGGCTGCTCTCGAAGTATCCCGCAGAGCTGCGCAGCGGTCTCAGCTTCTCTCGAAGTCTCCCGCAGATCTGCGCAGAGGTCTCAGGAGCTCCAAAATTTGACTATTCTATAAGTCAAATCTCGTAGCATCCTGAATGCACCTCCATAACTGGAGGTGCTTTCAGGAGCACCTGAGAATGCTCTTGGAGAGTCTGAGAGTACTTTGCTTAGCTCCAGGGGGGTCTGGGAGCATCTAGAAGTACTTAGAAGCACTGGTGAGGTCGCCCGGAGTGTCTGGGAGGATTGCGTGTTGCTTCCGGACCGATTTACATTTTGCTGATGTATTACACGCCAGATCGGGACTCGTACCTGCCGTATCTGGGATGGTAAATTGACTCTCACACGAAAGTCTCTTAAGTCCCAGTTTCTCATGATGATTTGCCCCATCTCCTCTCATGTCTCTCCTTCTCGTCCTCAACTCTACCATCACCGAAGAACACGAAGTTAAGTCATCCCTCTGTATCTCTCCATGCCATGATCAAGAGTTAACACCGAGTACAGCATACACCGAGTACAGCATACACTGAGTACTGCATACACCGCGTACTGCATCATCCCAAGATCGACTGTCTCCCGCCCCCAGCTAGTCTCTCAGCTCACAGCGGACCGTGTTGTACTCAATTCTCTACATTCCCACAATTACGAGTTAACCAATGAATAGAGTCTCAGCTTCCATCGCACATGCCTCCCGATCTACCGCCTCCAGATTCACTGCCTCCAGATTGACCGCCTTCAGATCAATCACCTCCAGATCAACCGCCTCCAAGTACTCGTCCAATCTTGATCGATCACGGCCTCCAAGTGCATCTCTGAGTTCACTCGATCTCGGCCTCAGTGCATCTCCAAACTCGCTCGATCACGGCCTCCGAGTGCATCTCTGAGTTCACTTGATCTCGGTCTCCAAGTGCATCTTCTGAGTTCACTCGATCTCGGTCTCCAAGTGAATCTCTGAGTTCACGATCTCGGTCTCCAAGTGCATCTCCAAACCCGCTCGATCACGGCCTCCGAGTGCATCTCTGAGTTCACTCGATCTCGGCCTCGAAGTGCATCTCTGAGTTCACTCAATCTCGGTCTCCAATTGCATTTACAAACTCGCTCGATCCCGGCCTCCAAGTGCATCTCTGAGTTCACTCGATGTCGGTCTCCAAGTGCATCTCCAAAATCGCTCGATCCAGGCCTCCATGTACATCTTCAAGGAGCGACGGCGGGTGTACGGTGATACAGGGGTAACGGAGGTGGACAGAGTGACGGGGAGTATATATTCGGCAGACCCTGGAGTAGATAGACATCATCTCATTTCCATCTCATCTTATCATACAATGAAAATACACGCTCTATCTTTCCCAACTTTTGGTCTCACTCGCTCTGTGCAAGATTTCATGGATCCACGCAATTGCGTGGACCCTCAACGCCGGGTAGTATCATATCTTCTCACCCGATCCCTACGCTCCTCCAACCAGAACTGCTCTTTCTCATGAATTCCGTTTGGATGTCGCGAGAGTGCGGCGGAGTGTTGATGGTGGGCTCTCTGCCTTCTAGCTCCATTGTTTCACCACAACGGTCTCCAAGTGGTGCATCTCTCAATGGGCGTGTCCAGGTGCTCCTCCGATTATGCTCGACTACCATTTGCGGCCAGATTGACTGTATGTATATATATAGAAAGACTTAAATAATGCATGCCATATTATGATGTAGCGAATCTTGTGACTGTAGCAAAGACGAAATGCCTTGTGGTAATGTAAGAACCACTGCTGTGAGAATACGGTGCCAAGTCTCCCGCTGTGCTGCGCAGCGGTCTCGGCTGCTCTCGAAGTCTCCCACAGATCTGCGCAGAGGTCTCAGGAGGTCCAAAATTTGACAATCCTATCAGTCAAATCTCATAGCATCCTGAGAATGCTCTTGCAGAGTCTGAGAGCACTTTGCTTAGCTCCAGGGGGGTCTGGGAGCATCTAGAAGTACTTAGAAGCACTGGTGAGGTCGCCCGGAGTGTCTGGGAGGATTGCGTGTTGCTTCTGGACCGATTTACATTTTGCTGATGCTACCCCTGTATCTCTGTACACCCACTGTGGCTCGTTAACGATGTACTTGGAGGCCGTGATCGAGTGAGTTTGGAGATGCACTTGGAGGCCGAGATCGAGTGAACTGAGAGATGCACTTGGAGGCCGTGATCCAGGGAGTTCGGAGATGCACTTGGAGGCCAGCATCGAGTGAACTCAGAGATACACTCCGAGGTCGTGATCGAGCGAGTTTGTAAACGCAATTGGAGACCGAGATTGACTGAACTCAGAGATACACTCTGAGGTCGTGATCGAGCGAGTTTGGAGATGCAGGTGGAGACCGACATCGAATGAACTCAGAGATGCCCTTGGAGGCCGAGATCGAGTGAACTCAGAGATGCACTTGGAGGCCATGATCGATCGAGTTTGAAGATGCACTGGGAGGCCGTGATCGAGCGAGTTTGGAGATGCAATTGGAGACCGAGATTGAGTGAACTCAGAGATGCACTGGGAGGCCGTGATCGAGCGAGTTTGGGCATGCACTTGGAGGCCGAGATCGAGTGAACTCAGAGATGCACTCCGAGGCTGTGATCGAGCCAGTTTGGAGATGCACTTGCAGGCTCTGATCGAGCGAGATTGGAGGAGTACTTGGAGGCGGTCGATTTGGAGGGAGGCGCGACGGCAGCTGAGACTCTATTCATTGCTTAACTTGTAATAGTGGGAATGTAGAGAGTTGAGTACAACAACATCTGCCACGAGATGAGAAACTGGCTGGGAGCGGGAGACTGTCGATCTTGGGATGATGTTGTATGTTCTAGTCCATTCACGGAGGCGGTTCCTCCGCGGAGTACCTAGTCAGTTCACGGAGGCCCACCTTCCGTGAACGAACCGTCCATTCACCGAGTCCGTACCCCACCTCCGTGAACTGACTAGTTCATTCACGGAGTCAATGAAAAATTATAAATAATCTACACATCATTGTGATCCCTACAATCGGATGCCTCTTGGACGTCCTGATGCAACCACAATTACACTGTGCTCCATGTCATCGTTTGATACCGGCTCATCTTCCTCATTTACCTCCTCATTGCCCTCCTCCTCTTCCTCTTCCTCTTCCTCCCCATTGACCCCTTCCTCCTCGAGAACCTCCTCATCCTCAGTATCCAGGTCTGGCAATTCACTGCTGTCATTGGCAGTATCCTCCGCAGATTGGGATCAGTATCCACGCAAGCATCTCTGTATTGCCTCGACGACTTGTTAGATTGTGACTTGGCTCCGGTAGAGCTGATTTTGTGCTTCGTTCGTGATTGAAAGTACTTGATGGCATAGCAGAAGGTACAGTATTTATGTACTGCGCACCACCATCTCGGCCATGGCAATGAAGTTTGTATTCGGCATTTGCTCCGAAACACTTGCAACGACCAGTGGTGCAGCTGCCTTTACACCTACAACGTACTTGGATGAGCTCAGCATGGGACTGAACACGAGCAGCTTCGCAAAGAGTAAGTTCTCGATGGCTACCCTTTTGAATGGTGGAATTCGATGTGGGATGGTGGATGTAAGGCGGTCCATATTGTTAGTACGATAGAATCGGTGGAACGTACTCAGTTGCGCTGTGAAGAATGTACTCAATTGCACTGCGCTGAACGTATACGATTGATGAATGTACCCAATTATGCCGCGTTGAACGTATGGGGTTGATGAATGTACTAAATTGCGCTGTGCTGAACGTACGCGGTTGCGCTGATTGAATTCAGCTGGATAGAGCCAGCTGAGTGTACGTACATGCCAGTGCATGCACATACATGCGTGCAGAGCAGAGTATTTGTAATTTTTGACTTACACCGCGAACGAACTAGTCAGCTCACGGAGGTGGGGTACGGACTCGGTGAATGGACGGTTCGTTCACGGAAGGTGGGCCTCTGTGAACTGACTAGGTACTCCGCGGAGGAACCGCCTCCGTGAATGGACTAGAACATTGTACTTGGTGTATGCTGTACTCGGTGTTAACTCATGATTATGGCATGGAGAGATAGAGAGGGATGACTTAACTTCGTGTTCTTAGGTGATGGTAGAGTTGAGCACAAGACAGAGAGGGATCAGATGAGATGGGGGAAATGATTATGAGAAACTGGGACTTAAGAGAATTTCGTGTGCGAGTCAATTGACCATCCCCAATACAGCAGGTACAAGTCCCGATCTGGCGGGTAATAACACCGATATGAGGTCTTTTAAACACAATCAGGCAAGTCCTACCTGTGATTTCTCATAGCTGCTGGTATCCTCCATATCATTCCCATCTTCATACTCCATCTCTCTCTTTCTCGTCCACAACTCTACCATCATCGCAAGAACACAAAGTTAAGTCATCCCTCTCTATCTCTCCATGCCATCATCATGAGTTAACGCAGAGTGCAGCATACACCGAGTTCAGCATACACCGAGTACAGCATACACCTAAGATTGTTTGTCGTCCCTTTATTCTCATAATTTCGAGTTGACCCCTGAAAGTAGCTTCAGCTTCCGGTGCATGTTCCTATCAATCGACCGCTACCAGCCAGTTCTCCATAGGAGCTTCAAAGGTAAAGTCATCTTGTCAGATTCCTATGGTTTCGAGTTAACTAACCGATGAATTGTTAGGGGTCCCCTCCTAGCAGTGTTAATGGTTCAGTAAAACCCAAGGGGTTATCACCATGTGGCGTGATCCTTTAGCGGGGACATGTTAAGCACATCTCGATTGGATAAGTCATTACGGCTTAGCGGAGTCATTGAAAGCGAAGTGCTGCGGCAGCTGATTTGACGATGCAACAACTGCCAGGTACACTTCCGTTGTGCATGTTGTTTCCAACCAGATTCATTCTTAGATACTATGCGGTTGTACAAAGTACATGGCAGTCGTGACATCAAAGGGTTCTGCAGTTTCCTTAATTGGATGTGCGGCATGCCCGGGTTAAGGAACACCTTATCACGCAAGAACTGAGGGAATATGGCGTTGGCAAGCTGCCTAAAGCAGACATCCGGCATTGAGTTGAGGAGTTGGATCTGCAATGGATTAATCCAGGGCTTTATGGGGATTGCGGCCTTGTGATTAACGCGCATAAGTTCTACGTTGGCATAGCACCGGCTAAAGCGCCCGATAAGACTATGAGCTGTTAGAGATGATATCAAAGGCAGAGACGTGGCGCCGTAGGAGGGCACGTTCCAACTACCGACCACCACCCATCGGAGCGAGATGTCAAAGTTGAAGTTATGGTCTGATTCTGAGATTAGGAGTAGCCATGCATGGACATGTTGACTTTGCGGAATACGGGTTCATGTCCGATACGTGCATTCAAATAAGACACAAGGGTATCTAATGGGCAAACAAATAAGTCCCGCAGATACGTGGTTATGATATAGCGAGGATCATGGTCACAGTTGGAATTCAAGGGGATGTCCAAGAGGCTATAAAAAAAGGCCATATTGTTCCGGCAATGAAGAAGACAAGCTCGAATAGCTAGAGAAAAAATGATACCTACCAGCGGAGAAATATCCTTATTTATTATTGCGTTTTTATGATACCTATACCTATTATACATATACCTAGAATCTATTAGCTTTGTGTAGCGGCAGCCCCGCACCCTGAGATACGTTACGATACAAATGACTATTACCTTCGAGAACGACAACGACGTCATTGTATTTGCTCTCGAAAAGATTATCTCCTACGCCAGAAGGAATCGGCAAATCTTTGTTGCTCAGTGTGTCTGGTGGCTAGCATCGATTTTAGGATTAGAACAAGGGTTGATTGTTCATATCGAAAATCTTGGAACGAGAGATAGACAGGACATTCAGCCAATAGAAAATACCGAACGGGATATTAGGCCATCTCGAGAAGTTTCGGCAATTCCTCGAGATTGTCAAGAGGATCTAAGATCCAATATTGAGATAGGAAATATCCATCCGGATAGAATATCCCAGGTCTGCCTTATAGATCCCGACGTTAGCGAATTCGGACTGGAAGATAAGAACGATTCAGTACCGGATCAGCAGTCCTGTGTTCTTAAGGAGGCAGAGCAGTTTGTATCGAAATCCAGGAAGGATAGGAAGGCATTCAATAAGAGGAAGGCGAAAGATCAGTTATCCCAGACTCGATCAGGGAAGGCTATCGCCAAACCATTAAGCAATAAGCAAAGAAAGTATCTGCAGTCGATTACTAAGGATACGATAGTGGAATACGTTGCGAATAGGAAATAGGATCTACGGTCGTGGACCTTAGTACTTATTTAGTATCAAGAGGATACTTAGTTAAGTTGCTTAGGGTATACACCCCCGTAACATGAATAGAGTCTCAGCACCTGGCTCGCCTCCCATCGACCGCCTCCAGATCGACCTCCTCCAAGTACTCCTCCAATTTTCCTTGATCATAGCCTGCAAGTGCATCTCCTAACTCGCTTGATTACAGCCTTGGAGTGCATCTCTGGGTTCACTCTATCATAGCCTGCAAGTGCATTTCCAAACTCCCTCGATCACAGCGTCAAAGTGTATCTCTGGGTTCACTCAATCTCGGTCTCGAATTGTATCTTGAAACTCACTCTATCATGGCCTCAAAGTGCATCTCCAAACTCGCTTGATCATGGCTTCCAACTACATCTCTGAGTTCACTCAATCTCGGTTTCTGATTGCATCTCCAAACTCGCCCGATCCCGGTCTCAAAGTGCATCTCTGAGTTCACTTGACCTTGGCCTCAAGGTGCATCTACAAACTCGCTCCATCACGGCCTCGCAGGGTATCTCTCAGTTCACTCATTCTCAATCTCCAATTGCATCTCCAAAGTCACTGGATCATGGCCTGGGATCACTCAATCATCATTTTCAGGCGCACCTCGAATTGCTCTCAAGCGCTACCTGCAACCAGTCCAGCTATACATTGTGTAGATGGGTAGCTATATAGATACATAGATGCATAGATGAGAATACAAATTTAATACATGAGTTTTAAAAATTGTGGAACAATAAGTAGTAGCTATGATTTCCGGGCACACCAGCTGCGTTCCCAAAGAAGATGTTGTTTTTCCCACACTGCTCTACTGTGATTCAAGGTGCTCCCCGACATGTCGCCGGCGCTCCCAGGTCTGTCACTGGCTCTCCCACGTGCTACCAGGCTTGTCATCGACGCTTCCAGATACTTTGAAGGCCAGCAGGAATACCCTTGTAGGGTTTGATACTCTCCTGAAATTGACACATCGGTTATGGGTCTCGAAGTCTAAGAGATGGACAAAAGAGATGGAAGCTTAATGTAGAATAACACGACTGTTCTGCTGTTAGGGGTTCTCCCTTAGCAGTGATAATGCTACTTGAACAGGACTAGGAAAGTACATACCGTACCGAGTCTTTCAAGTAATCTAGTAATATGCGCTTTAGCGGGGGTTCATATTAGTCACGAGAAGTGTTCAAGCAGGATCAGTCGGAGTAAGCCGAGAACTGCTTAGGGCTTCTTTCATTCCTGGATACTCTGCAGGACATGCATGGGTATCATGCATGGCATTTGTTAGTTAATGCAAGTAAGCGGGCTCTAATTCTCCTTTTCCGTAATGGGTTGGGTAAAGGTGCAGCACACCCTGGTGTAGAGGACTCGCCTCCACCTAAGAATGACGTAACTGAGGGATTTATGAAATTTGGCTAAGCCAGAAGCGAACACCTTGCATTGAATTGCATGAGTATGGATCGCAACGTATAATACGTATCATGATCTACATTGTTACAGCATGGAGTGGGAACCATTAAGCCTGTAATCAACTACCGAATAAACTGAAGATAATGCGAGATGTCAAAGCTGAAGAAATGGTCTGATTAATGAGCGATATGATATCATGCATGAACACGATGACCAGTGGGATTCGTCGCCACCTCTACCAAAGCGCAATCTAAATATAAGACCCACAGATACATGGCTATCATTGAGGGATTTAATCATAGTCTGATAAGGGGATCGAGAAGACTATAAAGAGATCATGTTGTTCAGGAAGAAAAGAGGGCATCGGACTTGAGAACGGAAAAGCAAGGACGATACCTACCAGTGGAGAAATATCCTTATTTAATATTGCGTTTTTATGATTCCTATACCTATTATTCTATACCGAAGAATCTATTAGCTTTGTGGAGCGGCAGCCCCGCACCTTATGCTTACGAAAGAATACTTATGACCCTTACCTTCGAGAACGATAACGACGTTATTGTGTACGCTCTGGAAAAGATCATATCTTACACTAGACAACATCAGTACATCTTCGTAGCTCAGAGTGTTTGGTGGCAAGCGTCAATTATTGGAATTCCGCAAGGATTGGCCATTCATATCGATAACCTTAATAGCAGATCGGGGATCTCATCACGGAAGGTTGAATATCTGGAGAAGAATACCTCTAACCAAATCGATACAAGTTATCACAGGAAAAGAGTATCTACAATACCTCGAGATGTCCAAGGGGATTGCATGTCGGATTCTGTACCCGGCAATATTCATCCCGATAGAATAAGTCAGACTCAAACGACGATCCACGATATTAGTGGTTCAGAGCTTGACGACTCGGAACCTGTTCGGCTACCGCAGATTATCAGGAACACTGAGCAGTTCATTCAGACGTCCTGGAAAGAAAGGAAAGAGTTCCATAAGCAGAAGCACATCAACCAGTTATCTAAGACTAGGACCGGCTGCATCAACCCATTGAGATCTACGAAGAAGGCGATAAAGAAGGCAGGCAAATTAAAACCACATTCCCAAACCGAGGGAAGAGAGTTAAGTGTAATAGGATGAAGGAGGTCAGCAGGCGAGTGTTTGTGCTGTGCCTGGCCAAGCGAAAGGAAAGGCAACCATTGGGTCAAGGACTGCATCAGGCCTATTAAAATGGATAAGGGAACAGCCGGTTTTCCAAAGTGCAAGAAGTATCAGAGAAATCTTCTCCCTTTGAATTCCGACGAAGAGGTTTAGAATCTACGGCCGTGGACCTAGTACTTACCTTAGTATCAACGGGTACTTAGTTGAGTTCCTCAGGGTAAACACCCCCGTAACATCTGCATACGGATGGTAAACGATATGATATTGATGAACGATAAACAATATGATGTTGACAAACAATACACGATATAATGTTGACGAACGATAAACGATACAATGTTGACGAACAATAAATGGAATGAGTTGGCAATTATAAATGGAAAATTAAAGCACACCTGTGTTGTGCAGGGGCTGTGCTGGCAAAATTATAAAGTCCAAGGGAATATAGCAGCCTGTAGTAATACAGTGTGTTTGCCCCTTGAGGCTAGCAAGTTCACTTCTTAAGATGGAGCAATTGTTGGGTCACTGATTCTAGAGAAGCGGGTGATGTTAGGGGTTCTCCCTCAACAGGGTTTATGTAACTTGAGATAACCATTAAAGGGGTATGCGTCGATCAGAGTTGGTTGTGATAACAGCTGCCCTGGGCATCCTCAAAACTGTCAGTTACGATTACCTTTAGCGGGGTATGAGTGGGACATGTCTCGATTGGATAAGCTGAGCCATAGCGGATTGATTGAAGCCTATGCTGCGGTAGGTGATTTTATTAGGCGACAACACTGCCAGATCGAAAGGGCTACACTCCTGCCGAGTGTATTGTTTTCAACCAGATTCACAAAACAATCTACTAGCGGGATTTGTCTGATCGGATAGAGCAAATGAGTTCGCCCTGCAGACTAGGCAGTTGTTAGCCAATATACAATTACGTGATATTCCGAGCCAATCCTATGTTAGAGCGGCACAACCTGGGCACTCCCCGGCTAAACGGAATGGTCCTGGCCTAAGCACAGTGTCACTGAGAGATTTTGATGTTGGCTGTTGATCTGAGGCCTGCAGCATCCCCGCACATTGAGTTGTGACGGATTGGCAACTGCAACAATATGTCTTGCCATTAGCAAGTGTGCGTTCGTGTCACTTAATCTACATTGGCATAGTGTTGGTTGGTTGCCGATAAAATCGATGATGCAATCATACAACAGTATTGATGAACCAAAAGCGTATTCCGACTAAGTATGCATACGTGTTCCAATTACTGAACCATACGAGCGCAAGATGTCTAAGTTGAAATTAGGATGTGATATATGATATCATGTGGGTGTGGCCTGATTCTTCTCAGGAGCATAATGCTTAAATACCGTACCGGCACGAACGCCATAACCAATGGGATTCATGGCAATCTCTACAATGCGTATTTATTTAGAATATAAGTTGCAAAGCATGTTGCTATCAAAATCATGGAAACGAAATACTGGTGTGCATGTGTAACATTCCGAGAACTTTCTATAAAGAGGACACATTGTTCCGGCAATGAGAAGAACAAGCTCTAGCAGCGAAACAGTTATAATACCTACCAGTGAAAGAAGATTATTATTTATTATTGTGTTTTCATGATACTGATATCTATTATTATATATATAAAATCTATGAACTTTTTGTAGCGGCAGCTCTGCACCGTCGATAAGTATTTCCTGAATGGCTATTATGTTCGAGAATGATAACAATGTTAATGTTTATGCCTTCGGAAAGATTATTGCCTTCTGCCGAGGTAATCAGTATATCTTTGCAGCACAGTGTATTTGGTGGTTATTATCTTTAGTTGGTTTACAGCAAGGATTGATTATAAACATCGATAATGAATGGAAATAATCTGAAGTAATTCGAAAACGTAGTGATACCCATCTCAGCTTGGGTAATGTTCATTCTGAAAGGGCATTCCAAACCAACAATACCAGTATAAGTGATTCCAAATCAGATCGGCAAGATAGTATTGTTAAGGAGTGCGAGGAGCTCTTGTTACAGTCTGAAGCGCAGTGGAAGAACCATGGCAAGACGTTACGGAAGCAAAGACGGAAAGATTTGGCAGCAAAGCTAGTGCAGGATAACAGTGAGGTCAAGAAAACCTGGAAAGATCAAACCAAAGAAATAGAAGCTTTGGAGCTACAGAGAAGCAAAGCAGCCGGAGAGTGTCAACGTTGTCCCTGGCCAAAAGATAGGAAGGGAAGTTTTAAGACTATTGACTGCTTCTGTTGGAAACGAGTGGAAAAAGGAATAGTATCTTTCCCTGAAGGAAAACAATACCAAAGAGATTGAAGTATCTAGGGTCGTGCAAAGTACCTATACTTGTGGTAGAAGCACCCCCCAAACAGCATCTAGGTTTACACTCCACATCCTCTCAGACACTCCTGGAGGCTTCCAGTGACTGAAATACCTTTTGCTGATGTGACAGGCAGTGCTTATCGTAAATTAATGCCTCACCCTAAAGGTTATTTGGCTTGCATTATAGATTTAGTCGGTAACCACTGATACTGTGCCAACTTAGATAATGACGCATCCGCTTGTATTAATACTATGACTGACGTTGCAATGCCTACTAACTCAAACCAATGAGCAGGGTTGCTTCAGGCCTCATTTCAACAGCCAATGTCATTAATCCCTCAGTCATATCATACTTAGGCTGAGACCGTTCTCTTTTGCCGAGGAGTACCCTAGTTGTGTTTGTTGTCTAAGACAATAAGCCAGATGCCCTGCGAACTAGCATATTGACTAACGCTTGCTGTGTCTGTGAGTCAGAGTAATCTCCAGTCCAATCAGACATGTCCTGCTAGTGCTTGAGAAATAAATATGGTTGAAAACATTATGCTCAGCAGAAGCAAGTTTCTTTTGATCTGGCAGTATCGTTGCATCATTTTAAGTGAATCCGCTTCCCTCAGAATCTTGCTTATTTATTTGACATGCAACACTTATGTATCCCCGCTAATGGACATAAGACAGGCATACATGTAATGTCATGAATAGGTTTTATGCATATCACATCACTAGACCAAGAGTAACTCCGTCATAAGGATTCATTTAACTATTGCAAGTACCTTTCTTGCTGCTAAGGGAAAACCCCTAAGAGATATATTATTTCTACTTACTTAGCTTGACTTTTGGAGAATTTACAATGCAAGTTGTATTGAATACAAATAATATTTATTATCTTTCAAGATCAGAGAAAGGGTCCCAGACTCTTTATAAGTAGTGGTTATTTTCTATTGACTGGGAACCATATTTAGCTGTCAGGAAACAAATAACAATTTATAACTCTTTAATAGTTCAATTTTAAAAATAGTATTTACTGGTAGTAGTACACTACTACAATATTTTCAGCTACATAATACTACTAATTAGATTGCTTAGTAATAGATAATGTATATATTTAAATATGTTCAACAGATTTAATATGTATGAATTCACTCTAATATTGAAAATACTTTATAAAATATATTGAAAAAAATACTTCAGCGAAATAATATTGTTATTGAATAACCAAAGTAATTATTGAGTAGCCAGAAACCAAACAATCCAAGGTTGACTTAACTCATATAATATTTAAACATATTATATTTATAAGATTATTTTGAATTACCTACAATTTATTTTTAAGCTATTCAATTATGAGTATAAGTTCCAAAAAATAAATATATACCCTTGCAATCTAATGGTTTAAAGTTTGATAGGATTTGTTCAAACAGGCTTTCAACTTTATTCCAGCTGCAATGCTGGTTATCTTTTAATTATTATTATAATTATAATAGGTATTAATATATCACAATGAAACATCTTGTGTATTCAGCTACCATATGATTATTAGCAAATTGGATGATAACCACCAGGAGTTTCTGGGAGTATATGGCAGATGTTCAACCAAAATCTTAGGGGTTCTCCCTTTCCAGTGATATTGGTATAAGTGGATTGCAATACAAATACATTGCAACTATAAAATTGTGTTGTCTAGTGTATGATACATATTTGTGATGTCGCAAGTTTCACAGTCAGTTAATCTTTGGTGGGAGTATTCTTAAGTTATCTATCAATTGATTATGATCAGCCAATGTGACTGCTATTTAATTTAACTTCATTGATTCAATTATTTGCCTTAGCAGACATGTTTAATTAGGAATTAATAGCAGTGCAGATAATTATCAACCATACCTACCATACTAAACAAGAGAGATAATACACAGTTAAGTTGAGTTTATGTAGAATTCTATATACAGCAGACATTACACATTATACAAGCAAGTGGAATCCTAGAGCCTGATCTTCTTGTAAGCTGGAACTCCTACAGACACTTTACAATAATTCAACAGTTGAAATCTACGCAAGAAACACTTGGAGGAATGATTGGGATTCAGTGAAGATGAAAAGGCCAAAGTGAACATAACTATGGAGTTGAGATAGCTTGTACTACTATAACATTATCAATATTAACATAGTGTAGGTTGGTTATTGTTTAAGTGTTTGTAGAAATTGCAGATAAATCTAATTAGGATGAGTTATCAATATAATTGTGATAATGAACTGTTCGGCTGTAACGTCGGAGGTCCGGTACTAGTGGCTAGGGTTGCAGCGGTCACGTCATAGGCCGGGTAAGCACAACCTTACTTAGACCTCACCACAGATCTTAGATCACTATTGAGAATCTTACCATCGAACCTACTTTTAAAATCACAATGATTCACATGTGCAACTGTATCCTTATATCGCTGGAGGCTGGCGTACGCATCCTTACACTATTCTCAATTTTTCGGTAATATGATATGTTTCGCTAACGGGATTTCGAGAATTAACCCAAATTTCGACGCGTCATGAATGACACAACACGACTCCTCCGATGCCTCCAAAACAAACGAATAGACTCCCGTTGTGCACTGCTAACAAGAGAGGGAGCACAGAGACAATTGGGGCATCAATTGGTCGCGGTACGCCAAGCCTAGCCAGTCGAATCACCACCCCTATCGAACACGTCAGTCTACGAGGTGTATCAGAGGACATGATCGACGAAAGCGAGCGTGAAGATCACAATTCTGATGACCACAATGAAGAGGTTCAACCCACTAGTCACGGCGATGACGATGATGATTGTGGCAATACCGTTGAATCTGAGGTGACCACGGCCGATATGCGTGATGTGCTGGAGCAGCAGCGGAAACTCGTCGCGATACTCTTCTAGACTGCGGTAATGAAGCCACCACCATCAAGCAGGAAACCAGAAGACAAGTTCGAGATCATGCACCCAAAACGCTACTGTAGTGGCCCACATGAATTGGAGACCTTTCTCGGCACTGTTCACTCTAATTTCCGAACTCATACCCACCTCTTCCCAGGAGGGGATACTAACAAAGTTCAGTACGCGCTCGATCACCTTGGAAGCTGGGTCAATCATCCGGATCATACCGAATGAAAGACAAGCATGACCGACACTGTCACCTGGGGCCACGACCTACTCGCCGATGACCGCACATGACTACACAACCATAACCTTTTCGTTACCAAAATTCGGAAGCAGTTTGGAGACAAAGATCGGAAGCATAACTCATCAACCCGAGCATACCACGAAATGATGCAAGGCTACCACAACTGACATGAGATTATATGCGCATACGCAAATCAACTTTGACAAAACTGTAGGGAAGCCAGATTGGATGAGAAGCAGCTCAATAGCATGCTTTATGATATCATCTGGGCTGGGCTGAAAGCGTACCTTGACCTGAAGCTGAGACCATTTACCAAGGCAAACAGGATATTCGACTCCATTGACGAGCTTTTCGACACTGCGGCAGATGTTGAAACGCCACCACAGAATTACGATTAGCAGCAACGACCAACCGAAAGTGGGAGTGGCAATCAGAAGGGAAACAAAAGACCTTATCAACCATCGACCCAGACGGGGGAAAGCTCAACATCGGGAGGGGGCTTGGGAACAAAACCTGGCTCGAAATCGATGCAGCCACCTGCGCCTTGGGTATCTAGGGATGAGCGCCAGCTATGATTCGAAGCGAGAGTGTGCTTGAGATGTGGAGTGAAAGGCCATCAATCTCGGAAATGCCCAAAATACTCACCCGCAGAAAAGCCCGAACAGAAGTCAACACAAAAACTCGAAACCAATGAGGCAGAACGCCACGTCAAATGGCAACGACCGTTCGATACGCAGCAACAAAAAAACTAGTCTACCACTTCCAGTATCTGCCTCGGCGAGAGAGGTTGAACCAGATCGAGCTGGGAATGCAGGCAGTGGCGACGTGGGCGTTGAGGGCAACTTTGGACGAGGTTCATCCACATCGGATATCGTTAAGTCCGAAGGTTGTTTTGGAGAGCCCGAGGGCCAACATGTTTAGTCAATATCTCTGTCACAGAGACCCCAGATTCAGCGCACATTATTCATGAAGTGCAGATACGAGACAGACATGGCAAGATGCAGAGGGTACGAGCTCCTATCGACTGCAGTGCGACCAGCATCTTTATGACTCCAAGACTCCTTCAGAGGCTCAGACTGCGACACCAGGCGGCTTGTACTACTACTCTTGGCCTCAACAGCCATGTAATTGGGCATGCAAATGACAGCCAAAAAACAACTATTTCAGTTCAATATTTGAAGCACCTAGCTCCGGTTGACGAATTGGAGGTGCTGGTGGTACCGATCAAGGCATGCGATCTGGTTCTTGGGCTCCTGTGGTTCTGAGCTCGAAATCTGGAGATAGACTGGTCGAAGAAATTACTGTTGTTATTGAGGAACCCTACCAGTTCAGACACCCAAGATACCCTGCCAAACAAGCAGGAGGAAAGTGGAGTTAGCATTGAACTGCTTTCAGCCACAGCTTTTGATGACCTACTTGCTGGTGAGGAAGTTACTGTGGCCTTCACCTTGAACATAGAGGATTGTATAGAATAGCTGGGAGCTACGGTAGAGCGGACTCATGAAAATGGTGAATAAGCTTGTAGGCTGAACAGGCAAGCAAGGAGCAGCGGCATTAGCTGTGGCAGAAGAGGGTCCACATGGGAACCTTGAATGACTGCGATCGGCTCACGGAGACCCGAAAGGAGTAACTGGGCAGCGGGGCTTTGTTCCTTCGGGAGCGAACCGCTAACGACAAGGCCTCCTGGATTAGAACCCTTCCCCCACTCCCAATCACGTGAAAAACGCATGGGCTAACCTAGACAGATGGAGCACGGTTGGAGAGGGTGTGTACAGATGACGGAAGTTACATCCCCGCCAAGTACTCGGGATTTGTGGAGGTGTTTAGCCAAACGAAGGCAGAGACACTGGCACCACACCGACCTATAGACCACATGATTGACATAGAACTGAGTTACCAATAGCCTTATGGCCGGATCATCAATCTCTCAGATGTCGAACTTGGAACGATCAAACCCTACATTGAAACGAACCTAGTTAATAGATTCACCCAGAGAGCGGCATCACAAGCTGCAGCCCTGATCTTATTCGCCAAGAAGAAAGACGGCGGCCTGAGACTCTGCATCGAGTACCGGGCACTCAACAAGGCCATGGTACAAAACCGGTATCCACTACCCTCGATCTCAGAGATGCTGGACCGACTTCGCTGACCGCGTGTCTTCACAAAGCTGGATCTTCGGAATGCCTATCACCGCATCCAGATCAAAGAAGGCGACAAATATAAGACTGTTTTTCATACTCGGTATGGTCAGTTGGAATATCGGGTTATGCCTTTCGGCTCAACAAATGCACCGGCTACGTTCCAGTCGTACATTGACGATTGCTTATGGCCGTATAATGACCATTTTGCCATCTGTTACCTTGACGATATCGTAATTTACTTGACTACTAGGAAGGAGCACAAAGAACTTGTACGAAAGGTGCTGGAGCGACTACCGGAATTTGGTCTCTACTGCAAAGCCAAAAAGTGTCAATTCGGGGTTCCAGAGGTCAGCTTCCTTGGTTTTTTCAGCAACTTGGAAGGGATTGGTATGGAATCCGACTGAATCGCAACAATAGACGACTGGCCAACACCAAAATCACTTCCAGATGTACAAGTGCTTCCTGGATTTGCCAATTTCTACAGGTGGTTCATTAGGAAATATCCGAAGGTAATGCTACCCTTAGCAGAGCTACTGAAGACGACGACAGAAACAGCATGCACTGTAAAAACCCCGGAAAAGACACTTGGGAAATTGAATAACCCTCTACCAAAATGGGAATGGACTCGGGAGGCCCAACTAGCATTTCGGAAACTTAAGAGGGCCTTTCCCGAAGCCCCGATCCTCTAGCATTTTGATTCGGCAAAGCTGATAATTCTCCAAACTGATGCATGCAGTTTTGCAATCGCTGGCATCATTAATCAGTATGACAGGTTCGGAACTCTACGACCAGTTAATTTCTACTCTCCAGAATGCTCTCCTGCCGAACAGAACTACGACACGTATGATCAGGAACTGCTCGCGATTCTGGAAATGATGAAACAATGGTGATACTACCTTGAGGGGGCAAATCACAGGATCCTGATACAATGCAACTACAAGAATCTCGAGTATTTCCAAACCTCAAAAGTGCTCTCCCGAAGACAGGCTAGGTGGGCAGAGATTGTTTCTTAAAACGACTTCGTCATGGAGCATCTGGCAGGAGACAGGAATGCGGCAGATGGACCCTCCAGACGACCTGATTACGCGATCGCATATGAGAGACCTACTACACAAGTTTTAGCAACTCTAACAGCCTTTGAACCTTATAATGATCTTCTACCAATTATCAAGACAGCCCAGGCTACCGACACACTGGCTACCGAAGTAAACAAGAAAATCGTCGATATCCCAATGGTCGGCTACTCTGACCAGACTGAGAACAGTAAAGTGGAGGGTGCAATGGACTCGCATAGGAATTGGAATGAAGTCTCAGTGCCCTGACCTACGAAGGGAGGATATAGGTACCAGAACCTCTCCGCAGCAAAGTGATAAGTCTTTTCCATGTCAATCCTGAATCTGGCCACTTTGGAGCCCTTAGAACTGCTGAACTCGTATCTAGAGATTTCTACTGGCCTGCGATGGATGCGACAGTACAAAAGTATGTTGCCGGATGCGAGGTATGTCACTGAATCAAAGCACCACGCGATGCACGCCATGGAACAAATATGCCACTGTCACCACCCCATCGACATTGGGAGAGAGTCACCATGGATTTTGTCACCGACCTGCCCGAGTCAACGACATAGGCATACACTGGGATTTTGGTAATCATTGACCGATTGACTAAGAAGACAATCTACCTCCCCTGCTGGAATGACATTGACTCACCGGAACTGGCACAAATGTTTTTTAAACACGTAATCTTCAAGCACGGCGTACCGGATAATATCATCACCAACCGTGGCACACAGTTCACCAGCTGATTCTGGAATTGAGTTTGCTCTCACATGAGCATCAATCACTGCCTATCAACCGCCTTTCAACTGTCTTTCGACTGCCTTTCATCCACAAACAGACGGCCAAACGGAGCTCCAAAACCAGACCATAGAACAATACCTACGAGCCTTCTGCAACTACGAGCGAGATAACTAGGTTGAACTCTTACCGTTGGCGGACTTCGCGTACAACAACTCCGAGCACGCTTCCACAAGGATGACCCCATTCTGGGCAGTGTATCATCAGTATCCTGAGATGCAGTGTAAGATGCCAAAAGCAACCAGCCTCAAGTTGGAAACCCAAGCGGACGTCCTGCACGAAGGACAGGTGGAAACTCACCGGGTTCTCCAATACAACTTTCTCGAGGCCCAAGAGAAACAGCCGTAGTATACTGGCGGTAGGGAGATCACTTCCGAAGTGTGAGATAGAGTATGGCTCTCGACCAGACACTGCCGCACAACCAGGCCTTCAAAGATTCTTGACTACAAGTGCAGTGGACCGTATATGGTAAGTAAGACCATCAGTAGGAATGCTTACAAATTAGACTTGCCAAAGACGATACGCAATCACAACGTGTTCCAGGTCTCACTACTCAATCTTTGTACACCCCCGACTATAGGCCAACCCTCATCGGAGCCACACGCAGTCATCATTGATGATTCGGAACAGTGGGAAGTCGATCGGATTCTCGACTCCAAATGACGCTACCGGAAGTTACACTATCCAGTGCAGTGGGCTGGCTACAGCCACGTACGTCCGAGTTGGGAAGCAGCGGCAAATCTTGACAATACAAGGGAGCTAGTAGAGGAGTTTCACCAAAAAGCACCCGGGGAAGCCACCTTGAGATGTTGAGACAGGACCAATTGGACTACTTGCTTTCTTTCCTTCCTATTGGATACCGGTCCAGTACAAATGGTGTTGGCACGGGTTTTACCACCTTCAGATCATAGTGAATTGGAGGTGGACTTTCCCGGTGCGCCGGATCCGCTGAAAGGACGTCCTACGAGGCACCAATCAGTTGTGGGATTAGTTTGCTTTGTTAATCTCGATTGTGGGATTGGTTTGCTTTGTTTATCATGGTTGTGGGATTAGTCTGCTTGTGTTTTCTCGGTTGTTTGGTTGTTTCTTTGTTTGCTTTCATCTTGTTTCTCCATGTACAGGATCATGCAGCCGAGGAGTTCTGCACCCAAAGAGGGGGATGATGTTAGGGGGGTTCCAATGACCTAAGTATAGGTACTTTGAACGGCCCTAGATCCTAACCTACTATTCTTTGTTTAGGTAACCCTTGCGTTTAGAAATTGGTGCTGTTCCTTTTTCCAAACTTATCTGTCGTCGGGAAGCATCATCCCAATGGTGGGCTTTACGATCCGATGGCTACGCACAATACTGACACTTGCCAGCAGCCTTCTGTCGTTTTAACTCAGACTTCTCAATTTGTTTAGTCTGCTCCATATAATTCTTTAGAGATCTCTTCGTAACCTTATTGTTTCCCGTAGCTAGTTTCTTCATAAGCTGACTACTGGTTGGCACATTCCGTGGAGCAATAGTGTTTCTCGCGATCTCGGATCATCGCTAGTACTCCTCACAGTGCCATAGCACCTGATCCTGTAAATTATCCTCTGAGGTACTTGTCCGCTCTGACTCTGGTAAACTCCAACCCTGGCTTTCAGAACCCCTCTGATTTTCCTGGAGTTGACGCACTCGATCGGGATGAATATTGCCTGTGTCGGAGTAGGTGCTACTAGGCTTTCGATAGGCTTCCAATCTTATCCGTAGGTTATTGATATGGGTAACAAGTCCTTCCTGTAATCCAATGATTGACGCTATCCACCAGACACACTCAGCCACAAAGATATATTGATTATTTCTGGTGTAGGCGATGATCTTCTTGAAAGCATATATGAGGACGTCGTTATTGTTTTTGAAGGTAATGGTCATTCGTACTTGACTTGGAGATAATACTTATCGAAGGTGCGGGGCTGCCGCTACAGAAAGCTAATAGATTTTATATATAATAATAGATAGGTATAGGTATCATGAAAACACAATAATTAATAAAGGATTTGTTCTGCTGGTAGGTATCGCTGACTGTTTTGCTGCTAGAGCTTGTCTTGTCATTGCTGGAACAATGTGACCTCTTTATAGAAACATCATTGGAATGTATACGCATGCGCACCCATATTTCGTTTCCATGATTTTGATAGCAATGTGCTTTGTGGTTACATTCATGACAGGTCCATATGCTCTCTTTGGCAGAAACTGGATTTCCTAATGAACGTGCATGGTAGAGATTGCCACGAATCCCCAAGGTTATCGTATTCATGCAGGAGCGGTATTAAAGCGTTACGCTCCTGATAAAGATCAGGCCACACCCGCACAATATTATATATCAGGTCATAACTTCAACTTGAACATCTTGCACTCGTATGTTTCGGTAATTGGAATGCGTATCCGTACGTAGTTGGATAGCACTTTCCGCTAATCAAAAGTGTAGTATGATTGCGTCATAGATTTAATCAATGACCCACTGATACTATGCCAATGTAGGATAAATGACATGTACGCATGCATACCAGGCAAGTCGTAACGTTGCAGTTGCCATTCTGTCACAAGCCAATGTGTGGGGATGCTCCAGGCCTCATATCAACAGCCAATGTCATATTCTCTCAGTCACACCATACTTAGGCTGAGACTGATCTCTTTGACCGGGGAGTGCCCAAGTTGTTCCGCTCTATCATAAGATTGGCTCGGAATCCCATGTACTTGCATTTTGGCTAATGACTGCCTAGTCTGCGGTGCGAACTCCTTTGCTCTATCCAATCAGACAAAATTCCACTAGTATCTGGAAAATGAATCTGGTTGAAAACAACATGCTCGGCAGGATTGTAGCCCTTTCAATCTGGCAGTGTTGCTGCATCATCAAATCAGCTGCCGCAGCATATGCTTTAATGAATCCGCTAAGCCTCAGCTTAATTAATCGAGACATATCTTACTCATACCCGCTAAGGTATTTCATGGCTACTTAAATGCTCTCCAGGGCAGGTAGCTCTCACGCCACGTAACCTAAACCACGTGACATGTACCCCTTGAGTTTAAATAAGTAGCATAGATACTGTTAAGTGACAACCCCTAACATTGGGACTGCTTATACTCAATTATAACTCCATTGATCTTACTCAGCCCTGTCTCCTGTTGCCTTCCGAAACTCGAGAGCAAACTCCCAGCCAATGGGTTAGAACCATAAGACATAGTCTGCACAATAGATTGCAATATAAGTGGTCCATATCATCGCAATTTAATATGCGCAGAATACATGTGGAATGAGCCCTCCAAACCCTGGACAATCTTTAATTCTGCAGGTATAGTATATACCAGGTCTGCCTCTGGAAAAGCTTTATCCCCTGAATATTCCTTAGAGTATGTACAGTCACACACTACATATGGTAGTTATCCATTCCATATCAAGGTTTAAAAGAGCCATATATTGCCTTGCCTAGTTGGGATCCCATAACTATATATTTCCAACAAAATTTAACAAGTTTCAAAGTATATATACCTAATGAACACATAGGCCAGAAGGTCCTGGAGGCATACAACCATTGATTTCAGATACCCTGGCCAGTCAGGTGGGAATAATCAACTCTGGGTAAGTAACATAGATACTACAAAGTGTGAACAATTGTCTGGGAGTGTACCTCTACCCTGGAGTAGGCATGCATTCAAGTAGTGGACCTTTGTGGGAAGTCCAATGGGATAATACTTGGTTGCATCAGCAAAAACTAAATTTCCTTCTGTAAATTTATTTAGTTTATTATAGCAACAAACTCAAAAAAAAGAAATGTATGTTTCCCTGAAATATGGCATTGCTTCACTGTTCTGGAGTGTTCATTGAGTTGTTGCAATGGTGTTTTCAAGCGTCACAACCAGTGTACTCACTTTTGCGAATGTGACAATCAGCACTTGACGAACGGTTCACACTTTCTTTGGCAATATCACAAATCATCTCACAGCATACTCTTAAGTCGCACAATTTGATTAGTCTACTCGATGAAGATAGTACTCACTCCATACATTTACTGAAGGGTGTAGTGCTTGTGTTTAACGACCCTGATGGTGTAATTTGACCAATAATAGTTACCATGCAGAAGTGGTTTACAATATTTAATTTGTTGATACAAGATTTTCAGTACCTTGCAATGCAACCATAGCGAGAGGGTTATGCATCATCGCGATTATGATTTCATGCGTTTGAGATCAGACTTCAGTAAGTCATCAGTTCTATTAGTTTTACTACTATTATGATATATCGATGAAACCTAGAATAAAATAGCACACAAAGGAAATCCTAAATCCAATCAGTGACACTATTCCTAACCTGCATGCAACAACGCACCCTCTACAATTGTAGTTCCATCGGCTAATCCAGTATTCTCAATGCTGGTCATGTTGGTGATGCTGGTAATGTCATTGCTGTTGCTGTTGCTGTTGCTGTTGCTGTTGCTGCAGGGGACGGGCTGGCTGCTGCAGGCGATGGCAGACCCACCAAAAGGGAGAAAAGCTGAGAATTGCATGCTAGCTTCAGTAGTGGGAACGATGCTGCTGAGACAATTAAAAGAATTGTCTGACTGCTCTCTCACCTCCTCTGGGACATAATCAAAGAAGTTCTTAACAAAGCTGCCCAGACCATTGTGAGGTTGTCCTATCGCTGGGTCCATACCAGTTGAGTGGATCCTTTGGTGAATCATGCTGCGGACATTGTCTATCTTTGTGTCTTGAACCTCGGGTGAGGAAGCACGAAAATCTGTTTTGAGACCACAAAATACATCTGTGGATGCAATGTAAACCGTGGGATTAATGTTCCTTGTAACGCACTTACGTTGTGCTCCACCTTCTGAACCATACTCTGGTGGGACCCTAAATTCGCCTGGTTTCCAGGCCAACAGACAATTGTCGGTGGCCTTTGCATTGAGGGCAATGAATGTCGGGTTGATTTTATCAATCAATGATCTATCTTTCATTCCCATTTGTCATATGCTATAGAAGTATGTCAGGGGAATGAGATCCACAATTTCAGTTGCTGCAAATCGAAACTTGCACTACTGAAATCATTGTCAAGACAACAATTAAACAACATGGGAACTTTGAACTTACCTCACGAATGTTTGTGGGGCATGTATACCAGTTCTTGGCCAATGGCCAGGCTAACAAATTCCGGATCTCTCTAGGTGACTGTGTTCGAAATTCATAAATAGGGTTAATTGAGATCTTGCAGCGGATTACCATTGCTGCTTGGAAGCAAGTAGACTTTGCTAGAGCCTGATGCACAACATCATTGATGAAAACAATCATTGAGATGATTTATTTAAGATTCAAATGTACATCAGCAAAATGTAAATCGGTCCAGAAGCCACATGCAAACCACCCAGACACTTCTGCAGCTCTCACCAGTGCTTTTTTGTGATTCCAGATGCTCCCAGGCCCCCCTGGAGCAAATCAATGTTCTCTCAGACTCTTCAAGAGCAATCTCAGCGACTCGTGAAAGCACCTGCAGTTATCGTGGTGTATTCAGGATGCTACAAGATTGGACTATCAGGATGGTCAAATTTTGGAGCTACTGAGACCTCGGTGTAGGTCTACAGGAGACTTCGCGAGCACCTGAGTCCTCAGTGCAGGTCAGTAGGAGACCTCTGCTCAAGCTCTGCGGGTGACTTGATGCCATATTCTCACAGCAGTGGTTCTTAGGGTTCCACAACCACAGGGTATTATGTTTATCATATTCGTCTTTGTTACAGTGACAAGATTGGCTACATCATAATGTGGCATGTATTATCGAAGTCTCCCTATATAAATACATATGGAGTTACAGGGATAACGGAGATGGACTCAGCAACAGGGAGAATATATTTGGGAGACCCCGGAGTAGATAGACATCATCGCTTTATATGAAATACACACTCTGTCTTTCCCAGCTCTTGGTCTCACACACTCTTGCTGAGCATTCATAGATCCACGCAATTTGTGTACTTCCTCATGCGCTGTTGTGGAGCTTTCATAGATCCACACATTTTGTGTGGTTCCTTACGCACTCTTGCCAAGCATTCATAGATCCACACAATGTGTGTGGTTCATCATGGCCGGATAGCCCTTCATATCCTCTCACCCTCTTCTGGTGCTTCTCGAGCCAGAGTAGCTGTTTCTGAAGAATTCCCTTCGGATGGCATGTGAGGTGCGGCGGAATCTTGATGATGGGCAGTCCACTATCTAGCTCCACCGTTTCACCACACTGTGATCGAGTGAACTTAGAGATCAACTTTGAGGCCGTGATCAAGTGAGTTTGGAGCTGCACTTGGAGGAGATGATCAAGTGAACTTAGAGATCCAGTACGAGGCCGTGCGCCAGCCAGTGTGGAGGTGCACTTGGAGGCTGTGATCAGCGAGTTTGGAGATGCACTTGGAGGCTGTGATCAAGGGAGTTTAGAGATGCACTTGGAGGCCATGATCAACCGAGATTGGAGGAGTACTTGGAGGCAGTGAATCTGGAGGTGGTAGTTCAGGAGGGAGGCATGAGGGGAGCTGAGATTCTATTCCTTGGTTAACTCGTAATTGTCGGAATGTAGGGAATTGAGTACAATAAAGTCTGCCAAGAGATGAGAAACTGGCAGGGAGCGGGAGACAGTCGATATTGGGATGATGCAGTGCAGGATGTATGCAGTACGGGGTGTACGCTGTACTGGGTGTTAACTCTTGATCATCGCATGGAGCGATCAAGAGGGATGACTTAACTTCGTATTCAGAGGTGATGGGAGAGTTGAGGATGAGAAAGAGAGAGAAGATAGGAGATAGGACAAATGATTAAGAGAAACTAGGACTTAAGAGAATTTTGTGTGAGATTTGATTTACCATCCCCGATATGGCAGGTATGAGTTGCGATCTGGCATGTAATTACACCAATACGAGGTCTTCCCAACCCGATCAGGCAAGTTGTACCCCTGAATTCTCATATCCGCTCATATCCTCCATAGTGTTCTAATCTTCATCTCCCATCTCTCTTTTTCTAGTCCACAACTCTATCATTGCAGAACACAAAGGAAAGTGATCCCTCTCCATCTCTCCATGCCATGATGATGAGTTGCCACCAAGTACAGCATACAGCGAGTACAGCATACACTGTGTACAGCATACACCGAGTACAGCAAAAACCAAGTACAGCATACACCGAGTTCAGCATACACCAAGTACAGCATAAACCAAGTACAGCTTACACTGAGTACAGCATCCACCCAAGATTGTTTGTATTCCCTGCATTCTCATGATTGCAAGTTGACCTCTGAATTTAGCTTCCGCTTCCGGCGTGCCTCCCTATATGATAGACCGCCATTAGCCAGCTTTCCATGAGAGCATGAATGTAATGTCAACTTGTTACGTTGCCATGGTTGCGAATTAAGATATTGATGAATAGATTCCCTGCACCCGGTGCGCCGTCCATTCCAAGTACTCGTCCAATTTCGCTCGATCACAGCCTCCAAGTGTATATCCAAACTTGCTCAATCACAGCCTCCAAGTGCATCTCGAAACTTGCTCAATCACAGCCTACAACTATATCTCCAAACTAGCTCCATTATGGCCTACAAGTGCATCTCCAAACTCGCTCAATCACGGCATGCAAGTGTATCTCCAGACTTGCTCGATAATGGCCTACAAGTTGGTACAATCATGGCCTCCAAGTGCATCTCCAAACTTTCGCTCGATTACGGCCTCCAAGTGCATCTCCAAACTCGCTCGCTCATGGCCAACAAGTGTATTTCCACACTTATTCAATTACAGTCTACAAGGTGGTACGATCATGGCTTGCAAGTGCATCTCCAAACACTCGCTTGATTACAGCCTCCAAGTGCATATCTCTAAAGTTACTCCATCATGGCCTGCAAGTGTATCTCCAAACTCGTTCCATTACGGCCTCCCAGTTTGCACGATGATGGCCTCCAAGTTCAGCTCCAAGCTTGCTCAATCATGGCCATGGAGTGTATCTCTGAGTTCACTCGATCATCGTTTTCAACCATACCTTGCATCGCTCTCAAGCACCATCTGCAGCCAGTCCAGATAAACCATGTGTAGATTGGTAGCTATATCGATCCATATATGCGAATACAGACTGAATTCATGAGTTTTATACATTGTTGAACTATAAGTAGTAGCTATGATTTCCAGGCGCGCACCAGCAACATTCCCAAAGAAGATGTTGTTTTTCCCAGACTGCTCTACTGTGATTCAAGGTCCTCCCAGACTTGTCACCGGTGCTCCCAGGCTTGTCATCGGTGCTCCCAGGCTTGTCGCCGGCACTCCCAGGTGCTCCCAGGTGCACCTAAACTTCTCTGCAGCGCTCTGAGATGTTCCCAAACTTATTACAATCACTCCCATGGTACTCCTGTCCTAGTCATCAGAGATCGCATTACTCTGAAGGCCAGCCGGAATGCCCTCCTAGAGTCTGATACTCTCCTGAAATTTACTCATCTAAGTTTACACTCCACATCCTCTTAGCCACTCCTGGAGGCTCCCAGTGACTAAAATACATTTCGCTGATGTAGGTAGTTGGAGGGTCTGAGGTTCTCTGGGGTGGATCAATCCTGGCGATATTCTTATACCACCAACTATGGATCCGAGTGGTCTTCACCACATTGGTGGGAACGGGACTCAGATACATCACAAAATGGAGAGCTATAGGCTTCACACATGCCATGACCATCGCCAAAACCCCTGGAAGGGTTGTCTGGGCATTGTATTCTGCACGGACTATGAGGCCTGTCACGTCATCAACAAAGGGCTCATAACCGCACTGATTCTCAGCTATCCATGAGACCAATTGCGTACCGACCTCGGTTCAATCCACTCTTTAGTAAATATATAAATTAGCGGGAAGATTCTATCATTCAAACGCTTAATCGGATACCTTCTTGGATGCCAGTGGCCCAACCTTGTGTTTATCCTCCTCCTCCAAGACAATGTAAGCTCCCGACTTGCAGGATGTAGGTGTTGCACCATCATCGGAGTTAATTGACTTGCTGCGGTGCGTATTCCATTTGTTGACTTGAAGAAATCTTTTGATTGCCGCTTGCCATTGCTTTCTTGGATGGTCGCTGAAGAGGCTTGCCATCAGATTGTGAATGGTTATCTCGACGATCATTGTAATTGTTGGGTATCATGCTGCGATTGTCATCGAGATCCTGGTCGTGGATAGATCGTCTGCTTCTGTAGGTGCTGGAAGGAAGAGGAGGAGGAGGAGAAGTACGGTGCCTTCTTGACATGATTTAAACAGAAGGCGAGTGATAAGTATGAAAAAGTTAAATCAGTGACTCATGGAAATGTGAATGAATGTAGAGTAAATGAAATAAAGTATTGTGTAAAGGAAACAAAGCATTGATATATTTAAAAGCATTGTTGTAATGCGTTTTTTTATTCTGTCAATAATACTGTTATGGGTTCTCCCTTGACAAAGTCTATGTAACCTGGGATAACAAATGATGGGTACTTGTCAGTGGACCTCGGTTCATCTGACATGCATAACGCCTGCCCTAGGCATCCCCAGAACTTTCAGTTACGATTACCTTTCGCGGGGTATGAGTAGGACTCGTCTCGATTGAATAAGTGTTCAAAAGAGACTTAGCGGATCCACGTAAGATGATGCAACTATGTCGCCATTGCGGGAAAGCTTGCTTTAGCCGTGCGTATGGTTTTTAACCAGATTCATTATCCAGATACTAGCGGGATTATGTCTGAGTAAACAGACACGGCAATCGTTAGTCACAAGCTATCAAGTGGGATCTTAAGCCCAATCTCTTATGTGAGGTTGGTTACTGAGCACTCCCCAGTCAAAGGGAATGGTCCCGGCCTAAGCAGTAGCGTGATTGAGGGATTCTGATGTTGACTGATGATATGGGGTCTGAAGCATCCCCGCACATTGGGTTGTGATGGTATGGCAACTGCAAAACGTACGACTTGCCTAAGCATGCATGCATACACCTTCTTAATCTACATTGGCATAGTAGTAGTTGGCCGCCACGTAAGTCTATGGTGCCATCATACTATAGTATTGATTGGCTCAAAGACACTGCCGCTATGTCGGTAGCTGTTTTCGATTGCTGAACCATACGAGAGTGAGATGTCCAAGTTGAAGGTATGACCTGATATATGATATCGTGCAGGTGTGGCCTGATTCTTATCAGGAGCGTAATGCTTTGATACCTCACCTGCATGTACACCATAACCAAAGGGATTCGTGGCATCCTCTACCAGGCACATTCGGTATGACTTGCCATAGCATGCATGCATACAACAACGAATGTAAGTCACAAAGCACCTTGCTATCAGAATCATGGAAAGGAAGTATGGGTGCGCATGTGTAAACATCCCAATGAACTTTCTATAAAAAGGTTACATTGTTCCGGCAATGAGAAGGACAAGCTCCAGCAGCGAGACAGAAAACGATACCTACCAGCGGAAGGAAACCTTTATTTATTATTGACTTTTTATGATACCTATATCTATTGTTATAAAATCTATTAGCTTTTTGTAGTGGCAGCCCCGCACCTTAAGTATCCCTCCTATACGCATGGCTATTACCTTCGAAAACTCTAACGACGTAATTGTTTACACCCTAGAAAAGATAATATCATTTGCCCGAGATAAGCAATATTGCTTTGTGGCCAATTGTGTTTGGTGGATAGCCGGAATAATTGGATTGGACGAAGGCTTATCCATTCATATTGATAATCTTGTGGCAAGAAGAGAGATAGATTTGCGAGAGATCTCTAGTACGCCAAGAGATATTGCTAGGGATATTATTGATCAGTCTGCAAAAGACTTGCCAGATAATTCTGAGAATCAGCATAGTTGTGAACCATTGAGGCAAACCAGACAGGGACGCATTAATCCTAGACCTCAATCCAAATGACAACTCAAAAAGGCTAGGCAAGTGGAAGCCAGAAGACAACTCAAAAAGGCTAGGCAAGCGGAAGCCAGAAGACAACTCAAAGAGGCTAGGCAAACGAAAGCCAGACAAGAAATATCAACAAGCGAATAAGAATACTAAAGCTTGCCAATATACGAGAAAAGATTATTAGTAATCGTAGACGGAAATAGGATCTAGGGCCGTTTAAAGTACCTATACATAGGGCATTGGAACCCCCCTAACAAATACAAGGATCTTGGCATCTCCTGCCACCCCCACTTCACACTCCGTGGATGGACGGGAACTTGGAACCAAGAATGGCATGTGACAATCACCCTACTGGGTTGTTGATTAGCTTCCTTGGACGAAAATCGTTATCGAAACGGGCTAAAAAGTGCTCATGTTACAGCAATCATTTGGGCTAACCTCGGCTGGGTAAAGATACCAAACTACCAATTACATGATAGGTATAAACTGAGTCCTATTGCTGCCACTATGCCTTTCCCAAAAATAAATGTCTCAACGATTAATCCCAACATTGTGAACTCTCAACACAGCTCTTCTTGCATGAATATGAATAATATAATAATAAAATAAATAAAACACCAAAAAGAGACACAAAACCTGACCAAAAAACTGTAAATTATCACCCATCCGTCCAAGCTCCAAAGTGCCAGAAAAATACCCTCCCACCACACAAATCCTTGAACAACCGTCCAGCCAGTGCATTCCATTCTGACAACAACTAATTTGCAGCTGGGCGGCTGCTTTTACGAATCTTATCAGTCAAAGAGCCTGCAGCAGGAGGATTCACAATGTGATCCTGCTCGCTTATCCAAGCCACACCCGTATGAACAACAAGGCTTTGTTTGTAGTTTGCTAAGAGAACAGGAGCACGGTTTCTGAAGACATTAAGATATCACTGCTATCTGATAGTCTTCTTTTGAATTTTCCATTAAAACTTTTGGATGACTGTTTTCGTCGTTGCGAAGCTTCATTGATTAAGTTGCCACGTCTCACCATCATCATCCAATTGCTCCCTGATGTCGTCGATCATATCCTCGGCTGGAGGTGGGAAGATGTCACCCAGAGGATGGTAACTGCTACCACGATGCGTAGGCAGCTGGGCACTCGCTGTGCCGTAGGCTTGTTGGCCACTATAATCGAGGCAAAAAAGCATTTTGTTGCATAATTTCATCTCCTCCTTTACCTATATTGCAGCAGTAATGTTATGGAAGACTGAGATAACGTTATGGGCATACGGGCCCCCGTCTCCATTTGGCTCCGCTCGGCAGCCCCAAAGCTCTCGGATTTTCTGGCTGGGGTGTGACAGACTAGATATTGCAGCATTCACGATTGCCAAAATGGTCGTATTGACGATTGATGTACCTATTGGAAATATCCCTGCATCATCCACAGGCCAGTGCCCTGAGAATTCCTGAGTATTATTTTCACCCACCCTCTTCCCAGCAATGTCGGGATCCACACAGGCGATGGCAAAGCGAAATGGCTCGACAACGAAATCAGAGGAGGCATACCAACACACCTGAATCGGTAAAGACCTGTGACCCTAGGTTGCTTCCTTGTCATCTTCTATATCTACACCTCATCATGAAGAGCAAAAGAAGCATGGGGGCGATGAAATACATACCAACGTAGACGAGTTTCCTCTTGTTAGTCGGGGTTTCTTTGAGCCTATTGTTCCTTCGGCGAAGGCTAGTGTTAGCAACGGGTCTGGACCATCACTTCGGGTCCGGGTACGGGTCGGAACCGAACCGGAGCCTGATTGGCGGTCCCGGTCGTCAATAAACCCGAACTGTCGATTCGGGTACGGTTCCATGGACATCTCCCTACCGGTCTGAATTGGGCGGGTTTTCAGCGGGTTGTATAGCGGGTTCATCTGTACATTGATTTAACATGCTTGCCTTTGCTATTCGATTATAGTACTCAGTCAAAATCAATCATTCGACATCCAGTAATCACATTTTGCATGTTTTGCATGTTGCGAGATCGACAATATTTAAATTCATGTTTTTCTTTCATTGATTTGTATTTTTGACCAGGGAGGAGGTCAATAGTTCAATTATAAGCTCAAATATCCATTCGATGCCTTCATTACCCGATCTGCATCACCAGCAATTGATGACCCTCAGTTAATGCTGAGTTAACAGATATTGTCAGAACGGCACCGTGACCGTGTCACTTCGTCTTTTGCACATAGTGGATGGCAATATATTGGTTATGGATAGCAGCGAGCAAATCACTTACCAATTACCTTATTTACAAGACCAAACAGTGTGGAGCCTCCATTGATGCTTGAGGTGTAGCGGCATTGACAGAGACCATATTGCCTATAAAGGCTGCCAATACTTCGAATATGGGTAAATGCCGTAGCACAGCCCTTGGATTATACAAGATGCAACACACAAAATCGTTGACGCTCTGTTGACGCTCATTTTCAGACAGGTGCTGTGACCATGTCACGATCGCATTTGCACAGAATGGCTGCCAATATGTTGATTATGGACATATGCCGTAGCAGAGCCCTTGGAATATACATGATGCAACACCCAAAAGCATTGACACTCTGTTGACACTCAGTTGACACTGTGTTGATGCTCTGTTGACGCTCTGTTGATGCTGTGTTGACGCTCTGTTGACACTCATTTTGAGGTGTAACGGTATCGACAAACACGATATTGCCTATAAAAGCTGCCAATACTTCGATTATGGATAAATGCTGTAGCACAGCCATTGGATTATACAAGATGCCACACACGAAATCGTTGACGCTCTGTTGACGCTCATTTTCAAACAGGTGCTGTGACCATGTCACGATCGCATTTGCACAGAACGGCTGCCAATACGTTGATTATCGACATATGCCGTAGCAGAGCCCTTGGAATATACATGATGCAACACCCAAAAGCGTTGCCACTCTGTTGACACTCAGTTGACACTGTGTTGATGTTCCGTTGACGCTCTGTTGATGCTGTGTTGACACTCTGTTGACACTCATTTTGAGGTGTAACGGTATCGACAAACACGATATTGCCTATAAAGGCTGCTAATACTTCGATTATGGATAAATGCCGTAGCATAGCCCTTGGAGTATACAAGATGCAACCCACAAAATCGTTGACGCTCTGTTGACGCTCATTTTCAAACAGGTGCTGTGACCATGTCACGATCGCATTTGCACAGAACGGCTGTCAATACGTTGATTATGGACATATGCCGTAGCAGAGCCCTTGGAATATACATGATGCAACACCCAAAAGCGTTGACACTCTGTTGACACTCAGTTGACACTGTGTTGATGTTCCGTTGACGCTCTGTTGATGCTGTGTTGACACTCTGTTGACACTCATTTTGAGGTGTAACGGTATCGACAAACACGATATTGCCTATAAAGGCTGCTAATACTTCGATTATGGATAAATGCCGTAGCATAGCCCTTGGAGTATACAAGATGCAACACACAAAATCGTTGACGCTCTGATGACGCTCATTTTCAAACAGGTGCTGTGACCATGTCACTATCGCATTTGCAAAGAACGGCTGCCAATACGTTGATTATGGGTCTATGCTGCAGTAAAGCCCTTGGATTATACATCATGCAACACCCAAAAGCGTTGACACTCTGTTGACACTCTGTTGACACTTTGTTGATGCTCTGTTGACGCTCTGTTGATGTTCTGTTGACGCGTTGTTGACGCTCTGTTGACGCTCATTTTGAGGTGCAACGTTATCGACACACATGATATTGCCTATAAAGGCTGCCAATACTTCGATTACGGATAAATGCCGTAGCACAGCCCTTGGATTATACAAGATGCAACACACAAAATCGTTGACGCTCTGTTGACGCTCATTTTCAAACAGGTGCTGTGACCATGTCACTATCGCATTTGCAAAGAACGGCTGCCAATATGTTGATTATGGGTCTATGCCGTAGCAGAGCCCTTGGATTATACATGCTGCAACTCCCAAAAGCGTTGACACTCTGTTGACACTCAGTTGACACTTTGTTGATGCTCTGTTGACGCTCTGTTGATGTTCTGTTGATGCGCTGTTGACGCTCTGTTGACGCTCATTTTAAGGTGCAACGGTATCGACACACACGATATTGCCTATAAAGGCTGCCAATACTTCGATTATGGATAAATGCCGTAGCACAGCCGTTGGATTATACAAGCTGCAACACACAAAATCGTTGACGCTCTGTTGACGCTCATTTTCAGAGTGGGGCTGTGACCATGTCGCGATTACTTTTGCTCAGAACAGCTGCCAATACGATGATTATGGATATCTGCCATAGCAGAGCCCTTGGATGATACAAGATGCAATGCCCAAAATCATTGACACTCTGTTGACACTCTGTTGACACTCTGTTGACACTCTGTTGACGCGGTGATGATGCTCTGTTGACGCTCTGTTGACGCTCATTTGGTGGTGTAGCAGTATCGACACACACGATATTGCCTATAAAGGCTGCCAATACTTCGATTATGGATAAATGCCGTAGCACAGCCTTTGGATTACACAAGATGCAACCCACAAAATCGTTGACGCTCTGTTGACGCTCATTTTCAGACTGGGGCAGTGACCATATCGTGATTGCTTTTATTCACAATGGATGCCAGTATGTTGATTATGGGTACATTCCATAGCCGAGCGCTTGGATGTTACATGATGCAACTCCCAAAATCGTTGACACTCTGTTGACAATCTGTTGACGCTGTGTGGATGCTCTGTTGACAATCCGTTGACGCTCTGTTGACGCTCATTTTGAGGTGTTGCAGTATCGACACACACGACATTACCTATAAAGGCTGCCAATACTTCGATTATGGGTAAATTCCGTATCACAGCCCTTGGGTTATACAAGATGCAACACCCAAAATTGTTGATGCTCTGTTGACGCTCATTTTCAGACTGGGGATGGGACCATGTCACTTTCTCTTTTGCCCATCAAGGCTGCCAGTATGTTGATTATGGATACCAGCTAGCAAATGGCATTCGAATGGACTTACTTACAAGAACAAAAACCATTGACGCTCCGTTGACGCTCACTTTCAGAATGTGGCTGTTACCGTGTCGATTTCTCTTTTGCCTATAAAGGCTGCCCATACTTTGATTATGGATAACAGCGAGCAAATCGGTTTCCAATTAACATACTTACCACAGATAATATTGTTGACGCTCCGTTGACGCTCAGTATCAGAATGTGGCTGTTACCGCGCCGCGATCTCTTTTGTCTTCAAAGGCTGCCAGTCTGTTGAATATGAATAGCAGCGAGCAAATCACTTTCCAATTAAGTTACTTACATATCCAAAAATAATTAACGCTCCATTGACGCTCATTGTAAAAATGGAGCTGTTCCCGTGTCGCGTTAATAATCATATAGTCATTATTGACAGTCAATGAATAATTTGTATCAATACTCAGTTGCATGCAAAAGCTTTATGGCGTAGCAATTTCTGATCACCTGAGGCAGAAGTTCTCTGAGCGATGGATAACTCAGCGCGGTGACATTTCAGCGCTTTCAGTTGCCAACTCGCTGCATGTAGAGCCATAACCTAATTTTTCATTAATATAGCCCAACATACTCAGTTTGCCATATCCAGTTTGATCTGCTCGATATTCATGATGTACCATAAGCAATTTTCACACTGCACACTATGTGCACCCAGTCTAAATGCGGAGTAATGTTGTAGGTTGTATGGATGAATGCAACATGATGGTGGTCATTCATACAGATTCGCGTTGCGCAATGACTGCTCCTTCTATGACTTGTATGTCATCACTAAGTGAAACTTTGTTAGTAAATTTTATCTTTAGTTTAGATTGCGCGTTCTCACTTATCCGTAAAAGGCAGGACGATATTGTGTTGATCAGCTGCCAATTAACTTTGTTTGGAGTTTGGACCGTTCATATGGCCCGTATGACCCTTTCATGTGCACAGATGAATTATCATTTCTTACAATAGAGTCAGCGAAATCAAAACATTTCTTTCACGTATCAAAATAGATATGCCAACTACTTTTTGCTGAGATATGTTGTCAATAATCACATTGTGTGCGGGTTGTGTACACATGACGTACGAGCCAATACAATATGGTTACTTGAATCAATTTCCTGTATGGTACGTAGGTATGGAGGATATATGCATGGATAAACACTTACAGGTTTAACAGGCTTCGATTTGTTAATCGGTGATGAATTGGGTCTCGCGTCAGTTGTGAGAGCCGATATGCATTTGTGAGACGGTCATTTGCGGCATGGTATTTACATATGGCTACTCTATCCCAAGAGGTTCCTTGTGGCATTGCGATTTTCCACTGACACTATCATGTATCTCCATCAGCTCTCCAAATGTTGTCAGCGCAGTCGCATGTGCAAACTGAACAATTTCCGGCTGAATGACTGCCTCAACAATCAATATGGCTGTTCTGGATCTCAAATCTTACAAATGATGCAAGATGAACAATTGATCACACTCAACTTCAGCACGTAGCAGGGAGCATGTCTCTCCTTGTTTTGAGTATAAAGGCCGCCAATGAAACAAATATAGAGAATGATGTACCAAAGTTGATCTTTTGCACATAACAGTAACATATGTGACTGCGACCATAAATAGAAAAACCCGAAAAGGAGAACCGGAGACTGGAACCGACGGGTCTAGCCAAACCCGGCAAAACCCGCGGGTTGACGGGTACGGGTACGGGTTTGACCCGCCAAGAAGCTCCGGGTCGGGTTTTTGGACGGTTCCGGAACCGAACCGAACCGTGTTTCTGGTCCAAACCCGGACCGCTGGCGGGTTACACGGACCCGTTGCTAACACTAGCGAAGGCCAACCTCCGTGAACTCATCCAGTGTTGCAGTGAGTGTCCGAACATCGAGGTTAGTCTTGGGTGCCATGTACCATTTCAAAAGCAGCCTTTTGGATACCAGATCACTGATTCGAGTAACACGACACTCAATTATGAGATCCCATTTCTCGGGGCCAGCGGTTTGCTTGTTGATGATGCTCATGAACTGGGCAATCTCCCAGAGGCATTCCCTCACTTTATTATCTATTCGTTGTGTTGTCAAGCCACCCTTATCATGCCAAATCCTCATTGTTTCTGCTGTCTATTGGCTGCCTCGAATACTAGCATTCTCGGCCAGGACGCGGAGTTGTAGCGTTGGGATTTGGATAGTATTACCATCTGTGATGACTGATTTCTGCAACCAGAAGGCATCACTTTGCATTTTAGGTTCTGAATGGTGGTCAATAATTGAGTGGTGGATATTGAATGCTTGATACTCTAAACAAGCATCAGATGTGTTGTTTATATTGTCAGGGGTGCTGTGTGGTGGTTGCAGAGGTGAGGAGGGTGTGTCGAAGGTTCTGGAGATTGTAAGTACGGTGGGCAGGCAAGCCAAATATATATATGGACTTGGAGGGTTTTCTTGACCCAGCGACATCATCTTGGCTGCAATTCAGCTAGGAAACAATGTTCTTAGCATTATCTAAGCCCCCTGATTCGTCAACTGAATGCTTAAGTTCATCACAAAGAGAACTAAAAGCATGCTGTGCAGTCATTTCTCACTCATTTGTCCTTGCGCTTGTTCTTGCACCCTGCTGTAATGTCGCTGGGTCAGTATCTAAGGAGAATGCACCATTCATGTAAGATACAGACGTTAAACAAAGTGGAAACCCTCAGTCAGGAAATGGGCGTAGGAGTGTCTTCTGAGGGTGCAAAACAATCGCCGTGACGAGCCGAATGCAGATGCGGTGTGCTTTTTGAGATTCAAGGGATGTTGAAATTGTGAGAGCAATTAAGCACTATGCAAACGTGTGAACTAGGATATGAGAATTCCTACATGAGTGGCACAACCCCTTTTTGGTAAAAGTAAATCAAGGTCTAGCTTTTTCCGAAGACCAGCCAGCTTGTAATGGTATGACTAGCTTGAAGACTCTCAAGATGCATTGTAATATTGTTGTGGCATTTCATTTTGCTACCAAAACATGGATCTTTGTTAACAGTGTCTTAACTGGTTGAATATGTACTCCGACATCAGTGCTTACATCACTCACCTCCGTCGTGACCAAAAAGAAAGGATAGTATACATATCAGCGAAACAACTGCCAGATGATGGTTTCGCAATTGGGCACAATAGTATTGTACTTTCATTCGTTCACGAACCACATTGCAACGCTTTTCTGTACTCTTCCGAAAATGATTCCATTGACACAGAAGCTGACAGTGAAAATGTGTGTATCAATTTACAGCAACCTGCAATTCGAACACATATGTACATCAGTAAAATGTACAATTGTTCCGAAGTTATAACTCAATGATTCAGCTATTCTCAACGGCCACAGCGATCCTTCCAGAAGCGCCCAGAAGCTTCCGAACAGGCTGACTTCAAAACTATGTGCTTCTCATGTGCTCTGAGTAGTACTTTCAGGTGCCCCCAAATGCTCATGAAGTTGCGGAATAGAATACAAGAATATTCTAAAGAGTATGAAGTCGTCTTCAGAATGCTATAAAATCATGCCTTTAAGTTGGTAAAATTTCGGAGATGCTGGGACTGCGACACTTGTCACCAACACTTTTCCGGTACACCTGGAGCCAGACTCTCCTGGGGTAATAATATATGATGTCTATATCGAATAGTACAATTCGATAAACTATCTGACAGCTTCACACCTGAATCTGACATTCTAATCTAATTAATCTACAGTGCAGTAGAAATCTAAATAAACATGATTATTTACAAGCCATACGCTATCGATGCTGCCCGATGCAGCATTCTGCCGCACCAAATGAGCATTTCCAACTATTGCTCCAACAGATACAATATGCATCATATTCGTCTGTCTGACAACCCTGATGAACCTGTCAACACAATCAGCCCAACAATGAAGATCTTGGAACATTGTTGGAATCACAACCACATATTCTTGAGCTTCAGGACGTAATACCCATTGTTGAGTCTTTTTGTACCTCTTAGACAAGGTTGATGTTGCATTGCCAGCTGGCAGGCGTACCTGAAATTGGAGGATCTGATTCGGTGGAGTCCAGCTGAAGTATAATTCAGAAAGAGAAGGAATTCATCCTTGGAAGATGTTATTGAGGTCACTCTCTTTACTTTGCATATACTGGACCGACATGTTATAAGCTTCAGGCATGATCCCTTCGTTGGCATTGGTATATTCTACCTTGCAATGAAGTCCCAGATCCTCAACAGAAGTAGGGTTGTGAAATGGTTGACGGTAGTGCAACAGCCCATTCTGGAGTTGAATAAATATACTGTCAATGAGTACATTCTGATCATATCCGAGCACACATCCACATATTTCATGTCCCCAGTCCTCTTCAATTCGAGCACGGAATAGCAGTCCAAAGTTGGGAATTCCGATATCTTCTGATGCATCTCTGACTGAGGTTAATTTGTTACTTCTGCACACTCCCCAGACATGCGGTTCTCTCAAATGATATACCTACTCTGATACGGGGTGGATAAAGGGCTCGTCCTGAATTGTTTGCAGATGTAAAAGATGGGCTCTGCATGTACTTCGCTGTTTATTGGTAGTGGACAGTAGGTTGCAAACTTTGCAGAGTCAACATTGTACCAGCCTTGAAGTGGAAGATATGACAGTGTCTCCTCCATAGAGTCAAGACCGGTACATGGTCATTATGCTTAAGCATCTGTTGAATGTAATTAACTTTGTTTCTAGATTGATATGCCTCTTTCAAATTGGCGTTATGTAGCTGTTCAGAAATATTGATGGTGAAATTGTGACCGCAACGCATTCCGCGAATTGACTCTCATATATATCTCACAAGATGCATCTTTCGTTATCCAAAATGTGTTACTTGCTGTTCAATGGTTTTCTGGAGCACCTGAATGCTGATTGTCTCCTACCAAGGTTCAAACTCCATCAAGCAGAGGAAGATTTCCTTCTTGAACCGCTTCTGTTCATTGGAGGAGATGCTATAAATTTCTCTGTACAGCTGGATAGTATCCCGCTCCGGGTCAGCCAAGCTGGAGGTTGTGGCTTCTATCTGAACATAGGATAGGCAGTTCTGAAATTGCAGTCGCTTGTCGGCAGTCATGTTTGGCACCCTGGATGGCTTGTTTTCAGCTGCAGTTTTCATAACTGCAAGTTGTTTGGCGAATATGCATCTGGGACTGGTTGCCTTGGTCCCGACTTCCTGCAATTGTTGTCGCTGGTGATGTTGGAATGATTCATCGAAAAGCTTGCGTTTAGCAAGTGTCACTTGATGGATTTTGTGCTGCAATCGCTCTATTGGCTTCTGACGATCGGCATCTGACCAAGTGGTTGCTGCTTGCCGGGCTCTGTTCAGGCAAATCCCAAATTGGGTATGTTTTGTTGAGGAAACCTTTTCAGCCCCGTAAACAAGGGCCTCCATTGCAGCACAAATCTTACGAATCGTTTGTTCTCGTAACTGACATCAGCAAAATGTATTTTAGTTACTGGAAGCCTCCAGAAGTGTCTGAGAGGATGTGGAGTTTAAACTTAGATGTGTCAATTTCAGGAAAGTATCGGACCCTAGGAGGACATTCCTGCTGGCCTTCAGAGTAAATGGAAGCGCCGATTGCAAGCCTGGGAGCACCTGGGAGCGCCAGCAACAAACCAGGGAGCACCAGCGGCAAGTCCGGGTGCACCTTGAATCACAGTAGAGCAGTCCGGGCAAACCAACATCTTCTTTGGAAATGCTGGTGGTTCGCCTGGAAATCCTAGCTACTACTTATCGTTCAACGATTTTTAAAACTCATTTATTCAGTTTGTATTCTCATCTATGTATGGATGTATCTATATAGCTACGCATCTACAGACAGTATATCTGGACTGGCAGCAGGCGGTGCTTGAGTGCAATTCGAGGTGTGTCTGATAATGACGATCCAGTGATCTCAGAGATACACTCTGGGGTTGTGACTGAGCGAGTTTGGAGATGCACTTGGAGGCCGTGAACAAGTGAGTTTCGATATGCACTTGGAGGCCGAAATCGACGGAGTTTGGAGATGCAATTGCTGGCCGTGATTGAGTGACTTTTGAGCTGCGCTTGGAGGACATGATTGTGCGAACTTGTTGGCTGTAATCGGGCGAGTTTAGAGATACACTTGAAGGCTGTGATTGAGCGAGTTTGGACATGCACTTGGAGGTGTTGATGGAGTGAGTTTGGAGATGCACCTGGAGGCAGTGATCAAGCCAGTGTGTAGATGCACTTGGAGACCATGATGGTGCAAACTTGGATGCCGTAATCGAGCGACTTTGGAGATACACCAGGAGGCCGTGATCAAGCAAGTTTCGAGATACACTTGGAGGCTGTGATCGAGCGAGTTTGGAGACCATAATCGAGCGAGTTTGGAGATGCACATGTAGACTGTAATCGAGCGAGTTTGGTCGAGTACTGGGATGCAGTGGATGGATGGCACGCCAGGTGCAGAAACTCTTTTCATCAGTTAGTTAACTCGCAACCGTGGGAATGTGGCAAGGGGACTTTACCTTTGAGCCCTGATAGAGAGGCACACCGGAAGCTAAAGCTACATTCAGGGGTCAACTCGTAATCATGAGAATGAAGGGAAGACAAACAATCTTGGGTGGATGCTGTACTCAGTGTATGCTGTACTCAGTGTATGCTGTACTCAGTGTATGCTGTACTCAGTGTATGCTATAATCAGTACCAACTCATGATTATGACATGGCGAAACAGAGAGGGATGACTTACCTTTGTGTTCTGCGATGATAATAGAGATGTGAATGAGAAAGAGAGATATGGGGGATGAAGATGAGAACGATCTGGAGGATGTGAGTGGATATGAGAAATCACGGGTACGACTTGCCCTATTGGGTTGGGATGACCTTGTATCAGTGTTATTACAGCCCGGATCGGGACTCAGACCTGCTGCATCGGGGATGCTAAATTGACTCGCAGATGAAATTCTCTGAAGTCCCAGTTTCTCAGGATGAATTCCCCCATACCCTCTCATCTCTCTCTTTCTTGTCCTCAATTCTACTATCACTTAAGAACACAAAGTTCAGTCATGCCTTTCTATCTCTCCATGCTATGATCAACAGTAAACACCGAGTACAGCAAACACCGAGTACAGCATACACCGAGTTCAGCATTCACTGAGTACAGCATGCACTGAGTAATGCATACACCGTGTAATGCATCATCTGAAGATCGACTGTCTTCCGCTCCCAGCAAGTCTATCATCTCTCAGCAGACCATGTGGTACTCAATTCTTTACATTTGCACAATTACTAGTCAACCAATGAATAGAGTCTCCATGCCCATTGTGCCTCCCTCCCGAACTACCGCCTCCAGAGTGCCCGCCTCCTAGTACTCCTCCAATCTCACTCGATTGTTGCCTCCAAGTGCATATTGAAACTTGCTTAATCACGGCCGCTAAGGACATCTGGAAACTCGCTTGATCGTAGCCTCCAAGCACATCTCCAAAGTCACTCGATCATGGTCTCCAGTTGCATCTCTAAACCTGGTCGATTGCGGCCTCCAAGTGCATCTGTATACTCACTTGATCGCAGCTTCAAAGGCCATCTGAAACCTAGCTCGATCACGGCCTCAAGTGCATCTCTAAAGCCGCTCGATTACAGCCTCCAATTGTATGTCCCAAATCTCTCGATTACAGCCACTGAGTACCTCTCTAAGGTCACTCAATCACGGTGTGGTGAAACAGTGCAGCTGGAAGGCAGACAGCCCGTCATCAACACTTTGCCGCACCTCGCCTGGTGGCTGAAGGGAATTCATGAGATAGAACAGTTCTAGTTCAATGAGCGTAGGAAAAGTTTGAGAGGATATGATGGGATTACCGGCCATGATGAACCGTACAAATTGCGTGGATCTATGAATGGTTGGCAAGAGTGCGTGAGGATCAACACAAAATGCGTGGATCTACCAATCTCGGCAAGACTGCATGAGAGCAAGAGCGGGGCAAGACAGAGTCCGGATTTCGTATCAGTAAATGATGTCTATCTACCCCGGGGTCTCCGAAATATATACTGCCTGTCGCTGAGTCCATCTCCATTATTCCTGTATCTATGTATGTATATATAGAGAGAGACTTAGATAATACCTGCCATATTATGACATAGCGAATCTTGTGACTGTACCAAAGACCAATATGATTGATGAAATGCCTTGTGGTTATGGAACCCTAAGACCCAATAGGGTGAGAGTATGGCACCAAGTCTCCCGCTGACCTGCACAGAGGTCTCCGCTGCTCCAAAATTTGACTCTCAGAATAGTCAAATCTCATAGTATCATGAATGCACCTCCATCACTGCAGGTGCTTTCGGGAGCACGTGAGAATGCTCTTGCTCAGTCGAAGAGCTCTTTACAAAGGTCATGTGGGGGGCGGGAAGCCTCTCAAAGTACTTAGAAGCACTAGCGAGGGCTACCGGAGTGTCTGGGAGGTTTGTGTATGGTTTCCGGACCGAATTGCAATTTGCTGATGAATGGGATTCCGTTGCCAACTGGTCTTCTTTTTTGGTCTTCGCAGAATTTGACATTTTCTGTTCTTGAAAAATTCTTTTTCTCTGGTACCATCGCTTGAGTGCATTATCTAGTTCTTTAAGGGATATATCCAAGCGATTTTGTTGGCTAAACAGTACCGAGAAATCACATAATGCCCGCACTGCTGCCAATATGATTTCATCAGAGGCGGTGTCCACCACTGTGTTCCCATCATCCTTGGAGCAGGCAAGAAATGGAGCACGATTCAGTGCAAGTGTTCTGATCATTCCACACATCCCTTTACCTTGCCAGGTGTCGCTTTTCAAAGAATCGAATTGTTTAGAGAAGTGCTGGAGGCCAGGATATCGTGGCACTGATGTGAATCGATTGTGAAATTGAAACTTGACTTGTCTTGCTTTCCGGTATTTGAGCAGCCAGTGCAATAGGTCTTTAACTAAACCCAGGAGCAGCTGACGCAATTCATCAGGCAGCCAAAGCCGATAGACATTGCAGAGAGGGTATTGCCAGAACTGTTTGTGGATTGGGTGGACACCTAGAGTGTGCACAGAATCAATATTGTTGTCCTCCAGCAGCTCCGCGTAAATATGCTGGTCTCATCAGGTATGGAGTGGTTGAAAGGTGGAATGCCCCATCGGCGCACCTTTAGGAATTTCGCGCATCAGGCATAAGCCATGTGAGACTGGAGCAACCATGACTTGTTCCAGACAATCACAGACCTAGTGTTAGCAACGGGTCTGGGTAACCCGCCAGCAGTCCGGGTTTGGACCGCAAAAACTAGTTGGTTCGGTTCCAGACCTGTCTAAAAACCTCACCCGCTGAGTCTGGGCGGGCCAAACCAGCACCCGTACGCGGCAACCCGCGGGTTTCGCCGGGTTTGGCTTGACCCGTCACGTCCAATCTCCAGTTCCGCATTTCGGGTTTCATATTTGTGGTCGCATTCAGATATGTCACTGTTTATCGTAAAATATCGACATCGGTACGTCACAGTCTATTTGCAATACATTGGCCGCCTCTATGATCGAAACAAATGGTGACACACGCCCTACCAAATCCTGAAAATGAGCGTCAACAGAGCGTCAATGATTTTGGATCTTGCATCTTCGGTAAAATAAGTGGCGCGTAATCACAAGCATCCATCAACAACGTAATGGCAGCTTTTATGGGCAGATATGGATGGAATATTCCTGCCACATCCTCCGGGACAGTAACAACTCATTTCATTTACAGAGCTACTCCTAAGTATTCGTGAGCCTTTTAGCATACAAAATCAGTCAAAACCATGTATATAGACAATAACGGCCAAATTGCGCTGTAATTAACCATAATGGAAGGCCAACAATCGTTGACACTCCGTTGACTCTCATTTTCATGATTGGGCAGGGAGCATTTCACTTTCTCTTTTGCATATAAAGGCAGCCAATACTTCGTTTATGACTATGGGCAACCTATCACCCACAAGATTACCTATGATACGTGACCAAGAATCGTTGACGCTCTGTTGACGCTCATTTTCATGATGGGGCAGGGAGCCAGTTACTGTCTCTTTTGCCTATATGAGCAGCCAATACATCATTTATGGCTACGTGCAACCTATCGCTGCGAAGATTACCCAAGATACATGACCAGGAATTGTTGACGCTTGTTTTCATGATGGGGCAGAGAGCCTTTTACTGTCTCTGTTGCCTATAAAGGCAGCCAATACTTCGTTTATGACAATTCCAAACCTATCGCTTCCCAGATTCCACAAGATACATCACCATGAATCGTTGACGCTTCGTTGACACTCATTTTGCCACGGGTGTATTCACATCATTCAATCATTTGATTTGGCATAGTCTATCATTCTCATTGATTTGGCAGCCTTTCTAACATTTACATTTACTTTTTCTTGATTACCACATTGTTCTGTAATAATACATATAAATATATCCTTTAAAATATACTTTACAGTATCCGCAAATTCAGGAAAATAATAATCACCAAAATGCCGTGCGATTCGATCAATGCTAGTCATCACAGCCAGATTCGCTCAATAGGCTGCACTGGTCTTCAAAATCGATGTCAGCTGCATTACCACACAGCAGATAGTGTAATAACCAGTGGATGTTCCTTCATCAGGCAGCATATCTCGATCCAAATCTGTATCATGCTCCCTATCCTGGGCAGATATATCGCGGGTAAAAGATTCAGCACAGCGAAGAGATATATGTGAATACGCATATCCGGCTGGCAAATTGACGATTTCGAGATGTTGAGCTCCAGAAGTCCTACCAGTTCAAGTGGGTGGTATTCTGTGCAGAGGTAGCGTCAACTCTGGAGTCGGCTCTGGAGTGGGCTCTGCAGTCGGCTTTGGAGTCCGCTGTCTGTGCCGGTTGGGCAGAGGTGCACCTGTTGCTTTGCATCTGGAGCGTGTCTGCGGATTTTTTCCGGTGCCATTTGGACAAAGAAGGCATCCGGGCATGTGGTTTTGATGAAGCATAGCCGGGTGTCTTTCTATCGCAGCCTTCACCTTTTTATGCCCAGCAAACTCAACATCCTGCTTCTTCTCTTCTCGGACCTCGGTGCGAGGTTTGTTGATTAGGTATTGCGTTTCCTCTATTGCGGCGCGCAAAAACCAACCTTTGGCCATTTTGGCCATGTTCAAGGCCGGGCGCATGTCAGACTGTTCCTGCTGTACACGACCTCCTTGCCTTGCCATCGTAGCAGACATGTTGAATACCTACAAGAAATCAGTTGCTGCTTCAAACGATGAGATGCAGCTATTACCTCCACCATATATGCTTCTGTAGCCTCCTCTGAGGTGATTAAAGCGTGTTTCATCCACTCTCAGGGATGGTTATCAAGAAATTTGTCTGCCCAAATCCCAGAGCCTACAACATCATAATGTTCGATTTCGCGGACTGTGTGGACAAATGCCTTGGTCGAACATGGAGGATTCTGGTTACGGGCAGTATGAAATTGGTCACATACCTCTCGGCGTACACCTGCTGCATGTTATACGGTCCATTGACGGCCGTTGACTACAGTATGGATATACTTACATTCAACTGCATGCTGCTTCTTATTCGTGCTTCTTCCAGTCTTACGGACGATTTTTGAATGTGCATCCTGGGTCATATTTTTGGTGGCTTCATCGGCAGCATCGCGGTGGACTAACTGGTGTCTGCGTTCTTGCTGTGTGCCAATAAGTGACGTATTTGTCAAAGCGCCTGCCAATCGGCTGGTTTCAGATCCACTCGGACCTGGCTGAGGTAGTTGTGTATCCATGATTTGCTGATGTGGAATTGCAGAGGAAGATGATAATGAAAAGAAGTGGGAAGTCCTAAGGATTATATAGTTAGCTTCATGTCAGAATGGAATATTTAGCTGCCAACATGTGCGTTATACTCAAAATGAATACTGCTGCACATAGCTACAAGTTGCAGAGGTTTACCACAGCCCCGAGATGTGCAATATGTCGGTCCATTGTTGTTTGTTTGTGCACAGGGATAAATTGCGGTGTACGACAGCCAAAATTGCATGATTGTCAGATAACAATAGGCCATTGTTGGAGGGAAAGGACGTCGCCTGATGTTTGTCTCAAAGAATCCCCGGGATAATACCTGAAACTGACGCTAACAATCAAGTCATGTTGTATGGTTAGCCTAACTATTGCTGATTTCTTGACAGTCAGAAGGGAGGTTTTGCTTTGTTCAAGATGAGTAAATGTACTAACCTTGACATAAAAGATGCAGCTTGCCTCCATATTGTCCATATTTTGCAACATCCAACATCTCGCCCAACAAAGTCAATGCAAACTACAATTGTCAATAATCCGAAAAAGAACTTTTCGCTACTTCCGCCGGGCAGATACAGTAAATCGGCAAAGCGGCCTACCCAACAACTTCATCAAGCGAATCAAGGCAAGAGCGGCTTCGAGGCAGAAAGAGTCCGAGCCCTTGGGGCATTGCGCAGCTTAAGATCCAAAAAGTAGCTTGCCGCAGAGAAACGACGAGAAACGCACATCTTAAGCAATGAAGAGAAAGAGTAATGGATCGAGGATTCTGTTGAGAGAGGAACTGCTGGGGCAAGCAAGCGAGTTGAAGATGCAGAGGCAGCGGTTCAACAAGAGCAAGAAGATATGAAGCATGCTGAAATTGCGGAATTGACAAACAAAGAGCCCGAAAAGTCATCTGAGGAGATGATGGTTGATATTGGAGACAGTCTGAGTGAGGTTGCATGTTCCGACGATGGGGATGATGCAGAAGATGAGAATGAAGAGACAGAGCATACCAAGCTGAGCGAAGATGACGAACCCGGCTGGGTGATGGGCACAATCCCCAAAACGGTACAGCAGCGCATGGTGAGGTTTTGACAGAAGCAGATGAAGCTTGACGAATTGACACAACTGGGATAGGAGGATGCACCCGACTATGTCCGCGAAAGACACAAGAAGTACGGCACATCCAAATTGATGGATCCAGCCATCGTTCAACCGCAATCGGATGATGATGCTGCGACACTTGCACCAACAACATTTAGAGAGCTTGAAGAGTGTCTTGAGATTGTCCCTGGAATATCGCAAATGCCGCAAGGTACTTCTCGGCCAGGAAGTAGTCATATGAGGCTACGTTCGATGAAGCCGCGGTTGAACACAAGCATATCAGGTCTTGAGCCCACTGCAGAGCGCGATATGTCACCTCTGCTGAAAGCGAAGCCTGATGAACCAGTAAGCTGTTACCCCTGTATATAGCCTCCAGCTAATCACCATATGGATTTCAGATTCGCATGAAGACATGGTGACGGCTGCTGCGTCTCCGGAGGAATAGATATGCAAACTGTTATTTTTGATGTCATATCTTAGTGAAAAGCATTGTGTTTACCAATTTTGCTATGTGTCAGCTTTTTCTTCATTTCTGTGACCAAATTGGAAGACATGATAATTCGTCTGTGCATGTGCAAAGGTCGAATGCACCATGTGAAAGTTCTAGAATTCAAATCACTTGGGAAAACCGCCAAAACATTCGATTTCTATCTGCAGGTGACTGTTAAGCGACAAAGCAAAAGCTAAATTAGTGACGAAATATACTAACAAATTTAAGTCAGTGATGTCATACGTGTCATAGAAACAGCAGTCAGTGCTCCAGACAAATCTATCTCAACGACGAGTGTCATGCCGTATTCATCTATGTATCCAACTGCATAACTCTCCGCACAGACCTTGTGCACATGGTTGAAATATTTGAAATTGGTTATGATACATCATGGAAATGGAGGAGAAGGAGCTGGATGAGGAAAGGTGAGGAAGTCGAGCTATATTTACCAAAAACTAGTGAAATGATCTACATGGCACAAATTGCCGACCGAAAGTGCTGGAATGTGATATGGCCACATCATCTTTCACTCAGATAGTGTGGAAAGCAGTTGATCAGAAATTGAAAGGTAACAAAACTCCTGGATGCAAACGATTATACATACAAACGCAATATTGGATGTCAATAATGTGTATATGATTGGTTGCATACAATTATTGAATGTACAAAGGCCGTTTCGAGGTGATTAATGTGAGCGTCAACAGTGTGTTAACGATTTTGAGTGTTACACATTCACCAATCAAAGGGCTGTATTGTTACATCCTTCCAAAGTGAATGTGTTAGTCGGCGTTATAGTGAAAATGGCAAATAACACGCTCGTTGCCATATCCTAAAATTGAGTGTCAACGATTTTAGGCCTTGCATCTTGGAAAATGCAAGAGCTGTGTTGCGACATTCAGCCATAATCGGACTATCGGCCGCCTTTTTAGGCAAATGGAGTTGCAATAACATTGCTACTATGTCCTAAAAATAAGCATCAATGGAGCGTGAACAACTTTTGGCCTTGCATCTTGGAAAGCGCAAGGGCTGTGCGGTGACATTAAGCCATAATCGAACTATTGGCCGCCATTCTAGGCGAAAGGAGTTCGAACAACATCACTACTATGCCCTAAAATTGAGCGTCAACAGAGCGTGAACGACTTTTGGCCATGTATCTTTGAACATCCAATGGTTGAGCGGCAACATTAAGCCATAATCGTACTATTGGCTGTCTATCTAGGCCAAAATTGTTCCGACAACATGGCCACTATGTCCTAAAAATAAGTGTCAATGGAGAGTCAACGATTTTAGGCCTTGCATCTTGGACAATGCAAGAGATGTGCAGCGACATTCAGACATAATCGGACTATCGGCCACCTTTTTAGGTGACAGGAGTTGCGATAGCATCGCTACTATGTTCTAAAAATGAGTGTCAAGCAAGCGTGAACAACTTTTGGCCTTGCATCTTGGAAAATGCAAGGGGTGTGTGGCGACATTAAGCCATAATCAAACTATCGGCCGCCTTGCTAGGCGAAAGAGGTTGCAAAAACATTGCGAGTATGTCCTCAAAGTATGTGTCAATGAACCGTATACGACTTTCTGCCTTGCATCCTGGAAACTGTAAGGGCTGTGCAGTGACATTAAGCCATAATTGAACTATCAGCCGCCTTTCTAGGCAAATCTGCTTTCCACGACATCATCACTATGCTTCAAAAATGAGCGTCAACAGAGTGTCAACGATTTTAGGCCTTGCATCTTGGAAAATCGATGGGCTGTGCGACATTATGGATTCATAATCAAACTATTAACCGCCTTACTCAGCAAAAATGCTAGCGACAAGATTGTAAGCATGTCCCGAAATGAGTGTAACTAGATTGTCAACGGAGCGTCAACGATTTGTGATCTTGCATCTTGGATAATCTAACAGCAACAGAATGCAGAGAACCCACAATGAACTTATTGGCAGCCTTTATCGGCTAAAATGTTAGTGATGACGATATCGCATCCACCTCCTACAATTGAGCGCCCACAGAGCGTCAACAATTTTTGTGGAGGTTCAGAACACTACACAGCAATGAACTGCATTGTGCTGTTCCTAAATCAAGTTTTACACGGTCAGTCTTTGCAATCTGTCTTTGTATACAACTTCACACATATGCATGCAATGTCTTACAGATCTGATTTTTTTGCTTGTAGCTGTAGAGTCAATATTTAAGAATCCGCAGTCTGCTATACTGTAATGTTACTTTCGGCATTCTTCTGAGTTGAACTACCCAGCTTTCTAATTCTTACCGCCATGTCGGATTCAAAATCTTTGAACACCTCTTTCCTCGAGGTTATGATCTCTTCCAAAAACAAACGTGTCGTTATTCGTGATGTAAGCGACCATACTTTACAGATCATATTCGATGCTTGGTGGGCTTCAATGAATGTAGGCTCAAAGTGGCCGATTGCCTGGAATAATTCTAGACATGCGCCTTCATGGTGATTCTCTTTACACTGCGGAACTGAGGAGACCGGCAGCCCTGGCATCATATGTATCGTTTGTCATCAAGTTCGTCGCCATCCATCAGAACATGGGACCAGCTCAATGGGGGAACACATGCTGGCAAAAGCTCACATCACAAAGTTAAACGAATTAACAGAGTCAGAGGTTACTGAATTGACTTGTTCGACGATCGATAAAACAGCGTTGGCCATCCTGAAGAGGCAAGGAAGTCGAGGAATCACAATAGTATGTTTGCAGAGTCAAATCATATTCGATGTCCAGTTTGTTTTATATTGACCGAAATGACAGACAAAACATTCGACACTGGCAGCTAAGGACTTTGAAACTTCAGAATTTCACAAAGAAACATGGAATCGCTACCTCATGTCAGGATTTGTTTCGCCTCATATTCCACGGAACACTATATGGAACATGGAGCTACGACGGTCATATCAAGCATTATGCGATGACCTAGTGCTGCCATACGCTACCACCTGTAGTAACATTTGCCAGAGGGAATATGCACTGACACTATATGCAATTAAGAAGCAGTTGCCGTCACGAAATAAAGTTAGTTTAGCTTGGGACAGATGGACATCAACGAACAAACTAGCCATAATGTCGGTCATTGCTTACAATATGGATCGACAGTGGGCAGTGCGTAAATTCAACTCGCTTTCGATGAGGTTGATTACCAAGTCTTTTCTGCTGTTGAAACCTAATTAAGAATGACAGGTCAAAGGTCAACATACTGGAGCAAGGCTAGCCATACATTTAAAGGATGTGCTTGATCGTTTTGAGCTTACCGACGGCCATTTGCTTGGTATTACGACTGATAATGATTCCTCAAATTTCTCGATGACACGCAAGCTGCAATCAACACTTGAGGCCTCTGTAATCGAGTGGCCTGCATTAAGGAACCATATACCATGCATGGCGCACATCATACAACTAGCTTTAGGTGCATTGATGAGCAGTCTCGGTGTAAAAGGCAGCGCAAAATCTTGGGAAGCACATGAGCGCGATCAGCGATTTGGAGAGAATGAAAGCATAGGCATCTGGAAGAGTCAAAGACTTCGAAAAGATGGCAATTCTAGAATCAACAAGGTGTCGGCCATGAGACCAGTTTTAGTGAAGATATTTGAGAAAGTACGTATTTCATGATATTTTGAAAGTCCTGAAACTCACCGTCATATAGCAGAGAATGCTTGTAGTATTGATTATGCTGACACCTGGTCATCGAAATGAGTTTGTTGACTGTCAAAAAGCCAAAGTCTGCATCGCTGTACTTCCCATTATGGATGTGAAGACACGTTGGAACTCAACGCTGGAGTTGCTCGAGCGCGGCTACTGTTTACCGGAATTCACATGGCAGTTGGTCGAAAATGGAAAATAAGCTGATTACTGGTCACTTTTCACAACTCAAGATAAATGGACCGTTGTAAAGTATGTCATAGAAGTATTGAGGCCATTTCGATATTGGACCCTGTAAATGTCGAAGAGGCATACTGTCACATTGCATCATGTCATCACAGTATACAATGACATGTTTGTTGACATGGAAGGCGTGATGCGAGCTTTCGCCAAGAAGAACACTCCATTGAAGGGAGACTTGTTCTTCACTGTGAAGTTAGCTCGATAGAAGCTGTCCAAATACTACACTGAAGTGACTCCATCGACGGGCATGCTTCTCATTTCCGCACATATCCTCAATCCTATACAGAAGTTGTGATCGTTTAGACAGTGGGACAATGGAATGGATTTTGATCCTGAAGACGAAACATCCTATACTAACCAATTCCAGGAGGCCTTTCTGAAGTATGTGGAGAATGAGTACGGTGCTAAACATTGACGTCTGGCAGTCAATATACTCGAAAGCTAACCGAGCAGCAATCTTGTCCCCTCAGCAACGTCTTCAGGATCCTGTCAATCATCCTTTGATCCATATGATTTGTCCAGCGATAATCAAGGATACTGAACGTCTAACAATATGGCCAAGACGACACCCATACGAAGCGATTGCGCAGCACACTTATTCACAGCCGCCAGGCTCTATTTCAATTCACCACCTGAAGCAACAAAGAACTGGGGGCAAACTAATCCAAATCTCAAGGATTACCACTCCGACCTAAAGAAGATTAGCAGTACATTTTGGATGCTGCACGCAACCGACTGGTGGCGCCAACACCAGGAAACGCACTCAAACTATGCCGATTTCTCCGATGTGGCACGCGACATATTCTCTATCATACCGCATGGTGCCGGAGTGCAGGCCGGCTTTTCCCTTGTGTGGGATGTTATTGCCTGGAGGCAGTCAAAAACCACAGGCGAGACCCTTCGCGAAAAAGTCATTCTAAGGCAGTTTACTCAAGCCAATAACGGGATTTTGTTGGGCGATGACCCAGTATCGGATATGACGAACACTGAAAATGACTCGGAAATGAATAAAGAGGCGGAGGAAAGGGAATTGGACCGCATGGCCCAGGTCCACGACTTTTGGGAGATGTGGCAGGGCAGCCAGAACCTACATGCTGCACAGGAGGAGTTGCGCACTCAAAACAAGCAGATGACGGCTGTTGGATACATTTCGGACTCGGAAGAGATCGTCAAAGCCTCCTAGGCACTCTTTCAACATGATCGTGCAGCTGCATTTACATTGTCAGAAAAATCACCTTTGCCACCAGCTTTGTTCACAAAGGACCTACCTGGAGGACGAACTCAAATCTTAAATGTCCACCGTATCGGGGGAATCCACTCTCATCCAGTCGAAAGCAACGAGGACGGTGCACCTGAAAGCATTTCGGACACCGAAAGTTGGCTAAACTGGAATGGCAACTTGGATAATCCATATGACAGCGATGGTGATTGCGCAGCTGACGATGAATCTGATATAGAGCACAACAATGGCATTGAGGATCTGGAGTACCCAGAGCAGCAGGATGTGAGTGCCATGCCAGAAGTTCCCGGATTGGTTCAGCCATTATGGAAGTTGAAGAGACAGGCTGAAAAGGTGTTGGGGATGGTCAATGCAGTAGAAACGAGGAGGAACAAAGGAGTAAAGGAAAAGTAGGACAGAATCCGTCAATGGTTCACCAGCTTCTTTATGTAGCTTGACCGACAGTTTAAGTTAGAGATATATTATGGGCGAATGGTAAGAAATAGCTTGTAAATATCAGTTCATAGATAGATGTATAGCAAGCACAATGAATCTTTTGGCGTGATACATTATTTTTGGTGGTGTGAGAGTGAACAGTTCAAGATTATTACGCTGCTCGGCTTTGCCACAGGGCTGAGTTTCAATCGGGCCGAAAGACAACCAATAAAGTCAAATTATGATGAAAACCATTATCGACGGCAGCAGATGATGAATGGACAATACATTAAAATGAGTGTCAACGGAGCATCAACGATTTGTGGTCTTGTAAGTACAGTAATTCACCAGTGACTTGGCCTTTGTAATTTATAACGGACATATTGGCAGCTATTATTGGCGAAAGAGACATCAACACGGTCACCGCCCCATTTTTGGCATGAGCGTCAACGGAGCGTCAACGATTTGTAGCTTTCCATCTTGGGTAATTTATGTTCCGATTGGTTGCAGACATCTATTTGTAACATATTGGCAGCCTTTACTGGCAAAAACAACACCGACATGTGTTAAGGGTTCTCCCTTTACAGCGATAATGGAAGTTGCGATAGTCTAATGAATACATGTCACGGAGTTACTCTTGGTCTAGTCACGTGACATACATAACACCTATTCATGACATCGTCAAAGTGAGCCAGTCATGTGTCCTTTAAGCGGGGATACATATGAGTCGTGTATCGATCGGACAAGCTATTGCTTAGCAGAGTCACTTCAGATGATGCAGATATGTCGCCAGAGAGGGGATACTTAGTATCAGCCGTGCATATGGTTTTTGACCACATTCACTATCCTGGAAACTAGCGGGACTAGTCTGGAAGAACACAGCAGTCGATAGTCAATATGTGATTAAGAGGAATCTTCGACTTTTTGCCGCAGGCGATAAGAGTTATTGAGGCACTCCCCAGTCAAAGAGAATAGTCTCGACCTAAGCATGACGTGACTGAGGGATTTATGACATCAGCTGAGGATATGAGGCCGGAAGCAACCCTGCTCATTGCATGGAGTTAGTATGCATTGCAACGTCAGACTCGTATTCTATACAAGCTGACACGTCGAAATCTACATTGGCATAGTATCGGTTGGTCGCCGCTTGAAACTATAACGCAAGCCACATACCCCGAGAAGGGTGAGGCATTAATTTGCGATAAGCACTGCCGACCAAGAACGGCAGATGTTCCAACTACTGGCTCAAGGATTGCCAGATATTTAAGTTCAAGTTTCATCTGACACGTTGTCTGACATGATACCGTGCACTGGATGGCCTGATTCTTATCAGGAGCATAACGCTTTAATACCTCAGCTGCATGAGCACGATAACCTACTGGGATGGGTGGTGAGTTATCACGAGCCGCATGGCGTGACCGTGATAGCTCTACTATGAGCAATGTAGTCATAGTGTCAAAGAATGGGCTTACAAACCGTCGAAGACAACTATAAAGAGATGGCATCTTTCCGGAGATGAGGAGAGAAGTATCAGCAGCAATGCACAGTGAACAATCAGAACACCGAAGACGATCTTAAAATATTATTATGAATTCTATGTATTATAAACCAAAGCCATTACTTCTCTCATCCACCTACGTGATCAGGCAACATATGTCTGGGAGACAAAGCACACAATCCGAATACACTCTCCAACAGGTTGTCGGACTATTCGGAGATTTGCTTTATCAGATGGAAGAAGCAAATTTAACCCACACATGCTGAGCGGTTTTTCGTTTTTGTCAACTCGTGAATATTGATTAACTGGTGTTGAGGTATCTGATCACCAGCGCATTACCATTCGAGGAGTGGGCCGAAGAGTGGCTGCGAGAATGGGAAGTTTAATCTTCCTATATATCGGCGACGGGAATTGGTGGCAATTTGATTTGGGTCGATCTTGGACAAGTGATTCATGAGGTTGAGTGTTGGGAGGAGACGAGGAAAAGAGTAAATAGATAGGCGGTTGTACTTAAGTCAATAAATGATGTATTGATTATTGGGATTAAGCACCCCCGTAACAGTATAATATTTTAAGTACTCAACACTGTATCTGATTGAGGATTACATGACACCAGAATTACTACACCTATACTCGGAGCTCTATAAAACAGGAGCATATTTTTACCGTAACCCGAAGAAACCCAGGTTACACCTCAATATTATCAATAAACCAACAATTAATATGATATATGAGTTTGGAGTGCCAGAAGTGCGAAGACAACTTCTGTTGCATTTATTTGGGCCAGAGGATTTGCAGCCAACATTGTCAACGACAGAACTGCTTTTGCGTCAGCTGCTAGTTATACAATATCGAGGAAAAAAGCCCAGCAGTAATCTGCCAGTGTTGTAACTTCCTGTCGGAGTGCTACGCCTCTAAGTCCTTGGGCGAAATAAACGGCAGAAATTCCTATATTCTGCAATGACATTGTATCGACCATTGTCAAATTACGAATTGCCCACATAGGGACAAGGCAACAGTCAAACGCAATAGAGTAATTCCGCCACCTAACTACAGTCACTTGATTCGGGATGGCAACCCCCAGGCGCAGACTGACAGGGAAAAGCGGGGCATTGGCGCCCAGCGGATCCAGAGTCGAGAAGCCTTGATCCGTGGCGGCGAAGGAAATCCCGGTATGGGTACTGGAATACCAGAACAGGATCGAACTGGCTCGGCTGGAATACCAGCAGATGAAGATAATCGAGGCCCCAGAAGAAGCCGAGCTGGGACATGGAGAGCTGGAGATGCCAAATGTGAATTCCGGATTAGTTCAAAAACAATTGTCGGAACTCGCGCAGCCTGTCGTTCATATAATTCAAGCTTGCAACGAAGAAAAAGAGGTCCTAGATGACGAGTGTGAGTCGGTAAGGGCAAACATTGAAATTCTCGAAGCAAGGATAAATACCGATAGGCTTCGGGTGGAGAATGTGGCCGGAGAAGGGATGCAGATGCAACTATAAGAGGCAGTATTGGAAGAATTATGATCATGCGTGAATATCCTGCAGGGGCAGGATGCGCAGATAGTGCAAGAGGCTAATGACATCTTCATAACACACAGAAAAGAGATCGAAGCCATGAGGAAATGCATTAGGAATAATGCAAGCCCGATTCTCGCGGTTAAAGGAACCAATATTGGAATTCAAGCATCCTTGAAAGACATGAATACTAAGGTTCAAAAAATTAATAAAGTATTGGAGTCCATTAAAACGTCCCTAAAGCAGGTTCCGTCAAGGCGAGAATTAAGAGATCATGCTACTGCTATGGACGAGCAGATTGTACAGATGCAGGAAGTTAATGCAGGGTTAACTACTGCCATGGAAGGATATAAGTTCTCGGAATCTGCGCAATATAATTTCTGACAACAGGAACCACAAGCAGGACCATCTACAACGGTGCATCCTGAGAGACAAAGATATTTTGGTAGTGATACTTCCAGTTTGCGGGATACGGAAAGTGAGGGATCTTGGTTAGGAAGGATCCGTGGAGGTGCTGGATGTGAAGAAGTAGCCGGAGGAGCAGCTGGCGGATCAGCCGAAGGAGCAGCTGGTGGAGCAGCCGGAGGAACAGGAGACCCTCCCCCTCCAGGATCAGGGCCGCCTTCAGACCATGGGAATAATCGCCCACGATTAAGTCGAAGACAGCAGCGGATTCCTGACCTTCAACATGCGAAGCCGATTAAAATCACAGAACCTAAAAGGTTCGAAGGAAAACCAACAGAAGATTTTGATACCTGGTGGATCATGGTAAAAGTGTACATTCAAGATCAACCAGAAAAATTTCCAAATGATGAATGGACCATCGATTGGATCGGTTCGTTAATGGATAAATATGCCGCAGCCTGGCATATTCAATGGTTGAGAGGTACAATATCTGGAAAACATCCTAAATCCATTACGGGATATATCCAGGCCTTGAAATTACGCTTTGAAGATAAGGACGCCAAAGATGAAGCATAAGCGGCCTTAGAAAAGGTCCGATATGATGGATGCATCAGGGATATGTTCACTCAAATCCAGATGCATAATGATAAGGCCTTGGTTTCGGGAGCAGCGCTTCAGAAAATCATTCTGGATCGATTACCTCTTAAGATTCTCGAACAAATGCATACCGTCGATTTGACAGGAAAAACCGGTGATGAAATCATTACCATTATTACTAATGCGGGTAGGACCGCAGAAAGATGGGATGAAGCGAAAACGAATCTGGGGTTGAGAAAGTCCATTTCAGAAGTAAGGAAGGAATCCCAAACGACGCCTCACAAAACCCGACTTGATAAACTGAAGACTTTTAAGAACAGGTTTCAAGAATGTCGAGATAATCGGAATCAGTCTGATCGGAAGTGTAAACCGAAAAATAAGTCCAATAAGACTTATGCCGAACAGACTGAAGGAATCAACAAATCAGAGTTGGACAGAAGAAAGAAAGCTGGTGAATGCCAGAGGTGTGCTTGGCCAGCAGACAGGAGGGAGCTCACAAAACCATGGATTGTTTTAGATGGGCCAGGAAAGAAGTTGGAATGACGCCTTTTCCTAAGGTGAAGGAATATCAGAAGCTCAAGGTAGGAGCTTACGACCAAGAAGAAGGTTCGGAGTCCGAAATCCACCTGTATACTACGCACGAAGATGAACTTGAAGATACGTCGGAGGAAGAATTTAAAGATACATTTGAGGATGAACCTGAAGAGGAGCTTCAGGAGGAATTTTCAGATGAACAATCTGAACAAGTGGAACTGGTAAGTTCCGAAAGGAATTGGTGGGATGATTATGGGTCATATAGTGAATAAGCCACATTTCGCTTATAGGTCGCAAATAAATGTTTTGACACACCAATCTACCATTGGAAGACCTTTTTCTTATGTCATTTTGTTTTTCCCTCTGAGGATGACCGGAAGGTCGAAACTGCTGGTCAGTAAGGGGACACGATTACACTATAACATACAGCATACATTATAACCCACACCCCGAATTAACCCTTTGTGGTTACGCTATTGTCGAAAGGATAGTGATGTCGAAGTGCAAAGCCACTGATCAGCTCGACCATTCGGTCAAACGCAATAATACATCTCAAGATTTTGTGTATTATTTTCCGGCTAAGAAGAGCAAGAAAATCACGAAAATATCACCTACGCAGATTGGCAAGCGTCCAATATACAAGTTTTTTTATCAATTACGACAATAAGTGTTACCCTTTACAATGCATGCTGGATCTCGGGAGTACTAGCTTCGTTATTCCACCTGAAGCGGCTAAGGCATTCAAAATACCCGTGGTTAAAAGAATGAAGAAAGTCCAATCGAAGGATGTCACCGGTCGGCAGATAATTACCGAGGGCCTTTATACAGTTCCATTAGGATTGTCCTTTGGAAACCATCGATCTTACGATGAGGAGGATCATGCCTTTGAGGTAATAAAACCGTTTACGGACTATGGTTGTCTCATACCAGCATGGTACCTCGAAAAACATAAAGCAAGCGGAACAACGACATCACATTTGCATTTTCCGCATTGTGGGCCTCAGTGTGTTTGGTCACGATAAATTACATCCCGAATATTCGATAACTTACTATAAAAGGGTAGCATTGAACAAAGATGCGATACATATTGGCTCCTTAGTTCAGTCAACACCTGTGATGTTGGATGGCCTACCGAAACAGTACCATAAGTTTTTACTGTTGTTCGATCTGGAGCATGCAGAAAAGTTACCAGATCATTGAGGTTGTGATCATCGAATAGAACTTACTACTTCCGAGGACAAGTTAAGAATGGGTCCAATCTGCCAGTTGTCGCAAGAAGAGGAGAAGATACTGGAGAAATATTTGGAAAAGATGATTCGAGAAAAGAAAATTCGACCATCTAGCAGTTCGGTTGGAAGTCCTATTCTTTTCTTTCCAGAACCAAATGGAAAAGGACTTCAACTATGTGTTGATTATCATCATTTGAATGACCATGCAAAAAATGATAAAACCCCGTTGTCATTTATGGACGAGTTATCCAGGAAAATGAGAGACTGCGACTTCATTACCAATATTAATATGAAAGTAGGATTTCATCTAATGAGAATGGCTATGGGTCATGAGAAGTTTACTGCTTTCAGAACTAAATTTGGGCTGTATGAGTATATGGTTATGCCTTTTGGTTTAACAAATGCACCTGCAACCTTTCAGCGAGAGATGAATTGTATAATATGACCTCTTTTGGGAATGGAATTGGTACTTGATTCAAGAACAGCCATCGACGAAGATGGAGGATTGGTGGTAGTGGTCTATATTGACGACATTCTTATCGCCACGAAAGGATCCCTCAAAAAACATCATCGTCAAGTTTCAAAGGTTTTTCAAATACATATGGATAATCATATGTGCGTTGAAATCGACAAATGCATATTTGATGCTAAGGAGGTACCCTTTCTTGGGTTCATGGTTAGCGGTACAGGATTAAGAATGGATCCGGATACGGCCAAAGCAATTGTTGAGTGGCCTCGACCTACTACAGTTAAGGAAGTACAACAATTGTTAGGCTTATGGAACTTCTATCGAAGATTTGTTCCATCATATGTACATATTGTGGTGCCCATTACAGATTTGCTTCGCGGCAAATCTAAGGATATAATTTGGGGAGATCCTCAAGAGGCAGCCTTTTTAAAAATGACCGTTCTCTTTACATCAGGAAAACCCACTATTTTACGTCACTACGATCTGAATCGTCCAGCCCTGCTGGAAACAGATGCTTGTGACTTTGCGATAGCAGGAGTACTGTCACAAAAATTTGAAGATGGAAAGCTACATCCCGTTAGCTTTATGTCTCGGAAATTGTCTCAAGCGGAGTTTAATTATGACGTATACGATAAGGAGATGCTTGGAATAGTTTTTTCATTACGGAAATGGAGATACTTTTTGCAAGGAGCTCAACACAAAACGATAATTTATTCCGATCACCAAAATCTTACTTATTTTAAGATGGCTGTTTCCCTGAATAGAAGACAGGCAAGATGGGCCGAAGAACTTTTGTCTTATTCTTTCGACTTATTTTATTGCAAGGGGTCTTCCAATCAAAAGGCTGATGCATTATCAAGGTGCCCGGCGTTCACCTCTAGAGAAGGGGGTACAACAGCAGCTGGTCAGCAGACATTGTTGTGTAAGGAACAATGGGTAGAGATAGGAGCGATGCAGTTGGATGATGACGACCGTGAAGGAATTAATATCGAAGCATTAGCAGTGGAACAGTTATTACCAGAGGCCAAGGAAACACTTAAGGAGAAGGCAATGCTAGATGAGGATTATCTTGCAATTTCCAGACAGATCAGTTCTGGAGGGAAGGTTGATAAACATTATGAGATCAAGGAAGATCTATTGTGTTGGAAGAATAGGTTATACGTACCGAAGGAATTGAGGCAGATAGTAATGAGATCGGAACATAATTCCAAGGTGGCAGGACATTTTGGACGAGAGCGCACCATGGAATTACTCACGCGAAATCTTTATTGGCCAAATATGGAAACGGACGTTAGGAAGTATTGCAATGAGTGCGATAAATGCCAAAGGACGAAGGCCCCTCTTCATGCTAAGCATGGGTTGTTACATCCATTGGAGATGGCGTGTAAACCTTGGACGCATATTAGCACTGACTTTATAACGTATTTACCGGAGTCGGAGAGAGCTACTATGATATTGGTAGTAGTCGACTGTTTCACGAAGATGGCTCATTTCATTCCAATAAAGAAAAAAGATTCCCCTACAGTGGCTCGAGCGTATCTGGAGAATATATGGAAGTACCATAGGTTTCCAGAAGACGTGGTTTCTGATCGAGACGGAACGTTTACGAGGCAATTTTTACCGACTTATATGACTACTTGGGGATTAAGAGAAGTATGAGCATGGCATATCATCCTCAGTCAGACGGTCAGACGGAAAGAATTAATCAGGTGATCGAGAGCTACCTAAGATTCTATTGCAACTCTGAACAAAACGACTGGGCATCTATGTTAGCTATGGCGGAATACGCATATAATAATTCCAAGCATACAGCTACAAAGATGTCCCCCTTCTATGCCAATTATGGATTCGAACCGCAAACAACTTGGCCAATGGAAATTCAATCTAGGAATCCGGCCTCGGAACTATATGGTCATTATATATCCTCGGTACATGTGAAGTTGTCCAGGCAATTAGAACAGTCGATTGAAGCAATGAGGAAATATTATGATACAAAGAGGAAGTTGATTGAACCGGTTAAGAAAGGAGAATTGGCTATGCTTAACGGAAGGAATATCCGGGCCAAACATCGATGCAAAAAACTCGAAGATAAGATGTATGGGCCCTTTGAAGATATCAATACCAGGAAGAATGGAATGTATTGCAAGCTCAAGTTACCGGATTCATGAAAAATTCATCCTACGTTCAACATTGCTTTGCTGGAACGATATTGAGGGACCGACCCGAAGAAACAAGTAATCAAAATGAAAGCCGATGACGCCGGATGGAAAATGGAATCTGTCATGGCCAGCGGACCTTCAGATGATGATCCACGAAAACACATGAGTTTGGTTAACTGGGAAGGCTTTTCGCACAATGATAATATGTGGGAAACGTATGAGAATGTGTTGGAATGTTCGGTGGAATTATTGGAAGATTATTACGGTAAGAACCCGTTAGTTGAAAGAGACTGGAGATTTGGAAAAAAGAAGCATTAGTTTTGATTTTATAAAATCTTTTATTTTTTTGTTGGAGTTATCTCTTTGGTACGTTGAGTGGTATCTTTTGCTTTTCTACTTGTTATGACGGAGCACTGTTGAGGTTACCAGTCCTAGAGAAGGGGGTGATGTTAAGGGTTCTCCCTTTACAGCGATAATGGTACTTGCGACAGTCTAATGAATACATGTCACGGAGATACTCTTGGTCTAGTCACGTGACATGCATAACACCTATTCATGACATCGTCAAAGTGAACCAGTCATGTGTCCTTTAAGCGGGGATACATATGAGTCACGTGTCGATCGGATAAGCTATTGCTTAGCAGAGTCACTTAAGACGATGCAGCTATGTCGCCATAGCGGGGATACTCAGTATCAGCCGTGGGTATAGTTTTCGACATCATTCACTATCCTGGAAACTAGCGGGACTAGTCCGGAAGGACACAGCAGTCAATAGTCAATATGCGATGAAGAGGGATCTTCAACTTATTACCGCAGGCGATAAGAGTTATCGAGGCACTCCCCGGTCAAAGAGAATAGTCTCGACCTAAGCGTGATGTGACTGAGGGATTTATGATGTAGGCTGAGGATATGAGGCCGGAAGCTACCCTGCTCATTGCATGGAGTTAGTATGCATTGCAAAGTCAGACTGGTATTCTATACGAGCTGACGCCTCGAAATCTACGTTGGCAGAGTATCGGTTGCTCGCCGATTCGATCTATACAGCAAGCCAAATAGCCCGAGAAGGGTGAGGCATTAATTTGCGATAAGCACTGCCGACCAAGATCGGCAGATGTTCCAACTGCTGGCTCAAGGATTGCCAGATAATTAAGTTCAAGTTTCATCTGACATGTTGTCTGACATGATACTGTGTACTGGATGGCCTCATTCTTATTAGGAGCGTAACGCTTTAATACCTCAGCTGCAAGAGCACAATAACCTACTGGGATGGGTGGTGCCTTATCACCGGGCACATGGCATGACCGCGATAGCACTATCATGAGCAACGTAGTCATAGTGTCAAAGAATGGGCGTACAAACCCTCGAAGACAACTATAAAGAGACGGCATCTTTCCGGAGATGAGAAGAGAAGTATCAGCAGCAATCCGCAGTCAACAATCAGAACACCGAAGACGATCTTAAAATATTATTAAGAATTCTATCTATTATAAATCAAAGCCATTACTTCTCTCATCCACCTACGTGATCAGGCAACATATGTCTGGGAGACACTTGACACAACCCGAATACGCTCTCCAACAGGTTGTCGGACTATTCGGAGATTTGCTTTATCAGCTGGAAGAAGCACATTTAACCCACACTTACTGAGTGGTTTTTCGTTTTTGTCAACTCGAGAATATTGATTACCTGGTGTTGAGGTAACTGATCACCGGCGCATTACCAATCGAGGAGTGGGCCGAAGAGTGGCTGCACGAATGGGAAGTTTAATCTTCCTATACATCGGCAACGGGAATTGGCGGCGATTTTATTTGGGTCGCTCTTGGACAAGTGATTCAAGAGGTTGAGTGTTGGGACGAGACGAGGAAAAGAGTAAATAGATAGGCGGTTGTACTTAAGTCAATAAATGTTGTATTGATTATTGGGATTAAACACCCCAGTAACAACATGCTCCCTGCGGCATCCTGATAATGAGCGTCAACGGAGCATCAACAGTTTCAGGTCTTGCATATTTGGTAATCATGGCATCACGGGGATCTTCGCCCCAATAACTGTATTATTGACCGTGATAATAGGCAAAAATACCATACATCGAAGGTGAAACACAGAAACCAAATTAATCGATATTGCAAATTGCACAACAAGCAGAAGCACATTATTGGTTGCTGAAAACGCGATTTTGATAACATACTATTAACACACTGCAAATACAAGAGCCTTATATGAATCTATAGATGGACCAGATGGGTGACCCGCTGACAACTCGCCCAATTCAGACGGGTTGCGAGTTTACCATTGAACCGTACCCGGAAGGATGGTTAGGGTTTATTAACAACCCGGACCACCAATTTGGCAACAGTTCGGTTTGGAACCGGACCCGGACCCGGACCCAATGTGTCAGTTCGGAACCATTGCAAACACTAAGCGTCAACGGAGTATCATCAATTTTTTGTCTTGTAAGTATCTTAATTGGAACCCGATGTGCTCGCTGTTATACATAACCAACGTATCGGCAGCCTTAGTAGGTAAAGGAGAAAGCGACACAGTACCAGCCGCATTCTGAAAATGAGCATCAACGGAGCGTCAACGATTTTTAGTCTTGTAACTTTAAGTCAATTGGGAAGCGAGTTGCTCGCTGTTATCCATAATCAACGTATTGGCAGCCTTGATGGGTAAAGGAGAAAGCGACATGGTCACAACCCCATTCAAAAAATGAGCATCAACAGAGAGTCATTGATTTTGGGTGAAGCATCTTCTATAATCCAAGGGATATGCTACGGCTTGTACCCATAATCGGAGTATTGAGCTCTGTTATAGTCAATATGGCAAATCTCGATGTCGCGACACTGAAAAATGTGTGTCAACAGAGCGTCAACAGAGCACAAACAGAGTATCAACAATTATGGGTATTGCATCTGTTATAATCCAAGGACTAAGCAACGGCTTTTATCCATAATCAAAGTATTGGCCGCATATATGGGCAATGTGGTTAATGTCGTTGTGACTACACGAAAAGTTGAGCATCAACAAAGCATCAGAATAACGTCAACAGAGCGTCAACAGAGCATCAACAGAGCATCAACGATTTTGGGTGTTGCATTTTGTATAATCCAAGGGCGGTGCTATTGCGTTTACCCAGAATCAAAGTATTGGCCGCATTTACGGGCAATATGGTCAGTGTCAATGTCACTACACCGGATAATGATCGTCAACAGATCATCAACAGAGCATCAACAGAGCATCAACAGTCTTGGGTGTTGCATCGTGTATAATCCAACGACTGTGCTATGGCATTTACCCATAATCAATGTATTGGCAGCTGTTATCGGCAAAAGAGATTGGCGCATTGTCACATTTCTAGTCTGAAAATAAGCGTCAACAGAGTGTCAATGACTTTGGGTGTTGCATCTTGTATAATCCAAGGGCTGTACTATGGCATGTACCCATAATCAAAGTATTGGCAGCCTTTATAGGCAATATCATGTGTGTTGATACTGCTACACCTCAAAATGAGCGTCAACAGAGCGTCAACACAGCATCAACAGAGCGTTAAAAGAGCGTCAACAGAGCGTCAAAAGAGCGTCAACAGAGCGTCAACAGAGCATCAACACCGCATCAACAGAGTGTCAACAGAGTGTCAACAGAGCGTCAACAGAGCATCAACACCGCATCAACAGAGTGTCAACAGAGTGTCAACAGAGTATCAACGATTTTGGGTGTTGCATCTTGTATAATCCAAGGGCTGTGACACGGCAGTTACCCATAATTAACCTATTGGCAGCCATTATGAGCAAAAGAGAAAGCGACATGGTCACAGCCCGAGTCTGAAAATGAGCGTCAACAGAGTCTCAATGATTTTGGGTGTTGCATCTTGTATAATCCAAGGGCTGTGCTATGGCATTTACCCATAATTGAAGCATTGGCAGCCTTTATAGGCAATATGGTCTGTGTCAATGCCACTACACCTCAAGTGTCAGTGGAGCCTCCACAATTTTTGGTCTTGGAAATTGGGTAATTGGTAAGTGATTTGCTCGCTGCTATCCATAACCAACGTATTGTCACCCAGTATGCGCAAAAGAGAAAGTGACACGGGCACGGCGCCATTCTAACAATATCTGTCAAACCAGTGTCAACTGAGGGTAATCAATTGCTGGCGATGCAGATCAGGTAATGAACGCATTGCATTGATAATTGAGCATATAATTCAACAATTGACCTCCTCCATGGTCAAAAATACAAATCATTAAAAGAAAAACATGAATTAAAATATTGTCGATCTCGCAACATGCAAAGCATGCAAAATGGGATTCCTGGATGTGGAATAATCGATTTTGATTGAGTACTATTATCAAATAGCAAAGGAAAGCATGTTATATGTATTTACAGATGGACCCGCTGTACAACCCGCTGAGAACATTCCCAATTCAGATGGGTAGGGAGATGTCGATTGAATCGTACCCGAATTGACAGTTCGGGTTTATTGACGACCCGAACTGCCAATCTGGCTCAGGTTCGGTTCTGACCCCGACCTAGACCTGAAGTGATGGTCCAGAACCGTTGCTATCACTATGCAGACCCAGGCAGCCAACAGAGGGTAACATTATCACAAGAATACATCTGCACAATCCCATTTCAAGCCAGGGCCAGCAATCTCGACATGCCTCTGTTGAGAAAGCACAGTTCGAACAGCGGAATGCAATGCTTCGTCAATGTTTTTGTCACCTCTCAATGGACCTGCGGTCAGGGCGACGTGAATCCAGGAGCACTTTTCAGATGTCTGGCGGATATCATTTAGAATATTACCAATCATCAGATACAGTGGCCAGACATGCTGATCATATGAAAAATTGGTCACCTGAGTCTCGTCAGATACACAAATGACTGGCACAATTGTTGCTCCAGCAGGAAGTTGATCTTGGGTATCCCACCACCAATCGCCCTTGTGCATCTCGCTGTAGATTCAATTACCATCAGAGTCAGCGAGGCACACAGGTTTGAAATCGAGGTGTGCCTGAAACAGAAGATGTGCTAGGAGGAACTGGATACCTTTGAAAATATCCCTGTAGTAAAATGTTCCAAAGATATGTGTTACGGGGGTTCTTAATCCCAATAATCAATACAACATTTATTGAATTAAGTACGACCGCCTATCTAATGATCTCTTTCTCTCCTCGTCTTATCCTAAGACTCAACCTCTTGCACCGTAACGCAAGAGCGTGCCAAATCAAACCTCCTCCAATTCCTGCTTCCTATATAGAGGAAGATCAAGCTTTCCCTTCGGGCAACCACTCCTGTGCCCACTCCTTGAATGGTGGTGCGCCAGTGTTCAAGTACCTTAACACCAGGTAATCGATATTCTCGAGTTCGCAGAAACGAAAAACCACTTGGTAGGTGTGGGTTAAATGTGCTTTGGCCAACTGAGAAAGTAGTTCCCTGAATAATACGATGACCTGTTGCAGAGCGTATTTGGATTATGTCCAGTGTTGACCAGACATACGTTGACTGGTCACGAAGGTGGATGAGGGTAGTAATAATGGTAATAGTAGATAGAATTCTTGATAATATTTTAAGATCGTCTTCGGTGTTCTCTGAAAGCTAATCTTGTGGATGATGTCCCCTTATTCCTTCGAACATCGCTGGCTCTTTGTAGCCATTCCTCTTCCTCAGGTGTGATAGCGTTATCTCGGCCATGCCCTCTTAGCACCCAGTGATAATTTGCCACGATGCCCTCAAGTCATCATGTCCCTGCAATGTGGTTTGAAAGCGTTACGCTCCTGATGAGAATCAGACCATCCATCGCATAATACCAGCTTACCCCTGCCTAACTCTGACATCTCGCAATCGTACGAGTCGGTAGTTGGAACATCCACCAACCGGGTTGATGATGCTTATCGCCTCTTAAAATCCCTCAACAATTGAGTTATTTAATTGCGTCATAGATTTATTCGGCGACCAACAGATACTATGCTAAAGTGGATTAATGATGCGTAAGCTTGTATCCGATATGAGATTTCATTGCGATCCAGCCTTCTTGAGCCAACAAGTAGTGCTCACTCTAGGCCAACGCCTACATCATTAATCCCTCAGTTACGTCACGCTAAGGTCAAGACTAATCTCTAGACCGGAACGTGCCTCTCCCAATCCCAGCCTGTTCCAGGTGGGGGAGAAGAGTCCTCTTAATTGCTTTTGACTATCAACTGCTGTGTATGATGATCATGCATGTCCCGCAGAGTATCCAGGTGTGAACAAAGTACCCACACTTCGCGCGACTAATATGAACTGCCGCTAAGTAGCATATTACTGATCACTTGATATCACTAGCATAGGTGTTATGCATAATGTATGCGTCCAGGTGATTACTACATCAAGTCTCATTATCGCTGCTCGGGGAGAACCCCTAACGATATGTGAGTCACCTTCAATCCAACTATCATCTCCGAGCCCAAAATCGAGTTCAGAGAGGAGCCTTCACATGGAATCTGCTGATTGGTAGGATTCAATTTTGAAGTTGTCCAGTCTACGCCTCCGATGTTGATTCATCCATGTCTTTGTTTGCTGGCTAAACGATTCAGGCTGCTGGATGTCGTGTGCGGACCGAAATGGATGTCATAGATTGCATCGTTCTGAGTACTTTCAATGCTTGTTGTACAATCCAGTTGCTTTGCCCTACGCTGTCCCTCCTGCATTTTCCACTCCAACTACCTGCCTATGAGCCTTTGTCTTTGTTGGATCAGGGGTACAGGTGAGATCAGTCGGCTGAGAGTCTATAGGTTTTCGTTGGGAGTATCTTCAGGTGACGCTGACCTGGTATGTTGTCAATAGGTAGATCAATAATTGACAGATTGTCAATGGCCATTCACGTGCACCTAGTATAGTCAAACCATGATGGCTCAGGGTGAGGGAAGCCTGCAGGTGGTAAAATCCTGTTGGGTAATAGCCCTTCATTCATCAATATTAGATGATATCGTTGATCGTGACCTTCCAGTCAGTTCTCGTTGAATAATTTCTTTTTGCAGATAAAGCATTTAACATGTTTCTGGCGAGTGTTGACCATAGTTGAGAAATGCTCAGTGTTCTGACGTATCTCGATGATGCTTCAGGGGGCATCGTTTCTTCCATGATTTAAGCCTCAACGAAATTTGTTTCGAAGCGAGCTAACTCTAACTCAAGTTAGTGTATCACTTTGAAAGCTGCATCATACCCCACCAAATGTGGAGGAGGGGTATTACAAAGTCACTTTACAATCAGTTTTCTTCACAAACTAGGATAATATCTATCAAATCCCACACAGTAATGCTGCACATTATCTACTGAAAATCGTTAGCAAAGAACACTTCTTATATCATCACTGCGATCAAGTTTCAATACTGTTGATCAGATTCTACTACGATCGGCCTTATTGTATACTACGTCATTGCGACAGTGTGCAGATTATGTCTACACTCAAGCCTCAAGCAGCAGATAACATCAGCTTAATACAATGAATAAGTAAGATTGCTAGCTGCATGTATGCCCGCTCAATGATCATCAAGAACTGATAGGCTGGTAAAATGTTTTGTTCAGTAACAATCCTTGACAGGTGGGTGGATCCTGAGGAGACAATGAGTTTAACACAAGGAGCTCAAACGGAAGCATTGACTGTTGCTTTTCGAATAACAAGGCCTCATATTGAATGAAATGCTGGTTATTCACACACATTTTGGGGGTAAAATGCCTAGTTGTGCTAACCTTCCAACTGGATATAGTTCTTCTTGGGTTTCTGGGGATATCTTGTCGTATCCCTTCTATGACCTTTACAGTCATGAACTGAAGAAAGGTGAACTTCTATCCAAGATCCTACTATATGAATTGGAGCATATAACAAAGAAAGGCTGGAAGTGTATAAGTATGTTTTCTTCTTCGGAACTGGGTTTCCTGGGATCAAGGGCAAAATGAAACGCCATAGTTCAAGACAACTAAAATGGATATAAGAGGACTTCATTCCACCAAAGGTCACTGCTACCTTCAATATTCTCAACAATACTCCGCTTCATTCAAAATCACCAATTGAACTGATAATGTAATTACTACCATCTTTTGTTCACATACGGTGTCGACGAATGGATCTCTGCCGAAGGCAACTAATATGGCTCCAACTTGTGGGCTGGTTGGCTCACAACAATGCCTAGATGACCATGTGGGAGCATCAGATAATAATGCTGGAAATACACCAAGCAAAGACACTCAATTTGGACAACCCGCGAATCTATTTCATCCACCACCACCACCACCACCACCACCACCACCAGTGTATAGTTAAATGCCTTTGCAGCCACCATTTCCAGGCGCTCCCCATTTTTACCACCAGGCTCCATTCAACATGACACCATGCACACAACCAAGCTCTGGTGCGACCCAAGGATATCAGAATTATGGGCCATTGTGGCAAGCATATGATTTCCCCCAAGGAGGATATGGTGGACCTCAAATGTTCCCCCCTCAGCAATTCACAGGTCATCAGCCGTCATCTCCAGATACACCTTGAATGGTTCCCGCGACTCCTGGCAACAATCCAGCAATTCTGCCAACCTCTTCCACCTCCACAGCTCCTGGATAACTTCCCGGGGCACCTGGGAAACCCCTCATCAGGCTCCCAGCGAAACAATTTCAGCGGGCTGTGTCACCGCGCAAGACAGATGTCGGATGGATTGCCGATTTGCCTCCATTGCCAGATAATTCCTATGATGAATACGATGCAGATTATGAGAGCGATGATTCGTCGGACTTGGGTGGGGCTGAAGGCAAAGCCCCAATGCGATTTAAGCCAACGGAATTCTCCTTGAAGCAGTTTGCCAAAAGGATGGGGCAGCCCAACTTTGGTACCTTCAACAAGTGGAAGAAAGTATGGGTGCCTGGGATTCTTGAGATGAAGTATCAGTCCATTGTCTGGGGACAGAGCCGTCTGAAACAGCTGCGAGATGGACCCCTGCACTGGGAGAATGCAGGTGCAGATTTTTTGGAGACTTTCAGGACCTGGCTCCAATTGGAAAATTTCGATAGTGCCGAATAAATTTGGCGATAGTGGGTTGGGATGTTTTTGAAGAAGTGTGCAAGCAAGGTTCGGGAGGCGAGGAAGAAGAGATTGCTAGGCAAAATGAGACTGGTGATAGATTTGGCAGAGCACATGGGCAATACTGCGAGAGGTAACCTCTCAGAGTTGTTGAATACAACTTTCATGATTGTGATTCGTCGAGTTCCGAATGGCAACAATGACCACACATTCAGCAATCAACTCCGAGCTTCGTACACAGATGTGAGGCACTGGGATCAGCTGATTGATTTCATCAAACAAAATTGTAGCCCGAAAGAACCAGACTGTCTGACAGCAATGTACAAGTGCCACTTCATGCAGGAAGAATTGAACGAATAGTATATGGGATTATATGCACTCGGGCAAAGGATTAATGACTGTCTAGATGATTAGATTTCATACAATAGTTTCCTTTCGAACGCCTTCAAGTGGAAACTGGGATGCAATTTGAGACGATTTTTGGTAGAAATGAAGGTAGCTACAGGGAAGCATATTGCAGAGCACGTAATAAAACCGGTGAAGGTAATCCCCACTAGCCTTGTTCCGGTCAGTTATGCTCCACTGCTAATCAGTATACTTAGAGTTCAGAGGGATCGGTTCAAAATGAAAGAGTTGTGGGTGAGGAGGCTGGTTGGAAAGAGCCTGATAGTAGTATTAATGTAAGTTCTGATTGAGTGAATAGAATTGATTATATTCAACGTATTTGTTGGGTCCAAATGCTTGTCTGTGAAATACATAACATCGTGGTGAATTTCATGAGTGCCAAAGTATGAGCCCATCAGCCTAACTTACCTCGAAGCAACTGAAAGAGATCATTGGGGACGAAAAGAACACTGTCCAAGGGGCAAGAGATGTGCAGGAGAAAGTAGATGGCGAGGAGGTCATTGATCCAGATAATACTAGCTCAGTATTAAGAACTGTTCTCCACACAATCATCAATGAATTTGAATACAAGTGTCTTGAGAAGGCGGTCGGGCTGCTGAAAGCTCATCTGATTAGTCAATCAACAGATGACCATGTTACAGGCCAGAAGTGTTCAATTCGAGGCCTGCCTGGAATGAAGTATCTGGCACACCAGTTTTGGGCCATCTGGTGCATCGTGAGGAGGTGGGTTTGGGATGCCAATATCGCAGGAGCACTGGTGGCGGATGAAATGGGTCTTCGAAAGACTTTCACCTTTGTGGCAGCAGCAATTATTCGCACACTGCTGACTGGGACAGGAGTAATTGGGGTACTGCTGTCGATTTTGTGGGGGAATACCCTTGTGGAGTGGGTGAATATGGTACCAAATGACATTCCTGGGATAATTGGTGAAGAACAGGAAAGGTATCCATTGCGGAGACATCATTCAGTGCCCCGCCACCTAATAGAGATCCAGGAAACTCCACGGAAGGGGCATCCAGCGCCAACATCCGCCCTTCAACTAATACTGGTGGTGATAATGCCCGGAGTTGCAGAGTGTCTTCAATGATATGACATATGCACGCAATGTCAAACTTATCAACTTGTGACATGCAGATAATGCGAATCTCACCCACGAGGATCTGAACTCCAGTATTGACGAGCGAGAAAACTGATGGAATACGCACCTTGTTTCATATGATACCTTAACATGCAGAGCAAAACCATCAAGCAGTGGCCAACTCTGACACTGTTCATGGAGTTTTGCGAATTTTGATGAGTCTCATTGGTACAAGGCGAAAAATAGTATAGGCTGGCGAATTGCAATGAATGCGAGAATTGGATTCAAACTTCAAGTCACTGCGACGTCAGGATTCCATTCACTCTTTGACTGATGTTTTCAGATGATGTGGCACTTTTCAGGTACACCTGAAGATTCAGAGGATGATACTGTGATTGAAAAGCATGGCGCCAACGCACTGTATTTGGCAGTGAAGAATGTGATGTATGCTATCCGGACTGAAGATGAACACGCTCAACATGACGCAGCACAAGGGATGATCCAAATTGCCCAGGGCTGGACGATCAGGAGGGGCTTGAATCGAACCTGGCAAATGGAAAACCACTTGTTCAGATATCGAAGGAAAATTCACACCTTGTTGATCTTGAATGGACTGAAGAAGAGCATGCTGAACTGAAAACCGTAGTGGAGAGATACACTTCACACGGTGCTTAAGGAGTGTGGAAGGTACGTAGATGGCGGCTTGCATGGTGCTCATTGATATTGGGAGACACCAAGGATCGGAATGACGTGTCACGAAATGGTACCATGAATGGCCACTTGACACATAAGTGGATTCTCCAAATTTCCGATGGCTGAGAGACACATTTCTGCCAATGATTGCCAAGGAACCTGCAGAGTATCCCGAGCCTGACAAAGACAAAGCATCAAATGAGGCACACCTGTACCAGCCTGAAAGTAATAAAAGCGCCTTGCCTCGTGCACCACCTCCTCAAAAGGCGGTGCTATTGTGTCCGCTGCCCGGCCGGGTTTGTCATTTGCAGTGGTAGCTCACAAACCTTTTTGCAGAACATTTGGGTATTGTCTACAGCTATGCGGAAATGGGCAACAATAAGCGCACAGAAATGCAGATGAAATTCCAAGGTTCGCCAAATCCCTCTGTGTTCGTAACTACACCCAGAGTGGGTGGGACAGGCCAAAATCACACAGCAGCAAACCATGCGGAAATAACTTAGAAATTCTGTGTATTAAATGAGCAGCAACAAGCATTTCCACGTATTGTCCGACTGGGGCAAAACAGAGTTCCACACCCCAGGCTATTAAACACTCGATGAAGTGGTTATGATAACAGAGCAGGTGATCTCCACCAGCTCTCTGGAGTGGCACAAATGAGAGTCCTGGATGGCCTGATGAGCCGACCGAACATCACGACTTCGATGATATACTGGATTCGGGAGTGTTTGAACGACCATACAAAGCAGCATACGGAGGAAGAAGACATCATGCCGTCAGATGGTGAGGATGAACAATAATCATCTGGGCAGTGTAATCATGATACACCTCTTTAAACAATCAACCAACACAATCTCACCATCTGATGCAAAATAGGCAAATGGTATGGAGAATAAGGCACTTCTGAGGAGTATTGGTTAGAGCTCAATTCCATTTCGTGTTAGTTGATTATAGTGATGAATATGAGATGAAGTCAATTATAAACACATATTTGGTAAATGGTAACATAGTCACATTTGGATGCTCCAATATGTGATGAAAAGCCGGTGCGCCGATTTAATGGTGAACTAGGCCAAATTCTGCGGTGCTGTACATTACAATTTGTGTCAATTTGTTGAAGCTGCATTCACATATCATCTTCATCATATGTTTTCCGTGTGAAATTTTGTTGCCAAAATCTGTGTAAAGGATTCCAGTTATCAGGTGCGCCTGAACCTCCATGTGTGACTCATATTATTTCTTTCCTATCTATTGCAGGTGCACTGCAGACTAGAATTGTGAAAGAATTCCGGATGTTCACTGAATCAATAATGCTGAATAATTTACAGTCAATTGCAGAAGAGAATCGCTATCAACATCTTGACTCTTGTGAGACAGATCAAGCACAGTATATCTTTATTCATCCAGCGACACAAATACTGTCAAAGGGATATCGAGTTGATCTATCGTGTTATCAGACACAGATCGCATATTCTAGGCTTACCCCAAGAATACCGTCAAATATTTCCACCCTGAGTAATGAAATTCAGGCCCACCTCAAATCCACTCTCCTGTGGAGTGTGATGGACTCAGATTTGACACCACATGCATATTCTATCCAAAGGCAATTTTCAAGAAGCAGGTACTCATTATTTACATAAGATCCCACTCTACATCGGCAAAATGTAATTTAGTCACTGGGAGCCTCCAGGAGTGTCTGAGAGGAAGTGGAGTGTATACTTAGATGTGTCAATTTCAGGAGAGTGTCAGACAGTAGGAGGGCATTCCAGCCAACCTTCAGAGTAATGGGGATCTCTGTGCACTGGTACAGGAGTACCATGGAAGTGATTGTGATAAGTTTCAGATCACCTGGCAGCGCCAGCGACATGCCTGGAAGCACCTCGAATCACTGTGAAGCAGTCTGGGAAAAATGACATCTTTGTGGACGTTGCAGGTGCACCAGGAAATCATAGCTACTGCTCATCATTCCACGATTTTCAAAACTCATGTATTCAGTTTGTATTCTCATCTATGTATCTATATAGCTACCCATCCACACACAGTATAGCTGGACTGGCTGCAGGCAGAGCTTGAGAACAATTAGAGGTGGGCCTGAAATTGACGATCGAGTGAAATGACAGATATATTCCGAGGCCGTGATCAAGCGAGGTTAGAGCTGCACTTGGAGGTGGGAGTCAATCGTATGTAGCGATACACTTTAAGGCTGTAATCGAGCGAGTTTCAGGATGCACTTGGAGGCCGTAATTGTGCGAACTTGGATTCCGTAATTGTGCAAATTTGGAGATGCACTTTCAGGCGGTAATCGAGCGTATTTGGAGTTACCCTTGAAGGCCGTGATTGAGAGAACTGAGAGATGCACTCTGAGATTATGATCAAGCGAGTTTATAGATGCACTTGGAAGCGGTAATCGAGCGGATTTGGAGATACACTACGATGCCGTGATCGAGCAAGTTTAAAGATGCACTTGCACGCTGTAATCGAACGAAACTGGACGAGTACTTGCAGGCGGCCGATTGAGGCTGTGATCTGGCAAGAATGGACGAGTACATGGAGGCGGTCGATTGAAGGCGCCCCAGGTGCTGAGGCTCTAGTCATCTGTTAGTTAACTCGCATACGTGGGAATGTTGCAAGGTGACTTTACCTTTGAGCTCTCATAGTGAGCTGGCTGATGGCAGTTGATTATGTAGGGATGCACGCAGGAAGCTGACGCTACATTCAGGGGTCAATTCGTAATCATGAGATTGAAGGGAAGACAAACAATCCTGAGTGAATGCTGTACTCAGTGTATGCTCTACTCGGTGTATGCAGTACTCAGTGTACGCTGTACTCGGTGTATGCTGTACTCGATGTATGATGTACTCGGTGTATGCTGTACTCAGTTTGAACTCATGATCATGGCATGGAGAGATAGAGAGGGATGACTAAACTTTGTTTTCTGCAATAATGATAGAGTTGTGGATGAGAAAGAGATATGGGGGAGGAAGATCAGAACAAGGTGGAGGATACGAGCAGATATGCGAAATGAGGGGTACGACTTGCCTGATTGGGTTGGAAAAATGTTGTATCAGTGTTATTACACGTCAGATCAGGACTCGTACCTGCCGTATCAGGAATGGCAAATTCACTCTCACACGAAAGTCTCTCACGTCCCAGTATCTCTTGATTATTTGCCCCATCTCCTCTCATCTCTCTCCTTCTCATCCTCAACACTACCATCACCTAAGAACACGAAGTTAAGTCATTTCTCTCTATCTCTCCATACCGTGGTCAAGCATTAACACCAAGTACAGCATACACTGAGGACTGCATACACCGAGTACTGTATACACTGAATACTGCATACACCGCGTACTGCATCATCCCAAGTTCGACTGTATCCCGCCCCCAGCCATTCTCTCAGCTCTCTGCGGACCATGTTGTACTCAATTCTCTACATTCCCACAATCATGAGTTAACCAATGAATAGAGTCTCAGCTTCCATCGCACATGCCTCCTGATCTACCGCCTCCAGATCCAATGCCTCCAGACTGACCACCTTCAGATCAATCACCTCCAGAGCAATGGCCTCCAAGTACTCCTGCAATCCTGATCGATCATGGCCTCCAAGTGCATCTCTGAGTTCACTCGATCTCGGTCTCCAATTGTATGTCCAACATTGCTCGATCCTGGGCTCCAAGTGCATGTTGTAGTTCACTCGATCCCGTCCTCAGTGCATCTCCAAACTCGCTTGATCCTGGCTTCAAGTGCATCTCGAGGTTACTCGATCTCGGCCTCAGTGCATTTCGAAACCCCACTCGATCCTGGCCTTGAAGTGCATCTCTGAGATCACTCAATCTAGGCCTCAGTGCATCTCCAAACTCGCTCGATCCCATCCTCCAAATGCATCTCTGAGTTCACTCGATCTCGGTCTCTAAGTGCATCTCCAAAATCGCTCCATCCCGGCCTGGAAGTACATCTTCAAGGAGTGACGGCGGTTGTACTGGGATACAGGGGTAACGGATGTGGACAGAGTGACAGGGAGTCTATATTCGGCAGACCCTGGAGTAGATAGACATCATCTTATTTCCATCTCATCTTATCATACAATAAAAATACATGCGGTATCTTTCCTAACTTTTGGTCTCACTTGCTCTGTCCAAGATGTCGTGGATCCATGGAATAGCATGGATCCTCAACACTGGGTAGTATCATGTCTTCTCCACCGTTTGCTACACTCTTCCCACTAGAACTGCTCTTTCTCATGAATTCTGTTTGGATGTAGGGAGAGTGTGGCGGACTGTTGATTGTGGGCTCTCTGCCTTCCCACTCCATTGTTTCACAACAACTGTCTCCAAGTGGTGCATCTCTAAGTTCTCTCAATGGGTATGTTCAGGTGCTCCTCCGATTATGCTTGAGTACCATTTGTGGGGTGATTGACCATATTTATATATATAGAAGGACTTACATAATGCATGCCATATTGTGATGTAGTGAATCTTGTGACTGTAACAAAGATGAAATGCCTTATGGTAATGTAAGAACCACTGCTGTGGGAATACGGCACCAAGTCTCCCACTGTGCTGTGCAGCGGTCTCGGCTTCTCTCGAAATCTCTCGCAGATCTGTGCAGAGGTCCCAAGAGCTCCAACATTTGACTATCTCATCAGTCAAATCTCATAGGACGCTGAGAATGGTCTTGCAGATTCTGAGAGCACTTTGCTTTGCTCCAGGGGGGTCTAGGAGCATCTCGAAGTGCTTAGAAGAACTGGTGAGGTCGCCAGGAGTCTCTGGGAGGATTGCCTGTTGCTTCTGGACCTATTTACATTTTGCTGATGTAGGCACGCCTCTGAATGGTGAATACCCACTTTGCATTACCTTTGAATCTGTGGCTGCCTGCACACAGAGTGTCATCTATCAGACACTAAACATTGAGGTGCAGGTGCAGCTGATTCTGCTTGACCCAAGGTTAATATCTGAATCGATGCTTGATACGTATGTGAAGGCCGCTGCTTAAATGCCACAACTGTCATGCTTCATGACACCTGATCCTATGGTGGAAGTTGTCCACCACATGCTTACCATAGATGCATAGCCCTGGGTGATAAGTAACCACACTTAACTGGATTTTGACCAAGAAGTGTGTTTGGACCATACATTTCCCAGATGCTAAAATAGCTGCTGTCATTCGAGCTCCATAATCCAGCTGCCGCTGGAGAGAGTGAATCTCAACAGACAGCTTTTGCTTTGTAATTCTTCAGACGACTGGCTACTCCCGCTCACTTGTATACCATACTTCCTCGAATAAGCTTACATTCACGAAGCTTCTAATGCAGACTTAACTGCATTTTGAGTAACTTGCAAGTTGGGGCTGCCAAAACCCCGTATTTTGAAATAGATCATGTGAATGGATTTCGAGCAAGAGAGCTCGAAGAGAGAACTTCTGGATGCCAGTCTCCGCTCAGCTGCTCAATCAGGGACTGGCAAGCCCCCACCCACTGCTTATCTTGAACGCCTGCAGTTCGTTGCAAATCATAAACTGTCAATATCTGATTTCCGCCAATGTCTGATCCGAAGTGTGCGTGAAGAACAAATTGTGATGAAAGCTCACGTAAAGAAAAGGCAGTTTCTGAGAGTACATGTATCTGTCAAAGTACGGTGAGCCTGCAATCGCAGTGATTAGGTTCTATCCTGCATGCCAATTCAAATCTAGCTGCACCTCAATTGGCCGGAACTGCATGCGGTTATTCATCTCTTCACTGTCAGATAACGCCTCATCATGCATTCATATTGTTCTTATGCACTGCATTGAACCCCAATATTCATGTTATGTCAACATTGTAGCATTGAGACTCACAATGTTTGTGATTAAATGATGTAGTGTTTACATGATAGTATGCGCAACATTTTAATGTGAGTGACTATTTATGACCCATTTGCTAGCAATCTTGGCATTGATGAGAACTGGAATCGATTAGAATACCCATGAGTCTTCATTGTACCTTTACCTTTCTTTCTCTATATTGAATCTCTCCTTTGTATACCCAAATTCTCAGTCCTCTCTTACACTGACTGCATACATAGTGTGACCTCAGCAGGCCCGGACAGCTGAAAGTGAAGTTCTGCATCCAATATTGCGTAATCGATTTCTAAATTTCGTGCAGAATCCTAAAACAACAGAATATCATCAAAATAGGGTGTCCTTCCGACTGGTATACCACATTCGGAGATTCATATTCATCCACTATCAGGAAGAAACTCAGTTTGAACCCATGTAACTTCAACCATTGCAACTCACGACGGTCCCAGCTCTATCCTCAGTCCAAGGCCTGCAAGATTCTTCAATACACTGATAATTCTGTGCCACACAGTCACCTCTCATATGGTCGAACTAGAGGAATAATAAACAACCTTCAGCAGAGTTACATGCAGAGGCGATCTTGATCAACCCATTTTTCTGTATTCCACCTATGTCCGGCCCTGAGAGTTAAATAGTGATACAACCATGTTAATGTCTTGAGTTCTTCAGGTGTGTCGAGATTTCCAGGTGCATCTGGTTCAAATTCCATGTATGTTGGCTTAAACCAACCTCATATTCTTCCATCAATAGCGTACTTGGATCTGAGTGCTAACATTCGGGAATTGGGGGCATGAAGAATCCATCTAATCCAGTGCACCTTACGCTTCCTAAATCACAACACAGAACTAGCATCAACAATATGAATATGAACTGCTGGGGCTGTCTTCCGGACCCTTTCCAAGCACGCCACGAACTGTGTTCTCCTCGGCGCAGCGTCACTGTCTGCAGGCAGGCCTAGAATGGCATCCTCCTCCACCATGTGCTACATTGTTGGCCTATTTTCCCGTTATTCTATTAAACTTCATACTATATTTACTCTGATATGCCTCTGTCTACCTTCCCCAACTTCACTTTGTCAACATGGAACCTACAGCCAGCCAGGTGAGGAATGACTATTCACAAAAGAATCAAGAAGCACACCTTGCGAGAGCACTTGCATGGACATTCAAGAAGACACCCAATATTCATTGCCGATCAAATGTTTCAACTCCAACCTTTGTGTAACATGTTAGAGAGAGCTAATGTCCGCAATATAATTCATATGAAGCGGGATGATGACGATACCATTCAGGAAGAGATAAGCGATGATGACAGTGAAGATGCTGGAGAGTCCACCTTGTCATCCAATATGGAAGAAGACGACTTGGATAACCAGCAGGAGGTCCTTCATCTAGACCAGGCACGCCGTGATAAGACAATACCAACAACAGGGGTTCCACTGAGAAAGAAACAGAACTGTACCGATTCTGTCATTGCCCGCACTTCACTTCCAAATCTGCGACATCCAATCAGGGCCATGGCACCACCATTGCTCAAATGCCAAAAGTCAACCATCAAAATATTACACGAGTCTGACATTATACCAGCCGAGGCGCTCCAGGTTCCCTAGGCTGGTGGAGACGATAGTGTGCCTCAACCAAAAGCCGGTGGAGATCACAACATTCTCCAACACCAATAGGCTACCTTTGAGGTAGTGAAACGGTTAGTAGAGGCAATCGTATCCACAATGACTCCCTGGCCATTCATTTCGGATGAGAAGTACTGGATGGTTGACGAAGCTTGGCAACTAGCCATTGAAGCCCGGAATCGACAGCAGGCATTAGCAGGTGCTTCTGTAGGTACACCATCGGTGTGTCAATTGTCCAGTTTTCCATCTCTTAAAATCAATTCCCAAAGACAACAAGTTGAACGTGTGTACTCTTTTTTCTCCTCCTTGATTGGACCTATGATGATACTGATCCCCAAAAATATACATAGTTAAAACTTAAGAGGTGTACCATTCGAGGGTGTTTGGCAGATGGAGCTCCTCGAACTATTGTCGGTATTGACTGGTTGAATTTAGGATTAGTGACTGACCTTCAAATCCAGGTTATGGAGCTGATCTTTGATGATGCTTATCTCTCGAAGATCATCGATGATAAGAAATCATGGTTCATGTGGATATAAGTGCTTGACTTAATCAACGATTAGTTTATCTTCACAGCCAATTGCTTGGGGCGACAACTGACCACATTACAGTTCTTTCAGCCACTCACACTGCAGACATTAGCCCTTGTGGCGGTAGCAATCCATTGCGCACTGTTTGAGTATAGCACTGGAAAGGCGATTACAGTTATATTTTCTCAAGATAAATATCGAGGTAAATTTTGCACTTCCACAATAACAGACTGTATTTCTGCAGAAGCCACTGCACTGAGCAATTACAGGTGGTGGGCTACTGAATACCCCCCCCCCCCCCCCCTTCATTCTCCTCCGCTATAATAGGCATTCCTCAATCCCCATCGGCGCTTCTCAGTCTGGATGGCACTTCAATATTTTATACAGCGCTCTATGCTGCATTTCTGTCAGCGCTCCTGGTCTAAAATGGGCACTCCTCAATCCCCTCCTCGACCTCGATTGGGAGCGCCTTTATATCATTCCACACACTTTACCTCCCTCCCCTTTTGGCGATGCTCAGCATGGATGGCCTGCTCCACTGACAGGTGCTCCTTGGCCTGGTAAGTGGGCAAAATTGAATTCCAATGTCACCTGGCTGGATTTGTGATATCTAAAGGGTTGGAATTGTGAGGTTAGCTCGTGGTGAATCAAAATGGAGTTTGAAAGGCAATATGATGAATTTGCAGTGAAAAGAGGTGCGCCACCAGGAAAGGAGGAGTGTCTAATGTGGAGTGCAGGGTGGGCAAGGGGAGTGATGATGGTTATGGAGGAGTGTGGAATGAAATTGGGGGGCGCAAATTAAGGCCCAAATTATTCAGACATACAAGGAGTGCCTCCAGCTTCTTTGCGCCATTGATGAATTGTGTGTTCGTGCATTTGTTAGCCCTGATGAGCTAGGAGATTTAGTGGATGTCATTGAGACTATGTTCGATTGATATCATTCGATCGCTTAGTTGGGTTATTGTTTCTGGTTTTCCTGCTCTCATTTTGGAATCTCTTGTTATTTTCTTTGATTCTCCTCAATGTAGCAATGCCAACAGTAGAATGATGAATGAAATGCTTGGTACTATAATATGATTTAGAAGTTGATAAGGAACAATAATCAATGCATCATAAATGAAGGGTATTCTTATTGCTTGTGTACATCAGCAGGATCTCAAATAACGCCTGCAGTCCTTCGAATGAATATCCGAAAGAAACCAGGCATCATTCACACTTTGTGTGGGATTCCCGCATTGGTTGGGCAACAGTCCCAGCTGCTCTGAAACTTAACACAACTGCTCCCATGGTGCTCCTGTACCATTCATCAGAGATCCCAGTTACTCCAAAGGCCGGCCGGAATGCCCTCCAATGGTCTGATTCACTCCTGAAATTGACGCTTCTAAATTTACACTCCGCCTCCTCTCACACACTCCTTGAGGCTACTAGAAACTAAAATACACTTTCCAAATGTATGGTACTCAACACTTAGACCGCAATGTAGCTAGCAAGCCAGTTAGTAAGGAGTATTTTTATATATTTGACGATGAAAATGATCTATTGTCACTGTTTTCTTGCGAGGAGAAGTATCGATTAGGGCACTGGTGCGTCAAGCACAACTTGAGCAGAGCTGCAATCAATGAGCTATTCAGGAACCCTATGATGGCAACCGTCAGCATCTTCACTTCCTCCCACACTTTATTCAAAAGGATGAACGAAATGTCCCACGCGATGGGCATCAACAATGGGAACTCTGGCTACGTGTGTTACAATCATTTAGCCGATCCAAACAACATTTGCAATGATTATTACATACGTTTCTTGTACCGCAATCCTGCTGAATGGATTGAGTTCCTCATGCAACAGCCTGCATTCAGGGAACATGTGTTGTATGCTCCAGCAAAGGAATTCAATGATGCAGAGGAATGTATCTACTCAGAGGTGAAATCAAGGGACTGGTGGTGGAATAAACAGGTATGTTAGTTGAATTTGTTCATAGCTATGATGTTTTTGACTGCTTCTATAGCTACGGCAGCCCATTAGAGCTACAATTGTTCCTTTGTTCAGCAGTTCAGACTGGACACATCTTACTAGCTATTTGGGTCGCAAGAGAGAACTGCAGGAATATTTGAGTCTCGGAAGCATCAACTCAACAATTAGATCAAAATCTTGCAATCTTGTAAGCATCCGTGTTGCCCTTCCTCCCATTCCTCCAGAATATCACTTCAAAGGACTTGCAAAAACAGCTGCGAGGAAGGAACAACAAATCCAAAATCGAGACGTATTAAAGAGCTTCAAGCTTATTTTTCGTCCTCTGCACACGCTATTCAACACTGGAAAGCTTCTGCTTTGTGCGGATGGCCGGATATGGCAAGGGTATCCTGTCATCTGTGCATGGATGGCTGACTACTCCGAAAACATTTACATGCACTCAATGAAGCTGCCTCATTGCCCAACGCGCGAAGCACTGGAATCATCGTTTTAAGCAGGAAATTCATCATCGTGGCATTTGAGAAACTGTCACCTATACTTCCAAAAGATGATACTCGCGACTCAGGGAGATGAGACGGAGAGACGGGAAGCAAGACAATATCTGGAAGATCGAGCGGTTGGAACCTCAGAAGGTGTCTTCGGCAATATGAAATGCATCTCTCCAACGACTATTATCATACCCAATATTCTTCAAAGAGTCTATCTTGGTATACTTGAGCATTTGATGGACTGGGTAATGTCCTTCCTTGAACAACATTCAAGGATCGACAAATTGCACCAGCTCTGAGCGATGATGCCTTGATCTCCTGGCTTTGTTCGATTCAACAAGTTATATTGCCAGGTGACATAATGGAGTGATAGGGAGATGAATGCACTTGGGCGTGTGATCGTTTCAGTTTTTGTGGCGACTCTGTTAAACCCTTCGGTGAGCCAAAGCATTCCCTTCACTGAAGCCCTGTTGTGTGTCAAGAACTTAGTGTATTTTCACCCTGTAGCGTAGTACTGGTATCAGACTGAGGCCACAATTGAGTACATGGAGAATTATTTGGAATAGTTTCATTGTCAGAAGGATATTTTCAGTCGATTCCTCCCAAATAGATCTACAAAGAAGGTCTTGGACGCGTTGAAAAAGCAGCGGACTTTGGACAAACAAGAGGAATGGGAGAGTGACCCTGCTTGGAAAAATCTTTCTGTGGCTGCAAAGCGTTGTTGCGTTGATGATGATAAAATGCAGATGGAGTCAGAAATTGCACAACATCATGTTGATAAATCAGATTTCCACTTTGTGAAGATACATCTCCTGAATCACTTCTCTAACCATATCATTCTGCTTGGCAACCTCTTAAATGTACAATCTGAACTCCCAGAAAAAGCAATGATGGATCTTAAACCAGCGTACGGACAATCGAATAGTCATGAGGCCGCCTTGCATATTTTGCCAACAAAAGCCCAAATGGTTGTGTTTCAGTATCCAGAGCTGAATGCACACGCTGTGAAACCATGTTCCCATGGTGATATCCCTCTAACCAAAGCGCCTATCAAGTGAATGATGAAAAACCCCCAACCCAAAATCAAAACCCTTGATGACTTGGCTGAGTCGTGTGCAATGCCAAAAGGGGAGCTACAGAATCACATTGATTGGTGTTTCAAGAGATTTGCCGACTTTATAATCTACATCGATCACGATCAGTATTACAGCGGTCTCAACAATGCAAAATACATTCTATTGAATGCAGTAGTAACTCCGGTGATGTCTTTTCAATGTGACGAGCAAGTAGTTTATATGATTTGTTGTTCTGGGTCTACAGGGTGGAGAAAGTATAATCCACCAAGAAATGATACATTGAGTCTCTCGATGGGGACGAATCTGGATAGCCACTTTCAATCGACTGTTGGATGCTTTCCCGTACGGTTGCACTTTCTTATCGTCTTCATGGAGGCTGAAGAGAGTGTTAAAGGGCTTCTTGCATTGGTTCGAACGTTTGCAACAGGGGCGAAATGTTAGACTGCTGGTATGGTGATTGTCGAGGAGAGGCATCAACCTCAGATGCAACTCTTGCACAATGGCTGCAACCATTGTGAGCCTCTTTTCAGTGTCAGAACCACTCATATTGTCCCTATAAGCACAATCCAAGGAGCTGTACACCACCTTCCGCTGACATCCCAGCCAGATAGCACCCGGTGGTACTTAGCCAACACGATTGACTTCAACCCTCTCAATTTCTTTTACATCTAAATTATTCGACTCCATGCTTGAAGTAATGATTGCAGCGATATATAGAAATCTGATCAGTGTTTACTCTGGGCGTCTTGATGTTTGTAATGGGAGTTGTGCAAGCTTGTGTATAATCGATGTCTGAAGGGACGAAATAGTGGAGAATATTCTTGAAATCAATGGAACAGTTCAGAAAACTATCCTAACGATTAAAATTTCAAGGAAGAACATGAAAGAAACAAGTGCAATAAATTAGCTAAAATGACTAAACACATTTTTGAGATGTAGTGATCATGCGATCACGTCATTGATCACTTCAAAGAGTGGTGGAAGATTGGAAAGAAGTCACTTGGATGATGTGTTGAGAATGTGGTGAAGGATCGCTGCATGTGGCCCATTTTGGAAACCAATTTCACTTTTTGCTGATATGCTGATTCCAGCTTGTCAGGAATAATAATTGGGGTTTCTGACTCAATCAGAACAAAACTTAACTGACTGCAATATATTGGGATGAAAGGTTGATGTTGTTTCTGCCAATATGGAAGTTGGTGTTATGTAACTTGTTCATCAGATTCAGTCAGAATCGGCAATTTGAAGTTACTTTCAGATAGGTGTATTTCTAGAGTTGATATATATTGTATTAGTAACCAAATCTGGATTAACTACAATTGAGGTTATCTCAGGCCAGTTCATAATTGTAGTCAGTCTTCCACTGTTAGGAGATCTCCCTTACCAGCTGTAATAATACAGAGGGGGTAGGATAGCGAATTCATAGTGACTGTGATAAAATATTACTTGATGTATAATACCTATTTGTGATATCCCTAAGTATGCCAGTCAGGTGATCCTTAATGTGATTACACCTGAGCTGCATGGCAATTGAGTAGAATCTGCCCATGAGACTGCTAACAGTCTCCAATATGCTGAAGCAGTTAGGTCACCATAATTGGGATGTATAAATTATGAAACATCAGCAGTGCGTACAATGAACAACCACATCAATAAAACTTGAGGTAGTGCAACAACATACAGTGAACTCGTGATTACACAAAAGTTTGTGTGTAGCAGATGTCAAGCAATATGTGAGTATGACAAATGGTTGGGCTGAGTCTCCTGAAGAGTGAAAACAACTGAAGCCATTTCCCAGTTATCAAATAGTCAAAACCACAGCTTGCATCATCTCAGGGATTGGTGGCACTGGGTGATGATATGAGGCATAAAGGGAACCTGGTTTTTAAGTTGAGCTAGTATGCTTTGCACGATCATAATCTACATTGGAAGATGATCTGTTGGTCACTAACTTTAAAATCTAATGCCATAGTTGAAAAATCTAATTTGTAATAAGGCATTGATATACCTGCAATAAAGTACCATTAGTCTGGATGCTGGTTGATGATTCTTTTAGATAGCAGCATTAGTGGTACATTGTGGATTGCAATGTCTATACTTGGGAAGATACCTGACAACCATTGAATAACACCTATTTATAATATTACTGTGTGAGCCAGTACTGGGAGTACACATGAGCTGCATGACAATTGATTAGTGAATGTTTGCGTTTACTGGTGGATTCATTGAAATGGCAACACACAAATGGCTGCATCATTGTTTCATAATGCAATTATGTTTTCATAACTGGCACTTGTAAATTATAAGTTATCAGTGGTACACATGATTATCAACCGCACTTACTTCAATTTATCCAGCAGGTCAATGTCCAGATCCACTTGGACTCACCCAGACATGAGTACTCAGCCCATATCACACAATGCAAAGAAGCAGAATCTATAAGCCAATCTCACCAGAAATGGGAATTCCTCATGCCAACCCCCAGTCATCAAGCAGTCGAGATCTAAGCATGCAACCACATGAGTGATTACTGGAATTGGCTGTAGACCAGAGTCCTGAAGCTTTCCTGGTCATTGGTTGGAGTTAGTATGCATTGCAATGCTAGACGTGTGTCAAAATCAATGTTGGTGTAGTATTGGTTTGTGGTTTATCAATTGTCTGACCCACTCCTGCAGAAGTTATAATAAAACATGTCACATTAAAAGATTGTGATAGGCACCATTAGATTTCATGCAAGCAGATATTCCAACTACTGAATATGATGAATTGCAAGATGTCGAAGTTGAAGTTATGATCTAACACATTGTAGATCAGTTATGTTTGTGCACATGGCCTGCAGCAGATGGGAGAGTAACTCTTCCAATCAACTAATGCAAAAACAAGATAACAATTGGAAGTTTGTGACCACATCAACAAAGGAATATCAGACACAGGGATTGTTCTCAGTGATTGGTTAGCAAACACAAATTGAGTTCAGAGTTTGAAGATACTTCTGATGGTATCTCATCCTGAAGACCTGCCTATAAAGTGATTACATTGTTCCGGCAATGAGAAACAATCTCTAGCAGCACACAGTCAGAACCTACCAGCGAAAGCAGAATCTGAAATACTAATGCATTTTAATGATATCTATTGTTACATATAACTATTAAGAATTATCATTTCGCAATTGAGGTTTCCCCACGGTGATACATCACAAGTTCACAAAGGAATTAGATGTATTCATATATTACTTTCAAAGATTGATCTCTCCATCGAAAGAAACTCAATACCTGATTGCCGCTCCACGTTTCTGGTGGCTAGCTGCATTAGTTTGGCTGCAACCAGTCTTAGTGTATTTTATTGACACTAAACAATTACCAGCAGAATCAGGTGATTACAAAATATCCAATATCTCATGGGATATTTGGTCATGAATTCCTGGACTACAAATGGTCAGGGAGTCACAAGACAGAATTGATTCCAATGATGTTCATGATCCACTTAGGCAAACCCAATGAACCAATGTAAACCCAGCACCAGCTACTTAGGGTTAATTGCAGAAAAGAAGGAAAGTAACGAAAAGAATTCCTAACGGAAGGGATGCCTAGCTTCCAAAGAGGTGATCATCTGAAGAGACTGGGAATCTAGTAATCAGGTACACAGATATTGTATCTGTAATACAGTCTGGGAAAGACAAGGAACTAGGAATCAGGTGTACAAATATAGTCTCTGTATGTGCATGTGATAAAGATAAGTACCCAGGATTGTGTGAACACCTATAGTTTTGGGGATAAATTCTGATAAAGATAAGGATCTAGGATTATGTGCACAGAGGTAGTATCATTGATTACATCTATTAAAAGATAAGAATACAGGGAATACAGGATCTAGGGCTGTGCAAAGTGTAATTGTATGATATGAAGCACGTTTCAAACAGTTCTGACTACTAAACAAATGAACATCATGATGTTCAAGTTGCAGATAAAATCTGTCTGTTATGGAGGTTCTTAATTCCAGAAACTAATACAACATTTATTGAATTAAGCACAGCGATCTATGGAAGAAACTTTTTCTTTCGTTGCCTTATTCCAAGACTCAACCTCTTAATCCTCCCCAACAGCTACCAGATCAACATGTTCCCATGTATTCATATTTCTTCCTTACCAGAAGATTACGCCTCTCCCAGATGTTACGGGAGTACTTATGCCTTAAGTATAGATGCTTTGTATGGCCCTCCACCCTATTATTAATGTATGTGGATAGTGTATCCGTAGGTATTGCCTGAAACTGATTCCTTTGCTTCTTGGTTAAAGGTTTGAAGGCAACCTTTCCAGATCAGGTTTGATGTAATCGTGCAGACTTATTATTCTCATTAAGAGCCCGGTGCTCTTTGTTTGACTTCTGTATTAACCTCTCGGTATCCTTAAGAACAGCATCTAATACGTTTGGCTCAGAATCACCACTAACAATACTGAAGCTTTGAATCTGAGCTTTCCGTTCTGGATCTATATGGCCAATACCAGTAGGACGGATATCTTCGACTCTGGAATGATTGATTCTCCAATGCGCTTTTAACTCTCTTCAAGTTGGAGAGTCTTCTCGTTTTCAAATATTGGCTTGGATTTCAAAGTTATCGATATATGTAATCAATCCTTGCTGTAATCCAATAATCGATACTAACCACCAAACACACAGAGCCACGAAGATGTACTGATTCTTCTTAGCTGAAGATACAATCTTTTCCAGTGCGTATACAATGACGTCGCTAATGTTTTCAAATGTAATTTTCATCCTGACTAAATGGTTATGTCGTCAGTAATACTTATCGAAGGCGCGGAGCTGCCGCTACAATAGCTAATAGATTTTATATACAATATTAATAGTAGATATAGGTATCATGAAAACTTAATAATAAATAAAGGTCTTCTTTCGCTGGTAGATATTGCTGATTGTTTTGCTGCTAGAGCTCCTCCTTCCATTGCCAGAAAAATGTGACCTCTTTATTGAAACAACAATCGGAATGCTATACATGCGCACCCATGTTTCGGTTTCTATGATGCTGATTGCAATGTCCTTTGGGACTTACATTCTTACACGTACACATGCATCCTAAGGCAAGTTGTACTAGAACACGTATGGTAGAGATTACCACGAATCCCTTTGGTTGTCGTGTTCATGGCGGTGCGGTATTAAAGCGTTACGCTCCTGATAAGAATCAGGCCATGCTCACATGACATCATATATCAGATCATAACTTCAACTTGGACATTTCATGCCTGTATGGGTTGGTAATTGGAACACATATCCATACTTGGTTGGAACGCGTTTTCAGCTAATTGATTCTATAGTATGATTGCGTCATGGATTTAAATGGCGACCCACCAATACTATGCCAATGTAGATTAAATGACATGTATGCATGCATGCTATGGCAAGTCATATTGTTGCAGTTGCCATTCCGTCACAAACCAATTTGCAGGGATGCTTTAGGCCTCATATCAACAGCCAACATCATAATCTCTCTGTCACACCATGCTCAGGACGAGACCAGTCTCTTTAGCCAGGAAGCTCCTGAGTTGTTCCGCTGCAAAGTCAGATTGGCTCGGAATCACACGTACTCCCATATTGGCTAACGACTGCCAAGTCTGATCCGATCAGACATCATCACTCCAGTGTCTAAGGATGAATCTGGTTGAAAACAACATGCTCGGCAGGATTGTTTCCCTTTGGATCTGCCAATGATGTTGCATCATCAAATCAGCTGCCGCAGCGTGTGCTTCAATGAATCTCCTAAACCTTAGCTTATCCAATCGAGACGTGTCCCACTCATACCCCGCTAAAGGTAGTTGTGACTGAAAGTTTTGAGGATGCCCATGGCAGGTATTATCGAAGCCAACTCTGATTGACGCGTACCCCTTCAATGGCTATCTCAAGTTACAAAGACCCTGTTAAGGTAGATCCCCGAACATCACCCTCTTCTCTAGATTCGGTGACCCAACGATTGCTCTGTTTTAAGAAGTGAACTTGCTACCCTCAAGGGGCAAACACACTGTATTACTACAGGCCGCTATATTCCCTTGGACTTTATAACTTTGCCAGCACAGCCCCTGTACAACACAAGTGTGCTTCTCTTTTAGTTCCATTTATAATTTGCCAACTCATTCCATTTATCTTTCATCAACATCATGTCAATCATGAAAACTCTTTCCGTTCATTGAGTGTTAAAACTCAATGCATTTATGGTTCATCAACATCATATTGTTTATCATTCTATGCAGAATGTCGTTATTTTGCATTAACTGTTCCTTTTCTTTCGTCCTTCTCTTAGACTTCGGGACCCGTAACACCAGAAACAATCACTTTTCTCCAAATTCTTCTTAGGATAGTAACCCTGTAGCTAGATTCCATAACACCAGGAATCTGAAGCATTTATAATTGACATAGAATTTGATCATGTAGGAGATGTGAATTAACTGATGGTCTTCTAAAGTGAAAATCAGATCTCCGAAGGATTCGACATTCCTCAGTAGTTTGTATCATAACAGTGGCAACCTGTAACCAGACATATAGTGGCAGGTTTCGAGTATGAAGCAAGGATGTAATTGTAATGGTTTTAATAGATAGAATTCTTAATAATATTTTAAGATCTTCTTCGGTGTATCTAACTGTGGACTGTGGATTGTAGCTTGAGCTGTCATTCTCATGGCCAGAAACATGTGATTTCGTTACAGTCATCTTCGAGGGTTTGTACACCTAGACGTCAATTCTATGTCTTCAATCAGTATGAAACCTCATTGTGATGGCGTCACACTCTATCCGGATGCACCCGGTTGATAATTGGCACCCATCCTGGTTAGTTATCGTGTTCAAGCAATCTGATTTCATAGTGTTATGGTGCTGATAAGAATCAGACCATCCATCGCATGATATTATGTCACATAATGTGACAGATTGAACTTGAACTAAGACATGTAGCATTCCATTTGAAAGAGTAGTTCAGACATTACCCGATCATAGTCAGCTGTGCTTTATAGCAAATTAATACCTCACCCTATAGGCTATTCAGCTTGTGTCATATGTTCAATTAGTGACCAACCAATACTCTGTCAGGATTGAATTGGACATGTCAGCTCATTTGAACACCGAGTCTCATGTTGGAATGCCTACTAACTCATATCAATGAGTAGGATTGCTTCAGGCCTCATATCTTGAGTTGACATCATTATTCCCTTAGTCACATCATGCTTATGCCGAAACTATTCTGTTTGGCCAGGGAGTCCCCTGATTGGTGTTATCACTGCAGGCAACAAGTCAGAGGTCCCACATACTGGCATACTGACAAATGACAGCCATGTCTGTGTGTCTGAGGATCCTCTTATTCCATCAGACATGTCCCACTAGTATTAGAGATTGTTTGGGATTTTCCCTTAGCAGCAAGGAAGGTACATGTAATTGGTAAATAAATACTTATTATGGAGTTACACTTGGTCTAATCATGTAATATGCATAACATGTATTCATGACATTGCAAGTATGCGTGTCCTATGTCCTTTAGCAGAGATACATCAGAGTTGAGTGTCGATTGAATAAACAAGATTCAGTGCATAGCGGATTGACTTAAGATGATGCAACAGTACGGCCAGATCGAAAGAATCTTGTTTCTGCGAAGCGTAATGTTTTGAACAACATATATTCCTCAAGCACTAGTGGGACATATCTGTATGGACTGGAGATTGTTAAGGGTTCTCCTTTGACAGAGTCTATGTAACCTGGGATAACCAATAATGGGTACTTGTCAGTGGACTTCGGTTCATCTGACATGCATAGCGCCTGGCCTAGGCATCCCCAGAACTTTCAGTTACAATTACCTTTAGCGGGGTATGAGTAGGAGTCATCTCGAGTGAATAAGTGACCAAGAACACTTAGCGGATTAACTTGAGATGATGCAACTATGTCGCCATTGCGGGAAAGCTTGCTTTAGCTGTGCACATAGTTTTCAACCAGATTCATTACCCAGATACTAGAAGGATTATGTCTGCGTGAACAGACACAGCAATCGTTGGTCACAAGCTATCAAGTGGGATCTTAAGCCCAATCTCTTATGCGAGTTTGGTTACTAAGCACTCCCTGGTCAAAGGGAATGGTCCCCGCATAAGCAGTAGCGTGATTGAGGGATTATGACGTTGACTGTTGGTATGAGGTCTGAAGCATCCCCGCCCATTGGGTTGTAGTGGTATGGCAAGTGCAAAACGTACGACTTGCCTAAGCATACATGCGTACACGTTCTTAATCTACATCGGCATAGCAGTGGCTGGCCGCCGCATAAGCCTAGGGTGCCATCATACTATAGTATTGATTGGCTCAAAGACACTGCCGCTATGTCGGCAGCTGTTTCTGATTACTGAACCATACGAGAGTGAGATGTCCAAGTTGAAGTTTTGAACTGATATATGATATCGTGCAGGTGTGGCCTGATTCTTATCAGGAGCGTAATGCTTTAATACCTCACCTGCATGTACATGATAACCAAAGGGATTCGTGGCATCCTCTACCATGCGCATTCGGTATGACTTGCCATAGCATGCATGCATATGATAACGAATGTAAGTCGCAAAGCACCTTGCTATCAGAATCATGGAAAGGAAGTATGGGTGCGCATGCGTAAACATCCCAATGAACTTTCTATAAAGAGGTTACATTGTTCTGGCAATGAGAAGGACAAGCTCTAGCAGCGAGACAGAAAACGATACCTACCAGCAGAAGGAAACCTTTATTTATTATTGAATTTTTATGATAGCTATATCTATTATTATATAATCAATTAGCTTTTTGTAGTGGCAGCCCCGCACCTTAAGTATCCCTTCTATACACATGACTATTACCTTCGAAAACGATAACGACGTAATTGTTTACGGTCTAGAAAAGATAACATCATTTGCCAGAGATAACCAATATCTCTTTGTGGCCAATTGTGTTTGGTAGATAGCCGGAATAATTGGATTGGATGAAGGCTTATCCATTCATATTGATAATCTTGTGGCAAGAAGAGAGATAGATTTGCGAGAGATCTCTAGTACGCCAAGAGATATTGCTAGGGATATTATTGATCAGTCTGCAAAAGACTTGCCAGATATTTCTGAGAATCAGCATAGTTGCGAACCATTGAGGCAAACCAGCCATGGTCGCATTAATCCTAGACCTCAATCCAAAAGACATCTCAAAAAGGCTTGGTAAGTGGAAGCCAGAAGACAACTCAAAAAGGCTAAGCAAGCGGAAGCCAGAAGATAACTCAAAGAGGCTAGGCAAGCAAAAGCTAGACAAGAAACATCAACAAGCAAATAAGAATACTAAAAGCTTGCCAATATACGAGAAAAGATTATTAGTAATCTTAGACAGTAATAGGATCTAGGGCCGTTCAAAGTAACTATACATAGGGCATAGGAACCCCCCTAACACTTTAGACGTGTGCATAGTTTTCAACCACATTCATTAAACCTGATACTAGCGGGACACGTCTATACGACGCAGCAGTCGTCAGACAATATGTTATTATGAGGGATCTCTGGCTTATCGCCTCCGGCGATAAGAATAACCAGTGCACTCCCCAGTCAAACAGAATGGTCTTGACCTGAGCATGGTGCGACTGAGGGAATTAGAACGTTGGCTGAAGATAAAAGGCCTGAAGCAACCCTGCTCATTGTTTTGAGTAAGCATGCATTGCAATGTAAGACTCGTATTCGATACGAGCTTACACGTCTATTTCTACCTTGGCATAGTATCTGTTGGTCGCAAATTAAATCTATGAAGGAAGCCGAATAGCTGTAAGGTGAGGCATTAATTTGCCATAATCACTACCGACTAAGATTGGCAGATGTTCCAACTACTGTAAAAAATGGATTGCGAGATGTCTAAGTTCAAGTTTTATCTGACCCAATGCATGACGCGTAAATCATGCAATGGATGGCCTGATTCTTATCAGGAGCGCTAAAGCTTTACTACCTCATTGACCTGATTGCGTATCTTAATCATTTTAGTCATAGCGTCGAAGTCTGGGTGTACAAACACTCAAAGACGAGTATGAAGAGATGGCATTGCTCCAGCAATGGGAAGATGAAGCTCAAGCAGCAATCCACAGTCAACAATCAGAAAACCGAAGGCAATCTTAAAATATTATTAAGAATTTGATCTATTAAATAATTCGTAATTACTACTCTCCTACACCTTCGTCATCAGGCAACCTGTATCTGGTCGACACTTGACACAATCCGAATACGCTCTAACTCAAGTTGTCGAGTGATTCAGAGAGTCACTCTCTCAGCTGGCCGAAGCCCATTTAAGCCACATTAACCGGGTGGTTTTTCGTTTCTACGAACTCGAGAATATTGACTTCCTGGTATTGGTGTATCTGAACACCGGCACGGTACCATTCGAGGGGTGGTCAGAAGAGTGGCTGCACCACAGGGAAGTTTAATCTTCCTATGTATTGGAGATGGTCTTTGCAGAATGTTTGATTTAGGAAGCTCTTGTATTACGAAAAGGGAGGTTCAGTCTTAGGATAAGACAAGGAGAGAAACATAAAATACATAGCCGGTTGTACTTAATTCAATAAATATTGCATTGATTATTGGTATTAAGAACCACCGTAACAAATCCCTCCCTGGTCACTCCCATAGGAGTCCACCTCAGCTGCCATTGCATATGCATGCAGAGGATATTATTCCTACATTCTTTAACTCAAACTTCTGTATTGAACTATGTCTTCCCAAAGCCCTGCCCCTGACATGACTCTGCTCATAAGAAATGTTCAGAAACCACAAAAGCATTGGACTGTGACGAATTCTCAGCTTCCTGTGGCTCAGAGATGAATTTCTGCTCCAGCTGGCAAAAGGAATTGCTCTCAAGGAGAGAGTTCCATAGCCTCGACAATCCATGTTCCGAACTCAACCTCCGATCATTGCTGGAAATTACTCGTATTGGAGATATCATTCCATTCATGACTTCCACCATGTCCGCTAAACAGTGATGGTCAATAAATACTACAACCATCCTGTTAGGGGTTCTGCCTTGACAGTGTCTATTTAACCTCGGATAACCAATGATGGGTACTTGTCAGTGGACCTCGGTTCATTTGACTTGCATAACGCCTACCCTAGACATCCCCAGAACTGTCAGTTACGAATACCTTTAGCGGGGTATGAGTAGGACACATCTTGATTGGATACGCCTCGGCTTAGCGGATTCATTTTTGATGATGCAGCAACACTGCCAGATTGAATGGAGCTTGCTCCGGCTGAGCCTGTTGTTTGCAACCCGGTTCATTTTCCAGATTTGGCGGGATTATGTCTGATCATATTGAGGAATACCTCGACCTGAAGACACGGCAGTTGTAAGCCTAAGCTATTTCGTGGGATATTAAGACCAGTCTCTTATGTGAGTCTGCAGGACTGGGCACTCCCCGGCCAAAGGGAATAGTCCTCGCCTGAGCTCGGTGTGACTGAGGGGTTATGATGTTGACTGTTGATATGAGGTCTGAAGCATCCCCGCACATTGGGTTGTGGTGGTATGGCATCTGCAAGAAGCACTGAAAGGTGTGCGTGTCATTTAATCTACATCGGCATAGTACTGGTTGGCCGCCATGTAAATCTATGATGCAATCATACTATAGTATTGATTTGCTCGAAGACACTGTCGCTATGTTGGCAGCTGTTCCCGATTACCGAACCATACGAGAGTGGAATGTCCAATTGGAAGTTATGATGTATTATATGATATCGTGCGGTTGTGGCCTCATTATGGTCAGGGGCGTAACGCTTCAATACCTCAGCTGCATGAACACGTTCACCTTGGGGATACGTGGCAATCTCTACCATGCACATTCATTTAGAATGTAAGACGCAAAGCACGTTGCTATCAAAATCATGGAAACGAAGTATGGGTGTGCATGGGTAACATCCCGATGAGGTTTTTATAAAGAGATGACATTGTTCCGGCAATGAGAAGAGAAGCTCTAGCAGCGAGACAAACAACGATACCTACCAGCAGAAGAAAACCTTTATTTATTATTAAGTTTTTATGATACTGACACCTATTTTACACATATAAAATTTATTAGCTTTCTGTAGCGGCAGCTCCACACCTTTGATTAAAAGTATTATTGATGACTATTACCTTCGATAACGATAACGACGTAGTTGTTTACGCTCTTGAAAGAATCATATCGTACGCCAGGACGCATCGGTACTTCTTCGTTACACAGTGCGTTTGGTGGTTAGCATCGAGCATCGGATTAGAGAAGGGACTTGTAGTCCATATCGACAACCTCCGGATTCAGTCCGAAGTATATTTATCTCCGTCAGATAGAGCTACCGTTACCGCCAGAGTTCATCCTGAGAGGGTATCTCAGATTGAGTTATCAGGTTTGAATGATGAGGATTATATCTGCTGCGATATTGGAGAATCTAGCAAGGCAGAGTCAGAATACTCGAATACCTCCCAGGATCAAAAATATGACCAGGTGTTTCACAATTGCGAGGAGTTCTTACGTCAATTCGAGATTGACCGGAAGATTATTGCAGAACGAAGTTTGAAGAACAGTCAACAGCTTCCCCGGAAATTAAGGTCTGGAGTACTTAAAAGACAGAAACTAAGAAAAACCTATAGGCAGCAGATGGTAGGAATTGAGGAGACTGAGTTGAGATGACAATGTACTGCAGGATAGTGTGATCGCTGCGCGTGGCCCCAGGATACGAAAGGAGCCCATACGAGATTAGATTGCTGTAGGAGTATTCAGAAAAAGAAGGAACTGCGCCGGTTCCTAAGTATCTACAATAAACCAAGAAGTCATTTCCAGGATAGGATCTAGAGCCGTTCGAAGTATCTATATATAGGTCATTGGAACCCCCCTAACATGGCCATCATTGAGGGATTTAATCATAGTCTGATAACGGGATCAAGAAGACTATAAAGAGATCATGTTGTTCAGGAAGAAAAGGGGGCATCGGACTTGAGCACAAAAAGCAAGGACGATACCTACCAGTGGAGAAATATCCTTATTGATTATTGCGTTTTTTATGATACCTATACCTATAATTCTATACCAAAGAATCTATTAGCTTTGTGTAGCGGCAGCCCCGCACCTTACGCTTACGAAAGAATACTTATGACCCTTACCTTCGTGAATGAGAACGATGTTATTGTGTACACTCTAGAAAAGATCATATCTTACGGTAGACAACATGAGTATATCTTCGTAGCTCAGAGTGTTTGGTAGCTAGCGTCAATTATTGGAATTACGCAAGGATTGACCATTCATATCGATAACCTTAATAGCAGATCGGGGATCGCATCACGGAAGATTGAATATTTGGAGAAGAATACGTCCAACCAAGTCGAGACGAGTTATCGCAGGAAAAGAGTATCTACCATACCTCAAGACATCCAAGGGTATTGCAGGTCGGATTCCGTATCCAGCAATATTCATCCCGATGGAATCTGTCAGACTCAATGGACGATTCACGATATTAGCGGTTCAGAGCTTGATGACTCGGAACCTGTTTGGCTACTGCAGATTATCAGGAACACTGAGCACTTCATTCAGACATCCCGGAAGGAAAGGAAAGTGTTCCATAAGCAGAAGCAGATCAACCAGTTATCTAAGACTAGGACCGGCTGCATCAACCCATTGAGATCTACGAAAAAAGCTCTAAAGAAAGCAGGCAAATTAAAACCACATTCCCAAACTGAGGGAATAGAGTTAAGCGAAATAGGATGAAGGAGGTCAGCAGGTGAGTGTTTGCGCTGTACCTGGCCAAGCAAAAGGACAGGCAACCATTGGGTCAAGGACTGCATCAGGCCTATTAAAACGGATAAGGGAACAGCTGGTTTTGCAAAGTGCAAGAAGTATCAGAGAAATCTTCTCCCTTTGGATTCCAACAAAGAGGTTTAGGATCTACGGCCGTGGACCTAGTACTTACCTCAGTATCAACGGATACTTAGTTGAGTTACTTAGGCTCAACACCCCCGTACCATACGCGATACGAGCTGATGTATGAAGTGCTACGTTGTCAAAGTGTCAGGTGGTCGCCGATTAAATCTATGACGCAAGCCGAATAGCTTTAGGGCGAGGGATTTAATTTCGATGAGCACTACTGACCAGGGTCGGAAGCTGTTCCTACTACTTGCCCACAGGATTGCGAGATGTCTAAGTTCAAGTTTCATCAGACACATTGTCTGACATGATACCATGCGTTGGATGGCCTGATTCTTATCAGGAGCATGATTGTTTAATACCTCCGCTGCATGAGGACAAGAACCTACTGGAAAGCATGGCGTGTTATCACCGGGCACATGACATGACTGCGATAATGCTACGATGAGCATTGTAGTCATTGCATCACAGTATGGGCGTACAAACCCTCGAAGACGAGTATAAAGAGATCGCATCATCCTAGCGATGAGAAAGGAAGTATCAGCAGCAATCCACAGTCAACAGTCAGAACAGCAAAGTTGATCTTAAAATATTATTACAAATTTGATTTATACTTTTGAAACAATCGCTTCCCTCATAAACACATGTGACTGGGCATTTTATGCCTGGACATCATTACACACCTGCCAAGTACACACTGCAACACAAAGTCGAGAGTTTCGGCATTCTTCTCTTTGTATTGGAAGAGCACCATTGAACCCACATCTACCGGGTGGTTTTTCATTTCTGTGAACTCGAGAATATTGGGTACCAGGTGCTACGATATCTGAGCACCGGCGCATTACCATGGGGGAAATTTCTGATGACTGGTTGTTTGACGGCGAGGTTTCAAATTTATCTACATAGGAGACGGCCATTGGAGAAGGTTCGATTTGGAAGCTCTTGCCAGACGCGGGCAAGAGGTTGAGTTTCAGGAAGAAACGAGGAGACAAACCGCAAATAGATAGGCGGTTGTACTTAGTTCAATAAATCTTGTTTTGATTATTGGGATTAAGCACCCCTGTGACAGTTCTCCCATGCCAATTGAATACACTGGGATGAAACATTGTCGACTTGTGCTTGAATCTGGTACCAGTTTTAGTATTTATTATCCAATGTGGGCCATTGCATCAGCATCCCTCTTTCAAGATCTCCATTTTGCATGCTTCAAATGCTATGGACCAAATGTTGTTTTGCTGCATTGCTGTGTTCCAGTACTTCCCTATTATCTGCCAGTGTGGGGCTTCAGCTAATGCTTTTGCCATGAGTCACATCGCATTACTTACCATCTCCCTGTCACTTGCACTCAGAAACGACTATCTGTTCCACACGTAGAGCTCCATGAGTCTGTCCGTTGCAAATACAAGTTGTGTCATGTGTCAGTAACCAAATCAATGGAAGCTGCGACTGCCGGAGGCCACTGATTCAGGTGTAGACCATGCGTGTGGTTGCAATTTCCACTGCCTCTGGCTCTGATTCCTTGCTTTAGGTCATGTGTGTAGTAGATTTGTAATGATTGCGCAGGCTACTGGATTGGGGATGGGTATAGGCAGGTTTTCAAGACAACAGTGAAGAGTGGGAGTGCTAGCAATGCCGGATACAGAGCTAGATACAACGCAATGCGTTTTGTCTGTCTGTGAGGTTCCTCAAGGTGCTGGTGTGGTACGACAGCTTGTATCTAGTGGGATGTGTTAGGGGGGTTCCAATGACCTATGTATAGGTACTCTGAACAGCCCTAGATCCTATCCTGGAAATGAGTTCTTCGTTTATTGTAGATACTTAGGAACCGGCGCAGTTCCTTTTTTTTTCCGAATACTCCTACAGCAACCTAAAGTCGTATGGGCTCCTTTCGTATTCTGGGGCCACGCACAGCGATGAAACTCTCCTGCAGTCTGTCGTCGTCTCAACTCAGACTCCTCAATTCCTACCGTCTGCTGCCTATAGGTTTTTCTTAGTTTCCGTTTTTTGAGTACTCCTGACTTTAATTTCCGGGGAAGCTGTTGACTGTTCTTCAAGCTTCGTTCCGGAATAATCTTTCGGTCAATCTCTGATTGACGTAAGAACTCCTCGCAATTGTGTAACACCTGGTCATGTTTTTGATCCTGCGAGGTATTCGAGTATTCTGACTATGCCTTGCTACATTCTCCGATATCACAGCCGATATAATCCTCCTGATTCAAACATGAATACTCAATCTGAGATACACTCTCAGGATGAACTCTGGCGGTGTCGGTAGCGATCTCTGCCGGCGCCATATATACTTCTAACTGAATCCGGAGGTTGTCGATATGGACTACTAGTCCCTTCTCTAATCCGATGCTCAATGCCAACCACCATACGCACTGTGCAACGAAGAGGTACCGACGCATCCTGGGGTAAGATATGATTTTTTCGAGAGCGTAAACAACTACGTCGTTATCGTTATCGAAGGTAATAGTTATCAATAATAATTTAATTAAAGGTGCGGGGCTGCCACTACAGAAAGCGAATAAATTTTATATGTGTAAAATAGGTATTGGTATCATAAAAACTTAATAATAAATAAAGGTTTTCTTCCGCTGGTAGGTATCGTTCTGTCTCGCTGCTAGAGCTTATCTTCTTATTGCCGGAACAATGTGACATCTTTATAAAAACTTCATGGGGATGTTACGCATGCACACCCAAACTTCGTTTCCATGATTTTGATAGCAACGTGCTTTGCGTCTTACATTCTAAATGAGTGCGCATGGTAGAGATTGCCACGTATCCCCAAGGTTAATGTGTTCATGCAGCTGAGGTATTAAAGCGTTACGCTCCTGACCATAATCAGGCCACAACCGCACGATAATATATATCAGATCATAATCTCAACTTGGACATCTCACTCTCGTATGCTTCAGTAATTAGCAACAGCTGCTGATATAGCAACAGTGTCTTCGAGCAAATCAATACTATGGTATGATTGCATCATAGATTTACATGGCGGCCAACCAGTACTATGCCGATGTAGATTAAATGACGTGCACACGTTTCGTTGCTTCTGGCAGTTGCCATACCACCACAACCCAATGTGCCGGGATTCTTCAGACCTTGTATCAACAGTCAATGTCATAACCCCTCAGTCACACCCAGCGTAGGCCGGGACTATTCCCTTTGGCCGGGGAGTGCCCAGTGCTCCAGACTCACATAAGAGACTGGTTTTAAGATCCCACGTAATAGCTTAGGCTTACAACTGCCGTGTCGGCAGGTCGAGGTAATCCTCAGTATGATCAGACATAATCCCGCTGAATCTGGAAATTGAATCTGGTTGAAAACAACAGGCTCGGCCGGAGCAAGCTCCATTCAATCTGGCAGTGTTGCTGCATCATCAAAAATGAATCCGCTAAGCCAAGGCTTATCCAACCGAGACGTGTCCTACTCATACCCTGCTAAAGGTATTTGTAACTGAAAGTTCTGGGGATGCCTAGGGCAGGCGTTATGCAAGTCATATGAACCGAGATCCACTGACAAGTACCCATTATTGGTTATCCCAGGTTACATAGACACTGTCAAGGGAGAACCCCTAACATCACCACTTTCTCTAGAATCGGTGACCCAATGATTGCTCTGTCATAAGAAGTGAACTTGCTAATCTCAAGGGGCGAACACTCTGTATTATGACAGGCCGCTATATTCCCTTAGACTTAAATTGCCAGCAGAGCCCCGCGCACACCACGAGTGTGCTTCTCTTTAATTCCATTTTATTCCGTTTATTGTTCGTCAACATTGTACCGTTTATCGTTCAGTAACATCGTAACGTTTATCGATCATCAACATCGTATCGTTTATCGTTAATGCAGAGTAACATCTGCATTATAGGTTACTTCTCTTTTGATCTCTTAGACTTCGAGACCTGTAACATCATCCCCTTCTCTAGGAGCGGTGACCCAACGCTCTCTGCTATCTTTATATACAGCAAGTTATTCTTATTATAGTTAAGATCAGTAAAGGATGTTAATCCTATACTTATTCCAATACCAGATAATTGTGATCGAATAACTTGTAGCGCAATTCACTATGTTATATCTCCTAAAGTTTCAATATAAGAATACCTAAAGATGTCATACACATCCTCGTTTCTCCTTGTCGGCGGTGATTAGAATATTGATGAGAATGCCTGAAGATGTCATAAACATCCTCATTTCTCCTTGTCGGCGGTTATTCGAATATCGATAAGAATTCCTCAAGATGTCGTACATATCCTCGTTTCTCCTTGTCGGCGGGTATTCGAATATCGATAAGAATACCTGAAGATGTCGTGTACATCCTCGTTTCTCCTTGTCGGCGGTGATTCGAATATCGAATGAGAATACCTGAAAACATCATACATGTCTTCGTTTCTCTTTTTTGAACGTAATTCGAATATCAAATGACAATACCTGAAAACATCACACATGTCTTCGTTTCTCTTGATTGAAGGTAATTCAAATATTGAAAAAGAATTCCTGAGAACATCACACATGCACTCGTTTCTCCTTATCGAAGGTAATTCGAATGTCGAATGAGAATACCTGAGAACATCATACATGCCCTCGTTTCTCTTTGTTGAAGGTGATCAGAACATTAATGAGGATACCTGAAGACTTCATACATGTCTTCGTTCCTCTTTGTCGGAGGTAATTCGAATATCGAATCAGAATACCTGAGAATATTATACATGCCCTCGTGTCTCATTATTGAAAGTGATCTGAATATTAAGGTGGATACTGGAAGACATCATAGATGTCCTTGTTTCTCGTTGTCGAAGGTAATTCCAATATCGAATGGAAATACCATGCTTACACATGGGATTGACGACGGCGTCCGTCTTGCCGTGCGACGGTCTCAAGTTCCGCACGAAGCATACCATGTCTTACAGAGCAATGTCCTCTGCCGCTGACCTTTGCTTACTAACCCCCTTGGAGTAACGGAGGTCCACAGGTGTTCTTCATTCTCTAACGAGTATTTTTTAGGACAGTCTGAACTCAAATGACCTTGATTAATCCTGCTGTATTCCAATATCCGCTTTCACAGCTGCTATATCAGTACATTATTTACCCGCTTCTTTTTATCGCAAATCTCCGGTCGTGATTTAAACAACGTAACTCCCTTCTCAAAGGCTAAAAATATTTTATTGAAGTATATCGAAAAATATTAATTACCAAAGTAATAACTCAAGGCATTACCAATGAAGTAATATCAAAGTTTTAATTGCTGAAGTAATAACCGAAGGTAATATCGTCGAAGCAATATCGAAGATACAATTGCTGAAGTAATATGCAAAGCTAATATCGTCAAAGTAATATTGAAGATATAATTACCGAAGTAATATCCGAAGATAATATCAACAAGTAATATCGGAGATTAAATTACCGAAGTAATATGGAAAGGTATTATCGTCAAAGTAATATCGAAGATATAATTACCGAAATAATAAGTGAAGGTACTATCGTCGAAGTAATATTGAAGATATGATTACCGAAGTAATATGAAACCGTAATATCGTCAAAGTAATATTGAACATATAATTACTGAAGTAATATCCGAAGGTAATATCAACAAGTAATATGGAAGATATAATTACCGAAGTAATATGCAAAGGTAATATCGTCAAAGTAATATCCAAGATATAATTACCGACATAATATCCAAAGGCAATATCAACAAGTAATATTGAAGATATAATTACCGAAGTAATATGCAAAGGTAATATCGTCCAAGTAATATCGAAGATATAATTGTGGAAGTAATATCTGAAGGCAATATCAACAAGTATTATCGAAGATATAAATACCGAAGTAATATGCAAAGGTAATATGGTTGAAGTAATATCGAAGATATGATTACTGAAGTAATATGGGAAGGGAATATTAGGTACCCACCATGGAATTGGTGGTGGTAGCATTAATTCATTCGCACAAAAGTCTTTTACGGCAACTGATGATCTTTTATAACTTCATAGAAGTGACATTCTAGACTTCTAAAGCAATTATCTCATAATCTGCAATAGAACTGATTCATACCAAACCGGGCTACTGATTACCCTCGATGGCATCCCTAAGCTCATCATCGGACTAATCCTCAAACCATTCCCATGACTTGGTCTGTCTTGGGTTTTCCTTATGTCCATAGAATAACCAGTCGTCATCTACTTCCGGTTCCTCGTATTTTTCTGCTATTTCCTCAGAATACTCATTATCCATACTTTCTTACCCCCATTGTTGCTTAGCTTCTCTAAGCTCTCTTTCAAATATTCTCTGGTAATATTCTTTGGCTTGGTCCCAGCCATTGTCACGCCCTTCCACAATCCCTCCGTTATAGCCGTCGGTATAACCGCTATCTTTTCCTTCGTTATACATTCTCCAGTCGAGAGGCGTCTATTTGTCAATTTTCCCGTATGCGATCTGGATAGATTCTTAGACCTGTTGAATCCATTCCGGAGGTGCCGCCCATACATTATTTCGCCAAAATGTATAGTAATGCATAAGCATAGATTGCTCAATAATGTTGCGTAACCAAATCATTATTATTGATAAGGCAATCATAATTGCCACATCATAAAAACGTCCCATCGGAGCACATGTAATATCTATCACTGGCTGCATTTTTGCTGATATTTTAATATGGTCCCAATAACACCACTGAGTTTTATCTTCTTCTTTGCAGACGCAATCCCACTCATCTGCCCACGAGTGATATTCTTTCCAATAGTCATTAAATACTATGTCGTCAATTGTGAGTAATTCTCCGTTGATTGCGGATTGTCGATAATCTTCAACCCAAGGTATAGGTATCTCAGGTACCGCGTGAAATATAGGATTATTCAAGTCGTCCTCTGATTTTTCGGTTAATATTGTATCTATGGAACCGAATATATTAAGTGGCTCGTATTTGAACAGATTAGGCGTGTAACCAGCCAATTCAAAGACGTTAATTGGCATTCGTTAATTCTGTATGAATATTATAGCCTCTGGCAACTTGTCCGAAACCAAATCCTCGCGATTATATTCTGCGATGTCGATTCAAATCTTCGGATGTTGTAACTGGAATGCAAAACGGTAATGTAACCGCAAGATTGGTAACTTAGTAGACACTACTACCAATCCAAATTCCTGTAATAGTAACAAGAAGGCCTCTTGCTTCTCTTTAAGGCCTAATAAGCCTTAAGCTGGTCTTCTTGCATATATTGTATAATACAGAGTAGCGTTTGATCCTTATTTATTATACTGTTAGAGGGGTTACACTGACCTATGTATAGATACTTCGAACGGCCCTAGATCCTATCCTGGAAATGACTTTTTGGTTTATTGTAGATACTTAGGAACCCGCACAGTTCCTTCTTTTTTCCGAATACTCCTACGGCAACCTAAAGTCGTATGGGCTCCTTTTGTATCCTGGGGCCACGCGCAGCAATGACACTCTCCTGCAGTCTTTCGTCATCTCAACTCAGACTCCTCAATTCCTAGCGTCTGCTGCCTATAGGTTTTTCTTAGTTTCCGTCTTTTAAGTACTCCAGACATTAATTTCCCGGGAATCTGTTGACTGTTCTTCAAGCTTGGTTCCTCAATAATCTTCCGGTCAATCTTGGATTGACGTAAGAACTCCTCGCAATTGTGTAATACCTGGTTGTGTTTTTGATTCTGGGAGGAATTCGAGTATTCTGACTCTGCCTTGGTAGATTCTCCGACAACGCAGCTGATATAATCCTCCTGATTCAAACCTGATAACTGAATCTGAGATACACTCTCGGGATGAACTCTGGCGGTATCAGTAGAGCTATCTGCCAGCGCCAAATATACTTCTGACCGAATACGGAGGTTATCAATATGGACTACGAGTTCATCAGCAAAAAATATTTCCGTCCGGGCGGAATGGCTCCGTCAGAGTGGACGCGCTCCGTCAGAGCCGTCAGAGACACCCCAGTGGCAGATTACTCTGTGCCCGGCCTGAATACCACGCGTCATGTTGCATATCGCCCTCCGATTGCTGTTTCACCGTTTCTTCTTGCTCTGTCAGTCTCCTATTTTAAACAAACGCTCTGGTGTTGTGGCCAACTGTGACCATATGTCGGAATGGATTCATTGGGTACGCGCTTGCATCGTGATTGGAATGCGATGGGTGACGCTGCGAAAATCTCTCCTCGCGTTCCTTCTACCTGCGCGCAAAATGCAATTCTCTCTTTACTAATTATACGGGATTGCAAGGTGATGGGTGACGCTGCGAAAATCTCTCCTCGCATTCCTTCTACCTGGGCGCAAAATGCAATTCTCTCTTTACTAATTATACGGGATTGCAAGGCGATGGGTGACGCTGCAAAAATCTCTCCTCGCGTTACTTCTACCTGCGCGCAAAATGTAATTCTCTCTTTACTAATTATACACATCATTCCAAGTCGCCAGATCTATGTGGCTATTGACAATCCATCGCTCGTTCCGTCCGTCTCCTGTCTTAGTACTAGTAGCTATCTCTGGAATTACGTGCGCGCAGCCGACGATATTTCCCATGCTGAAAACTTGCAAAGCAATGGCTGCCAGTGCTTTTCTCACCTGTACAAATTTCGAGACCGGATCCAAGTTACCCGAGTTTTCCGGTATTGTGGTGAGCGCCATGGCTAACCAGTACTCAACGAAAGCTCCATCCTCGTTTTGGAGTTTGATTTTGAATAGTGGTTGCAGTCGCCACGGGAGACGCCCATTCAGCGCGCCATAACACCTCCCGGGGCGTTGCTTTACCCACACCCAGTCGTTCCGTCGATCCCGTCCGCGCCAGCTCTGGCTTCCTGTTCATCGACACATCTGAGATATGCGTTCACTTTCTAAACCCTCAACTTGAACCTTAATACCATGGTAAATACGGAGCTCCATTGCATGCAGTTGTTCATCCGATATATACGTCTTGTTACGACTCTTATGCTCTATAAACTCCCGCGTGCCGCTGTATATTGCCGCGCGGTGCGTTGCGTCTCGCGTATTGTCGAGTAATGCTCTGAAGTCTTTGATCATAGCGTCAGGATGCTTTCCATCACGGCGGTTTTGGGGTCCCATGAATTCGGGCTTCGCATATGACTGGGGGCTCCGGAGGGCAGCCAGATTAGCACCGGAAGGGAGGACTTTGCAGGCGGCAGCGCAGTTCTCCCGACGCTGAGCGAGGGCTTGGAGATTGAGCTCTCTGATTTCGAAGCAGAGGATGCGACGCTGAAAGGTGATTACTTGTGGCAGGTAGTTGAGATTGTGATTGGAGGCGTTCCAACTGTCCTTGAGGTTCGTTTTATGTGCTTGTTCATGTCTCTCGGCAGAATACTGTTGCAAGGCTCCGTATCGACGAACCTGTTCGGCCCAGTCAGACATCAAATGGATCTTTGGAAAGTTGAAGTCGGCATCTAACTCCTTGGAAATATCTATCTCGTGGCTAATATAATCCCGCCAGGCGTTCATTTCGCGCCGCTTCTTGGACGGCGTCCAAGTTTCAGTATTTGTTTCCTCGTCT